>Ga0193752_1003546_pt1 | contig 10715 bp, 11 predicted proteins | sample H1c1metaG_FD_144924 | JGI IMG/M metagenome (GOLD analysis project Ga0193752, IMG submission 144924) | Soil microbial communities from a riparian zone of the East river system, Colorado, United States - H1c1 | ecosystem: Environmental > Terrestrial > Soil > Riparian zone | place: USA: East River...
ACGGCTCGTTCGTCGAGCTGCTCGGGCGCGACGTCCATGTAATCGATGTGACTCGGCCGCGTGAGCGGCACGTCACCCTGGGCGCGCGCGAGCACGAGCTCCTCGACGAACGAGCCGTCGGGATTCAGCGCTGCATTCGCCTGCGCGATGATCGCGTCCTCTTCCTTGTTCGCGTCCAGCCATGCGAGATCGTTCGTCACCTTGCCGTTCTTGACGATGCGGTACGGCGTCTCGACGAAGCCGAGGTCGTTCACGCGCGCATAGCACGCGAGCGACGTGATGAGTCCGATGTTCGGGCCTTCCGGCGTCTCGATCGGGCACATGCGGCCGTACTGCGAGTAGTGCACGTCGCGGACTTCGAAGCCCGCGCGCTCACGCGTCAGACCACCTGGTCCCAGCGCCGACAGACGACGCTTGTGCGTCAGCTCGGCGAGCGGATTCGTCTGATCCATGAACTGCGACAGCTGTGACGATCCGAAGAAGGCCTGAATGACGGCGCTGACCGTACGCGCATTCACCAGGTCGTCGAGCGAGATCTTCTCTGGATCGGTGTTGATCGACATGCGCTCCTTCACCAGGCGCGCCATGCGGCTCAGTCCAACCGAGAACTGGTTGGCGATGAGCTCACCGACCGAGCGAATGCGACGGTTGCCGAGATGGTCGATGTCATCGACATGCCCGCGGCCTTCGTGCAGTTCCACGAGGTAGCGAACGATCTCGACGAAATCTTCCTTCGTCAGCACTGTCAGATCGGCCGGCGTGTTGAGGCCGAGCCGCTGGTTGATCTTGTAGCGTCCCACGCGGCCGAGGTCGTAGCGCTTCGGCGAGAAGAACAACCGCTCGAGCGCCTGCTTGGCCGTCAGTGTATCGGGCGCGTCGCCGGGACGGAGCAGACCGTAGATCTGCTTCAGCGCCAGCTCTTCGCCCGTCTTGGAGTCGACGGCGTACTCACGCTGCTCGCCGCCTTCCTTCTTGTAGTAGCGGGCCGTGGGATCCTTGGCGAGCGTGTTCTTGACCATCGTGCTTTCGGCACGACCGCTGGTCACGAACACCTTCACCTTGTTGATCTCGGCCTTGCGGATCTTCTTGATCAGCGCGTCGGAGAGCGTCTGGCTCGCCTCAGCGATGACTTCACCGTCGGGCGTGACGACATCGATCGCGAGCATGCGGCGCGTCGGGCGCTCCTGGCGCTCGATGGCATCCAGCTCGTCGCGAAGGTCGATCGTCATGTACGACGCGAACACCTTCACGGCCTTGATGCCCTGCCGGCGGAGGCGGTTGTACACCTCTTCCGTGAGCTCGTCGCCTTCCTTGACGAGCAGGGCATTTTCGGACCGCTCGCGCTCGGCCTTCGCCTTCTTGGTGCGCGCCTTCGGCGCGTCCTCGGCGGTGGCTTCGCCCGGGAGCTCGATATCCTCGGCGATGATGGCGCCGATCACCTCACGGATGTCCGTGCGGCTCTCGCGCTCCTTGGTCAGGTCCAGCTCGCGGACCGCGAAGAAGAGACGGAGGATGTCCGAGTTCGACCCGTAGCCGAAGGCGCGAAGCAGCGCCGTCGCGGGGAACTTCTTCTTCTTGTCAATATGGACGTACACGATGTCGTGAATGTCCACCGTGAATTCGACCCACGACCCGCGGAATGGGATGATGCGCGACGAGATCAGGCGCTGTCCGTTCGGGTGCGTGCTCTCCTCGAACACGACACCGGGCGACCGGTGCAGCTGGCTGACGATGACGCGTTCCGCACCGTTGATGACGAAGGTGCCGAGCGGCGTGAGGAGGGGAAGCTCGCCGAGATAGACTTCCTTCTCGATGATGTTCCGGGGGCGCTTGACCCCGTTGACCTCTTCATTGATGACGAGCTGCAGCGTCGCTTTCAGCGGCGCCGAGTACGTCATGTCGCGCTCGATGCACTCCTCGACCGTGTATTTCGGCTCACCGAGGGTGTAGCGGACGAATTCCAGCGAGAAATTCTCGTGGACGTCGGTAATGGGGAACAGGTCCTTGAAGACCCGCTCGAGTCCGATGTCCTCGCGGTCATGCGAGGCGGCATCCAGTTGGAGCAACGCCTCGAAGGCGCGCGTCTGGATGTCGAGGAGATGGGGCATGGCCATCCCCTTATCGTCGAGCTTACCAAAGGAAATCTCTTTCATCAATTCAGGCATATCTCACCCGCGGGCAGGAAAAACGGCGGTGGCCCCGGAGCCTCTCGCGCAAACGCGCGGGGACCGGGGCGAGCCGTTGGACTGGAACAGTTGTGGTGCCGTGCAATCGAATGTGATGCACGAAGGCGCCAAGGTGAAGGTCAGGACTGCACGAGCGACCCGGGAGGCGGAAGCGTCGGATGACGCCCACCGCGACCCAAGGCCGGCGGGCGCGTCCTTTACTTCACTTCGACGGCTGCGCCCTGCTCTTCCAGCTTCGTCTTGATCGTGTTCGCCTCGTCCTTCGACACGCCGGCCTTCACAGCCTGCGGCGCGCCGTCGACGAGATCCTTCGCTTCCTTCAGGCCCAGGCCCGTGATCTCGCGAACGACCTTGATGACCTGGATCTTCTTTGCACCGGCATCCTTGAGCGTGACCGTGAACTCGGTCTGCTCTTCGACCACGGCGGCCGCTGCACCACCACCCGCGCCCGGAGCCGCTGCTGCCGGCGCCGCCGAGATGGTGACGTTGAACTTGCTCTTGAAGGACTCGATCAGGTCGGCCAGCTCGAAGACCGTCTTGTTGCCGATCGCGTCGAGGATCTCGTCGTTGCTCATGGTAGCCATTGTCGTTCTTCTCCTAAAGTGTTCCCAGGGTAACCTGGGGCGTGTGAGTCAGGCGTACGCCTGGGAATTATGCGCCTTCTTTCTGCGTCTTCAGCGCTTCGAGTGCACCAGCAAAGTTGGTCAGCAGGCCAGAGAGCGCGCCCAGCATGGCGCTCAACGGCGACTGCAGTCCGGCTCCGAGCTCGGCCAGCATCTGCTCGCGCGACGGCATGGCCGCGAGCCGCTTGACCTGGGCCGCGTCGATCGACGCGCCATCGAACAAGCCGCCCTTCACCGTCGGGCGCTGGTCGTTCGTCTTCGCGAAGTCGGTGAGGATCTTCGCTGCTTCCACCGGATCGGTCGCCATGACCAGTCCCGTGGGGCCCTTCAGCCGCTCGCCAACGAGGCCCGACTCGTTCACGGCGCGCAGCGCCAGCGTGTTCTTGATGACGACGTATTCCACACCCGCCTTGCGGAAACGGCGGCGTAGCTCGGTCATCCGCTTCACGTTCAGGCCCGTGAAGTCCGTATAGTAAAGCGCCTTGGCGCCCTCGATCTTCTCTTTCAGCTCGATGACGAGCTGCTCCTTGTCGGATCTCTTCATGCGCGTAGCCGGTAGGGAGTGGTGTCGACGGCAACGCCCGGGCCCATCGTGCTGGACAGCGAGACATTGCGGACGTAGACGCCCTTGGCCGCACTCGGCTTCGAGCGGATGATCTGGTCCATGAACGCGGCGAAGTTGGACTCCAGCGCTTCCACGGCGAACGACACCTTGCCCAGCGGGACGTGGACGTTGCCGCCCTTGTCGACGCGGAACTCGATCTTGCCCGCCTTCGTCTCCTTCACCGCCTGCGCGACGTTGAACGTCACCGTGCCCGCCTTCGGATTCGGCATCAGTCCGCGAGGTCCGAGCACACGTCCCAGCTGGCCGAGCTGGCCCATCTGGTCCGGCGTTGCGATGAGGACGTCGAACTCCAACCAGCCGTCCTTGATCTTCTGCAGGTACTCGGCGCCGACGTAATCGGCACCAGCAGCTTCCGCCTCGCGCGCCTTGTCGCCGACGGCGATGACGAGCACGCGAACCGTGGAGCCCGTGCCTTCCGGCAACACGACCGTACCACGCACGACCTGATCGGCATGACGCGGATCGACGCCGAGGCGCACGACCGCTTCCACCGTCTCGTCGAACTTGGCGAAGGCGTTCGTCTTCACGATCTCGAGCGCCTGCTTCGGCTGATACGCCGTGCCAATGACGCGGTTCTTCGCCGCGTTGTTGTACTTCTTGCCGTGAGTGCTCGCCATTAGTCCACGACCTCCACACCCATCGACCGTGCGGCGCCGGCGATCATCGCCATGGCCGACTCGATCGATTCGGTGTTCAGGTCGGGCATCTTGATCTCAGCGATCGTCCTGACCTGCGCCTTGGTGATCTTGCCCACCTTGTTGCGGTTCGGCTGACCCGATCCCTTCTCGAGGCCGATCGCCTTCTTCACCAGGATCGCCGCAGGCGGCGTCTTGAGGATGAAGGTGAACGACTTGTCGGTAAAGATCGTGATTTCGACCGGCAGGATCGTATCCTGGCCCTGCGTCCGAGCGTTGAACTCTTTGCAGAAGGCCATGATGTTGATACCCTGCGGGCCGAGCGCCGTACCGACCGGAGGAGCCGGATTGGCCTTCCCCGCCGGAATTTGGAGCTTCACGAAGCCTGCGACTTTCTTTGCCATACGCTCTCCTGTCTACGTTTGCCCGCCGAGGCGGGTCGAACTACCACTGTTGATTAGCGTCGCCGTGGTCTGCGACGGACTGCAGCCTCAGTATCCCTTCAGCTGCAGGTAGTCGAGCTCCACCGACGTGGGGCGCCCGAACAGTGACACAGACACACGAACCTTCCCCTTGTCCGCCATCACCTCTTCGACCGTCCCGTTGAAGTCGGTAAACGGTCCCTCGGTGATCGCGACCGCCTGTCCGATGAGGAACGGAATCTCCTCCTTCGGTGTCGACTCCTCGACGTCATCGGCGATGCCCAGCAGGCGGTTCACTTCTTCCGGCCGGAGCGGCTGTGGCAGCCGCTCGTGTCCGACGAACTTGATCACGCCCTGAATGCCGTTGATCTGGTGCAGCGTCTCCTGCGTCATGAGCATTTCCACGAGCACGTAGCCCGGGAAGATCTTGCGCTCGACGGTGACCTTCTTGCCGTTCTTGATCTCGACGACTTCCTGCGTCGGCACGAGTGCCTGACGGATGTGACGCTCTTCGGCCGGACGCGGATCCGCTTCGATTTTTCGCTGGATCAGCGACCGAACCTTGTTCTCGTGCCCGGCGGTCGTCTGGATCGCATAGAAGCGGTGGTCCATGCTCAGCGACCCACGACGAGCGAGGGAATCAAGTTGCCGAGCAGCCCCTGCAGGATGATGTCCATCACGTAGATGACGAGGCCAAGTAGCAGGACGAACACGATGATCGCGATCGTCGCGCGGCGAACGTCCTTGAACTCTGGCCAAGTCACCTTCCGCATCTCGGCCATCACCGCCTGGTAAAAAGCGGGGACACCCCGAGCAGCGGCCATCGCCTTGTTTTCAGGCGCGGGAGGCAGCGTGCCGTCGACGGCCATTACTTGGTTTCCTTATGGAGCTGATGCTTGTTGCAGCGGGGGCAGTACTTCTTCCACTCGACGCGCTCCGGGTGCAGGCGCTTGTTCTTCATGGTGAAGTAGTTGCGGTTCTTACACTCGCTGCAAGCGAGGATGATCTTTTCGCGCGCCATCTTTCAATTCCTTACTTGAAGTGTTGTCAGTCCGCGTCGGGCTTTCGTCGGGGAGCCGGGCAACCTGAGTTGCCCGGTCCGTGTTCCGACGCCCTAAGGCGCGCTGGTCGATTGAACTACAGAACGTTCTTACGCGAGGATCTTCGCGACGACGCCGGCACCGACGGTGCGGCCGCCTTCACGGATGGCGAACCGGAGCCCTTCGTCCATCGCGATCGGCGTGATCAGCTCGATCGTCATCTGCACGTTGTCGCCCGGCATCACCATCTCCATCCCTTCCGGCAGCTCCACCGATCCCGTCACGTCCGTCGTGCGGAAGTAGAACTGCGGACGATATCCCTTGAAGAACGGCGTATGACGGCCGCCCTCTTCCTTCGTCAACACGTACACCTCGGCCGTGAACTTCGTGTGCGGCGTGATGCTCCCCGGCTTCGCCAACACCATTCCACGCTGGATGTCATCCTTGTCCACACCACGCAGCAGCAGGCCGACGTTGTCGCCCGCGTCGCCCGAGTCCAGCAGCTTGCGGAACATCTCGACACCCGTGACGATGGTCTTCTTGTCCGAGTTGAAGCCGATCAACGCCACCTCTTCCTGCACCTTGATCCGACCGCGCTCGATACGGCCCGTCGCCACCGTGCCACGCCCCGTGATCGAGAACACGTCCTCGACCGGCATCAGGAACGGCTTCTCGATGTCGCGCTTCGGCTGCGGGATGTACGAATCCAGCGCATCCATCAGCTCGCCGATCTTCAGGCCCCACTCGCTGTTCGGATCCTTCGACTCCAGCGCCTTGAGCGCCGAGCCCTTGATGATCGGCGTGTCGTCGCCCGGGAACTTGTACGCGGAGAGGAGCTCACGGACCTCGAGCTCGACCAGCTCCAGCAGTTCCGGATCGTCGACCATGTCCACCTTGTTCATGAACACCAGCACGTACGGCACGTTCACCTGGCGGGCGAGCAGGATGTGCTCGCGCGTCTGCGGCATCGGGCCGTCCGCGGCCGACACCACGAGGATCGCGCCGTCCATCTGCGCCGCACCCGTGATCATGTTCTTCACGTAGTCCGCGTGGCCCGGGCAGTCGACGTGCGCGTAGTGGCGCAGCGTCGACTCGTATTCCACGTGGGCCGTCGCGATCGTGATGCCGCGCGCCTTCTCTTCCGGCGCCTTGTCGATCTGGTCGAACGCTACCGCCGACGCCAATCCCTTCACTGCCTGGATTGCCGTGATCGCCGCCGTCAACGTCGTCTTGCCATGGTCAACGTGGCCAATCGTGCCGACGTTCACATGCGGCTTCGTGCGCTCGAACTTTGCCTTTCCCATGACTAATACCGAAACGCAAAAGGGTTGGACAGCCACCAGCCCCCGAGGATCGAACATCCCCAGCGGCCGGAACTACACATCTGCATGCACGCCATATCCACTGCGGCGCCACGCCCACTCTGCCGATGCGTCGTCATCACTCGTCCACGACACATCAACCAGAGGACGCGATCGGGATTGAACCGATGACCTCACCCTTACCAAGGGTGTGCTCTACCAACTGAGCTACGCGTCCGAGCCGACCAGATACCACAAACGCAGAACTTTGTTCCCGCAACTATCTCACAACACATCCACAACCCAGAGCGGGAGACGGGGCTCGAACCCGCGACATCAAGCTTGGAAGGCTTGCGCTCTACCAGCTGAGCTACTCCCGCGAAGTACCGCCCCGGTACAGATCCGCAAACGCACTCACTCTGCGGCGCATGGTGGGGGAAGGATTCGAACCTTCGAAGGCTTGCGCCGTCAGATTTACAGTCTGATCCTTTTGGCCACTCAGGAACCCCACCCAAAATCCCGCGCGTCGGCGCCGTATTCGCGCTCCTGACAGCACCAGCAGAGCTGACGGCGAGAATCGAACTCGCAACCGCCTGATTACAAATCAGGTGCTCTGCCAATTGAGCTACGTCAGCAGACGGCCTTTTCTGCGCGAGACTCGTAGGATAGTCAGCCAATCAGGGTCAGTCAAGCGGCCGAGGTTGCGCGACTTACGACGCCACTATACGAGCTTCCATCGGGTCTCCCCACCGGCGTCCTCGATCACCACCCCGCGGCCCTTCAACTCGTCGCGAATCCTGTCCGATTCGGCAAAATCCCGTCGGATCCTCGCCTCGCGGCGAAGGGCGAGAAGCTCCTCGATCCAGCTCTCCAGCGCAGCGTCGGCGCTCTCTCGATCGGGGACGATGTCCAACACTCCATTGATCCGCGCAAACGCCGCTCGCGCCCGCTCGACCGACTCCCGATCGCCGCCCTTACGGTCCAGCTCGGCATTCGCCCGACGCACGAAATCGAACACCGCCGCCAACGCCTCCGGACCATTCAGATCGTCGAACAGCGCCGCCTCCGCCGCGGCCACGGCGTCGTCCGCCGCCTGCGCCAATTCCGGAGTTCCACCCAACGTCAGCGTTGATTCCGCATTCAGACGGTCCGCGAAGTCACCAATGCGCCGCACCGCCTGACGCGACGCCTCCAGCGCCTCGTCGCTCAGGTTGAGCTCCTTCCGATAATGCGTGTTGAACACAAAATGCCGCAGCGCCGCTGCCGAGAACTTCTCTTCGCGCAGCACCTGCACCGACGCCACGTTGCCCACGCGCTTGGCCATCTTCGCGCCGTCGGTGAGCAGAAACGCGCCGTGGCACCAGACGCGCGAAAATGGCACGCCAGTGGCAGCCTCGCTCTGCGCGATCTCGTCCTCGTGATGCGGGAAGATCAGGTCGATTCCCCCGCAATGCAGGTCGAGCGTTTCGCCGAGCAGGTCCATGGCCATCGCGGAGCATTCGAGGTGCCAGCCGGGCCGGCCCCGACCCCACGGCGATTCCCACGCGGCGCCCGTCGCCTCGTCCTCCGGCTTTGCAGCCTTCCACAGCGCGAAGTCCTGCGCGTTCTCCTTGCTGTAGTCGTCCTGGATCACGCGCGCGCCCGTCTTGATCTCGCGCGTGTCGAGGCGCGACAGCTTCCCATACGTCGGAAACCGCGCGATCGCGAAGTACACCGACCCATCGTCGGCCTGATAGGCCACGCCGCGTTCGACGAGCTTCTCGACGAGCGCGATCATCTGCGGGATGTAGTCCGTTGCCTTTGGGTACGACTCCGCCGGCTGGATGCGCAGGTACTCGCGATCGCGATGAAAGATCTCGATCACCGGCTCGGTGACCTGCGTGATCGTCTTCCCCTGCTCCTGCGCGCGCTTGATGATCTTGTCGTCGACGTCAGTGAGGTTCATGACCTGACGCACCGACCACCCGCGCAGCGCGAGCACGCGCCGCATCAGGTCCTCGAAGAGAAACGTGCGGAAGTTTCCGAGATGCGCCGGGTTGTACACGGTCGGGCCGCACGTGTACATGCGGACCGTCGTGCCGTCGGCCGGCGCGAACGATTCCACTTGCCGAGTGAGCGTGTTGTACAACCGGAAGTCGGACATGAACGGAAGTTAGGCGACGGGATGCACAGGTGCGATGAAGGTCGCGATACCTTCTTCGTCCAACGCCTGCTTGATCCGGCTCCGCAGCGCACGAGCAACGTCGTCGCGCCGATATGGATCGACGCGCGCCACGGTCCGCAACGTCACCGCACCGCCGGCGATCTTCTCGATGCCGGTCAGCTGCGGCGGCGAGAGCAGTGCGTCGGCAAAGGCGGGATCGTCGCCGACTGTCGTGGCGCCGCGACGGATCGCTTCCTCCGCACGATCGGAGTCCTTCCATGCGACCTCGATATCCACCGACACTCGGCCCCACGCCCGCGTCATGTTCGTCACTTGCGTGATCTGGCCGTTCGGGATGATGTGGAGCGCACCGTTGCCGTCGCGGAGGTAGACGAGCCGCAGCGTGATGTTCTCGACCGTGCCTTCCGTGCCGCCGATCCGAATGACGTCGCCCAGCGCGAACTGGTGCTCGAGCTGCAGAAAAAACCCGGTGACGAAGTCGCGAACGAGACTCTGCGAGCCGAACGAAATCGCGAGACCCACCACGCCGGCGCTCGCCAGAAACGGCCCCATGTTGAAGCCGAACTGTTTGAGCACCATCAGCACCGCAACGATGGTCAGGATTGCCCGGCCAAGACTGCGGACGAGCTTCGCGGCGGTGCGCGCGCGCTGCTCTTTGGCGGAATGGAGATGCGGCTGGCCGTCGTCGCCCCAGTGTTCGATACGCTTGGAGAGGAAGCGAATGAACAGCCACGCGAGGAATACGGCGATGAGCACGCCACCGATATCGATCGCCAGGTCGAGCCCGTAATCGACGCCGGTGGCTCGCCATTCGGCAAGCGTGCGCGGGCGGTGCGCTGGAGACGTCTGGGCCGTGAGCAAAGGCAGCATAGCGGCAACCTAGACGGCCACGAGGTACACGGTCAACGGACGCCACCCTCTTCATTGAACGACACGCTCCGCAACTCGGCGCACGGCAACCCTGGTGAGCGGTGAGATGCGCCCGTCGCGGAGGAGGAGGATGCGATCGACCAGGCCCATCACGCTCGCAACGTCGCGCGAGGCAACGACCATCGTGCCGTGGAGCCGGCGGAGGATGACGGGCAACTCCTGATCGTCGAGCAGCAGGAGGGCCGAGCTGCTCGTGCGCGCGCGATCGTCGGAAAGGTCGGTGTGGTGGGAAAAGCACCGGCGGATGGGCAGCGCCACGTCGATGCGGCCGGCATCCATGCGGTGTTCACCCGCGATGCAGCGAAGCAGCGTGCTCTTGCCGGCGCCGCGCGCACCGACGATGGCCACGCGCTCGCCCACGGCGATGTCGAATGAGCAGGCGCGCAGCGCCCAGACGCGGGCAGAGCAGCCGACTACGCCAGCAGCGTAGCTCTTCCAGAGGTTGTGGACGCGAAGTGCGGTAGGCATGGCGCACAATGCAGCCATGCTAGCTGGTGAGCGTCACCAGAAATCGGCGGCGTGGACGATTCCGTTGCAAGCACTTCTGAAGTTCGGAACAGCAACTGCCTGACACGGATCGACACGGAAAACAGCGACTGCCCACGGATTTACACGGATCCTGCCTCAGGCTGGCCACGAGAGCAGCGGCTGCGTTCAAAACAAGAAAGAATCATGAACTTTCTTGGTTCGCGTAGACAGTAGTGCGCGCCCTGGCTCGCCCGAGGTAGTATCCGTGTGAATCGGGCAGTTTTCCGTGTGCATCCGCGTCAGGCAGTGGCGGTTCGCCTT
>Ga0193752_1003547_pt1 | contig 10713 bp, 10 predicted proteins | sample H1c1metaG_FD_144924 | JGI IMG/M metagenome (GOLD analysis project Ga0193752, IMG submission 144924) | Soil microbial communities from a riparian zone of the East river system, Colorado, United States - H1c1 | ecosystem: Environmental > Terrestrial > Soil > Riparian zone | place: USA: East River...
TGACCGCGTCGACACCGCCAAACTGCGACGTGACGACATCGAAGCTGCCGATCGGATATTTTGCCGGCCGCGCGTTGTCGACCGCGTAGGTATAGATGAACTGCTGGCTTTTTGGACGCGTATCACGCTGCACGCTCGCCGAGAAGCTCGCCCCGACCTGGGTGTTGAGATCGAAGCGGTGCACCTTCAACGCACCCGGATTCTGCGCGAAGTTGGGTTCGCCCAGTCGCTCCGGATAGGCCAAAATCATCTGCTTGGCGGCCGCATCAAAATAGACATACTTGCCGCCGAGATCGGCCGGAGGCCGGTCGTTCGCCGGCCATGTTGGCGGCATTTTGAACTCACGGCCAAATTCCTGCTGCGCCTCGGTACTGGCGCAGGACAGGGCAAGCGCCGCAACGCAGAGAGTTACGACCGAACGCACGCGACTTACCATTGGCAGTGAAAGTGTTCGTTGGTCATGCCGATGCTTTCGTGCAGCACCATGAACGCGCCGCTTGTGCGCACAGCTGCTCGAAGCGATTCTGCACCGCCAGATCGCGAGGAATGCTGTTGGGCCCGCCATTGCCGCGCACGTCGACGGCAAAGCCTCGGCTGTGCTGGGCGTGCGAACCGCTGGTCCAGGTGAGATTGAGATCGAACTTACCGCCGAGTGGCAACGCCATGTCGTTGAGCGCGATGATCGGGAGCGCCGGGAATTCCTGGTGGTAGAGAATCGCCACCACTTGCGTCGCCGAAATCGCAGGCGACGTACCGAAGTGATTGTTGGGGTGCGCGGTGGTTGCGCCGACGAACACGTAGTTCGCGTTCGGCTGAACCTGGAACAAATCGTTGTAGATGACGGCGTAGTCGTTGAAGGTGCAGAAGTCAGCGCAGATGAACGCGCTCTCCAGCTGTCCCACGACCGTGGTCACGATATTGACCGACAGCCCCATCGTGCCGGTGTTCCGGAGCTCGGCACCAGCGCGCTCGACGGCGGCGGCGGGCTGGAGTGGTTGTGCTGCTGCGGCGTGAAGTAGGCGAAGCTCTGCAAAGTTACGTTACAGTTGTTGACGATCTCGCCCGTATTCGGATTGAAACAGAACGCGACCACGGGATTGGTGGTCTGCGGTTCGAAGACCAGCTGCGCCTTCGCCGGCAGCATGCCCAAGAGCAACACGCCAAACCCGATCAACTGCAAGATCGCATTCATTGCTACGTCCTTTGTAGAGTGCCGAGGTGCATGATTCTAGTTTATAGGGTGCGCAGTGACGCAAGTCTATAACAATAATATAGATGATTGGCTCAGGAAACATGACGCGTTATTTTCTTATCGTCTAACCAAACAACATCATTGCACGGAACAGTGCGCGTGAGGTGTTACAACAAATGTGATAGGCACTGGATGAGCCATCCAAGGAGATTCACCGCCAAAACGTCAAGGATGCCAAGATTTCCTTGCGCCGCAGGCAGTGTGAAGCGCAGAGACGCAGAGAACGCAGAGGTAGCTGCAGACGTTCTCAAGCCGCACAGGACGCACTTGCAACTGAGAGTGAGCTGACTCTCTATCTACGGCGCCGATCTCGGCTTGAGGTACCGCACCCAGCCGAGCAGCGTGTATCCCACGGCGATAATGAGCCAGGTGATCGGCCCGAAGCCAGGGATCAGTGACTCAAAGAATGCGTTCAGCATGACACCGACGGCCATGCCAACCTCCAACCTCAACCTCAACCTACAACCTCAACCTATGAGTTAAAGGGCCATATTCCCCGCTAATCGGGGTCGCCTTTCGAGGTTGGCGCTTTTGTCGGAGCGCGGCGTGGGCTTAACCTATGGTGCCAGTGTATCCATTGTTCCATTTCTCGACGATTACGCGATTAGTGGAGGTCGCGAGCCTGGAAAGGATTGAGTAGGGTTGCTGGTCTTGGATCAGAGAAGGGGCATGGATGCCGCGACTGCCGCGCTTGCACGTACCGGGCGGGTTCTATCACGTGATTCTCCGCGGAAATCACCGTGAGAATTTGTTCGGCACCGACATCGATCGCGATAAGCTCAATGAAATCGTGGCAGATGCACTTATCCACTTCGATGCACGTTTGCACGCGTTTTGCTGGATGACGAATCACCTGCACGGCTGCATTCAGATCGGTGTGCAGCCGCTTGGTCAGGTGATGCAGCGGATCGCGATGAAGTACTCGCGCTATCGCCATCGTCTCTTGCATACCCGCGGCCATTTGTTCGAACGCCGCTATCGCGCACGCCTAGTGGACACCGATGCGTACTTCATCACCTTGCTCCGCTACATTCACCTCAATCCGGTCAAGGCTGGCATGGTGGTGAGCCCAAACCAATATCCTTGGAGTAGTCACCGCGCGTATCTGGGTGAGGAGACTCTCCCCTGGCTTACCCAAGAATTTGCTCTCAGTCTACTTGGAAAAACCGTCGAATCGGCTCGCGCAGCGTATCGTCTGATCTTTGCTCAATCGCTCTATGCTTCCGAAGATCATGCCATCGAAGCGGGGCATCCCGACGATGCCAGAGTTTTGGACGATGACAGCTTTCTTGAAAATCTCCCGGACACACCGTTCGTACCTCGTAATCCCCGGACCCTCGCACAACTGGTCGATGAGCTCTGCTCGCGCCGCGAAGTCTCAGTTCTTGCGCTGAAATCCTCGGCAAAAGACCGCGCACTGTCGGTCGTGCGTGCTGAGATTGCAAGACAAGCAGTCGAAGGACGCATCGCATCTTTGAGTCAGGTGGCTCGTTATCTAAATCGCGGCCCTGCCTCGCTCGGCAAGCTACTCAAGCGTCACACCAAACCAAATGGATAAATGCATACACTGGCACCCGAGTCCTACTCGCGCTTTCATGGCCCGAATTAAATGAGCGTGGGCCCCGAACAGCAACTTGTGATCACAAGTCACCTTGAGCGGACGGGGCAAGCGCCGTGCGGCGGCTGAGCGCGCGACGCCCGCCGAGCGGCATCGAGCGATGCGCTGGGCGCAGCGGCTAAAGCATGTTTTCAACCTCGACATTGAGCGCTGCGAGCACTGCGGCGCAGCGCTGAAGATCATAGCCTGCATCGAAGACCCCGCAGTGATCGCACGGATTCTCAAGCATCTCGAGACGCACCCCCCGCGCGGGCCGCCGGCTGCCAAGCCCTTGCAGGCAGGATAGTTCCGAGAGCCAAGTGAGCGCGGGATCGCGGGTGCCGGAAGCCGCTTGCGAGGGTTGGGCTTGCGCTCGAGTGCAGGACTGGTCGAGAAATCCCCGAGAACACCTCGATTCGACACCGCCGGGCCCAGCCCTTTCGCTCGTTGCCACCATTGACGTCGACATTGCCCCTTTAACGACCTGCCATCGCGAAGCACACTAATCTCTGGTTTTCGGGAAAAGGGGCGTTTATCCTTCCTATCCTTCTCACCGACGCCGGCCCGGTGATTCTGGAAGCGAACGCCACCCTGTCGCGGTGGCTGATTCATCTGTGGCACGCGCTGACGGAGACACCTTCTCCCCTGCTGCAGGTGGTGATCGAATGGATTCGCACGTGTGAGCAGGAGCTGCAGGACGCAGCACGTACATCGACTGCGCGGTGAATCAGCCGACGTCGCCCTGGAATCATGCAACCCCAGCGGATGAAATACTCGAACTGCGCGGATGTGGCGTGCCAGCTCTGCGCGCTCGACTTTTTTATTTCCAGATCTGCCACCACTTGCGCTCAGCTTTCGCAAGCAGCTGGGCACGGAACGCCCGCATCGATGCCTGACGCGAGTCCCCGAGCCGCTCGAAGCACGCGATTGCCTCCTCCACGCACTTGATTGCCTCAGCAACGTCGTTGCGGCATTGCTTAACCAGTGCCAGGCCGCTCAGCGCCGCTGCGTGCCCCCTGATGTCCTCGATCTCTCGGAAAATCGCGTCTGCACGACTGAGCCAGGCCAGCGCCTTGCCATACCGGTTCAGCAGGGCAAAGGTCATGCCGATCCCCAGTCGCGCTTCCGCTTCGGCCTTGCGTCCTCCGGTTGCCTTGGCGATCCGCAACGCCTGGCGATACAGTGAATTGGCCGCAGGCCGATCACCGCGCTTGCTTGCGACGCGAGCTAGATTTGCGAGCGCGGCACCCTCTTCAGCGGTGCGGCCGGCAACTCGATGCATGCTGCAGGTCTCGCCGAACAGCCTCCATGCCTCCTCGAGTCGGTCCGTCGCGCTTGCCACGTCGGCGAGATTGCCCAGCGCCAGCGCCTTGATCCGGTCGCTGCCAATCCGCTCACCGAGTGCCAATTGGGCGTCGAAATTCTGTCGCGCCTGCTCGAACTCGCCTCGCCACCGCAGCATCGTGCCCTGGTTGTCCAGCGCTGCCGCTTCGAGTTCGGGGTCACCGAGCGAGCATGCAATGGTCCATTGACGTTCACAGCACTCTGCCTCGCGCAGCTTCATCCCCAGCACCGTATATGCTCGCGCGAGGTTGCCACTGTCGACCGCTTCACCGCGCAAATCCCCCAACTCGCGGTCTATCAGCAGAGCCTGCTCGAACAGCGTGATGGCGACGCGCGTTTCACCGAGGGCCAGATGGGCATCTGCAAGACTGGTGAGGCTCTTTGCTTCGGCACGGCGCCGCAATGACCGTCGTTCGAGATCGAGGGCTTCTTCGTGGAAGCGGATTGCGCCGCGAAAATCACCACTCTCGTGTCGAAAGACTCCGTAACTGCCGAGCGCCTGCGCCAAGTGCACCGGGTCTTGCAGCGAACCAGCGAGACGCAGACGCTCATCTAGATAGGATTCAGCAACTTCCGAGCGTCCAAGACGGACCAGCAGGTTGCCGAGACATCCGAGCGAATTGCTTTCTCCGGAGCGGTCGCCCAGATTCCTGTGGAGCGCGAGGGCACGCTCGAAACTGTTCAGTGCCCGCGCCGTGTCGCCGATTCCATCGCATGCCATGCCGAGATTCAGCAGATGCGCGGCTTCGGACCAGGGGTCCTGCAGCTGACGGGCGGCTGCCAGTGCAGATTCGAGCCATGTGAGCAGAACGCCTGCTGGCACCCTGAAGTCGAGAATGGCGACTCCGGCGTTCCCGTACCGGTTGCAGCACGCAGCAATTTGCGGGTCGCCAGCGGCATGGGCAGCGACGAATGCCTGCGCGACGACGATGTTGGCCCATTCCGTATCGAAGCACGCGAGACCGGACCGCAACTCATCTGCGCCCTGCAAATAGCAGGCATCGGCCCGCGCCAGCACGTCCACATAGTGGCGGGCATGACGTAGTTGCGCTGCTTTGAAGTGCTTGGACACAGGCCGAGCTACCGGGCCGGCTGGCGCATCAGTCCATCGACGCCATGCATACGGCTGCGCTCCGCATCAGCTCAGCAGAGACTTGGCGTGCATGACCAGGACGGCGTGCATCTGGAATCGCCCAGTGCCGGTGAGTGGCTCCAGCAGGCCGCGATCGACGAGCAGGCGCACCGTAGACTTTGCATCTGCAAGATCAGCGGCCTCCCACACCGCTCCGATGGCCTCTAGATCGAATGTTGCCGGCTTCGGGGCAAACACGCCAAGCAAAGCGTACCGCTCACGGTTGCTCTCACTCAGCCGGGTCGTGCTCTGCTGCAGAAGAATGGCCACCGTAGGGAGCGTCCCCGTCGTCGGATCCATCCTGTCGTCAGGTGCATTTGCAGCAAGCAGCTTCCTGCCCGCAGCCAGCTCGCTCGCCAACTCCGCGATGCCCCAGTCGAGGCCGGCTTCCGCTTCGAGCAGACGAGCCGAGACCCGGATCGCCAGCGGCAGCCCCTCCAGTGCCACGATGATCTGATGACATTCCGCCGGATAGGCGCGGGAGACAGTCGGCGCGAGTTGGCTCATCAGCTCGAACGCCTTCTCATCGCTCAGTTGATCCAGTCTGTAGATGTCGCTCGGCGTTGCTGCCAGTTGCGCCGCAACTTCGCCGAGTCGGGTCGTGAACAGAACGGCGCACTCGTTGCCACCCAATTTGAATGGCGCACCTTCGCGCGGCTCCCATACGTCATCGACGATCAGCAGCATCCTGCGGTCGCGCAGCTGCGCGCGAATCCGTGCGGTGATCTCTGCCTCGGTGTACTTGGTGCTGGCGTGCGCAACTCCCAGGACGCGCGCCCAGGCCAGCAGCTGACCAAGCACATTGGCCGATGGCCCGAGGGCCGCCCAGAGAATTCCATCCGGAAAAGCAGCGCGAACCTCAGGATCGTGTGCGAGGGCATTCACCAGGGTCGTCTTGCCAACACCCGGCCAGCCGCGGATCACGGTTACTCGTCTAGCAGCCTGCTGCGCACCGATTCCGAAGCGTTGCTTGATGCCTTCTAAGTCATGCTCTCGCCCCACCATCAATACTGGCTGCGCAGGAGCAGTCCAGGCAGTCTGTTGAAGAGCAGCGACCGGGACGCTGGAGAAGGCCGCATCGCCAGCACGCTCACGCCAGGCAACCAACGCCTGCATCAGCTTGACCCGCAGATCATCCACAGTGGTGAACTGCCCGCGGATGAGCGCTGAATCGAGGCGCGACTTGAATCGCTGCAGGCGCTCGTGATTCTGGTAGTCCCAGGCCTCCGGCGGCCATGGCCAACTCGGATCGATCAGGAAGCACAGGCGTTCGATGCCGCGGTCGCCGGCGCGGTCGAACTCGATTTCGGTCACCGACTGCTCATGGCCGGCTTCGATGTAGCCGTACCGATGCGCGTAGAGGCCCACGAATACATCCGCTGCATCGACTTTGCGGCAGCTACCTTCGCTCGCCCCGTGCCCCATGGCTTCGAAATACTCCATGGCGATCGGCAACAGGTGCAGCCGCTTGCAGATCTCCTCTGCAGCGGAGCGGTAGGCGTTCAAATCGAGACCAGTGCTGCTGATGAAGACGCTCTTGACTCCCATCCCTGCCCCACACATTGCGCCTGCGGTTTGCCAGGACCACGCGCGACATCCTACCAGCCGCCGATCACGCGCAGGATGATCGGTCAGCGAGTGCCAACAGCGAACTCGGTGCAGTGATCGGCCATGCCGAAACACAGCACATCAATGCTGGTGGCACCCGGCTACTTCTGCCAATAGAACGGTGCCAGCTTACGCTCACCCGAGACGCGCTCGGCGAGCGTCCCACCTGCGTAGATGCGCCCGTTCAACATTACGTAGGCCACGCGGTCGGTGACACGGATGTCCTGTAATGGATTGCCGTCCATGACCAGCAGGTCAGCCAGCTTGCCGTTCTCGATCGAACCAAGCTCGCGCGCCAGCCCCATGTAGCGTGCCGGATTGATCGTGGCGGCCTGGATCGCCTGCAACGGCGTCATGCCACCGAGGACGAATCCCCAGATCTCCCAATGCGAGCCCAGCCCTTCGCGCTGACCGTGTGCACCGGTGTTCACGGACACGCCCTGCTCCAGCAGCCGCTTGCCATTCGCAGCTGCGTCGCGGACCGCCTGGTAGTCATTCTCAGGGGCGATCTCGCGACGCACGGACCCAGGCTGCAGCACCTGCGGGGGTACGTACTTCGACAGGATGGGATGCATCCAAACCTCCGCGTTCTGGTAGAACCACGAATCTCCTTGCAGCCCCCGAACGCCACGATCAAGGTCGGCGTATAGCCCAAGCCAGTGCGTGGCCAGAATTGCTGCAGATCATCGTAGAAGCGCTCCGCTGGCACGTTGTGCTCGATGCCGGTGTTGCCGTCAGCGACCATGCTCAAGTCCATGTGAAACAGCGAACCGTCTTCGGCAACGACCATCATGCCTGCCTCGCGTGCGGCGGTAACCACTCGGGATGTGTAGTGTCGGCGTTCCATCTCAGGAGCGGCGCATGCACAGTCCAGTTCTTGATGATCCGAGGCTCTATCGTTTTCTGTGCGAGGTCGATGTTGATCTCGCGGCGAAGGCACGATCGGCAGGGTGTCCGCAGTGTGGAGCAGCGCTGCACAGCGCGCGCTATCCGCGCAAAGTCCGTGGCAGCGCGCAACACAGGGGAGGGCGTTGGAGAATACACGGCGCCGTTCGGGGCTTACCAGGATGCGGATAAGGCGCACTACTGGCGCTATCGCATCATGGAAGCAACCGGGCTGAGCACGTTCTGACGTCAGCCGATCGCCTGACGGCGTGGCAAATGCAATACGATCGTGCCATCCGCTCTCGACACGGAAGCAATGGAATGAGACTTCTCGCTACTGCGCTCTTGCTGCTTGCATGCTTCCACAGCGATGCATACTCCACGCTGGAATACCGGGGCTGTCCGGCACGCATGACCAACTCCCTGGAATGCTCTGCGTACCTGGACGCACAGTTGTTGAAGAAGTTTCCCGAACTGTTTTCACGCACCGAGCGGAGCTTGACGATCAGGCTCGCCAATCAGAACACCGTGATTTTTTCCGACCGGGAGGCAGAGCTGAATGCAGCCGGGGCCGTGCTGAAGCCCGCTACCCGCATCACCATCGACCAATACTTTCCCGAGGTCGGCTATGCAGTCGTACTGCGGCAGGGCTCCGAGTTCGGCGAGGGTTACCTCTTCAACATGAAGACGGGCCAGCAGACCCTGATCGCAGAGCACGAAGTGGTGCTCTCCCCGGACAAGAAACGCTTCGCCAGCGCCAAGTCCGACTACATCATCTACGACACGGGACTGCTGCTGATCCACGCCATTGCCGGCGACTCGCTGATCGAGGAATTCAGGCTCGACACCCGCCACGAAGGGCCGATGGATCTGCGCTGGCTGAACAACGAGCAGCTGACTTTCAGCATGGATTCCATCAAGCCCGATGTCGGCCAGATACAGACACCGAAACTGCTCCGCTACCAAGATCAGAGTGCGGGCAAGTGGGTGATCGCTGATCGCTAAGGAGCGCGCTGCGCCTTGCGGCGGCGACCTTATCATCCACGCTCTTCTGACTCTGATCGCGCACCACTGCCGCAGCTGTCTGGCGCGCCAGATCCAACGCCACCGACTGGCTCGCAGACTCGAACGCGGCAGTGACTGTATTGAGACGATTTTCTTTCGCGGCGCCGGTGTTGCTGGCGATGATGGTCTCCAGCAGCTGACGGTCGGCGATGCGGATCAACCGTCCCACCAGCCCGACCCGCACCGTCGGCAATGTCTTGTCGTCGGCGTACTTGGCTTGAAAGTCGCGATCTTCCAGATCCAACAGATATTCACCGGAGACGCGCGCCTGCTCCGGAGTGACGCTGCGAGGAGCCCTCAGGTGCCGGTGCCCGGATGTTCGGATCCATGGGCTCAGTGGCACGGGGAGACCAATTCGCTCAACGACGATCGATTGTGTCCCAGGTACCGCGCCACCTGGCTCAAAGACGCAATGCGGCCAACCAACGCGCGGCGGGCAATAATGTCGTCCAGCGACTGGCGATCGGAGGCGCTGCCGAACAGGTCCTCCCCGGTGATTGCCACGCAAGATCAGACACGTGCAATCGAGGATGGCGCGGCATCCTTGCCAGCTCCATTACCGAAGAGTAGCCCAGCTCCAGCGAATCCACCTTCAAGCACTTCGGATCCAACTCTCACTAACCAATTTGCTGCCAACGAGACGACTGCCCTCAGCAGCTGAGCGGCGGCAACGCCGCGGTGAAACTGAGACAGCCCGCTTGGGTCGCGACGCCCCAGTCACACGCTGGATACCAGCGACATTGGCCACCTTCACCACGCGCGAGACGAAGCGTTACGCAGCGGGCCCATCCTTTGCTCGGTTGCGTCCAAGCTTGGGGCGGAATCGATCATCGTCGCCCTCAGCCATCGCGTGACCCTCCACGCTGTAGCGTACTGAGGCGTGTTGGAGGTGTGAAATTCCTTGTGGAAACAGTCCGCTAGTCAGGTCACCTGCACTAGCGAAAACTCGCGAGTGCTGCTCAACCCCATGTGCAGACAATCGGTTGACCGCGCGAAGTGCCGGTCCTTTTATCTTGCCTTTCCTGATTTCTCTCTCGGTCTCCCGTCCCAACCGTAAGCGTCCGCTCGCCGCACGTTGCCACGCTGCTGAATTGCTCGCCAAGTTCCCGCTCTCCTACCGTCAACAGTGAGTGTAGTGACATGGTGAAAACCAACCGAAGGAATGTTTGTTATGAAAGCAGAGCGCGTCGCGCCTACTGGTCGACGCACATCGAAGCGTGGCTGCGTAGCGGCGTCACACGGGAGCGTTACTGTCGTGAGCACCGCCTTAACAGGGCGACTCTGAAGCGCTGGCTTGCAGCGCTGCAAACACCGCTCCCGAAGCCTCGAAAGTGCCTGAAGAAGGCTGCTCCCAGGTCGAATCGACGGCTGCCCGCGAGAGGCAGCGCCGCCTTCATTGCGTTCTGGCTGATGCACATCGAAGCGCAGCGCGACAGCGGGCTGAGCGTGCCTCGGTATGCACGCGTTCATCAGCTCCCAGAACGCATGCTGCAGCGGGTCAAACTGCGGTTCACACGCACGCCGCCGGCACAGGATTGGCGTGAACTGCGTCATCCGGTTGCCCGTTCCGGAACTGCTGCCGATGCGAGAGTAAGATACGAATTGAGATTGAGATACGACCGGCCATCTGGAACCGCCGTGCGGGACATGCCTGCCGGCACCGAAACGACGGCGCGCAAACCAGCGCGCCGGCGATACGCCGGACCACAGAAGCTCGCGATCGTTGCGGAGGCCGCGGAGCCTGGCGTGTCGGTCTCTGAGATTGCACGGCGCCACGGCGTGAGCGCGCCCATGATCTTCCGCTGGCGCGCTGAATTCGGCTTTGCAGAG
>Ga0193752_1003548_pt1 | contig 10712 bp, 6 predicted proteins | sample H1c1metaG_FD_144924 | JGI IMG/M metagenome (GOLD analysis project Ga0193752, IMG submission 144924) | Soil microbial communities from a riparian zone of the East river system, Colorado, United States - H1c1 | ecosystem: Environmental > Terrestrial > Soil > Riparian zone | place: USA: East River...
CCGCCGAAGGCCTCAACTATTGGGTAGGCGACGCAATAATTCTCCCTGCGCCAAAAAGCAAGAAGCGGCTCCTGTTGTTCCTCCACAAGTTCGATCCGAAATTGGAATTTCACGGAGCGTCGATCGCGCAATTAGACCCGAACACGCTTGCGATAGAGAAGCTGATCGACGTTAAAAATATGCCCGGCCTTAAAACGCATTGGGGTACGTCGATGCTGGTCGAGGGAAACGATCTCTATATCTACGGCAAGGGAACCGTGAATGGCAAGAAGCTTGGATTCGTCTCGAAAACAAATGCCGACGGCGACATTGAGCGGATAGCCGATTCCTCAAACTGGGAAGCCTGGAACGGTAAAGCGTGGGTAAAAGACCTAACCACAGCTGCGCCTATAGTACCGGCTGCCGATTCGATCAGTGACGAATATGACGTCGCAAAATTTACGATCAACGGTCGTTCGACCTACCTGATCGCCGGGCTCGATACGTCGGTACCATTCGGATCGTGGCGCGACATAACTCTTTATTCCTCGTGTTCACCTCAAGGGCCGTTCATTGGCAAGCACGTCGTTTACGCGGCACCCGAATCGGGTTCGTTGATTGTGCCGGGCCTCGCTGCCGGCGAAAAATTAAAAGCGCATCTCGTTCTATATAACCCGCATATCCATACACAGTTTTCCGGCTCAGGCCGCATTCTTGTGTCTTATAATCTGAACCGTTACCATAACAGCGATTCGATATATATTGACGGCTACCGGCCGCGTTTTATCGAAATCCAGATCTCTGGACTAAAATAGTTAAATGAAATTAGTAGTTTTTAGAAATTCGCAGACAGCAGCTTCGCAATATACCGGTTACCGTATCGGCGCATTTATCGACGACGTTACGATCGCCGACCTTACGCCGTCGATACTGCCGCTTGGCCTTACCGCAGCCGAAATATTGCGGTGCTATGACCTCGATACAGATTTTGTCACGCCTGCGATGGACGCAATAAACAGCGGCGAATTGCCGACGGTCAGTCGCGGCGATGTAAGGCTTGAGGCACCCGTTCCGCGCCCGCCGAAGATCATCTGCATCGGCCTCAATTATCGCGACCACGTGATCGAGAGCGGTATGGAGATACCAAAGACCCCGCTCGTGTTTTCTAAATTCGTGAGCTGCGTCGCAGCAGCGGGTGACCCGATCCTTTTGCCGACCACAAGCGAGCAGGTCGATTACGAAGCTGAGCTTGCAGTCGTGATAGGCCGTCGCGGAAAGAACGTGGCCGCAGCGGATGCGATGGACCACGTTTTTGGCTACACGAATTTCAACGATGTATCCGCACGCGATATGCAGTTTGCCGACGGACAATGGCAGCGTGGAAAGTCGTGCGATACATTCGCTCCTTTTGGCGAATACGTCGTGACCAAGGATGAGATCCCCGATCCGCACGATCTGAAAATTCAATTTCGATTGAACGGTGAAACTTTACAGAATTCGAGCACAAAGGAATTGATCTTCCGCATTCCGGAGTTGATCGAATACCTATCGCGTACGATCACGCTGGAGCCAGGCGACATTATTGCGACCGGAACTCCGCCGGGCGTCGGTTTTGCCCGCAAGCCGCAGATATTCCTCAAGGACGGCGACATCGCAGAGGTCGAGATCGAAGGCCTCGGAATTTTGCGAAATCCGGTGAAAGGGAATGTTTGATCTATCAGGAAAATCTGCATTGGTCACAGGTGCTGCTTCCGGTATAGGTGAGGCGATCGCACACGCTTTGGCAAACTCGGGCGCTGCGGTGATCGCAGCGGATATTAACGAGGCAGAAGGCCGGCGTGTGGTCGATCAGATCAAAAAAACCGGCGGCCTCGCTGAGTTCATGCGATTGGATGTAACCGACGAAGCTAATTGCAATTCCGCTGCGGCCGAGGTGACAGCAAAGTACGGACATCTCGAAATTCTTGTAAATAATGCCGGTATCGGCCATGTCGGCACAATTCAGACAACTGGTTCCAAGGACTTGGAAAGGTTGTTTGCCGTCAATGTGCGCGGCGTATTTGACCTCACAAAAGCCTTTATAGACGGAATGATCTTGCGAAAGAGCGGCGTTATCGTAAACATCGCCTCGATCGGCGGTGTGCTGGCAATACGCGACCGCATAGCCTATTGCACCACTAAATTTGCAGTGGTCGGCCTGACCAAATGTATCGCCCTCGACCACGCATCAGATGGAATTCGTGCCAACGCCGTCTGTCCGGGCCGCGTCGAAACGCCTTTCGTGCTGTCCCGGTTGGCTGAATATCCTGACCCTGAAGCGGCTTACCGTGAAATGGCTTTGACGCAAGCCCTTGGCCGCATGGGCAAACCCGAAGAGATCGCCGCCGCTGTTGTTTATCTCGTAAGTGACGAAGCAGCGTTTATTACGGGAACTACCCTTGAGATCGACGGTGGCTGGGCGGTAGGAAAATAGCATTTTATAACCACGATAAATTGGTATGACCAATTGTGTTTAAGCTATAACATCCTGCTACTCTTGGCCAATACCTATCCGTTAAAACGAAAGGCTAGATCGGCCAGCCCAAAAGTGTTGACAAAACCGACCTTCCAATACTTCATATAAAACCAATATTACTGAGTTTTTTTCAAGCTATTAAATTTTAGGCTTGACGAGGATTGGAATAGGTGTATTATGTCAAAGGTTCTAACAAATTCAGAAAGAGTTAACATAACTTAGTTAAAGCGTCATAACGGCTAACATACCGTACAGTGTTTCATTGTCCCGCAGAGTAATTTGCGTACAGACGACGGCATATTTTGTTAGAACACCAAACAAATTAGTGAGAAAGATCAATCCACACGACTTTACGCTTGCAACACGCGGTACATCGCGCGAGATTAACCGGCAGATCGCGCTTACCCTAATAAGAACGCATCAACCGGTGTCGCGTGCGGGCCTGTCGAGATTGATGGAAACCAATAGAGCGAACATAACACTGCTGGTTAACGAATTACTGGACGAAGGATTGGTTCGGGAAGGGGCACAGGGAAATGAAAAGATTCGCGGCCGAAAACCCACCTTTTTATATCTCAATTCGCAGAACAGTGTTGCTGTAGCCGTGGATGTTCGAGCCACAAGAACATTCCTGATGGTGACGGATTCGATCGGTAAACAGATCGGCGATATTGTCAGTTTTCCTACCAAGTTCGATCCAGTCGAATTCGTTAAAACGCTAAGCGACCAGATCCGAAAGACTCTGAGTCAATATACCGACCCGTCGAATTGCCGCGGGGTAGGAATAGTTGTTCCGGGCGTGCTTGATCGTAAATCCGGCATCGTGCTTCACGCTCCGACTCTGCGGTGGCACAACGTAAATTTGCTCGAACCGCTTCAGCGTGAATTTGACGGTATCGAGGTACATCTTGAAAACTCCGGCAAGGCTTGCGCACTTTCGCAAATATGGTCGGTTCGCGGCGATGGCACGGCTCTGAACGACATTGTTTTCGTAAGCGTTTCTGATGGGGTTGGCGTAGGCATTGTGATGAACGGCGAGCTCGTTCGGGGCAGACATAATACGGCCGGCGAATTTGGCCACGTGCCGCTCAGCATCGATGGGCCGCTGTGTTCGTGCGGAGCGAACGGCTGCTGGGAAGCCTACATATCAAATCTTGCGACGCTCTCGCGTTACTTTGGCCGCAATGTCGCGGACCGAAAACCACAAGCTCTCGATGTTGCGGAGTTTACGATCGACGATCTGATCGCCCGTGCACGCAGTAATGACAGCAAGGCAATAACAGCGCTTCATTCGACGGCCCGTTATCTCGGCCTTGGCCTTGCATCGATCATCAATGCGATCGATCCGGCGCGAGTTTATATCGGCGGTGAAATTACTGAAGCTTGGGACCTGATCGAACCCCTGGTCCGCGATGCGATAAAAGAAAGAACATTGACTTCCGAACTTGGCGACACGCCGATCCGGATCGTTCCGGCGATCGAATACCCGCGTCTTCGCGGTGCGGTCGCTTTAGTTACAGCTCCTGCTTTTGCGGCCCCAAAGGTCGCATAGCTTGTTCGAAAAAATTAGGCAAGGCCGTCACTACGGATCTGCGGCGACGAGTAGTGGCGACATCACAATAAGGGCACCAACGCGCTTAGCCTGCGTGCGGACCCAAATACTCTGGAGGACCTATTAAAATGGCCAGCAAGTTAAACATTATCATTCGCCATTTCGCCGCACACAGGTGGATCGCGACGCTCGCGTTCATCATCACATCAGTCGCCGTAATGTCGGCACAGACAAACGTCGGGCGAATATCCGGCTCTGTTACAGATGCCGCCGGTGGCGCAGTACCAAACGCCGCCGTTACGGTCAGCGACCCATCGACCAACTTCAATAGAACGGTAATGACTGACGAGTCGGGGTTTTTCACCGTGACCAACCTTGCCGTCGGAAGCTACTCTCTGGCGGTCGAAAAGGAAGGCTTCAAAAAAGCCATTCGGTCACAGAATACGATCAGTTCCGACTCGCGATTAACAGTAGATATTTCGCTCGACGCCGGACAGATCTCAGAGGTCGTCGAGGTTACGCAGGCAAGCGGCGAGACGGTAAATACAACTTCAGGCGAGGTCGGTAAGGTGATCGACAACCAGCAGGTCGATAACCTTGCATTGAATGGCCGCAACTACTATCAGCTCCTGACGTTGATCCCCGGCGCGGTCATAACACAGGAAGACCAACTCGATACGAACCTCGCGACCAACACGATCAACATAAACGGTAACCGCGGCGTTTCAAACAACTTGACGGTCGACGGCGGAAACAACCTGAATGCGGGCAGCAACGCCAGCCAGATCAACAACGTCGGCGTTGATTTTATTCAGGAAGTAAAACTACAGACGTCAAATTTCTCCGCTGAATACGGACGAAACTCCGGTGCCCAGATCAACGTCACAACAAAACGCGGAACCAACAACTTTCACGGCTCGGTGTTCGAGTTTATCCGAAACGACGCGATGGATGCCCGCAGCTTTTTTGCCCCGAGTCGTCCGCTGCTTCGCTACAATAACTACGGGTACAGTTTCGGCGGCCCAATGCCGTTCTTTAATTTTGGCGACGGCGACGGCGGATTCTTCAAATCCGGCAAAGACAAGTTTTTCTTCTTCGTGGGCCAGGAATGGAAATCCATTCACCGTCAGGCTGCGGTTGCGTCACGCACTCTTCCTACGCTCGACGAACTCAACGGCGATTTTCGCCGCCGCCTGCGTGGATTTGATGGAACTGCGGGAACGCCCGATGATGGTGTCTTACGTGATCCGGCCTTGGCAGGAGCCTGTACAGCACCTGTGGTGAACCCATTAACTGGAGTCATTACGACGCCGGCCAACCGAACCGCTTGTTTCGGTGGAGTCAATGCGGCAGCCTGGAACGTGATCCCGACCGGAAGGATCACTACAGACGGCCTTGCTCTCGCCAATGTTTACAGGCGACAGATCGATATTTCTTCGAGCTTTACAAATTTTCCGGGCGGCAGCAACGCGACCTTTCAGCCAAATAGTCCTGCTGATTTTCGTCAGGAGCTTGTCCGGCTTGATTATATTTTCGATCAGAAACATACAGTTTATGGCCGGTACATTCACGATAAGAATGAAAATTTGGATCCGTTCGGCACTTTCACGATCTCTCAGCTTCCGACCATTCAGCACGCTCGTAATCGACCGGGCAACGGCCTTCAATTGGGACATCTTTGGAACATCAGCCCGAGTTTGATCAACGACGCCAAGGTCAATTTCTCCTGGACAGATCAGATAATTCCGCCGGCTAACGATCTTTGGGCGAGAGAGACATACGGTTTTGGCTTTACGCAGCTTTTTCCTGATGGCGGAACTTATGAAAATTCAATTCCTGACATTTCGACATTGTCTGGCGGATTCTCAACTTTTGCCGGAGCGGCGCGGTCATTGGTTGCGTTAGCTCATGATTCGTCATTTACAGACACGCTTACATGGGTAAAGAACAATCACACCGTCAAATTTGGGTTCCAGTACAATTTCAGCAAGGTCCAGCAGAATGGCCGCTCGACCTATGCAGGAGCACTGGAATTCAATACGAACAGAACTCTATCAACACAACAGGTTATCGGTGATCTGCTGCTGGGAAATTTCCGAAGATACAGCGAATTTGCATTTGACCCGGTTGGCAAGTTCCGGTTCCAACAGTACGAAGCTTTCATCGCAGACAGCTGGAAAGTGACCGGTAAACTGAGTCTTGAACTCGGAGTTCGATATCAATATGGAACACCGTTCTATACCCGTGGAAATAACATCGCTAATTTTGATCCGGCGCTGTATGATCCTGCACGAGCCGTTTCGGTCACGACCGGCGGTGTTGTCACGATCCCGGCTGGCGCGAATCGTTTTAACGGCTTGATCCGCGCGGGTGACGGTGTCCCTGCGGCGGAGCAATATTATGTTCCTTCATATAATAGCCCGGATGTTCTCGCCGTTCCGACAGGAGCTCCGCGCGGGCTATATGATGCTTCGCATGAGTTCATGCCTCGCGTTGGCTTCGCATATTCGCCGTTCTCCAATAACAGAACTGCGATTCGCGGAGGTTTCGGAATGTATGTTGACCGGATCGAGGGAAACATCATTTTCCCGCTGATCAGTAATCCGCCTTACGTTAACAGCGCTGGTTTCGAGAACGGAAATCTTTCTGATATCAGAGGCGGAAGCCCATCGGCCCTTGCAATTTTTGGCACGATCGCCGCGATCGATCCGGAATTGAAGACACCGAGAACAATGAATTTCAGTCTTGGCATTCAACATGAATTCGCGGGAGGAATCTTTGTCGAAGCCAACGCGATCGGCAACCTCGGCCGTCACCTTACACGAAACCCGGACATCAATGCGATCCCGTTCGGCCTCGCCGATAATCCGACGCAACGCCCGTTCAAGGGTTATGGCGTTATCAATCAGCGTAAGAGCGATTCGACATCAAACTATTACGCGGGACAATTCTATGCGGCAAAACGTAAGGGCGATCTTCTGGCGACTGCAAGCTACACCTGGAGCAAGACGCTGACTGACGCCAGTAATTTCAACGACAATCCGGAAGATGCGTTCAACCGCAGTTTCAATTATGGCCCGGCCGTATTTGATCGTCGCCACGTTTTCATCGCGACCTATACCTATGCACCGCGATGGTTCGGCAATTCCAATTCATTCGCGAAAGCAGTCTTTGACGGTTTTGAGGTCAGTGGGATCACTCGCCTACAGTCTGGGCGCTTCTGGACTATTGCCGGAAACACGACCGTCGGCGGAAACAGGCGGGCGGACCTTGTGAATGGTGTCGATATTTATTTAAGGGAAGATCGTCAGTGGTTGAACAATGATCCTGGCACTTCGCCGAATCCAAATCCTTGCGCTATCACGATAAAGGGAGCATTTTCGACTGCTCCATGTGATCGTCGCGGAACAAGCGGCACGGGCATCGTCGAGGGCCCGGGGCTTGTTGCATGGGATTTTTCTGTCCGCAAACGTATCCGTTTCGGCGAGAAAATGAACCTTCGCCTTCAAGCCGATCTGTTCAATGCTTTCAATCGTGCCAATTTCAGCACGCTGCAGACGAACATAAGTGCGGCTGACTTTGGTGTGCTCACCGCATCGGGCCCGGGACGAAGCATCCAGCTTGGAGCGAAGTTCCAGTTCTAGAAATGCGTTGGGGCCGGATCTATCGGTCCGGCCCCAACGCGAAAAACGAGACGTACAAGGGAATGATCAGAATTTCAAAGATACTAAAGATCCTTTTGCCGATAGTGTTGGTTTGCAGTTCGGCTGTTGCTCAAAACACATCGACGCGGGAAATGGTTTCGGCTGAGGCCCTCGGCAAAGAGATCAATGATTTTTTTGCGCGTGAGGTTGCGGCCCATTTCGGAAATATCAAGACCATGGATCCGCCGCCCGATCGTGTGTTCAATGCGTTGACGGTAGGTGAATTTTCCTGGGGCAGCTACGCAAGGGCATTAGCTGCACAGGCGGATATTGGCGGAACACCGACGATGGCGGGTAAGGACACGGCTCGGGCGGTCGCCGAAATGGGGCTGTACGAATCTCGCCAAGGCGGCAAGGCATTTTCCCAGCTCTATTCGACGCTTGCTCTTCGCCATTACGGAACGGATCTAAGCAAGAATGCCGTATGGCAGAGCATGAATGAAAGCGAGCGCAAGGAATGGAGTTCGCTTCTCGATCCGTCACGCTTTTACGATCCTAAAAAACGGCAGGTGATCAATCTGCCGGAAAATTATCTCGGCGTAGCTGCTCGCGTAGCTGCGATGAGTTGGCAAATGGGTGTCCTGAAAGACCGTGCTTTGCTCGATTCGGTTGTCGAGCGCGCGGCCGAACAGTTCACCAGCGGCGCCATCTATTCGGACGACAATCCGCCCACCGGACGATACGATCGATATTCGCATGAATACGTTCGATTTTGTTGGGACGCAGCCGATATTGCAGGCCGAAATGATATTAAGGAAAAGCTAAAGCCATCTATAAAAGAGCAGATGCAGGTTTGGTGGGACCTCGTTTCACCTGCCGGTTACGGCTACAACTGGGGACGCAGCCAGGGACTTGTCAGCTATCTTGATACGCTTGAGATTGTCGGCTTTCTAGGTGACAACCCTGAGTTTCGCCCGGCCCCATATACCGAACTGGCGGCTCTCTACAATCAGGCATGGCGTTGGGTAAGGGCGGATTACAGCGACGAAACGCATATGTTTACCGTGTTCGCTTACGGACGCGGAAATTATTCCTACATAAATCCAAAACGAGAATGGCAGCAAACCGGTACCGGTTTCGGCAAGGCGACCCTTGCTAACCATTCATTCTTGCGGGCCCTCGAGCGGGAGAAGATCGCCGCCTTCCCCGCTGCACCGGCTTTGGCCGATGTGGCCCGCTTCACTTTCTTTGCCAAGACCGCCGACAAGCAGCTCGGCGTGTGGCTAGTTCGCCACGGCAAGTTCCAATTTGCCTTGCCAGTAACGGTCGGAACAAAACCGGCCATCGCCGACTATCTTCCGGCTCCGCATGGCCTGCCTGGTTTTTCGGCACCAGTCGAAGAGGTTTATCCGTCGCTCGTTCCTTTCCTAACGCTTGGGGACGGCAAAGTTTATGCTGCCGCCGATGGATCTGACGAGGTGGTTCCGGGTGCAGACGGAAAATTGTTGAAAACCGTGAACACGCGGTGGGCTAGAATAGGAAGCAAATCCGGCGAGCGGTTTGAGAACGGGTTGAAAAGCGAGGTCAATTGGCGGATCGAGGGACATAAATTGATACGCACGGAAACCGTAACATCGATATTCGATACTACTATTCGCGAATGGCGCGTCGCTTTTCCATCGACGGCCTCAACCGCGGTTGAATCCGGAACGGGATTGACGCGAACCTACAAATTGGACGGCCGCGAAGGGACGCTTTTAGCCACGTTCAAGATGTTTGACGGAGTGACCTTCTCGATGCTGGCAACTGGCGACAGCCGCTTGGGTAAGGGCGTGCTCGGTGCAATGCCGCTGCATATCCTGGCGAATGCATCGAACATTACATTGAAAAAAGGCGATAAAATATCTTGGGAATTAAGCCTTGAGCTATTGAAATAACAAAGTTTTATGATCAGTCAGGAAATGCAATTATCGGCTCTGGTAACGGATTGGAGCAAGATCGAAACGGTGCAAACCGCCGATGGAATAAAGAGGCAAATGGTCGTCGGCAAGAATGTTATGATCTGCCGTTTTACGTTCGATCCGTTCGTGATAACTGCGGAGCACACGCATCCGCACGAGCAGATGACGTTGGTGGTAAAGGGAAAGGTCAAATTCACGATCGATGGTGAAGTTCATATCGTTTCCGCCGGCGACGTATTGCATTTTCCGCCGAACAACCGGCATGGCGCGACGATGCTGGACGAAGAGGTTGTCCTGATCGATATCTTTTCGCCGATACGCGAAGATTTTTTGGGCTAGTCCGCTGCGACGAGGTAAAGATCGCGTCCGGCCCGTTCGACTATGAAGGTATCGGGATCGTTCCGGTAGCTGCTCAAATTAAAATTGTTCGGATCAAGGTATTCAAGATTTACCCGGCTGCATGTTCCTTCATCGACCTGCGACGAAAGAACGATCCGAAATCTGGGTTCGAATTCACCTGCGGCATTTTGACGGCCGGCGTATGAAACATGGGCCAGATGTGCCGCAACGCATAGGTTGGCCTGCAGTTCGCCCGATGCGGCGACAAGATCTTTGATTTTCTCAATAGGAGCATAGCCGCCAAATCGTTCGATAGCCTCGCCGTGTGTGTCGGAAATACAGCGAAGGTGCGGAGCGTAAATGATCAGTTCGCCGCCTTCTTCGATCACCGCGCCGAGCCTGTAGCTCGCCTTTCCCCCGACCCAAAGGTCATCGTAATGTTCATCGAGCAAGGCGACTACACGCTTATATTTACGACCTGTGTATTTGATGTGCACGCGGCTGCTAATATCGGCAGCACTGCGTAGGGCGAGGCGATAGTCACCGGCAAACAGCGCATGCGTGCGAAGTAGGTCAGCCTCTGTTCGCGTACAAACGGATGTGAATGAAATGACGTCAGCCGAAATATGATCCGCCGCCGCTTCGATCATATGCCGTGTCGGCGTTTCGATTCTGCCGATGATCTTTTCGATCGTCGCTAACGCCGCCAGCCAATGTGTTTT
>Ga0193752_1003549_pt1 | contig 10710 bp, 9 predicted proteins | sample H1c1metaG_FD_144924 | JGI IMG/M metagenome (GOLD analysis project Ga0193752, IMG submission 144924) | Soil microbial communities from a riparian zone of the East river system, Colorado, United States - H1c1 | ecosystem: Environmental > Terrestrial > Soil > Riparian zone | place: USA: East River...
CGTGCGGTGTATTCCAATGCGACCCTGTCTAGTGGCGAGCACAATCGCCAAGACGGCGCCGACTACGAGCAATGCTCGAATGGCTCCCCCCAACATTGCGCTCTGGTTGGCGACAACCCCGCCGGCGAGGGGAGGATACGCAAATCCCTCTGCCAAGTGCGTCAGCGTTCCGCTGGCGGCGAGGACGCAAATGACAGCCGCGAAGACTGCCCACCCAATCAGACGACGCAGACCAATGTCAGCGGCCAACACTCGCTCCGTGCCGATGGCCGCGAGCACAGCAGTACAGAATGAAACGAAAAACAGCATCGTACTGGGCGCACGAAAGTAGGCTGTTCCCGGAACGAGCGCGTAGACCAGATGGTAGAATGGAGTGAATCCTCCCAGAGCCCAGAGTATCGCGACGATCAGGGCGAATGACCAGAATCGCACTATCGATCTTGCGACCACTCTGGTGCCGAACGCGAGCGATGCGAGAACTAAGACCGCGGCGCCGATGTACTCACTGTGAAAGTGGATGACGTTGCGCCCGGTATACTTCTCGAGGATACCGCTGAATTGAGGGAGATAAGTATTGAGCAGCTCCTCTGGAGGCAACGAATAGGAGACCGCGTGGTCCCATCCTTTGCCGCCGGCTCGAGGAGACCAAGGCGTGTATTCAAGCAGCGGGAGGTATTGTATTGCGCCACCGAGCGTGCCGAGTACGACAGCGCCCAGTGCAAGCCCAAGGCGCTGAATAGCCACACGGACTGGCAACTTCGTGTCGCTTCCGGCCCGCGCACATGCGACGAAGAGAGCGTAAGCGCCTGCGGCGAGAAGGAAATATTGGAAGAGCTGTGGATGCGGCGATAACAACGCCAGCATCACGGTCAGCGCCAAACAGCCCCACGCCCACCACAATCCCTCACGTATCCAGCGATGCAGGAGGTACAAGGTGAGCGGTAACAATGCTGCGACGAAGAGTTTCCCATCGTGCCCTGGCGAAACGAGTCCCGCCACATTGCCTCCCGCCATGTAGGCAAGACCTCCGATGAACGAGGCGTAAAAGCCAAGCCGTAGTGCGCGCCGGAGGAAGAGGAATGTGAAGCAGCCTGCGAGAAATACATGTGCTATGAAGCCCCAGGTCATTCCCGCATCCGGGGCGAGAAGGAGGCGCAGTAGTGCCGTGGGATAGAACATGTCGCCGTTCATCGAAGCGACAAAAGGCATTCCACCGAAGATATAAGGGTTCCAGAGGGGAACCCCGTGCCCGGATTTTTCCCAGACGGCGGCGAACTCACGAATGGGATAGCCACCGATAAATTGGTCGCTTCGCTGGCTCACCAGAAAGCGACCCATTAGTGCCGGATATCCGAAGATGATCGACATGACGAAATAACCCGCCGACGCCCAGAGCCCTGATGGCTCGGATCGTCTCAGAGCATTCGTCGTGGTGGTTGCGGGCAACTCGTCACTGACGTTGCGATCTCGGCGACGCTTCTCATTGGCCATCAAGGGATCTATCGGATAGTCAAAGATTCAATGACGGACCGCCGCGACTTGTTCGTTCGGAGCGCCGCCTCAAGTGGTGCGACGAAGCTGATGTCTCGAACAATGATCAAGTAAGGGACGCGCATCGCTCGTCCAGAATTGCATTCTCGCGGCACCGCCGCTCCGCGTCTGCACCCCAAGTTGTCGCGCGAGCGGAGGTTCGGCGAGCCTTGGCAACTCTTCGCTGCTCCGCCGGCGTGCAACGCATGCGCCGGAACCATCCTTGTTTCTCCTTCTTCCGGTAGTATTGCGTCCGGAGACTGGCGTCATGGGGTATCGCCGACAGAAGCGTGAGCGGCACCTCGCCCACGCCTCACGCCTTGCGCGGGCCCTTCCCCCGCGCGAATGTCCCTCATCCGCCGACAGACCTCGCCGTCACCCAGATCGCCGACATGAAGCTTCAAGCTCTCGACTGGATCATCGTCGTCTTCACGCTGGTGATCTGCTTCGTCCCTGCACTGTTCTTCGGCAAGCGAGCGGGAAAGAGTACCTCCGAGTTCTTCGCGTCCGGCCGCTCGGTGCCGTGGTGGCTCGCCGGCCTGTCGATGGTGGCGACGACCTTCAGCAGCGACACGCCGAACTGGGTCACGCAACAGGTGCGGCAGTACGGCGTCGCCGGCAACTGGCAGTGGTGGGCATTCGTGCTCACCGGCGTCTCCACCGTCTTCTTTTTCGCTCGACTGTGGCGACGGTCGGGCGTGATGACGGATCTCGAATTTTATGAATTGAGATACTCGGGTAGGGCCGCCAGCATCGTGCGCGGGTTCCGCGCCGTCTACCTCGGCCTGTTCTTCAACTGCTTCATCATGGGGATGGTGACGCTGGCGGCGTGCAAGATCGCCAACATCCTCTTCGCCATGCCCCCATGGCAGACGATCCTCGTCTGCGGCATCCTGAACGTGGCGTTCGCCGCGCACTCGGGGCTCTGGGGCGTGCTCGTCATCGACATGGTGCAGTTCATCATCAAGATGACCGCAGTCATCGCGGCGGCGTATTTCAGCCTCGTCGCCGTAGCAGAGAAGACGGGTGTCGGCAGTGGTGCTCTCGCGGGCCTGCACAAGCTCGTGAGCGTACTCGGCTCCCAGCAGGTGAAGTACGTTGGTGGCTCTCAGCCAGTGCTCTCGCCGATCGACGGAACGGGGCAGCCCATTCTCGACATCCTGCCGAACTTCGCGATGAGCGAGCTGGCGCTGATGATCTTCATCATGCCCATCGCCATCGGCTGGTGGGCCAACTGGTATCCTGGCGCCGAGCCGGGCGGCGGCAGTTACATCGCGCAGCGGATGCTCGCGTCGAAGTCGGAGAAGGACGCACTCGGCGGTACGTTGTTCTTCAACCTCGCGCACTACGTGCTGCGTCCGTGGCCATGGATCATCACGGCGCTGTGCTCGATCATCATCTTCCCCGAGCTCAAGGACATCCAGACGGCGTTCCCGCTCGCTGATCCCAAGCTGATCGGCCACGACAGCGCGTTTCCGGCGATGCTGAAGTTCCTGCCGGTGGGCTTCGTGGGGTTGATGGTGGGCGGACTCATTGCCGCCAACTCGTCGACGATCCTGACGCACTTGAACTGGGGCTCGTCGTACCTCGTGCACGACTTCTATCGCCGCTTCGTGAAGACCGACGCGACGGAGAAGCACTACGTCACCGTCGGGCGCCTGTGCACGATCGGTCTCTATGTCGCGGCGGCGCTGCTCAGCCTCATCCTCGACTCCGCGCAGGATGCGTTCGAGGTGTTGATCTCGATCGGCGCGGGCACGGGACTATTGTACCTGCTGCGCTGGTACTGGTGGCGCATCAACGCCGCATGCGAAGTCGTGGCGATGATCAGCTCCTTCACGATCTCGCTTGTGTTCTTCACGATGAAGAAGACCGGCCACCCGCTGCCGTTCGCGCAGACGGTCATCCTCTCGGTGGCGTTCACGACGATCTGCTGGGTGATCACGGCGTTCGTCACGGCGCCGACCAGCCGCGAGCGGTTGATCGACTTCTACAACAAGGTTCACCCGGTGGGTCCGGGGTGGAAGAAGATTCGTCTGGAGGCTGGCGTGAGCGTGGCCGACGCAGAACTCGCCGGCGACAACATGCCGATGGCCACGCTCGGGTGGGTCTCCGGGTGCCTGACGATCTGGTCGTCGCTGTTCGCGATCGGAAACTTCCTGTATGGCCGCACGAGCAACGCGATCATTCTGTCGCTGGTCTTCGTCGTCAGCGGATCGATCCTGCTCTACGTGGTGAACACGCTGTGGGACAAGAAGCCGGTCGTCGCGGGCTAGACTCGGGACGACAACCAGCGGCCAACCCCCTGTCATCCCGCACGAGCGACAGCGAGTGTCGGGACCTACTGTACCTCACCAATAGCTGGCTATAATCGCTACGATGGTAGGTCCCGACAGGCGCTTCGCGCCTGCGGGATGACAATCAGGAACAGCCTAGTCCTCAGCTCAACGCTCGAACAACCTCGGCCACTTCGTCGGCGTGGCCGACGGGCTTCACGCCCACGAACACGTGGGCAATGCGCCCTTTCGCGTCGATGACGAAGGTCGTCCGCGCGACGCCCATGTACGTCCGGCCCATGAACTTCTTCTCGCCCCAGACGCCATAGGCCTCGGAGACAGTGTGCTCGGTGTCCGCGACGAGCGGATACTTCAGCCCGAACTTGTCCTTGAACTTCAGGTGCTTCTTCACGGGATCGGGACTCACCCCGATCACCTTCGCGTTCACGCCTTCGAATGTCGGTAGCGCCTCCTGGAAGGCGCACGCCTCGACAGTGCAGCCCGGCGTGTCGTCTTTCGGATAGAAGAAGAGCACGACGGGCGATCCCCGCAGCGACGACAGCTGCAGCGTGCTTCCGTCGTCCAGCGTGGCAGAGAAGTCAGGCGCCATGGCGCCGGCGGCTGGAATCGTCATCAGAGCGTCTCCCCTCCCATCAACACGGCCATGATTGCCTTCTGAATGTGCAGGCGATTCTCTGCCTCGTCCCATACGCGACTCTGCGGTCCGTCGATGACGTCGGCAGTGACCTCCTCGCCACGGTGCGCGGGGAGGCAATGCAGGAAGATGGCGTCATCGGCAGCGTGCTTCATCAACGCCGCATTGACGGTGTAGCCGGCGAAGTCACGCTCGCGCTTCTTCTGTTCGTCCTCCTGCCCCATGCTTGCCCAGACGTCCGTGTTGACGACGTGCGCGCCCTCGATCGCCTCCCTGGGGTCGCGCACGAGGGTGATCTTCGCCTGTCCCTTCGCGCGCTCGAGCAGGTGGTCCGCCGGCTCGTATCCCTCGGGCGACGCGATGGCCAACTCGAAGCCGAGCCGGTAGGCCGCGTTGATCCAGGAGTTCGCCATGTTGTTGCCGTCGCCGATCCACGCGACCTTCTTGCCTTCAAAGCCGCCGAGGTGCTGACGGATCGTGAGGATGTCGGCGAGGATCTGGCAGGGGTGCAGGAGGTCGGTCAATCCATTGATGACCGGCACGTCGGCGTAGCGGGCCAGCTCCTCGACGTCCTGGTGCGCGAACGTCCGGATCATGATGCCATCCACGTAGCGCGACAGCACCCGCGCCGTGTCGGCGATGGGTTCCCCGCGGCCGAGTTGGACGTCGCGCGGCGAGAGGAAGAGGGCGTGGCCGCCCAGCTCGTACGTCCCGACCTCGAAGGAGACGCGCGTGCGGGTGGACGCCTTCATGAAGATCATCGCGAGGGTCTTGCCCTCGAGCGGCTTCTTGTCGTACTCGCCCCGCCGCATCCGCTCGGCCAGTTGGAACAGGGCCAGGAGCTCGGCGGTGGAGAAATCCGGGATCGCGAGGAAGTCGCGGTGCGTGGAGGCGGAGGCGGTCATTTCAGGACGAGAGTGAGTTCGGACGGGGACAGAAGCTTAACGGCCCTATGACGGCGGGCGCCAAGGGTTCGGTCATTCTGGCGTACTAATCCTTTGTGAGAGTATTGCTGAATTGTAATTTGACATCTTTGGCATGCGGCGACATTATGGCTGCGCGGGAAACAGTTGAACCCCCGCGAGCCTTCAGTCACCTCTATACGGTCGCGATGACGCGCCGGCGAGGAAATGTCCCCCATGTTACACGCCTCTGCACTTGCGGTCGGCTGGAAATCAGCGCTCCTCGCGCTGTTGCCGCAGCGCCGGATCGACGCTGGAGACACCACCGTCCCCGACACGGATCTGCGTCAGTCCGCGGACGTCGATGACGAGCGGGAGCCGTTTCACCTCGACGACACCGAGATCGCGCTTCGCCTCGTGAAGTCGCGTGGGCTGCAGGACTACAAGACACCGCCCCACGCGCAGCTCATGTTTCCACAGAAGCCCGTCCGATGACCTTGCCGCAGTTGGCGCAGAGCGACGACGCCGCGCCCTCAGAGGATGTATTTCCGCAGATCCTCATCCTCAACGATCGCCTTCAGCTTTTCTCGCACCGCCACGGCGTCGACGACGATACGCTTCTCGCCGCCGTCTGGGAGCTCGAAGAGGGTATCCTCGAGTTGCGTCGTCATCACGGTGTGCAGGCGCCGAGCGCCGATGTTCTCCATGCGCGAGTTGATCGTCGCGGCAATCTTTGCGATCTCGGCGATGCCATCCTCCGTGAACTCGAGCGTCGCGCCGTCAGCGGCAACCAGAGCTGCGTACTGCTTCGTGAGAGCGTTCTCCGGCTCCGTCATGATGCGGACAAAATCAGCTTCGGTGAGGGACTTGAGCTCGACACGAATCGGGAAGCGTCCCTGCAGCTCGGGAATGAGGTCGCTGGGCTTGGAGACATGAAAGGCGCCGGCGGCGACGAACAGGATGTGATCGGTCTTCACCATCCCGTACTTCGTTTGCACGTTTGACCCTTCGACGATAGGCAGCAGGTCGCGCTGCACTCCTTCGCGCGACACATCTGGACCCCCCATCTGACTCTTTTCTCCGGCGATCTTGTCGATCTCATCGAGGAAAACGATCCCCAACGTCTCGACGCGCTCCAGCGCGTCGGCGGTGACGTCTTCCATATCGACGAGCTTGTCGAACTCCTGCTCGAGGAGTATGCGCCTCGCTTCAGAGACTTTCACGGTGCGCTTCTTCTTTCGTTGCGGCATCATGTCCCGCAACATCTCCGTGAAGTTCTCCATGCTCTCGGGCGCACCCTGGGACGCGAACATGTCGAACATGGGGCTGCTGCCCGGCACCACTTCGATCTCCACTTCGCGGCTGTCGAGTTGGCCGTCGAGCAACAACTGCTTCAACTTCTCGCGCGTGCGCTTGTAGCGATCGACCGCAGCATCCCCCACGCCTTCCTGCTTGACGTCTCCCGTACTGGAGACGACGAATACGCCTCCGGCATCGCCTGCGGAGGCGATCGTCGGTTCGGCAGGCGGCGCCGGAGGTCCGGCTGGTGTGGCGGCTGGAGGCGGTAGCAGCAGGTCGAGTAGTCGATCGTCGACGCGCTCGTTCGCGAGATCCTCGACTTCGCTTTCGCGCTCCTGACGCACCATTTCGATGGCGCTGTCCACGAGGTCGCGAATCATTCCTTCCACATCGCGGCCGACGTAGCCCACCTCGGTGAACTTGGACGCCTCGACCTTGATGAACGGCGCGCCCGTCAGCTTGGCGAGACGGCGTGCAATCTCCGTCTTGCCGACGCCCGTGGGCCCGATGAGGATGATGTTGTTCGGCGAGATCTCTTCGCGGATGCCTTCGGGCGCCTGTTGCCGGCGCCAACGATTGCGCAGCGCGATGGCCACGGCCTTCTTGGCGTCCGCCTGCCCGACGATGTAGCGATCGAGCTCCGCGACGATTTGTCGCGGTGTGAGGTCTGCCAGGCGCGCCAGCGCCTGCTGCGTGCGGGGCGAGGCCATCTAGTTCGCCTCGAGCACGGTGATATTCGTATTCGTGTACACGCAGATCTCACCAGCGATGGTCAGGCTCTGCCGCACGATCTCCGAGGCGTTGAGCTCCGTGTTGTTGGCCAGCGCCCGCGCCGCGGCCAGCGCGTACGCGCCACCAGAGCCGATGGCGAGGATGCCGTCGTCAGGTTCGATCAACTCGCCCGTGCCCGAAATGATGTAGCCGTGCGCCGCGCTCGCGACGACGAGCAGCGCTTCGAGGCGGCGAAGGACGCGATCGCTGCGCCAATCCTTCGCGAGCTCGACGGCGGCACGCGGAACGTTTCCTGGATAGCGCTGCAGCTTTTCCTCGAACTTCTCGAACAGCGTCAGGGCGTCAGCAGCCGATCCGGCAAACCCGGCGAGGAGTTTGCCGTCGCCGATGGCGCGCACCTTGTTGGCCTTTGCTTTCATGACGGTGTCGCCGACGGTCACCTGCCCGTCGCCGCCCAGCGCCACGGTTCCGTTGCGCCGCACGGCCAGGATGGTCGTGGCGCGAATGCGTGGTAGTTCCGACATGGCTGTAAACTAGCGGATGAGCGTGAGCATGGAGCTTCCAGCTTTTAGCATCCAGAGCTCGAGCTTTAGCTCGAGCCAGAGCTCGGGCTCGGACTTGCTCATTGCTGGAAGCTCACGCTCACGCTCGTGCTCCCGCTGACGGCTCCCGTTCGAGCTCGGGCTTGTTGCTCACGCGCTGCGCCGGAGCGAAGAGCAGGTCCCTCGACTTCGCTCGGGACGACAAACAGGGATTGTCGCCCCGACACGAGCGCGCAGCGCGACCGAGGGGCCTGCTCTTCCTAGCGCAGGATCTTGCTGCGCTTGACCGGAGGAACGGGCCGAGGAGCACCACCCCTGCGCAGTGCGCCTCGGTTGGTGATGCGCTCCCGAAGGTACGTGCGGTTCTGGAAAACGCCGAAGATGAACAGCACCGAGCCGGCGATGACGGTGAGCGTGCTATACCGCCAGGTGTCGCGCCCGATCATGGCTGCGGCCATGCACAGCACAGCGAGTCCGATGCACGCTTCGCCGCTCAGGCTGCGCTCGGTTCGAGAGTTCCGGCGGCGCTCGCTCTGAAAGTTCATCTCCTCGGGAAGCCAGGCGTCGGCAAGAATCGCCAGCCCGATGAGGGCGATGAGGATTCCGAGGATCAGTGGGATCGTTTCGACGCGCAACTGGGCACTCCGCAGGTTGACTACCCTCCTGCTAAAGCGATCTTCATGCCCGTGGGTGCGATTTCTGGTAAACCTGTTTCAGCCGTTCTACGCTCGTGTGCGTGTAGATCTGGGTGGTGGAAATGGACGCATGACCCAGAAGCTCCTGCACGGCGCGAAGGTCGGCGCCATTGTCGAGCAGGTGCGTGGCGAAGGTGTGCCTCAACGAGTGCACCGACAGGCCGGCATCTTCATCGATCTCGGCGAGAAAGGCGGACACGACCTTCTGCACCTGCCTCACGCCGATCCGCTTCGCCGTTCGCGCGAGAAAATACGCCGACCGCTCGGCCCTCGGTCCAGCTCCGCGGAGGAGCTCGTCGACTCGTAGTTCCGGAGCGCGAGCACAGCATGATCGCCGATCGGAACGATGCGTTCCTTTCGACCCTTGCCGCGCACCTTGACCTGTTGGCTCACGATGTCGAGGTCGCCGCGGCTGAGTCCCTGCAGCTCGGAGAGACGCATCCCCGTGGAGTAGAAGAGCTCGAGGATCGCGAGGTTGCGCACACCGGTGAACTCGCCCTCCATGGCGCGCAACTCGGCCATCTGAAATAGCAGCTCGATCTGCGCGCGGTCGAGATAGCCGGGCAGATACTTCTCCTGCTTCGGTGCGCCCACCGCTTTCGCCGGATTGGATTCGACCATCTCGTTGCGGTGCATCCAGCGATAGAAGCTCCGCACGCCCGAGAGGGTGCGCGCCATCGTGCGCTTGCCCGCACCGCGACGCGAGAGATGCGCGAGGAAACCGCGCATCGCGAGACGATCCACGCCCTCCCATGTCCAACCGGCGGTGCCGTAGTAGCCGCCAAGAAAAGCGACGAAGTCGTAGAGATCGCGCTCGTACGCCTTCACCGTGTTCGGCGAGACGTCGCGCTCCTTGCTCAAGTGGCGCAGATACTCGTCGACGTCGGGAGGAGTGGCGGCCGCGCGCGCATCCGCCGCTGCGCTGTCCGCCTTGCGCGCCATGTCGCTACGCGCCTGCGCTGGTGGCGACGAGCGCTTCGTCGCGCCAGGTAGCCATGTGCTCGAGCGCGCGCGCAGCGAGCTGCTCTTTCTTCACGCGCTTGTCCTTGATACGCTTCCCGAGCTCGTCGACGAGGCCGAAGTTCGCATTCATCGGCTGAAAGTGCCGTGGATCCGCTTCGCGCAGGTACCGATAGAGTGCGCCGAGCATCGTGGTTGGCGGCGGGACGACGGGTTCGTCGCCTGCGAGCAGCCGCGAGAGGTTGATGCCTGCGAGCAGGCCAGTCGCTGTGCTCTCCGTGTAGCCCTCGACCCCGGTGAGCTGGCCGGCGAACAGCGTCGTTGGAGCGTCCTTCAGCGCGAGATGCGGCGCGAGGGTTGCCGGCGAGTTGAGGTAGGAGTTTCTGTGAATTGACCCAAAGCGCAGGAACTCCGCGTTCTCCAGCCCGGGGATGAGGCGGAAGACGCGCTGCTGCTCCGGGTAGCGCAGGCGCGTCTGGAAGCCGACGAGGTTCCACATGCGACCGCCCTTGTCCTCCATGCGAAGCTGCACGATGGCGTAGGCCTCGCGCCCGGTGCGCGGATCGGTGAGCCCGACCGGCTTCATCGGGCCGAAGCGCAACGACTCGCGTCCGCGACGAGCTATCTCTTCGGCCGGCATGCAGCCATCGAAGTAGGGTACTGCGTCGAACTCGTGGGCGGTCGCTTGATCGGCCTGTGTGAGCGCGTCGAGGAACGACTCGTATTGCGCGCGGTCCATCGGACAATTGAGGTACGCGCCGTCGCCCTCGCCCTCCATCGTCTCCTTGCCGTAGCGCGACGCGCGAAACGCGACGTCGTGATCGATGGAGTCGTAGTCGATGATCGGCGCGATGGCGTCGTAGAAGGCGAGCGACTCCACACCGAGCCGCGCGCGGATGGCCGCGGCGAGCGTATCGGACGTCAACGGTCCCGTGGCGATGATGCCGGGCGACGGCAACTCGGCCACCTCCTCGCGCACGACCTGGATGCGCGGATGGGGGAGGACGCGTGCGGTCACGGCAGCAGAGAAGAGATCCCGATCGACGGTGAGCGCACTGCCGCCGGGAACGCGAGCCTCGTCCGCGCACTCGAGCACCATGCAACCCAGCAACCGCATCT
>Ga0193752_1003551_pt1 | contig 10698 bp, 6 predicted proteins | sample H1c1metaG_FD_144924 | JGI IMG/M metagenome (GOLD analysis project Ga0193752, IMG submission 144924) | Soil microbial communities from a riparian zone of the East river system, Colorado, United States - H1c1 | ecosystem: Environmental > Terrestrial > Soil > Riparian zone | place: USA: East River...
GATACGTACGCGCGCTGGCGATTTCCAGGGGCAGGGTCCGGAACCGCTTTTCGTCCTCGACGATCATCTCGTCGGGCAGATCACGCGAGGAGTCGACCGTGTCACGCAGCCATCGCTCGACGTCGTCCAGCCGAGCTTCAGCCATCTCCAGCTCACCGGCATTCAACAGGGCCCAGGCGTACCCCATGTTGAGCACGGGTCTGGCTCGGACGAGCGCGTCAGGCAGTGCTTTCACACGCTCGAGCCATTTGCCGGTTTGATAGCTCCGGTCCATCCCTGGCCATCTCGTCTCGAGCAGGCGAGCCACGCGCTCCACGTCCTCGCCGGCCGCAGCATGGTGCAGTGCCTCGGACAGTGAGCCGTTGGTCTCGAACCAGATACTCGCGCGACGATGCTGCGTGCGGACCTGATCAGGGTTCGCCCTCATGGAGTGCGCCCGGAGCACCTCTGCAAAGAGATGGTGGTAGCGATAGCTGTCACGCGTGTCGTCCAGGGGCACGACGAACAGGTTGCTCTTCTCGAGTGCTTCCAACTGTGCCTGGGATCCTGGTTCACCGGTGACCGCATCGCACAGAGGGCCACTCAGCCGATCGAGAATCGCGGTGCCGAGGAGGAATCGCCTCACTTCTTCCGGTTGGGTGTTCAATACCTCCTGGATCAGATAGTCCGCGATGTACCGGTTGTCGCCGGCAAACGCTTGAATGAACTTCTGGACATCGCCACGGTTCTTCAGCGAGAGCGCCGCGAGCTTGAGTCCCGCGATCCAACCTTCCGTACGCGTCTCCAGCGTGGAGACGTCCGCGCCGGATAGGTCGAGCGCCATCACCTGGTTGAGAAACGCCGACGCTTCGTCCGGCGTAAAACGCAGGTCGGCAGCTCGGAGCTCCGTCACCTGTCCGCGCGCTCGCAGACGAGCCAGCGGCACGACCGGGTCGGATCGGCTGGCGATGATCAACTGCATCCGTGGAGGCAGATGATCGAGGAGAAACGTCACGCCGGCGTGCACCTGCGGGGCGTCGATCACATGGTAGTCGTCCAGAACAAGAATGAAGTCGCGGTCGATAGCATTGGCTTCATTGATCAGTGATGTCAGGACCAACTCTGCTGGCGACTGGCGAGTCGCCAGCAGCATCGAGAGCGCTGGCGCTCCAAGTCCGGGCTGCACTCTCTGCAGGGCGCGGATGACGTAGGCCCAGAACAACGCGGGCTCATTCTCGCTCCGATCCAGCGACACCCATGCGACCGGTGCATCGCCGTTTGGCTTCTGAGCAAGCCATTCGGCGAGCAGGGTCGTCTTGCCGAAGCCGGCCGGTGCCGAGACGAGCGTGAGCGGACGCTCGGCACCCTCACGAAGGCGCTCGATCAACCTCGGTCGCGAGACGAGACCGGGGCGCCACTTTGGGCTGTACAGTTTGGTCTCGAGCACGGCCAGCGAATGCACCGTGCTCGTGAACGCGTCGCCCATCGGACTCAATGTGGCCGACTCTGGAGTCATGCTGCGCATTGTCTGACGGCATGCTGCCAATAGCAGCGGCACATAGCGGACGTCGCCGGCGACAGGCTACGCGCTAGGGCTCGCGGTTCCGGCTGGAATGTCCCAATTCGTCTTCGGGGCCTTCCCACCCTTCACCTGATCAGCGCCGTCCGTCGAGATGTCTTGCTGCGGAAGGTCCTTGATCGGTGCGCCCGCCTCTTCGCGATCCTGAGCCTTGTCGTCGTTCGCGGAGGATTTCGTCTCGTCGGCCATGGTGTTCTCCTGAAGCGGTGAACGTGAGCCGTGCATCCGGCCGCGCCAATCGGTCGCGAACCGGCGAAAGCACCTTTGTCCTACCAGAGAAGATACTGCTCCATCACACCATCCGGCCGACGATACATCAGCGTCGTCACGGCGCGCCCACCCACGGTCAGGAGCACGGTGGCCACCTGCATCCCACCGCGCTCGTGCACGCCGAGCAACTCGGCATTCGTCACGGCGCCGAGCGGAGCGAGCGTCTTCGCGGCCGCGGCGACGCGCGCAGGGGTGAGAAACGCCTTGTAGTCGTCACTCAGCCTGGTTCGGTCCACTTTGCCACGCTGCAGGTCTCCGAAAAACGCTGCGGACGCGGCGAGCGCGGCGAAACCGCGCGGCGTCGGCGGTTTCATCGCCTCCTGCGTGCGGCGCGGCGGCGCTTTCGCAGCATTCTCGCGTGGCGGCGAGACGAGCCCCAACAACGCGCCTCCGCCCACGTTCTGATCCGTGTTCGAGAGAATCACGACAGCAGCGGTGTCGCCGGGAATGAAGATATTCGTCGCCGAGAAGCCCGAGGTCGCACCGCCGTGTGAGTAGATGGTGCGGCCACCGTCCTGCGTGACCGAGAGTCCGGCTGCGTACCCCGTTGGAATGCCATCCCGAAGCATTCGCTCACCGAACATGACCGCGCGCGACGCTGGCGTGAGAAATCCCGGACGCATGAGGGCCAGGTCCCACCGGGCGATGTCCGACGCCGTGGACCAGATACCGCCTGGCGCGCCGATCCATCCACGCCCTTCGAGCTCGGCGATCTGCATGTCGCCAAGTGCCCACGACACGAAGCCGCTCGCGGCACGCGGGGGATTCGTCGGCTCGTAGAGCGTCTGCTGCATGCCGAGCGGACGGAAGATCTTCTCCTCCAGCAGTGCGCTCAATGGCTTGCCGCCCACGCGCTCGAGCACCGCGCCGAGGATCGTGTAGCCGGTGTTGCTGTACGACCAGCGCGTGCCGGGGTCGAAGTCCAGCGGCATCATGGCGTACTTGCCCATGATGTGCTCCGCGGTCGTCGGCTTGCTCATCTCGCGGTCGACGTAGTCGAGCGGGTAGTAGTCGCGATATCCGGAAACGTGGTTGATCAGGTCGATCAGCGTGATCTCGCGCGAGCGCGTGAGCTTCGGATACCACTTGGAGAGCGTGTCGTGCACGTTGAGCCGGCCATCCTCCTGCATCAGCAGCGCAAGCGCGGCGACGAACTCCTTCGTGACGGACCCGATGGAGAAGCGTGTCCCCGTGTCCACGGCGACGCGCGGCTGCAGCGATGCGGCGCCGTAGGTCTTCGTGAGCTCCAACCGTCCGCCGCGCATCATCGCCACGGATACGCCGACGAGGCGCTGTCGCTGCATGGCGACGTTGACGATGCTGTCCACGACGCGTTCGTCGATGGGTGAGCGCTGTGCCGTTGCGTTGCCGGCCAAGGCGAGCAGCGTAAACAGCGCGAGCGCCGAAGAACAAATGAGTCGCATGTCGTCCGGGGGGAAATGCCTGTTTAGTGAGAATGCACTCATCTACTCGCGGATAGTAAACGAACCAGATAGACTAGCGGCAAGACCTCGAGCGGATCGCCGATGATCCGTGATGTGCGTCAACACCGGCATCGGAAGCGTATGCCGCGAGACAATGCTCCCGACGGGGAGCATGTGCATGTCGGCTCACTCACCGCCAGCGACATCGCGATCGCGGACGATGCCGCCCCGCGCATTCTCGTCGTCAGCCATCTTCGGCTGCTGCGCGAAGGCATCAAGCGCATGCTGCGCATGCGCGGGTTCCACCGAATCGATCTAGCGAGCGAAGCCACGGTGCTCGCCGACGTCCGCCATGCGGAGCCCGACGTCATCATTCTCGACGTGACCGCGCCCTCGATGCTGCACGTCATGCGCACCCTCGTCGACCGGCATGTGGACGTCAAGCTGCTCGCACTCGGCATGGACGGGAGCGACGCAGCAGTGCTCGAGTGTGCGGAGGCAGGAGCGGCCGGCTACCTGCCGAGCGAAAGCGGGCCCGACGAATTGACTGCCGCCATCGAGAGCGTACGGCGTGACGAGTTGGTCTGCTCACCGCACGTTGCCGCGGTCCTGTTTCGTCGCATCGCGACACGCGCGCCCACCTCGCCGCGAGCGGAGTCGATGCCGCTCACGCGTCGCGAGCAAGAGGTGCTATCGCTCGTGGAGCGCGGCCTGAGCAACAAGGAGATCGCGGCGCAACTGAGCATCAGCCTCACGACGGTCAAGAATCACGTGCATCGCATTCTCGAGAAGTTGCAGGTGAGTCGCCGCGGCGCCGCCGCGGCGCGGTTACGCGGCGTGGTGGACACGGAGAGCCGTCCGTCGTTTGTGCCCTACAATCGATAGCCGGCCGGTTCGAAGAAGGGCATTCGCCCCCATTCAGGATCCTCGAGATCCGCCGCAAACACCGCGACGCCAAACTGGCCCTTCCAGAGGCTGTGAGGGTATTCCCGATGATCACCGCTCGCCTTCGCGGCGCGGACAGACAGTGCGCGCGCACGGTCGAGCCAACTCTTGTCCTGCGTGTGACGATACAGGTTGAGCAGTGCGTAGCCTCTGCCCGCGAGTCCGCAACACAACGTGGACGCCTGATCGGGTGACTCCCAACTGTTCCACCCCGCACCGATCGCGACGTCGAGGTAGCGCGGCGATCCGAACATCCGATGAGCGAGCGTCCACAGAAACAGATAACCACAGCTGCCGTTGCACCAGCCTGACATCGTCGGCGGGTCGCCAGGTTGCCCGAGGATCCAGGCCCACTCGACGCCCCGTCCAGACGTCAAGGTGAGAGCGGCCAGTTCGTCGAGCCTGCGCTCCACGCCGGTCGGAATCTCCACCTTCGCCACGTCGCACCACGTGAGTGTCGCATACACAAATCCCGCCCAGCCATGAGCAATGCCGAGATACTCGATGTCACCTCTGCCTGCTGGCGGCTTCTTGTCCAGTTCGAGCCACATCTCTTCCATCGTCTGCGTACCGAAAGCGCGAAGATCTCCTTCGGATGACGCGTCGGAGAGCGGCAACGCGTCGAGCAGGATAGCCGCACCCAATAGCGTGCTGGCGCGCCCGAGTGTGAGGTCCAAGCTCGCCGCCGGTCGCCGAGCGCTTTCGAGATAGCGCGTAACGGCAAGATTCTGCCGCACGACGTTTCCACTTGCGCGCGAAATCAACGCATCGACGGCATGTATCCCACTCGGCGTGTGATAAGGCGACGCCTGGCCGACCATCTCGCGCGTGATCTCGATTTCACTGTTGTAGAATCCGCGCTCGTCGTGCATGTCGCGCATGCTGCGACTGAGCCACGCGTCGGCGGTGCCAAGCAGCTCCGGCGCGGCGAGTCGTTGAGACATGTGCAGGGCGCCCAGTGCGATGCCTGCCGCACCATAGTTGATGGAGGCACTCGGAGCAGGAAGCTCCTGACCGAAGAGCGGCCCATCGAGCCGAATTTCGCGCATCGCACGCTCGTGCGAGCGCGGCTTCGCGGCACCGCGCGAACGCGGCTCGTCCGCTACCGCGATCGCGCCGAACTCCTGCGCCATCTCGCTCATCGAGCCCCATCGGTCTTTCGGCGAATGCGAGAGTCCGCGAGCGAGGATACGCTCGAAGGCCGGCCACGCTTCGCTGCCGCAGTCCACGAACCGTCTCGCCGAACCCTCCGCGATGTCGAGGAGCATCTCCTGTCGCGCCAGCCGGAATCGCTGCCAATGCTCACCGGTGGCAAGAGAGAAGATCAGTGCGGCAACCGCGAACCCCTCTCCGGCCACAGAAGGAGGTGGAGGAGGCACATTGTCGAGCGCCGCTCGTGCGAACTCCGGCTCGAAGAAGAAGGCCACACCGGCCCTCTCGCTGGTTCGCGGAACGGGTACCCCGTCGTGCATGCCACTCGCGAAGCCGAAGTCGATCAACCGCACGGTTCCGTCGCGCTGGACGAGAACGTTTCGAGGGTGAACGTCGCCGTGCAATACGCCGAGCGCATGCAGTTCCGCATACGCGGAACAGATCGCCCGGGTGATGTCGAGTGCTGCGCCCTGTTTCGCGGACGTCGATTGATCGCGGACCTGATCCATCGCGGTTGCGGCATCGAGACCGGCGATGAGCTCCATCACCAGATAGTATCGCCCATGTAGATCACCGTGATCGAGCAGCCGCGGAGCAATACGTCCATTCAAGAACTCGAGCACCTGCGCTTCATATCGAAGTCGCGCGGGATCGCCACTAGGCAAGCCGGCGCTGCGTGGACGTTCAACCTTGAGAATGGCGCGCACGCCGTCTGGTCGCGTGATCTGATAGACCTCGGTGTCGTCGAGTACCTGGAGCGAACGAATGATCTCCCCGATCGGCAAACGAGTGCCCGCGGTCCAATCGGCGGGCGTGTCTTCGCTCTTCGTCTGTAGCGAGCTTGCCGCGACGAGCACCTGGCGCTGCACCATCCCCTTGAGAAACGGGTACGCACTCTCGAGAACCTCGTTGGCGTCCGCGCTCTTCTCGCGTGCATAGAGGATCACGGCGTCCACGACCGAGCGCGGCTCGCGGAAGCGATCGAGCAGGCGTGCGGAGTCCGCATCGATGATCGACGAGCCGCCACGCCCACGCGCCCGAGACACCGCGAAATCATCCGGTAGACACTCGGCCTGCGCGCGCACGTCTTCGGACAATTCCGACACCGGCGTGATGATCACGTCGTCATTCAGTGCGAGCATCCCCGCCATTCCACTCATGAGAGCCACCAGTTGCCGTTGGGGGGAACCCATCCGTCGACGTCGACGCCGTCCAGATGCAGCCGCTCCATCGCATAGCGGCTTGGATCCACATCGCTCGCCGATTCGTGTTGTGCAGCAAGCATCGCTGAGGCGAGACGACGCACGATCCAGAGACGCCAGCTGTCGTAGCCCTGCCACGTCAGCACGCGTGCGGTCCGCGGCGGATCCATGCCCCACGACAACAGTCCGCCCAGCGCGATCTCGGCCGAGAAAGGCACCCCTTGCGGCGACACGGAGCCAAGGCGTGACACGAGCGCGTTCGCGGCGCGTTGCAGCGACTCCACGTCCTCGAAGTACACCACCAACTTGTCCGCGCGAAGAAGCCCAAGCGCGCTGCCGCCGACCTTGAATTGAAGATGATCGTGCTCGGTGAGCATCTCGACCACTTCGCCAAAGGCCTTCGGAAGATCCTCCGGCATGGGACTCACGTACATCTTGTACGTGGGCTCACTCGGTCCCGGCGTTCGGCGCGATGGTCTCGACCAGGAGATCCAGCTGGACTCGTCCTTGTCGGCGGCCCGCGTGAACCGCGATGTCAGTCTGTCGTGCAACGGCGTGCCCGGTGTGACGCCGAGGAACGCGAGTACGTCGTCGCTGTTTTGTAACCGACGTGTCCACGCAGGTGAAAGAGGAACGCCACCGTAGGTATAGAGGCGCGCTGCCAATTCCTCAGGGTTCTCGAGCCCGAGTGTCTCTCCGTACCGCAGCGCATCATGTGACAGCGCGCGAAGTCGACCGGTCGCTGCGCCCGCATCGCGCTTAGGAAGAATGTCCAACGCGCGAGCGCCCGAGACATACGCGCCCTCCATCTCAATTTCGAGCACGCCATCGAGCACAAGCTGCGTGACACGACGCTCGGCGAGCGGGAGCTCGCTTTCGCTTTCCCACACAAAGAAAGGCAAGCGACCGGGCGACTGCGCGCCGAGCCAGAGGAGCGCAGTGTCCCGATCGACTGCCCTGATGGTTCGACCACTGCCTTCGCGAGGACGCAGGATTCCGTAGAACCCAGCATCCTCGCGAAGCTCGGCGAGTAGCATCTGCTCCTCGGCCGCCAAGCGATCGAAGACCACGAGCTCGTATTCCGTGCCCGCGCGAAAGCTTCGTTCGGCAAGGCCGAGAGCAGCCGCTGACATCTACTTCAACCCGCCCTTGATCTTCTGCAGATGATCGAGCTGTGACTTGAGGCTCGCCTCGAGCGCATCGGCCTCCGCCTTCGTGGTGATGCCGCTGGAGAACTCCTTCTCCATGACATCGAGTTGCTTCAACGTCTGCGTGAGATCGGCACGGATCGTCACCAGGTCTTCCAGATCCTGGATGACGTACGGATCGGAGCCGATGCAATACGCCGTGGGATCACACGCCGAGCCTCCTGCTCCGCAGGAGTTCGTCAACCTGCAGCCGCCCGCTGTGATGTCCGTGATCATGAGTGAACAGCCCGCGCAGTAGCTGAAGAATCGGGGACAGCTCACACCACAGAATGTCGGCCAGCGACAGATGAACGTGCGTAACGCGCAGAACTTGGCGACCTGCGCCGCATCGATGACGCCGTGCGGTAGCACTTTCGTCATCAGGTCCTTGTTTCCGAATGCCATGCATACCTCCGCCTGCTGTCGTGCGGGCCGTTGATGTGGGCGACCGTGTCGCGCACGGGCGCGATAATCGGGCGGCAACCATATCAGTCGAAGAAGACGGGAAACACGGATCGTTCGGCGCAATTTTGATCTGTCCGCGGAGGCTCACGCGGACAGATCAAAGGATCCGGATCGAACGAATCAATGCCTTCGGCGTTGCTTCGCCCGGTCTACAGTTGGATGAACACCATCGGCGACTCCGCGCTCGATACCTCGTCCGAGGCCACGATTTGCGCCTGCGCTCGGTACGTGCCCTTCAGTATTGCCTTGGCCTTCTTCCACTTCTTGCGATCGGCCTCGAGCGACGGCTCGAAGCGGAGATCGAACGTCGCCGTGAATGCACCCGACGCGTCCGTGAACACCTCCGCCACGCGAAGCGCGCCGAGCGGGTCGCGCAGGTCCACGCGCACTCGTTGCTTCTTGAAGGCTGGAACGATGGCGCCGCGTAGCACGATGGCCGTGCCCTTCTGTTCGCGATCAGCCTTCAAGTCGAGGCGGACACCCTTCACTACTCGCACACGATTGAGCGTGCCGCCAATCGGATAGAAGCGCGAGCCGGGCTCCTGGTTGAACGGCGGGCGCAGATCCTCGTACTGCCGCGGCAGCCAGCCAGTGGCGCGGATGCGTGCGATCATCGGGACCTTTCGCTCCTTGTACACGTTGTAGTCCAACGTCGGCACGACGACGAGATCGAAGTGCCGCTCGGCCTTGGGGTCGAGCCATACCCACGAATGCGGGAAGTGCACGTGGTATCCCAAGGGCACGCCGCTGAGTGCGATGCGCACGAGGTGTCGCTTGTCGAGCGGATTGCGGATGGCCGTGCGGATGAACACCGGCTGTGGCGGACTGTGTGCCGCTGCCTCGAAGTCGAAGACATTCTCCTGTGCCGAGTTGTTGCCACCGGAGATTTCGCCCAGCTGCTGACTCGCATAGACCTTGAGGCACGTGTGCTGGCCGACGACCGGCGTCCAGTTGCAGAACACGTCAGAGAAGCTGTCTTGCCCGATGTTGGAGATCATCTGCGACGCGAGCGGCGCCCAGTTGCCGTTGTCGCCGACGCCAGGCGGGAACACCGCATACCACGTGACGTTCACGTTCGACGCGCCCATCGCGCCGCTGACGTGAATCCGCGTGTGGAACTGGTTGATCTCCATTGGCCTCGGCCGGTCGCCATTGCCAGTCGGACGGCCCTCAGCGTCGTTCGGGTTGTCGAACGTGCCGAACGGAGCGCGATCCACCCAGATGTCGGGCGTCTGCCAGTTGCTGTCCCACGGATCGACCCGCAAGTCGAACGAGCCATTCGGATCGTCGGCGATCGTCTGCGCCCACTCGACACGCACGCGACACACCTGCGGCCGCGTTTGCACGCTGTCGTTCAAGATGGTGATCCGAAGTGCTCGCGCCGGATCGTCCACGATGTCGTTCTGCTTCAGAACGTTGTTCGGATGCAGCAGTGTGATGAAGCGCGTCTGCTGGTTCGTGTTCAGCACGTCGGCGATTGCCGAAGTGACGATCACGCCACCCTGGTTCGGTGCGCCGGCGAGCGGGATGTTGTCGTCGTAGATCTGCGTCGTCGTGCCTGGCCGCTGCCTGACCTGCACGTAGTAGTGCAGCCCGTCGGCGATCTTGATCTTGATCAGGTGAAAGCGGCTCGCCGAGCTGTCCTGCACGAGTCCGTGCGCGATCACGTCGAAGTCCTGTGAGAAGGGATTTCGATCCCACGTGAGCTCCTTGATGTTCGCCGCCGTGTAGTAGCCAAGCTTGTCGAGATGGAAGCCGGAGAAGAGCGGATGGGTATCATGATCACCCATCAGCTCGAAGCTCTGCCCGGTGGCCGCTGCGGGATCGACGAGATCGGAGTCATAGACGTCTTCGCCCAGTGTCGCGCTACCGTCGCCGCTGAAACTCGGCGCCGAGACGACGTTGTGGCCGAACTCGTGTGCGCAGCGACCCCAGTTCGCCGTCTCCTGGATGGCGATGAGGTTGACCTGGTGGTCCGCGCTCAGGTTGATGTCGATGCGATTCGGATTTCCGGCGGGAAGACCGTTGTTGTACGAAAAGTTCTGCTGCGACCAACCGCCCCATGCGCGAATGAATCCGCCGTCGAGGAACATCACGCACGCCATCATCGCGTAGTTGTCGAGATCAAATCCTTCGTCGACGGCGCCCTGCGCGCCAAACGCCATCACGCGTCCGAGCTCCGCGTTGGTGATGTTGTTGTTGGACAGGAGATCGGCACGTGCTGCGTCGATCATTTTCCAGTTGGTCGTGACGTCCACCTGGACGACTGTCTGTCCGTAGCTCGCCTGATTGTAGTACGTGACGACGTTCGCCCACGTGTTGGTGACGGTCGTGCGCGCCGCAGCGGTTGGCGCGAGATCATTTGGTGTCACGAGTGCGATCAGCACGCGGACCGTACCGATTGGATTGACGTCGCCCTGTGCGCCCTGCCCAGCGCCGTCGAACGAGATTGGTGGCCCGTCGTCGCCGCCGCCCGCAGACGGATAGCCGAGTAC
>Ga0193752_1003553_pt1 | contig 10694 bp, 9 predicted proteins | sample H1c1metaG_FD_144924 | JGI IMG/M metagenome (GOLD analysis project Ga0193752, IMG submission 144924) | Soil microbial communities from a riparian zone of the East river system, Colorado, United States - H1c1 | ecosystem: Environmental > Terrestrial > Soil > Riparian zone | place: USA: East River...
CCCATCGCTCCCCCGGACCCAGCAGCCGGGCCAGCAGGCGGGGGTCGCGCGGCCCGGTGCGCTCTAGGTCCACGCCCACCGGGTGCGACGCGGCTGCCGCCACAGCCCGCACGTCGGCGCCCCGCCCGGCGTGCGCCAGCGAGACGTGGAAGGGGTGGCCCTCAACGGCCGGTGCCCCCGAAGCCTGCACCACGAGCGGCACCCGCGAGGGCGTCAGCCCCAGCTTTTCGGCGAGCAGGCCGCGCGCCGCGAGGCGCCCCAATACGAACGAGCGACGGCGGTCGGGGTGGGTCAGCAGCGCGAGCCGTTCCCGCTCCTCGTACGAAAGCCCCTCGCTCGTGGGTTCTTCGTCTGCCCCGAGGGCCAGCATCCCCACGCCCAACCCCGCCGGAAGGCTGTCCCAGGGCAGTTCCAACGGTGTCACAGGGCGGTTCACGGCGTCGCCGGATGGGGCTGTGCAAAATACGGGGATCGAAACAGAACACCGTTAATGTCCGCTACCTTACCGCACCCCTCCGCCTCTACCCCGTTGAACGTCAGCGCTCGACGCTCCCGCCCCGCCGTTCCCGGCCACGACGGTGACGGCCCCCCGGACGACGTGTTCACCGCGCCGCTGAGCCGCGTCCGCCAGAGCCTCAGCGAGGTGAGTGTGACGCTCACCGAGGCGCGGCAGAGCTTCGCGGACTTCATGGACCGCTACCGCGAGAAGCTCCACCTCGTCTTCGCGGAGCGCGGCACGGCCGATGCGATGAACCTCCAGCGGGGGCTTCAGCCGTTCGTGCTGAACCACCTCCGCGAGCAGGACCCCCTCTCGGTGTACGTCCCCGAGGCCTACGGCGGCCGCGGCGCCCACCTCCACGAGGGCCTCGCCATGCTGGAGGCCACGGGCTACGAGAGCCTCCCGATGTGCCTCACGATGGGCATCAACGGCGGCCTCTTCCTCCAGCCCGTCGCGAAGTACGGCACGGATGAGGCGAAGCAGAGCGTGCTGACCGACTACCTGAAGAACCGCCGGATGGGCGGGCTGATGATCACCGAGCCCGACTACGGCTCGGACGCCCTCAGCATGCGCACGAGTTGGGAGCAGACGCCCACGGGCAGCTACCGCGTCCAGGGCGTGAAGCACTGGGCCGGCCTCACGTCGTGGGCCGACTACTGGCTCCTCACGGCGCGCGCGCGCTCCTCCGACGGCGGGCTCCGCCGCGACGTGGACTTCTTCATCTGCGACACGAACCAGCCCGGCCAGCGGATCGTCGTCGAAGAGATGTTCCCCAACCTCGGCCTCCTCTCCATCCCCTACGGCCGCAACCGCATCGACGTCGAGCTTCCCGAGAACCGCCGGCTCCAGCCGGAGAGCTCCGGGGTGAAGATGATGCTCGACGTGCTCCACCGCAGCCGCCTCCAGTTCCCGGGGATGGCGATGGGGTACCTCCGCCGCATCATGGACGAGGCCGCCGTCCACACGCGCGAGCGGTTCGTCGGCGGCAAGCCGCTCGCGGCCTACGACCAGGTCCGCGCCCGCCTCGCCCGCCTCCAGGCCACCGTCACGGCCTGCCAGGCGATGTGCCTGAAGTCGGCCGAGGGCGCCGGGCTGGAGCACGACCTCACGGAGTCGGGCCTCTGGGCCAACGCCGTCAAGACGGCCGTCACCGACTTCATGCAGGAGGCCGCCCAGAGCTTCCTCACGCTCGTCGGCGCCCGCGGCTACCGGCAGGATCACCTCGCCGGGCGCTCCACCAACGACAGCCGCCCCTTCCAGATCTTCGAGGGCTCCAACGACATCCTCTACCAGCAGGTCACGGAGTCCGTGGCTAAGGGGATGCGGAAGCTGAAGGCGACGAACCTCGGGCAGTACCTCGCCGCCGAGCCGCTCACGGCCCGCGCCGCCTCGTTCTTCGGCGACCACCTCAACTTCGACATCGACCTGTCGCTCCCGCAGCGCAAGCTGGTCGAACTCGGCCGCGTGCTCAGCCGGATCATGACGATGGAGATGACCATCGAACTCGGCGAGCGCGGCTACCGCGCCGACCTCATCCGGAACGCCCTGGAGGAGCTTCGGACCGAGGTCCGCGGCCTGCTGGAGACCTACCGCACCGGCGGCCTCACCGCCATGGTGGACGACTACCGCGACGGCCGCGACTGGCTCGCCCTCGCCCGCGTTTCCTCTTAGTCAGGCTCCGCTTAAAGCGGCGGGCCGCCTCCCGAGGGGGGCGGCCCGCCGGCCGTTTAGGCCGTTCGGGATTGGGCACCTCCCTTCCATTAACCGTCATCCCCGCGCACGCGGGGATCCACGGGATGGCACGATTGCACCTCGCTAATTCGTGGATTCCCGCGTGCGCGGGGATGACGGGGAGAGGGGGGATGATGCGAACCAAACAGCCTTGAGCCCCCTAATAGAAACGACAGCGGGCCGCCTCCCGAGGAGAGCGGCCCGCTGTCTTTCCAAGTAAAAACTCAGACCGGGTGGGCCTTCGCGCTGCGGTAGCGGCGGTCAGCCTCGTCCCAGTTGACCACGTTCCACCACGCGCCGAGGTAGTCGGGGCGGCGGTTCTGGTACTTCAGGTAGTAGGCGTGCTCCCACACGTCCACGCCCAGGATGGCCCGCGCGCCGTGCATGATGGGGTTGTCCTGGTTGGGATGCCCGTGGATCTGCAGCGTGCCGTCGCCCGTGAGTTCCAGCCACGCCCAGCCCGAGCCGAACTGGCCCGTAGCCGCCTTGACGAACGCCTCCTTGAACGCGTCGAACGAGCCCCACGTCGCGTCGATGGCCGCGCCCAGTTCGCCCGTGGGCGCGCCGCCGCCTGAGGGGCTCATGGTCGTCCAGAAGATGCCGTGGTTGTAGAACCCGCCACCGTTGTTGCGCACGGGCGTCCGCTTGTCCTCCGGCAGCGCGTCGAGGTTGCCCAGCAGTTCCTCGACGGGCTTGCCCTCCCACTCGGTGCCTTCCAGCGCCTTGTTGAGGTTGTCGGTGTAGGTCTGGTGGTGCTTCGTGTGGTGGATCCGCATCGTCTGCTCGTCGATGTGCGGCTCCAGCGCGTCGTAGGCGTACGGGAGTTCGGGGAGCGCGAAGGCCATGGGAGGCAGGGAGAGGTGAAGAGAGGCCGCTGGTACGGCCAACCGCGCGGGACGTTTCTTCCCGCGCCGGTCCGCTCGGTCGGCCGGTATCTTGCCGCGCTGTCGCCCCGTCCCCTGTGTCTGACACCCCCGCCCCGGACCACCTCGTGATCGACCCCGCCGACGTGCCCCCCGAGGGCGCGCTCGGTCTCCTCGCCCTCGGCTACCGCGGCATCGAAGCGTGGCGCGCCGCACGCGGGACCGGCTGGATCGCGGAGCGGCAGCAGGAATGGGAAGCTATGATCCAGGCCGCGGCGGACGCCCCTGAAGGCGCCGAGCCGCAGGCGGCCGACGCCGACGACAGGGACGCCGCGGCATGATCGTCGTCGTCTCCGGACTCCCCCGCTCCGGCACCTCGCTCCTGATGCAGATGCTGGCGGCGGGCGGCCTCACGCCGCTGACGGACGCGTTCCGCGCGCCCGACGACAGCAACCCCCGCGGGTACTACGAGCACGAGGGCGTGAAGGCCCTCGCCCGCGACGCCGCGTGGGTGCCCGACGCCGACGGCCACGCCCTCAAGGTCGTGGCCCCGCTCCTCCCCCTCCTCCCGCCCGGCCCCGACTACCGCGTCGTGTTCACGGACCGGGCCCTGGACGAGGTGCTGCGGTCGCAGGCGTCCATGCTCACGCGGCTCGGCCGCCCGGCGGCGCGGCCCGAGGTCATCCGGCCCGTCTTCGAGCGGCAGCTCGCCGCCGCCCACGCCTGGGCCGCCGCCCACGCCACGGCCTCGCTCACGCTCCCCTACCCCGCCCTCCTCGCCGACCCGGCCGCCGCCGCCGCGCGGCTGGCCGACTTCATCGAGGCCGGCGGTGCCGCCCCGCTCGACCGCCCTGCGATGGCGGCCACCATCGACCCCGCGCTCTACCGCGAGCGCGCCTGACCAGACCAGCTACAGATGTCAGAACGGATCGCCAGGAAAGTGCTCATCATCGGCTGGGACGCCGCCGACTGGAAGGTCATCCGCCCCCTCATGGAGGCCGGCCACATGCCGACGCTCTCCGCCCTCGTCGCGCGTGGCGTCAGCGGCAACATCGCCACGCTGGACCCCCCGTTCTCGCCGATGCTCTGGACGAGCATCGCCACCGGGCACACGGCCGACCGCCACGGGGTGATCAACTTCGTCCAGCCGAACGCCGCCGGCGACGACATCCGCCCCGTTCTCGGGACGACGCGCCGCGTAAAGGCGCTCTGGAACATCCTCACGCAGTCCGGGCTCACGAGCAATGTCGTCGGGTGGTGGCCGAGCCACCCTGCCGAGCCCATCCGCGGTGTGATGGCGAGCGACTTCGCCCACCGCGCCACAAAGCCGGCGCACGTCCCGTGGTTGCTCCCGCAGGGCGCCATCCACCCCCCCGAGCTGGCCGACCGCCTCGCCGCGCTCCGCGTCCACCCGGGCGAGCTCACCGGCTCGATCCTCGCCCCGTTCATCCCCGAGATCTCGGGGATCGACGCGCGGTCCGACAACCGCGTGGGGATGCTCGCGAAGAACATCGCCGACGCCGCCTCGCTCCACGCCATCACGACGTACCTCCTGGAGCATACGGAGTGGGACCTCACGGCGGTCTACTTCGACGCCATCGACCACATCGGGCACGGGTTCATGCGGTTCCACCCGCCCCAGCTGGACGGGGTGCCCGACGAGGACTTCCGCCTCTACCGCCACGTCGTGGAGGGGATGTACCGCTTCCACGACATGATGCTGGAGCGCCAGTTGGCGCTGGCGGGCGAGGACACGACGGTGATCCTCCTCTCCGACCACGGCTTCCACTCGGACCACCTCCGCCCCAAGTCGATCCCGAAGATGCCCGCCGGCCCGGCCATCGAGCACCGGACGTTCGGCGTGCTCGTGATGGCGGGCCCCGGCATCCAGAAGGGCGAGCCGCTCTACGGCGCCTCCCTCCTCAACATCGCGCCGACGGTGCTCACGCTCTTCGGCCTCCCCGTCGGCAGCGACATGCCTGCACGTCCGCTGCTGCAGGCGTTCGAGACGCCGCCGGCCGTCGAGACGATCCCCTCGTGGGAGGACGTGCCGGGCGACGCCGGGACGCACTCGGAGGAGGCCCGTTCGGACCCGTGGGCCGAGCAGGAGGCGATGCGCCAGCTCATCGAACTCGGCTACGTCGAGGCCACGACCGGCGATGGCGTCACGCGCGCCGACAATGCGGCGCGGGAGGCGGCGTTCAACCTCGCCCGGGTCTACCGCTCCACGGGGCGTCCGGAGGAGGCGCTCCCCCACTTCGAGGCCGCCTCCGCCGCGGCCCCCGACGACGAGCGCCTCGCGTACTGGCTCGCCCAGGCCTACCTCGACGTGGACCGACTGGACGACGCCCGCGCCCTCATCGAGCGCCTGCGGGCGAGCCAGCCGGACTCCGTCCCCCTCGCCATCCTCAGCGCCCGGCTCTCCCTACGCGAGGACCGCCCGGCCGACGCCCTCGCCACGCTGGACGCCGCCGCCCTCGACGCGAGCGGGCTCCCGGAGGTCGGCCTCAACGTCGCCGACGCGTACCTCGCCCTCGGGCAGTGGGAGGACGCCCGGGAGTCCTTCGAGCGCGTGCTCGCCGACGACCCGGACAACGCCCGCGCCTACCTCGGCGTCGCGAAAGCGCACATCGGCGAGAAGGCGTACATGCCGGCGGCGGAGGCCGCGCTCGCGGCTGTGGGGCGGCTCTATCACTACCCTGACGCCCACTTCCACCTCGGCGTAGCGCTGGTCCGGCTGGGGTGGATAGACCGGGCCGAGCAGGCGTTCCTGGTCGCCGTCGGCCAGCGCCCGGCGTTCCGGCAGGCCCACCACTGGCTCGCGCGGATCTACCGGGACTACCTCCGCAATCCCGACCGGGCGGCGCATCACCTCGCCCTTTCCCGGGGAGAACCCCCTGTTGCAGCCTGAAAGGTTGCAATCGGGCCGTACCGTATTAACATACCCCTCCGCCCTTCTTACCCCTTCCCAATGCCCTCCTCTGCTACTCCCTTTGCGGACGGTACGCTCGCCCGCAAGCTGATGTGGTACGGAGCCGCCGCCGGTCTGACCGGCCTCGCGGCCTCCGACGCACAGGCCCAGATCATCTACCGCGACATCAACCCCGACATCACCGTCCAGAACACGGCGGGCATCCCGCTCGACATGGACAACGACGGGGACCCGGAGATCCTCCTTCGTGAGAGCACGACCAGCAACGGCTCGTTCATCAACCACGAGACGACGCTCGGCACGGACGACTGGACCGGCATCGTTGGCGCCACCAGCTCGGGCTACACCTACATCACGCCCATGGCGGCCGGCGCCCCCATCAGCGCCGCGACGATCTTCACCCCGACGCGCCTGTTCGCGTCGTTCACGTACGACGGCGGGGGCATCGGCACCTGGGTCGGCACGGAGGCCTACCTGGGCATCCGGTTCACGCTCGGAGCGAACGTGCACTATGGCTGGGTCCGCGTCCAGTTCCCCGCCGCCGGGCAGTACATCGTCAAGGACCTCGCCTACAACTCGACGCCCAACGCGGCGATCAACGCGGGCCAGGGCGGCGGCGTCGCCGTCGAGCCCGGCGCCCTCGCTGAGGGGTACCTGTTCTCTGAGCTCGCGCCGAACCCCGTCGCCGCGCGCAGCACGTTCCAGCTCGCGGTCGGCCGTGCCGAGCACGTCCGCATCGACGTCCTCGACGTGAGCGGGCGCCAGGTGGCGACCGTCCTCGACCAGACGATCCCCGGCAACGAGATCCGCCGCGTCGCGTTCGACGCCTCGGCCCTCCCCTCGGGCGTCTACGTGATGCGCGTGACCGGCGAGTCCTTCGTGACCACCCGGCGCGTTACCGTCGCGCACTGAGGCCGGCTCGCCTCGGCGAGCAGCCTTGCTACGAGCGGGCTCCGGGCAACCGGGGCCCGCTCGTTTCTTTTAGTCAATCACCCCGCGAGGGCATCGAGCATCCTACGACGGTCGTCGTCGCGGAGCCGTCCCTCGCGGACGAGCCGGTCCAGCGCCGCGATCACGGCCGTCTGGTCCGTCCCACCGGCTTCTGCCGGGGAGGGAGCAGGCGGCTCCAGCAGCATCTGATTCAACAGGCGCTCGACGTACTCGGCGGCCTCCCCGTGCGCGGTAAAGTCGAGCCGCTCCGTGGTCGTCGCGCGTCCCCGGTTCACGTCCACCTCCACCCGGCGCCCGCCGAGCACGGCACGCTTCTGCTGGACGCCCACGACGTCCCCGTAGCGGATCGTCCGCGGCGTCTCCAGGTCGGTGTTCTGGACGATCAGGCGGTCGTGGAGAAAGACCACGCCGTCCTTCGCCGAGCCCAGCAGCGTGCCGTCGTAGAGCGCGAGCACGTCCTCCGCCGCGACGCCTCCCGCGAAGTCGCCCAACGCCCCGCGGAGCTTCGCCGGGGGGATATCCGGGGCGAGGTAGAGCCCGTGCTTCGGGGCGTGCGGGAGGTAGGTGTGGACCGCGTCCAATGCGTTCAGGGCACCAGCGCGGCCGTCGGCGCCGTCACCGGGGCGACGAACCCCTGCCCCGCGGCGTCCAGCACGCCCTTCGGCAGGATCCCGAAGACGAGGATGAGCACGGCGCACGCCGTCAGCACCACGACCGTCGCCGTCGAGGTCGGGAAGCTGCTCTGGCGCACGGCCTCGGGCGAGTCCTCGCTGGTCCGCATCCACAGGGCCACCAGCACGCGGAGGTAGTAGTAGGCCGACACCGCGCTCGTCAGCACGCCCACGATCGCCAGCCACACGAGGCCGGACTGGATGGCCGCGGCGAACACCACGTACTTCCCGATGAACCCGGCCAGCGGCGGGAAGCCCGCCAGCGCGAACATGAACGTGCCCATCAGCACGCCCAGCAGCGGCTTCCGGTAGCCGAGCCCGGCCAGCGACTCCACCGTCTGCTCCGCGCCCTGCTCGCCGTCCCACTCCAGCGCCGCCATCACGCCGAAGGCGCCGAGGTTCATGAGGGTGTAGGCCAGCAGGTAATAGAGCGCGCCCGAGTAGCCCGCCGCCGTCCCCGCGGCCAGCCCGGCCAGCAGGTAGCCCGCGTGGGCGATGGAGGAGTAGGCCAGCATCCGCTTCACGTTCCGCTGCACCACCGCCACCACGTTCCCGACGACCATCGTTACCGCCGAGACGAGGGCCAGCAGGAGCGCCACCTGGTCGCCCACCTCGGGGATCGGGATCACGCGAGCCAGCACGACCACCAGCGCCGCGAACGCCGCCGCCTTCGACGCCGTGGACATGTAGCCCGTCAGCGGCGTCGGCGCGCCCTGGTACACGTCGGGCGTCCACATGTGGAACGGCACGGCGCTCACCTTGAAGAAGAAGCCCACGAGCAAGAGTGCCACGCCCGCCACGAGCAGCCCGCCACGCCCCGTCTCGGCGGCCCCGCTCCCCAATTCAGAAAGAAGCATCGTCCCGCTCGCGCCGTAGAGCAGCGCGATCCCGTAGAGGAAGAACCCCGTCGAGAACGCCCCCAGCAGGAAGTACTTCAGCGCCGACTCGTTGGCCCGCGCCTCCTCGCGCACGAGCCCCGTGAGCACGTAGAGGCAGATCGACATCGTCTCCAGCCCCACGAACAGCGTGATGAGGCTGCCCGCGCTCGCCAGCGTCATCATCCCGCACGTCGCGAAGAGCAGCAGCGCGTAGACCTCCCCGTAGTCGTGCCCGACCTTCTTCAGGTAAGGCACCGAGAGCACGAGGCTCCCCAGCGCCCCGGCGAGGATCACGGCGTTGGCGAAGGCGGCCACGCCGCCCGCGTAGACGTGCCCGGAGAACGCGACGTGGCTCTGGTCGATCCGCAGGACCTCCCAGACCAGCGCGCCCGCCATCACGAGGCCCGAGATCCACGGGATCGCCTTGGCGTCGTTCTGGAACGAGTCGTACAGCACGACGGCGATCCCGGCCACGGCCACGAGCAGGATCGGGCCGGTCGCGGCGATGTCGGCGAGGAGCGTGGGGTACATCGGAGGGGGTGCGGGCGGTCAGCGGGTCGTCGGGCCGGGGAGCGCGTCGATCCGGCGGGCGAGTTCGAGGTCGGTTTCGGTCACCTTGTTTCCGGCGTCGTGCGTGGCGAGCGCGAGCGTCACCCGGTCGTACACGTTCGTGATCTCGGGGTGGTGGTCCATCCCCTCCGCCTCGAACCCGACGCGGACGAGGAAGGCCAGCGCCTCCCGGAAGCTCCCGAACTTCAGCTCCTTCACGATGCGGTCGCCGTCAACAGACCAGCCGTCCAACCCTTCGAGGGCTGCGGCGATCGCGTCGGCGCTGAGGGGGGTACGGGCGGGCATGGACCTAGAAGGTGTGGATCGGGACGAAACCACTAAAAAACACGAGCCAGACGAGCGTGTAGATCGGGATGAGCACGGGGAGCGCGTAGCGCCAGACGTAGCCCCCGAACGACGGGCAGGCCACCCCGGCTTCCTCGGCTATGGCCTTCACCATGAAGTTCGGGCCGTTGCCGATGTACGTCACCGCGCCCCAGAACACCGCCCCCACCGAAATCGCCTGGAGGTAGTACCAGCTCTGGGCATCGCTCAGGTTGACGTGCGCGAACGCGTACACGTCGGCGGGCACCGTCACGTCGAGCCCGAACTTCCCCATCCCGGCCGAGAGGAAGGACACGTACGTCGGCGCGTTGTCGAGCACTGCCGACAGGAGCCCCGTGCCGAAGTAGAACGTCGTGGCCGTGAGGAGTTCACCGTTGTCCGCCGCCGCGCTCCGGATCAATTCCAGCGCCGGCACCATCGTGAGGAAGATGCCCACGAAGAGCCACGCGACCTCCTTGATGGGCCCGAACGAGAAGTGGTTCTGCTCCAGCACGTCGCGCCGGGCGAAGCGGTAGGCGAGCACGGCCACCCCCGCCATCACCACCTCGCGCACGCCGAACGGAAGGTGCGCCAGTTCCCCGAGGTCGGGCACCCACGCCATCACGTTCGGGTCCAGGAACACCGCCGCGATGATCACGGCGAGCCACGCGAACCCGGCCTTCCCCTCAATGGCGAGGTGGCGACGGGTGTGGACCACCGTCTCGACCTCGGTGTACTCCCCCGGCTCCACGTCCGGGTCGCCGAACACCTTTGCCCGCTCGCGCACGCTCTCGTCGCGGTTGCGCGCGTCGAGCACGTAGAACACCGCGAGCAGCAGGAGGATCGTCGGGAGCCAGATGTACCAGAGGTGCGTGACGGTCCAGAAGAACGGCACCCCGCGCAGGAAACCGAGGAACAGCGGCGGGTCGCCGATGGGGGTGAGCGCGCCGCCGACGTTGGAGACGATGAAGATGAAGAAGACGATGTGGTAGGCCTTCAGCCGCCCCCGGTTCAGGCGCATGAACGGCCGAATGAGCAGCATCGAAGCCCCCGTCGTCCCGATCACGTTCGCGAGGACGGCCCCGCAGAAGAGCAGCGCCGCGTTGGCGCGCGGCGTGCCCGCGAAGTCGGTCTTGATGAGGATCGTCCCGCTCGCCACGAACAGCGCGAGCAGCAGCGCGATGAATGAGACGTACTCCTCGACGGCGTGGAGGATGGGCTCCCCCCCCAGCGGCCCCAGCAGGTACACCGCCGCGACGAGCAGGCCGAGCCCGACGGCGGTGTACCTGCTGGGGC
>Ga0193752_1003554_pt1 | contig 10693 bp, 8 predicted proteins | sample H1c1metaG_FD_144924 | JGI IMG/M metagenome (GOLD analysis project Ga0193752, IMG submission 144924) | Soil microbial communities from a riparian zone of the East river system, Colorado, United States - H1c1 | ecosystem: Environmental > Terrestrial > Soil > Riparian zone | place: USA: East River...
GCGTGGCTGAAGGCGCCGGAATTCGGCCTCAAATTCCTCTCGACGCACTCGATGCGAAACCTTCCGCCCCAACTGCAATATCTCAAAAGATACAGCGCTTAAGGCCTCTACTGAGACAGGGCTTTCCCCTGTGCGGCTTCGCGCTCGCGGGCTTCGCGATTGAGGTTCACCACGCGCCCATCGGGATGGATCATGGCGACCGATGTTTGGAACAGGGCTGCTTCGAAGGCGTCGGGGGCGGTGTTGCCTTCGGCGATGTAGAGCTTGTGATTGTAGTAATAGAGCTGGATCAGCACGCGCCGCCCGCTCGGTTCGACGATGCTCAGCTGGTGGCCATGGATGCCGTCCAGCTCTGAGGATTCATCAAAGCGGATTTGCCCTCGCCGGCGCTGGACGGACGCCTCGTGCGCCATGGCTTTCGTCCCGTCGTCATCGACGGCGCTGCTCGTCAGATCGACCACGGTCATCGAATAGCGGTTCATGCCTTCCGCGGCTGCAAACACGCGCGCCGGAACCGGCGTGAGGCTTAGCGTCGTGTAGGCGATCGTTTCCACCTTGGGCTCGCCGGGAAGATTGACCAGAAAGCCTTCATCGGTGTTGCGGTATTCCGCCCACCCTTGCGCAGAGGCCGGCACGGATACGAGCACGAACAAGGCTGCCACAAGGCCGAGGGCAAAGCGCATCGCAGTTCTCCGCTTGATCAGGGCTTCGGCAGTGTCTTCATGAACTCGGCAAGGTGGGACTTCCACACCTTCGCCCGCAGATGCGTGTAGTGGCCATGCGTCTCCGGACCCGCCGGAATCACCACATGGCGCGCGTTCTTGATGCGCTTGATCGCGGGGTCGAGAACATTGAGCTCCGGCGGATTGCCTTCGTCGTCCTCGAAATTGATGGCGAGCAACCGCGCCTTGATCTTCTCGAGATCCTTGGACGGATTGTAGTCCATCACCGCTTCGATGCCGTAGAGCGTGTTGTTGGCGTCGCCCTTCTTCGCTTCTTCGACGAGCTTCTTGTACATCTCGTCGCCCGCTTCGCGCGTCGGCGCCATCTCCTGCAGCCGCACGACGCTTTCCGTGTTCATCGCCGCCATCGGCAGCGTGTAGACATAGGTCGACGGGTTCTTCGTGTAGTTGCCGCCATTGTATTCGGGATCGTTCTTGATCGCCTCGATGCGCACCCGGCGCAGCATCCAGTTGCGGCCGCTAATGCCGATGGGCTGGCTCGCGATCGGCACCAATCCGTCCATCAGGTCGGGATACATCTCGCCCCACATCCACGTGTGCATGCCGCCCATCGAGCTGCCGAGCACGAGACGCAAGTGGCGCACCTTGAGGTGCTCGGTCACCAACCGATGCTCAGCCTGCACGATGTCGTGATAGCGATAGTGCGGGAACTTGGCGCGCAGTCCGTCGCTCGGCTTGGAAGAACCGCCCACCCCGATGGAGTCGGGAATGATGATGAAATGCTCAGCCGCATCCAGCGGCTGGCCCTTGGCGTAGAGCTCATCGGCGAGCGACGGCAGGAGCCAGGAATTGCCCGACCCGCTGGTGCCGTGCAGCAGCACGACGCCGTTGATAATCTCGCCTGTCGCGTTCCGCTTGGCCGTGCCGAGTGTGCGGTAGTGCAGGCGCAACTCGGGAAGCGTCTCGCCGCTGCCAAAGCGGAAATCCTTGATGACGTAATCGCCCTCCTGCTGGTTGGGCCAGGTCGTCGTCTGGGCAACCGCCGCCGACGCGACGAGAGACAGGCACAAGGCAAAGAGCGGACGAAACCTCATCGACGATCTCCGGAAGGCGGTTTGGCTACCGCATTATGCGCGGAAGCCCCTATGGGGGCCAACCCCCTTCAGGGCACCAGTTGCGCCGCCGCCGCGATCACGTCCTTGGGAGCGCCATAGGCTTTGGCGAGCAAGGCTTCGATAGCAGGGCCATCGAGCGGGTCGATCTCCATCTGAAGCCGGGCGGCATCGCTCAGGAAGGCGGGGTCCTTCAGCGTCGCCTCGAAGGCGCGCCGCAGGATCGCGAGGCGCTCAGGTGGCACCCTCGGCGGCGCGGCAAACGGCCGGCCCATTTCCTGGCGGATGAGAATGAGCTCGAGAACCCTCCGGTCCGCCGGGTTCGACAACAGATCGAGCGCACTCGGTACGTTCGGCAGATCGGGGAACTTGGTCAGCCCGATCTGCAGCAGGATATTGAGCTTGTTCTCGCGAAACCATTGCGGGCGGGTTGCCTTGAGCGTCGTGTAGGCGAGCCCGCAGACGCCTTCGACCTCTCCCCGTTCCATCGCCAGCGTCACGTCCGGATCGGCGTAGCCGGGGATCACCTTGAATTTCGTGCCCAGCAACTGATTGGCGATCTTCGGCATCATCACCGAATTGCTGGTGGCGCCTGATGCGCTGACGATGACCTCGCGCTGCCGCGCCTGCTGGATGGTCTTGACCACGCTGGTGTGCCAGGTGACGCACACATTCATCAGCTTGCCGATGCTGCCGATCCACGAAAATTTCTGTGCGTCGAAGCGTCCGACAAAACGATCGAACAGCGGATCCATCGCGATGCCGTTGGTCAGCGCCGCGAATGTCAGACCGTCACTCGGGGCATTGTTGTAGAGCGCGCTGGCCGCGATTGCGCCATCGGCGCCCGGCATGTTTTTCGGAACGATTCCGGGATTGCCCGGAATGTGCTTCGTCATGTGACGCGCCAGCGTCCGGGCATAAGTGTCATAGCCTCCACCCGCGGCCGTCGACACCAGCATCGATATCTGCTTGCCCTTGTAAAAATCTAGCGTCGGCTGCGCGCCTGCGCTTGAGACCGCGAAAACGGCCAGGCCGGCAAGCAAGAGGGCCAATGTCCGCGTCATCAGCTACCCGTCGCCCGGCATCATCACCGCGCAGCCGCCGTCGACGAACAACTCGGCGCCGACGATGAAATCGGAATCGTCCGAGACGAGGAACAGCATGGCGCGGGCGAGATCAATGGGCTCGCCCGGACGGTTGCGCAGATTCACAACTTTGCGGTCCGGATTGAACTCGTCCTTGCCGACCGGCGAACCGATCTTATTGGGCACCACGCAGTTTACGCGGATGTTGTGCGAGGCGAGCTGAATGGCCAGCGACCGTGAGAGGTTGATAACGCCCGCCTTCGCCGCGGTATAGGCGATCGCGCGCGTGCGGCCATAATGGCCCGAGGTCGAGCTGACATTGACGATCTTGCCGCCGCGCCCGCCCGCGATCATTTCCTTGGCTGCGTATTTGCTGAACAGCATCGGCGCGGTCAGGCACACCGCGATGACGCGATCCCAATCCGCCTTGGTGATATCCAGAATGTGCTTGTTGTCGGAGATCGCGACGTTGTTGATCAGGATGTCCAGCCGTCCCCAGTCGGCCGCCACCGCCTTCACAGTATCGACGATCTGGTCCTCCTGCGACACGTCGCAGACATAGGGCTTGGCGCGCCCACCCGAAGCTTCGATCGCGCTTGCCACCTTGGCCGCCCGGCCGCGATCCATGTCAACGACGGCAACCGCTGCGCCTTCGCTGGCGAAGAGCTTGGCCGTGTCCTCACCTATATTGCGTCCCGCACCCGTGATGATGGCGACCTGATTGGCAAGTTTCATGTCGATGATTTTTCCCAATATGGCTGGGGAGGAAGGTACAAAGAAGCGCCAATCCGCGCAAACCGTGCCCCCGCCGTGAGCAAAACTACAGTCAACTACCGCCTGGGTGTCGATGTGGGCGGAACCCATACCGATCTCGTGCTGCTCGAAGTCGAGAGCGGCCGGCTGATGGTGGAGAAGGTTCCGAGCACACCCAAGAATCCGGCGCTCGGCGTGCTCGCCGGCATCGCGCGTTTTTCCGCCAGCGGAATCGATCCCGCAAAGGTCGGGTTCTTCAGCCATGGAACAACGATCACGACCAACGCGCTCCTCGAGATGCGCGGGGCGAGGGTGGGCCTCCTCATCACCAAAGGCTTCCGCGCGGTTCAGGAGGTTCAGAACCAGACGCGCGACACGATGCTGTTCGATTATTTTTATGCGAAGTCGGCCCCGATCGCGCCGCAGAGCCTGACGAGGGAAATCTCCGAACGCTGCGACCACGCAGGAAACGTGCTGGTACCACTCGACCGCGACTCCGTGCGGCGCGCGACGCGCGAATTGAAAAAGGCCGGCGTCCGATCGATCGCGGTCTGTTACCTCTTCTCCTACACCAATCCGGCGCACGAGGAGGAGACGCGACGAATCATCGCCGAGGAATTCCCTGACGCGTCCGTCTCGCTGTCGAGCGAAGTTCTCCCGCGTATCCGCGAATGGGCACGCATGTCGAGCACGCTCTTGAACGCGTATCTGGAGCCGGTGCTTGTCGGCTACATCACCCACCTCAACAAAGGCCTCGATGAGGGCGGCATCGTCACGCAACAGCGTTATCTGATGCAGTCCAACGGCGGCGTGATGCCGTTCAGCGCAACCATTGCCGGCGGGCGTACGGTGCATACGTTGTTCTCCGGCCCCGCGGCGGGCGCGCAGGCCAGCGCCTATCTCAACAAGCAGGACGCGCAGAAGGGGCTCGTCAGCCTCGACATGGGCGGCACGAGCGCCGACATCGCCTTCATCGAAGGCGGCGCGCCCCTCGAAGTGACCGAAGGAACCATCGCGCGGCGCCAGCTCGACGTTCCGGCGCTCGACATGACGTCGATCTCCGCCGGCGGCGGTTCGATCGCGGGCGTCGACACGGGCGGATTTCTGACGGTGGGTCCGGAAAGCGCCGGCGCAGAACCCGGACCGGCGTGCTATGGCCGCGGTGGATCAAGACCGACGGTGACGGACTCGGATCTGATCTGCGGTTTTCTCAACCCGGACTATTTCCTCGGCGGCACACAGACGCTCGACACGGGTGCGGCACGCGACGCGGTCCAGTCGCATGTCGCCGGCCCGCTCAAGCTGAGCCTGCTGGAGGCAGCGTCCGGCATCCGCCGCATCGTCGATCAGCGCATGGCGGACGAGGTCCGTGTGTTTGCCGCCAAGCGCGGGGTGGACCTGTCGTCCTACACGCTCTTGCCCTTCGGTGGCGCGGGCGCGGTGCACGCGGCGGCCGTCGCCGAGGAACTCGGCATGCGGCGCATCCTGGTGCCGGCGCGGCCTGGCGCCTTCTCGGCCCTGGGCCTTTTGTGCACCGATGTCGTGCACGACTATATCCGCTCGGAGCTGGTGCCGCTCGCAGCGCTCGATCCCGCGCAAGCGGAATTGGTCTTCGCGCAACTCGAATCCAAAGCGCGCCAGGAACTGGCCGCGGAAGGTCTCGACCCCAAGAATGCGAGCTTCACGCGTGAGCTCGATCTTCGCTATGCCGGCCAGGGCTACGAGCTACGCATCTCGCTGGAAGGTCTGTACGAGCGGCGATTGACGGCGGACTCCCTTGTCAAGGTTCGGCCGCGCTTCGACGAGCGCCACGCTCAAATCCACGGCCATGCCGCGAAAGAGCGCGCCGTTGAGGCCGTGAGCTATCGCGTCCGGGTCCGTGTCGCGGTGCCGAAATTCCAGCCGCAAAAAAATGCGGTGCGCTCGCAGCCGTCGCACCCCACGCCCAAGGATACGCGGCGCGTGTACTTTGAAGCGCAGGCAGCGCTCGCAACCGCAATCTACGAGCGCGATGGGATCGATACCGGCGCGGCCGTGAAGGGGCCCGCCATCATCGAACAGTTCGATGCGACGACGGTCGTTCCGCCCGGGTGGTCCGCGCGTGTCGATTCCTTGCGCAATCTCTTGATCGAGAAGAACTGACCATGGATGCGATCACGGTCCAGATCCTGCGCAACAAGATCGCCAGTCTCACCGACGAGATGCACTATCATTTCTATCGCTCGGGCTATTCGACGATCATCCGGGAGTCGCGCGATTTCTCCTGCGTGATCGTGGATCGCACGGGCCGGCTGATCGTATCCCCGCCGATGTTCTTCCACGCGCCGGTCTACCGCCATCTGGTCGGGACGATCCTTAGGACTTACGGCCGGGACGGCTTGAACACGATCAAAGACGGCGACGTGTTCGTCTCCAACCATCCCTATTCCGGCGGACTGCCGCACGTGTCCGACATGGCGTTCGTAGCGCCGATTTTCGTTGGTAGCGACATCGTCGCTTTCGCGGGTTCGATCGCGCACAAGGCTGATGTCGGCGGCGCTGTCGCGGGCTCGACCTCGGCCAACGCAACCGAGATGTATCACGAGGGGATCTTGATTCCCCCGATCAAGATCTGGGACGGTGGACAGTTCCTCCCCGACATCGAGCGCATCATTCTCACCAACAGCCGCCAGCCCGAGCTCGTGCGCGGCGACATGCGGGCGCAGATTGCTGTCACGAAAATGGGCGCCGATCGCGTCAAGGCGCTGTGCGCGCGGTTCGGCGCTGAAACCATCACCGGCGCGTTCGCCGCCATTCTGAACGGCGCGCGCGATGCGCTTCGCGCGGCGATCCGCCGCCTGCCCGAGGCCACCGTCTCGGCGGAAGGGCTGCTCGACAGCGACGGCGTCGAGGTCGACAAGCCGGTCAAGCTCGCCGTCACGGTGACGATCGCGGACGGCATTGCCACGTTCGATTTCTCGAACTCGGGACCGCAGGCGCGCGGGCCGATCAATCTGCGACCGTCGATGATCGAAGCCTGCGTGTTCTACGCACTGATCGGTTCGCTCGATCCCAAGCTCCATTTCAATGACGGCATGCGCGACGCGGTGCGCATCGTGCTGGCCCCGCGCACGGTCACCAATGCCGATCCCCCCTCTCCGGTCTCCAATTATCAGATGGTCAATCTGAAGCTGGTGGACGTGATCCTGGAGGCGCTGGGGCAATTGCACCCGGCGCGCGCGATCGCCAATGGCGGCTCGTCGAGCGCGCTTTCCATCGCGTGGAGCAAAGCGCGGCCGGGCCAATCGACCATGCAGTACGAGATCATCGGCTCCGCCTATGGCGGCGGCATGGGCCACGACGGCGCGACAGGAACTGCGACGCACCTCAGCAATCTTCACATCACGCCTATCGAAATCCTCGAGTCCGAATATCCCTGCCGCATTCGCCGCTTCGAGCTGGTGCCGGATTCCGGCGGCCAAGGCCGCTGGCGCGGCGGACTGAGCCTCTTGCGCGAATACGAATTGCTCGCCGATGCGACCGTGATAAGGCGCTTCGACAAGACGAAATTCCCGCCGGAAGGACTCGCCGGCGGCAACCCCGGCGCGCGCGCACGGTTCCGTATCGGACTCGGCACGGCCGGCGAGCACGACACACCGGCATCGGGGCGCTACGAGATGAAGGCGGGCGAGCGGTTCCTGCTTCAGACGGCGGCCGGTGGCGGCTACGGCGATCCGGGCCAGCGCGATGCAGGCGCGATCGAGCGCGACATCGCCGAAGGCTACGTCACCCACGAGTCTACTAGGCGGGCATAAATGGCTCGAGGACCAAATTGGCTATTGAACTCTGCTCAAGAGCGATCCATCAAACACCATGACCGACACGCCGCCAGACCGGTTGAGCGCCGACCCAAGAAGCCCGCACTACCACGCCCAGTCCATCGAGCGCGGCGTGGGTATCCGTTACAACGGGCGTGAGCGCAACGATGTCGAAGAATATTCGGTCAGCGAAGGCTGGATCCGCGTCGCCGCTGGCAAGGCGCTCGACCGGCACGGACGGCCGATTACCATCAAGCTCACCGGCGTCGTCGAACCCTACTATCGTTCGTAGCCAGCTCAGTACGAGTACTGGAAGAACACGCCGAAGACGTGCGCCGTGTAGCTTTCCGGTATCGTGGCGAGGTAGATGTTGTTGTCGACGATCTGCGTCAGCCCGGCGTAGTGGAAATCCTCGATCGCCTCGTGCTCAAACCGGTAGTAGCCGCGCACCCCGATGTTCTGAGTGTACTTCCACAGCACGCTGGACTGCAGAAGGTGGTGTCTGAACGTGTTCTCCGGAAACGCGTTGCCGGCTTCCTCGGGCGTCACGTCAGAAAAGTAGGCCCCGGCGCTCGCATATGAATAATTGAGCGAGCTGTCGCCATAGGTGAACGTATAGTTCACATCGATCGTGACGGAATTGATCTGGTGCCGGATGCCGGCGCCCAGAACGTGGTTCTTGTCGTCGGCCTCTTCAGTCCAGGCGGTTTCAAAGGGATAGATCGGTCCACCGGCGGAATCGTCAGGTCCATCTCCTACGCGATTGATGCTTGCCATGTCGCGCTGGTGACCCTGGAAGCTATAGAAAATATTGAAATTCGTCGCCAGCGAGGCCTGATAGGTCAGTTCCGCATTGATGTTATAGTTCCGCGCGCTCCTAAGGCCGTAATCGGCGTCATAATCATAACTTCGAAAATTCCCGCCCAATTGGAAGTCGACCTTCTCGGACAGGATGAAATTGGTCTGGGCTTTGATCGTGTTCTCAGTTCGGTCGGCGATGTCGTATTTGCGCAACGGCCCCAAGGTGAACGCGGCATCGCCCGAAGGATTGGGGATGTATCCGGGCAGCGACGTCGAATTGAATGGCACGTACGGATTGGAGACGTAGGTGTCACCGCTCACCGATGCGAATTCGTAAGACACCCGCACGGTGCCCCAATCGCGCGCGCGCGTGACGAACTGCGCCGAGAAGCGATGGTCTTCGGCATCGCCGATTTCCCGGTTGCTGTAATCGACCGACTTGTTGGCATAGGCGAACTCGATCCTGTCGCGATTGGCCAGACGATAGGCCGCCTTGGCGGTGAGCGTGAGCGTATCCGTCGCGAAAGGTATGTTGCGTATCTGAACCCGCTGGCCGGCAACGGTGGGCTCGTACACGCCGCTCAAAATCGGGACATACGATGAGAGGCCGCCATCGAGCGCGACATAGCCGTATTGCCCGGTTAAAGGGTTGAGGGCGACGTAGTTGGTCTTGTTGTCCTCGTTGCGGCTCCTGACCTCGAAATCGAGCCTCAGCTGTGACGTCGGATTGAATTGCAGCTGCGCGAATCCATTGAACGTGCTGATCTCGGCGAGCGCGCTGTCCCGGCTCAGAGCGCCGACCGTATTCCAATTGTTCAAATCGATGGGCCCGGTCACTCCCTGGATCAGCGCGGACCCCGTCGTGGGCGGCAGCAACGGCGCATTCTGCTTCATTGAGGCATAGGACGCGCTGGCGGCGAAGCGACCGCGCGTGAAGACCCACGCCAGATCGCCCTTCACGGTGTGGTAATCGTTGTCGGGCGGCAGCGCCATCTGCCCTTGCGGCGGGATGTACGGGCCGGCAGGAAGACCCCACAACCCGGGCTTTTCCCACGTCAGCGCGGGGATATCGTTGCGGAAGAACGATCCCGCATAGGTCAAATTCGCCTGGAGTGTTTCGCCCTTGAACCGGGCGCCCGCGTTGACGTCGAAGGTCCGGTATTCGATCGGCTCGACAAGCTCCGTCGCTCCGTTCTGGAACGGATAACCGAACGTGGCGCCAAGTGGCCGCGTGCCTTCGCGGTCTTCATAGCCGAAGCGGACGAACACTTCGGACAGTTCATGGGGCGTGTACGTGAGCGCCATGCCCGCCTTTTCGCGGGTGAGGCTGACTTCGCCCGGAAACAGCGTGGCAAGCACCGATTGGACCTGGTTGGGCGTCGAAGCCCCCGGCGTGAGCCCCGGGGGAAGCGTCAACCGTCCGGTCCCCGCGCCATCCCACAAGACCCGTGCATTGGTCGAGAAGACATGCGGTATCGAATCGAAGAACAGCGTTCCGCTGAACACGCCATACTTGCCGAGCGTGAGTTGGTAGGTCTGATCGGAACGTCCGACGCTGCCGACATTGGCCGACAGGTAGAAGGCGCTGCTGCGATTCTCGGCAAGAAAGCCCGCGCTGTTGACGACGGGACCGGCGCTGAGATCGCCATATTCGCGGAACGACGACGCGCCCGTATTGCCCGCTGTCCCGAGATAGCCGATCTCGGCCCAGGCGGAGCTCCACCAGTCGCGATTGGACTGGCTCTGAACCATTCGGGGATAAAACAACGGTCGCGGATACAAGAGGCCGGTCGGCGAGCGCGAGTTCTGAAAGAATGCCGATAGGCCCATCGGGTTGTTTGGTAGATAGAGACTATTCCCGGCGGGGTTCAGTTGCGTTCCAAGCGGCGTGCTGATGCCCGCTGCCGAGTCGGCGCGCGCCTGTGACGCTGCGGCGAGCGCGACCAGCGCCGTGCCCACGTAAAGGCGGGGGCGTAGATATCGGTTACGGCGTTTGCCCGCGAGCCGTGTCACGGATCACCTCTCAAATCGCGATCCGGAAGGATGATTGGAACCATGGATCTGGCTGTGGCATGTCGAGCAGCTGCGTGACATCAGGCGGACGTCGGGCGCCGGCCCGTTCGGCAAGTTGCCGCGTGTCATCAGCTCGGCCGGATGTCCGCCTTGTGCGTGACACTGCTGACACAATAGCGGACGCGACGTGACGAGCAGCTTCTCGTGGTTTGAGCCGTGCGGCGTGTGACAGTTGACGCAGCTATCCCGGACCGGTGCGTGCTCGAAGAGGAACGGCCCGCGCTTTTCTGCGTGGCAGGCATAGCAAGTCTCATTCACGCTGTCGGCTTTGAGCAGGGGCGCGGTGGTGCTGCCGTGCGGATTGTGACAATCGACGCAACCGACCCGTCCCTCGAGCAGCGGCATATGCGAGCGCCGGGAGAATTCCGCGCGCTGCTGTTTATGGCACT
>Ga0193752_1003555_pt1 | contig 10689 bp, 1 predicted proteins | sample H1c1metaG_FD_144924 | JGI IMG/M metagenome (GOLD analysis project Ga0193752, IMG submission 144924) | Soil microbial communities from a riparian zone of the East river system, Colorado, United States - H1c1 | ecosystem: Environmental > Terrestrial > Soil > Riparian zone | place: USA: East River...
GTCATTAGTACCCGTCGTTAAATCATCAACATGTAACCCGTACTGATTAGTGATTACACCTCCACCGCTGGTGGTGGCGTTTTTGTTGTGAAATCCTCGCCAGTTAGTGACAGTATTTCCAGCTCCCACGCTTACTACGCCCAATAGTCCGTGATTGGCTACATAGTTAGTAGCGTTTGCCGTAGTGTGCGTCCCCGTCTGGCCAGCTTCACGCTCAAAACGTGGCGACGATACATACCCATAAAAGCCATCGGACACTCCGCTTCCACCAGAGTGATTAATGCTGAACACAGGAACTGATAGGTACCCCCCAAACAGGTTAAACGTGCCATCATTTACACCCGCAGCCGTAACCTGATATTCGGCATTTGCATAAAAGGCCGGGAACGTTGATAACACCTGGGATGTATTGTATTGGACGGTCGGTGCATAGGTGAATCCCGCCAATCCACCTATACTCACCCCAGAATAATTCACTGTTTCGCCGTAGTAAATTAAGCTAGAGACGTCTCCTTGCGCAACTGAGGTTTGGCCAGTAAAGCGGAGGCGCGAACTGGTAATATCTACATAATTTGGGGTCGTGGTGCTCCAAGCTTGGTTGCTTCCCCGAAGCCCCAGCGTATCACCCTGCGTAGTACCACCGAATATATCGCCACCCACTGTCAAGTTGCCTGTGAGCGAAGCGTTGCCACTAGTATCTATGGTTAAACGAGTTACGTTGTTGGTAATGAAGTTTAGATTGCCGTTATTGACAGTGCCGAGGACTCCTGCTGTTGTACCACTGAATGTATTACCGCCCTGCAGAAAAGCATTGGCAGTCGTAGCAAACGTTGAGTTACAAGCCGCCAACTGATTAGAGCCACTAAGGCATACGACCGAGTCGTTGCTTGCAGCTACCATGCCATTAACAATCACGTTGCCATCAAATCGACTGACACCATCGTCTACCCATAGAGAGTAGGCATTGGTAATGCCATGGTTGCCGCTAGCCAATGGAGAATTCTCAATATAAAGAGTGGCGGCATTGGTGCTGTTAACCGCGTTCGTAGAGGCAAGAGTTGGTCGGCCAAAGGAATTGATAACGGTGTTAGTACGCGTACCCGCAGTGTCAGTATCTGTATAAGTGGCGGCAGCTGACTGAAGCTGAATACCGTTTAGACCCCAAGCGGCTTGACTCATATTGCCGGCCAGCTCTAATCGGCCATCAGGGGTCTGCGTACCTATGCCAACGCTACCTCCCTGGAAGATTGCAGCATAATTAGCATCCGCCCCTGATACATTTATATTTAGACCAGTAACTGTGCTGGTGCCAGCCGTGTTGCCAGTAGCTTGAATATCCAAACCGTATGTATTGATAGTACTGCCCGTAGAAGCGCCGGTGCGAGAAACAGATATCTGCTGGCCATACGTTGTATCAGTGCCAGCAGTCTTGCTCACACTATTAGTAACCGTCAGGCCAGAAGCCGTGTTAGTTGTCGTACCAGTGGTAGCAGGTGCAAAAACAGCATCGATGTCAAACTTATTGTCTGGGGTGGCGTCCCCAACCCCAAAGTTACCGTTAGAATGGAAACGGCCCAGCTCTACGCCATTGAGGTCAAAGGCAATCCCCCCTAGTGTGGAGTTATTAAAGGACTTGATGGTTAGCAAGCGGCCAGCAGCAAGCTGCCCCGATTCTATGCCAGCAGCAAAATGCCCTATGTGATAAGAATCATCAAAGTTAATGAGTCCGTTGCCCCCAAAATCGGTGAAAATGTTAATAGCGTTTGTGCCCGAACTATCTTCTATCCTGAGTCCCTGGGTCACACCCTGGGCGCTCTGCTTGATGTGCAGCTTCGTAGAAGGAGCCGCACCTACGCCTACCCGATCACCGACAGCATCCACAAACAACACCGTTCCATCAAAGGCCACATCTCCGTCCGCCTGAACGGTCAGGCGCGTAAGGTTATTTGTAATAACGTTCAGGTCATTGTTGGACGTAAGTCCAAGTACACCCGTGGTGCTCACACCAAAGTTGTTGCCCCCCTGGACAAATGCAGCACCGTTTGCGGTTGTACTACAGGCAGCGAGCTGATTAGCCGTATTGTGGCACAGGAGGGTAGAGGTATCGGTAGCGCCCAGAGTACCCACCTGTAGCGTACCGTCCAGACGGGTCGAACCCGAATCAACCCAAACTGCGTGGCCATTAGTTGCCCCCTCTACATAGATGCCGTAGTTGGCACCCCCCTTGGTCATGTCCTTGATATGTACACCGTACTGAGTATTAACCGTGCCCGTACCGATGGCGTCTTCCACCCGAAGACCGTAGCGGTTAGTCACCGTAATACCCGTACCTATACCACTAGCCGCCAATCGAGCGCCATATACCGTACCAATCGTCATAGTGCTACTGCCAGTCGCCGCTACAGACAGATCAGTCTGTAGGCCAGTCATCGCGCCCGTTATATCAGTGTCAAAGTTACCCCCCGCCGTCACCCTCTGATCCGAAAGAAAGGTTATTTGACCACCGGTATCAGTAATATCGGTATCAATCACTCGGTTAGAGGCATTCCGGAAGAAAACATCACCCCCAAACGCCCCGGGATCAACGTCGACATTAATCGTTGAATCAAAGTTCAGGACGTAGACACTATCCTGATTAAAATCCTTAGTTATAGTGTTGCCTACTTGAATAATTGACTGGGATATACCACTAGGATTAAAGCCATTACTAATCAGTTGTAGCCGACCAGTATTATCGACAGAAGCGACATTGACACCATTATTTTGCAAGTTGAGTATATGACTCGTGCTAGTTGAGTTATTGACAGTAAGGGCAACGCCCGTGGTACCACCGGTTAGAGTGGCACTACCCCCGCTACTGATCCCAAGCCGTGTCGCACCATTAGTTATAAGGTTGAGCGCGTCCGCATCAGTAGTACCTAATACCGCAGTTGCGTTAAAGTCATTGCCCCCCTGGATAAAAGCATCGCCGGAACCAGTGAGGAACCCGCAGGAACTAGCAGTCTGGAGACAAACCGTTCCACTTTCGTCAGGCAGTTCAATATTTGGATTGTTTGCAACCGTATAAAAACCAAGCACACCACGGTTAGCTCCGCTGGTTTTTGCCAGTTGTCCGGCCTGAAATGCATAAGGCACCGCTGTCAGTTTAATACGCGGAGCCATCTCCCCGTCCCAAGTAGGCGATCCAGCGGATCCGCCAATGTTCATAGTCAGCCAATGTTCTTCGTTCCAGTCGATAGTAGTGGGAAATGAATTCACAGAACCTAGGTATGCGCTCAGATACCCATTCTTAACGGTGACCAGATTACCCGTGGTTCTGGTCTCTGTCCAGAGTGCAGATCCGCCGCTTACAAGATCATATAGCTTGAACTCAACATGATAATTACCATCTGGCACTAGGGCCCCGGAGCCACTTAATATTCGTGCCTGAAAATTCAAAGTTGTCGAAGACGCACCCTGAACCTGCCCACGGCCAATGGTCATAAGCGATAGCCCAAAGAGTACGCCTATCGACGCAAACTTAATGGTTTGGAGAAGCTTTTGTTTTAGACTCCTCAGTCCGGGTGTGTTTGGTTTGAACATGTGTGTTTTGATTTTTGGAATTTTGTGTGTGCTGCAGAGCAATAGCTCCGCAGCTTTTTCTGGGGTCAGAGGTGAGTGTTCCTTACCAGAAAATGACCCACTATCAGTATGTTCCCTCTACCCCTGTCAAACAAGGGGTAATTGAACAAATTTTACACCCTTAAGTCTAGGCTCTTGCTAGGGTTTAATTTCAAAATAGCATTCTAAAGTCGTTGTACTGGTTACTACTAGCTATTAGTTTACGCTTAAATTAAGTGTTCAAAATATAAAAATTGCGGCACATTAACATCTTAGTCACGGTATTTTATACAACAGTATAGATATTATCTGTTAATTACCAAAAACTTATCCACAGCAGCTGTTCGGACTCCGGAGAGGAAAAGATCGGCTTCAAGTACCTACCGGTAATAACATCGTACTTGCATCGGTGTCTCTCTCTATTCGAAACCTAGGGACTCAGCCATGGGCTGGAAAAGCTTGGCATTTTGCTCGTCAAAGTCCACTTCTTTTGCCTGCATAGCTAAGTAAACTGCTGTATTATCATCTTTTACAAAGACTACAAACCTCTGCTTGACACGCTCTCCTTCAACCGGGCTATTGTAGGTAAAAATAATCTCTCCGGCATTGCGGCCATTGTGCTCATAGCGCCTTCTGCTCTCTTCTTTATAGCCAGTGAAGCGTTGTGGCAAAGCCTTCTCACTGTTACTCATTAATATATCTATAATCGAAGCTTTGGTGAGATTTGCTACCACCCTAAGACCAGACTCAGAGCGAAGGGTGACCAGCATGGGCAACTGCCCCTCTTGTCCTGTTAACCTCAGCATAATTTTGTCTTTTTTATCTGCATCGGTAAGAGTTTGAGCCTTGGCAGTTTGTTCAGGATATTTTACTTCTAACCCTATGGCTGAATCTCGATAGCTAGCTTGCCGTGGCGACACGCTTTGCTGATCCTGCTCGGGGGCTTTATTCACTACAAAATATATACCAGCCCCTATCAGGGACAACAAAAAAATAGTGAATGCTAAAACTAACCGACGCTTCATACCTCTATATGCTAGCACACTGCATATGATTAAAACTTCTAGCTAACTTGGCAGCTGCGTTATCTTGCAACGAGTTAGCTCCATTTAAAAATCACCTTCGTTTGCACTCCATAACTTGCTGAATCTAGATTAGTTGGTATCAATTGTTGCCTGAGCTGTATACATACATGGCTGCGGTTGCACGGATTGCGATATAGTCATCGAGGCAACCGTACTACCTTGACCACTACATAACCCCTCCTGAAATTGCCCATGTTCTAACCATAACACCAGACCGCCAAGACTAACTATTAGTTAGAGATGCGGAAACTTGCAGCCAGTTAGTTCCATCAAAAATTAGCATCATTACATCGTACTGATCAAGTTGGGCATTTACTCCACCAGAAAGTTTAGTGGTGGCGTTTTGATCTACATTAACAGTGGTAGCGGAAATGTTTGTTATGATCAGCACATCACCTTCTTTGGCACTAGCGGTCTGTATCTGAGCAATGTCTAATGCATTGTCTTGACCTGTTATTTCGACATAGCTGGCTGTTGGTGTTAAGTTTTCTGTTGCAGCTCCGCCTGTCGCCATTGTAAATGTCTGCCGGCCAAGGCTCAGCCTGTCTTCGATCCAGAGCGAGGCGCCGGTACCTGTGAGCTCTACCCTATCATCTGTGGTTTCGTCGTAAGCCAAGAGTGCATCTTGGTCTAGGCCTAAGTTTATACCATTGTTATCGCCCATGAAGAGCTGATTAAACTCAGTGGTCGCTGAGCCTAGATTGTGTGCACTTGCAGCATTTGGGCTAACATCCCCATGCGTGGTAATGTCACCATCGTTATCTATCAAGAACATTTCTTCAAACCCGGGGGTAGCGCCCCCCAAACCCGTGTAGATGGCGAACTCGGCACTCCCGGAGTTATTATTAGCATCATAAGTAATATATGTACTACCTTCTGCGGTCACATTGAGATCACTATCACCTAGGCTGACTATTTCGTCATCGGAGTTTGAGCTCTGAATAGTCATGATGTTATTTATCACGGTAGCAGCGGTATTAGGAAGCGTGTGAGTGGTCGCTGTAGTGCGGATACTAATCGCGTTGGCAGTGTTATTAATCACAAAGTCGTTTGTGTTAGCAGTGAAGTTACCAGCAAGGGTTGTATTGTCTTGCAAAGCAATAGTAGATGTCGCGTTAATGTTCAAAGTGGCCGTACTCGTTATATCCCCACCGTTCACGGCGAGGTCACCAGCTGCTACGATGTCACCGTCACCCTGCACATTAAAGAGGTCAGCACCAGCTGAACTTTCAGCGACCAAGATATCTGCCGTCTGTGTACCGTTACCCTGTAGTTGGAGTTGGATTTCATCGGCGTCACCATCCACGAACAGCTTGCCTCCAGTAGTTGCCGAACCAATAGTCACAGTATTGCCATCCGTGACAAGATTTACAACGCCAGTATCCGTCGCCCACGGATTCGTGCCACCATTATCGACTGCACAGCCCCACAAATCAGTCGCTTCATTCCATTTCAGAACGTCGCTATCGGCACAACCCTGCAACAGTGTCAGACCGCTCGCGAGTACCTCCAGTCCAGAGCCAGATGAAGTAGTAGCAGACAGGCCATCGCCCGAAACAGTCGCATCAAGCGTAAGGGCATTAGCAGTAACCTGCAGGCCATTGCCGGTCAGATCAGTAAAGGCATCACTGTTGAAAGTGAAGGTATCCCCAGGATCGACAGTCAGACCGCCGTTTAGTGTTGCGAGACCGGCTACACCCAGTGTTCCCGTAAAGCTTGCAGTGGCAGAAATCGTCTGACCATTATATGTTCCCCCCGTAACTGCGCCCGAAGCACCGGCGACAGTAAAGTTCGTACCGATTACATCGTTCGCACCAAACAGGAGTGCATTGGTGATGTCCGGATCCGACACATCAATTGCAGTCGTAATGCCACCACCTGTAGCCGCGGTCATTACAATCCCAGCAGCTACAGCAGTATCAGCGTCTGCATTGTCAAGTACGAGCAGACCGTCAGTAGTGCCACTGCCAGCAGCGTTTTGCAGAAGTGCGAGATTCTGCGTACCACTGCTCGTGTTATTTGTAACAGACATATTGAGTACGCTCACGCTGTTAGTGCCCGTAATAGTGCTACCCACGCTCAAGTCTTCAAGGTCGGCCAAAACCACATCCATGGCAGCGGTAAAGGTACTTGCAGCGTTTACTGTCAGGGTATCTGTAAAGGCGTTGCCGATTGTAGAATTGCCATCTACTTGGAGATCTCCAGTCAGCGTCAGCCCAACGAATTGGGGCGAAGCAGCTGTACTTATACCTTGTATGGTATTAACAACGCCTGCGGCAGCACTAAAGTTAGTAGCGTTAAAGGCAGCGATACCTTTGGTGGTTCCGTCTGCGGCAGCATTGTCGATAGTGATGGCGTTGGCTGCTCCGATAGCGTTATTTATGGATATCGCTGGACCAGTTTGTCCGTCGACCGAGGTTATACCACCGCCGCCAGTGCCGCCAAGACAGTTGTCCCAGAACAATGTACCCGTTCCGTTTTGAGCCTTTAGGCACTGATCCGCACCGCCAACAGCCGTCGGCAGCGTCAAGACATAGCTTGCAGATACATCTGGCAGTGCAAACGTTATTGTTTCACCGTCGCCATCATGAAGCAAAATACTAGCAGCCTGAGAAGCAGTACCTGCCGTAAGATCGCCTCCCTGAATGACCATATCGCCGGCAGCAGTGACAGTACCTCCGCTGGAAACATCAAAGTTGGTGAAGTCAATAACGGCGGTCGTCCCCTGCAATGTTTGGCTACCAAGGCTGATGCCTGCACCTGTCACAATCTGCCCATTAAAGGTCTTAGCGCCTGCAAATGTCTGAGCACCAGTAGTAACCGCACCGGCATCAGTAACCGAAGCGTTGCCAATGGTCAAAGTAATGTCATCGGGGGTAGCTCCTGTGTCAAGATTCCAGGTGGTAGAAGTAGACGTACCGGACGCTGCCGTATTAAGAAAGTTGGCATTTGTAGCAGCTACGCCATTCACCAAAACATCATCACCAACACCACTGCCACCAGCGTCGGCTGCACAGACCCATTGATTTGAGCCGTTGTACTTGAGAATCTGATCTAGGGCACAATCGATAAACGACAGGCCGTTCCCGTCCACCTCCAAGCCTTTGTCGGCCTGTACGGCAAGTGTTAGTACGCCCGTACTAACCTGTAAACCATTGCCAGTCAGATCGGTAAAGGCGTCACTGTTAAAGGTAAATGCGTCACCGGGGTCAACAGTAAGACCACCGCTTAGGGTCGTAAGACCAGTCACTGCAAGTGTGCCACCCACAGCCGTGTTGCCGTTGCTAGCAACATCAAAGTTAGTGAAATCTATAGCGGCTGTGGTGCCAGATATAGTATTTGCAGCCATGCCGAGATTGCCCGTCAGGGTCAGGCCAGCAAACTGGGGAGCAGCAGCAGTGCTAATACCTTGTATAGTATTGACGACTCCGGCGGCGGCACTGAAGTTAGTGACGTTGAAAGCAGCGATACCTTTGTCTACGCCGTTAGCGACAGCATCATCGATCGTAATAGCGTTAGCCGCACCAGAAGCATTATTAATTGTGATGGATGGGCCTGTCTGGCCGTCAAGTGAGGTGATGCCTCCACCGCCACCCCCACCCAGACAGCCATCCCAGAACAGTGTGCCCGTTCCGTCCTGGGCCTTCAGACACTGGCCAACACCGCCGACGGCAGTGGGCAAAGTAAGCGCATAAGAAGTGCCCGTTATTCCAGATTGGAGTGCCACCGTGTTGTTATTTGTACTATTGTTTAGTGTGATCGAACCAGTGCGAGTACTGCCAAGTCCTACCGTTACATTTGTACCCTGAACCGTCAAGTTTACATTGCCATTAACTGTTACCGCGCTACCATTATCAGACAGTGAGGAATCACCGACGGTGCTACCTGTTGATGTAAACTTAGCAACACGATCATTTGTGCCAGAGCCAGTTACGCCACCCCCTGAACCGGCACAGTTGCCAAGTGTTACCAAACAGAAGCTGTCAGTTGTAGCTGAGCTGTTGGGGATAGTGTATGTCCGATCAGCGGTTGGCTCGGCGACTGCAAGGGTAAATTCAAGGTTGTCGCCGTCGTTTGAGCCACCAAGCTGTATAGGCGAGAGTCCATCAAACCGTGAAATGCCACTGTCTACCCACAGAGCATAGGTATCGGCACCTTGGATCCATATTCCGTAGTCATTCGTACCCTTAGTCATGTTCTCGATAATAAGTCCGTAGTTATCTGTTACTGTGCCAGGACCTGTGACATTGGCAGCCATCAGCGCGGTGGCACGATCAATCGACCCGGATAAAAGTGAAATACTACTGTAGACTCCGACTAAATGAGGATTAGTCCCTGTCACGCCATTGGCGTTTATAACAGACAGGATTCCATAGCAACCAAAGACTCCACAGTCTGTGCCGTTATAGTTTTCGGCCGATGAAATCACGGCAACACCTGTAGGCGCTGCGTTATTACCTACCACCAAATGAGTTGCTATGTCAGCACTACCACTGACGTTTAGGGTACCCGTAACGTTAGTATTATCCTGCAGCTCTATAGTGTCAGCACTGTTGAGGACTATATCGTTGCCTGCACCAGTACTAGTTATGCTGGTCGTAGAACCTTGTAGTAAAGCAGTTTGGCCAGTAGCGCCAAGTGTCATCACTCCACCAGGGGTTACCGCAAGCGCACCAGTGCTTGTGAGGAGTGGGGTTGTAACTGATGTGCTAAAAGTAGCAGCTGGGGTGTTTGCAATAGTGAAAGAACCACCGGCTCCACCATCAGTGAAGGCAATATTAGTTCCAGCCAGCAACGCCCTCTCGTTAGTTAGTGTACCGTCCAGCGATGTAACTAGGTAGGTAGCAGTATTTGGTGCGCTGCCGCCAGAGCCTACGCAGTTGCCAGTGTCTAAACACACCGTACCTGTGAGGTTTGGAAAAGTTATGGTGCGATCAGCCGTTGGGTTTACAACCGCCAGCGTTGTCTGGAACGTGTCGTTTGTTGATCCTTCAATTTCTATCGGACTTCCTCCTTCAAGCCACACACCGCCATCCAGACGGGTCAAGCCACCATCTACCCAGATAGCATAGCTATCAGCATTTTGAATGTAGAGTCCGTAGTCACTAAAACCTGCGGTTTGTGAATTTATACGAATCCCGTAGTTAGCACCAATAATCCCAGTGCCAGCAACTGTAGCGCTCTCTACTAGCAACCCATGCGCATTGAGAAGAGTTTGACCATTGGCAGCCCTCACCCGCCCGTCGAAGGCACTTAGAGATGTAGGGTTAGCGGCAGCCCCCAGCTCCACAGCAGAATACACCCCGGCACAGCCGGTAGCACAGTCAATACTAAACGTATCAGTGACAGTGAGGGTATACCTAGGATCAATTGTAGATGGAAGCAGCGCATTACCCGCTCCAATAACCCCTCGCATGTCAATATCTATAGAATTAGTGCTATGCAGAAGCCCTGTCAGCTCAAGCGCGTCAAACTGCACATCAGAAGTGGTGGCAATATCTTGCGGTGTTGAAAGCGTGATAAGTCCAGCACCATTTGCAACGTTTATCTGATTGGTAGTACCTTGAATGGTTATTCCACCAGCCATGGCATTGAGCGTTGTTACTCCCCCACCGCCAGGACAAGCTTGCCAGCTTGGTGCCCCAACGTTACTGATGAAACAGAGACCAGCACCACCAGAAGCCACGGACGTAATTGCACTAGCACCGTTACCCAACAGCACACCGTTTGCAGCCAGAGATGGAGCCCCTGTGCCGCCATTTGTGACCGTAAGCGTACCCGTAACATCACTGCTTCCCAAATCTATCGCCCCGACGCTCAGCAGCCCACCCGTTGCGCGCACCGGACCGTTGCCCAGCCCACTCACAGTCAAGCTACCACCTACGGTCGTATTGCCGCTGTTTGTAACCACCAGACGGTCGACCCCTCCTGACTGCAGTTGGATAAGATGACCGCCGCCTGTGTCATTGATAAATATCGATACGTCGGCACTGGAATCACTCTG
>Ga0193752_1003556_pt1 | contig 10683 bp, 4 predicted proteins | sample H1c1metaG_FD_144924 | JGI IMG/M metagenome (GOLD analysis project Ga0193752, IMG submission 144924) | Soil microbial communities from a riparian zone of the East river system, Colorado, United States - H1c1 | ecosystem: Environmental > Terrestrial > Soil > Riparian zone | place: USA: East River...
CAGCACCGAGTGCGGCGCCGATCCAATAGCTCCCGTTGACGAGCAAGTCGATACGTCCACGAAAGCGCGCAGGAATGAGCTCTTGAATGGCGGAATTGATGGCCGCGTATTCACCACCGATTCCAGCTCCCGTCAGCATGCGGAACAGCGCGAAGGTGTAGAAGTCGGTCGAGAAGGCGGTGGCCGCGGTGGCAACCAAGTAAACACCGAGCGTGATGTTGAATAGGCGACGACGGCCGTATCGATCGCTCAGCCAACCGAAGAGCAATGCTCCGGACACCGCGCCGATCAAATACAGACTTGCCGATAGACCGATCTGCAAATCCGTCAGATGCAGCTGAGCGCTCGACTTCAGCGCGCCCGCAACGGAGCCCGCAAGAGTGACTTCAAGACCATCCAGTATCCATGTGACGCCTAAGGCGACAATGACCAACGTATGGAACCGGCACCAAGGCAGTCGATCGAGTCGTGCGGGAATGTTTGTTTCGATGACGGCACGCATTGCGCCAGCTTCGATCGGCGATTGGAGGTCGCTGGCTCGCGAATGCATTGTGTCGTTCCGGCGCGATTTGACTCGTAGTCAAGGAACGCGCCCAACGACACCAGGTTCCCACGCATCACGAATGCGAAGCGCGGGGAGCGCTGTTTGAAGGCAGCGCAGGGAACGCACGCAATGCGCGCGTTCCCTGTGAACATCAGGTTACCGAGATTTCCACCGACGGACGCATCTTGCCGACTTCGGCGAGCACAGGATGAATCACGTGGCCCTTGAACTTCTCGAGCAGCGATTCATCGAGCTTCTGCGTAGCGTCCAATGCCACGTAGCCGACTTGATCGATGAGGTAGTCGAAGCGCGGCGCCCACTTGCGAGCGCCGAGGCGTGCGGTCACCGAGCAGTTGTCGATCATGTACGCGACACCGCGCGCATGCATGTACGGATTCAGGGAGTCCGTGCATTCGATGACCGACTCGTTCGCGATCTCTGAGTACGGATGGCCCTTGGCATCCAGTTCATCGATCTGCGCCATCATCGTCGCAATGTATGCGCCCGCGGTGAACGCATTCACCGGAATCTTCTCTTCGACGCGCTTGGCGCGCACGGTCTCGCCCACGCGCCACATCTCAGTGCCATCGATCTTGCCCATCGGGAAACGCGAGAAGCGATCGCCGGCTAAATTCACGCTGCGGATTTCGTTACCGCTCGACACTTCGTCGTAAATCTCGGCGATGATTTCGCGCGCTGCCGGGTACACGGACTTGTAAGCACGATCGAATTCGGCTTTGCCCTTCGCATCGAGTCCTTCGTACACAGCGAAGATGCCGCGCTTGGAGATCGTCTTCGAAATCGGCCCCGTGATCGATTCGGCCGAATTGAGGAACGCATCTTCCTTGCTCATGCCTTGATTCACGAAACGGCGGTACAGACCTTCGACCAGACCATGCACCGCACCGAGCAGAATGCCGCGCTCGCCAAAGATGTCGCTCTTGAATTCGCTTTCGAGCGTTGTCTTGAACGTATAAGGCGAGCCGAGACCCACTGACCAGCCCAACGCGTAGTCCGTTGCGCGACCATCGACGTCTTGCTGCACAGCGAAGCTGGCATTGATGCCAGCGCCGTTCACCGTCTTACCTTGCACGTACAAGCGGCGAACTGACGGGCCCATGCCCTTAGGCGCGACCATGATGACGCTGATGTTCTTTGGGAAGGCCTTGCCTTCGTTGATCAGGTGACCGAGCAAGTAGCCGTGCGACAAACCTAGCGTCGCCCCCGGCTTCATTGCCGCGAAGATCTGCGGATAAAGTTGGCTTTGCGCCGCGTCGCTGATCAACACGATAACGAGATCGCTTTCGCGAATCACATCGAACATCTCGCCCAGCGTGCCGGTCTGCTCGGTGAACCCACCCGCTCGCGCTGCTTCCACCGACTTACTGCCCTTTTGCAAGCCGACTTTCACCTTGATGCCGGTGCCTTCCAGCGAATCGCGCAGATTCTGTGCCTGCGCAGGACCCTGCGAGCCCCAGCCGATCACACCGATTTGCTTCACGCCTTCGAAAGCCTTCGGCAGCAGCGGCAATAGGTCGCGGCCACCGCGCACGACATATTCAACCTCGCCATTCGGCAGGTTAAGGGCGTCTTTCTTGAAAATCTTGGATTGGAAATCGCTGGAACGGGTCATGGGGCATCTCCTTGAAGCTCCGCGCACTATGCACCATGGCCATCGTTGCGTAAAATGACTTTTTGGCACCACTACGTTGCGTTTTACGCAACACTGAAGAATCACCCCATGGACCACGACTCACTCCGGGTTTTCTTGCATCTCGCCCGCTCGCTACACTTCGGCCGCACGGCCAAGGCGCTGCATAAAAGCGTCTCGGCCGTCAGCCGCATCGTGCAACGACTCGAGGAGGAGATTCACAAGCCCCTCTTTGAACGCGACAACCGCACCGTCAAACTGACCGCGCATGGCGAGGCGCTCGCCCGGTACGCAAGCGATGCGCTGGCTCGCTGGAAGGATTTCGAAGACGAGCTGCGCCACGGCACCGATAGCCTGCACGGCAGCATCTCCGTGTTCGCGTCCGTGACGGCTTGCCAAAGCTTTCTGCCGCCTCTGCTTGCGCGCTTTCGTGAGGATCACCCGCAGGTTCAGATCAACCTCGAAACGGGATACGCCGTCGACGCGTTGGACAAGCTGAAGGATGGCGCTGTGGATGTGGCGGTCGCAGCACTACCGGAGCGCATCCCCACTCATCTCGCTTCGCGAGTCATTGCAGTGACACCTCTAACGTTCGTCTGCTCTACGTCAACGTCGGATGTCTCTCGGCAAGTGGATCGACGCGATGTCGACTGGGCAAAAGTCCCGCTCGTGTTGCCCGCGCAGGGTTTAGAGCGAGTCGCTGTCGATAAATGGTTTAAAGCTCGACGTATCCGCCCGACGATCTACAGCGAAGTGATGGGCAACGAAGCGATATTGGCGTTAGTGAGCACAGGCACTGGCGTTGGCGTCGTGCCGGCATTGGTACTGGAGAAGAGCCCCCTTCGGGGTGACATTCGTTCGATCAACGTTCACCCCGCATTGGGAGAATTTCGGGTTGGGCTTTGCACGGAGCGCAGAGCGCTCGCGCAGCCGATTATCTCTGCGTTTTGGAATGCGATGGGATAGACAAGAAGTCGTTAGTGGTTAGCCAGATAAGAACAGGGCGGGCTGATCCCGCACGACTCCGAATTCTTCACTAACAACTAACGGCTAACGACTTCCTCTTGCCGGCTAACACCTAACGACTAACCCCTAACGACTTTCCCGCAAGCCATTTGCTACGTTGCGCCCGCAACCATTTGCTGACCCGAAACATGAGCTGCGCCGCTGGCTTTTTTCCTTCGCAAGCCATTCAGCGCCAAGTACACAGTCGGCGTGATGTAGAGCGTGAGTACTTGGCTCAGCAGCAGGCCGCCGACGATTGTGATGCCGAGGGGGCGGCGCATTTCGGAGCCTTCGCCGAAGGACAGCATTAGCGGCAATGCGCCGAGCACGGCTGCTACGTTGGTCATCAAGATGGGTCGCAAGCGCCACACTGCGGCGCGGTGAATGGCGGCGAGTGGCGACAAGCCATCGCGGCGTTCGGCAGCCAGCGCGAAATCGACGATCAGAATTGCGTTCTTCATCACTAGGCCGATCAACAAGAACAGGCCCAGCATCGCGATCAAGCTGAGTTCGACTTTGAGCACGAGCAACGCGAGCAACGCCCCGAGCCCGGCTGAAGGAACCGTCGACAAAATCGTGAGTGGGTGAACGTAGCTCTCGTACAGAACGCCGAGCAAGATGTAGACGATGAGCAACGCGCCGGCGATCAGCAGCGGACGATTGGCTTGATTCTGACGCGTGAAGCCGCCTTGGCTGTCCACTTTGGCTTGGATCTGACGGGGCAACATCGCTTGCCCCAGCGCGCGATCGACAGCGGCCATCCCTTGCTCTTCGGTGACATCGGCGCCGAAGCCGAATGCGACACGCATCGAGACAAAGGGACCCCGATGCATCAGCCGGTCCGGCGTGATACTGAACGAATACGTGCTGATTGCCGAGAGCGGCACGCGCTCGCCATTTCGGCCGATTACCTGCACGTTCGAAAGCACCGTAGGTTCGCGCGTAAATCTCGGATCCAACTCCATGACCACGCGATATTGATTGCGATTGTCGTAGAGCGTTGCGATTTGGCGTTGGCTGAACGAGTTGTTCAACACCGATCCGATCAACTGCGAATCGACGCCGTAACGCCTGGCGATGTCGGTATCGATGTCGAGTTTGACCTGACGGGCGCCTTCGTCGCCTTGCCTGCTCACATCCACGATCTCGGGCTGAGCCTCGAGCGCATCGCCGATCTTCGGCACCCACTCACGCAACAGCGCGACATCGTCGCCAAGGAGCGAGAGACTGCTGTTGCCGTTGAAGCTGTTACCGCCGCCACCGAGATTCAGCTGCAGATCCTGATCGACCGACAAACGCAAGCTGCCGCCTGCGATGGCCGGAGTATTTTGGCGAATGCGCTCGATCACCTCATCCGCGGATATGCGGCGCTCGGCCATCGGCTTGAGCCGGATCATCAGGTTCGCGTTGTTGATGCCGCCGCTGCCGCCGATCGACCCAATCACATCCTGCACGGCGGGATCGGACGCCACTAGTTTTCGATAGGCATCGATCTTCGGCTGCATCGTCTCGAACGATAGGCCGTCCTCGCCACGCGCGAAACCGCGAATCTGTCCGGTATCTTGGCGTGGCAAACCACCGCCCGGCACCGCTTTGTACAACCAGACATTGGCGCCGACGAGCAGTACGAACGCAGTCAAGCCGATGAACTTGTGCCTCAGCGTCCAACCGAGCGAACGATCGTAACCGCGTCGCAACGCCGTGAACACGCGCTCACCGAAGTGCTGCTTGTCGTCTTTTACATTGCGCGCAGGCAGCAACCGGGCACACAGACTGGGCGTCAGCGTCAGCGCAACGATCAACGACAGCAGGATCGCGGCGCCAAGCGTCAATGAGAACTCCATGAAGACGTTGCGAATCATGTCGCCCATCAACAAGACGGACGCAAACACCGTGATCAGCGCCAGATTCATCGACACTAGAGTGCCGCCAAGCTCGCGGGAACCGCGCATCGCGGCACGTACTGGCGACATACCGGCTTCGATATGCCGAGAAATATTTTCCAGCACGACGATGACGTCGTCGACCACTAACGCCGTCGCAACGATCAATGCCATCAGCGATAGATTATTGAGCGAGAAGCCCATCAAGTAGACGCCTGCCATCGCGCCGATGATAGTCACCGGGACCGCGATGGCGGGGACCAGCGTCGATCGCCAACGACCAAGCGCCACGAATACAACCGCAATGACAAGCACGAAACTGATGATGAGCGTCTTACGCGCTTCCGACAGCGTGCCGCGAATGCCGGGTGAGCGATCCATCGCAACCGACAGATCGACGCTCTCCGGCAGCAACGCCCGCAAGGCGGGCAAGCGCTCGTAGATCGCATCGACAGTTTCGACGATGTTCGCGCTCGGCTGACGGCTGACGGTCAACGTCACCGCATCCTTGTCGTTATAAAAGCCGGAGGCGTAACGATCCTCGGTGCTGTCTTCGACCTTTGCGACGTCTCGCAAGCGCACGGGGGCGCCGTCGCGCCAGGTCACCAACAGATCGCGATATTCCTCTGCACGCCGCATTTGATCGTTCGTCTTGATCAACCACGAACGTCCGCTCGTTTCCAGTGTCCCTTGTGGCCGCGTCGAGTTCGCTTCGCGTATTGCGCGTGCAACGTCGTCAAGCGCGATGCCGTACTGACTTAATGCATTCGGATCGAGCTGCACTCTTACCGCAGGCAACGATGCACCGCCCAGCGTGACTTCACCAACGCCGGGGATCTGTGCGATACGTTGCGCGAGCGTGGTCGATGCGTAGTCGTACATCTGGCCGGGCGACAATGTCGGCGAGGTCAGCGCGAGCGCCATGATCGGCGCTTGCGATGGATTGATCTTTCGATACGTCGGCATTCGCGGCATGCCGCTCGGCATGAGCGGCCGCGCCGCATTGATCGCCGCCTGCACATCCAGCGCCGCTTCGTGCAGATTGCGATTGATGTTGAACATCAACTGGACGTTGGTCGCGCCCTGGCGGCTGTTCGAATTCATTTCTCTGAGGCCCGGCGTCGAGGCGAGCGCACGTTCCAGAGGCGTTGCCACGCTTGTCGCGATCGTCTCAGGACTTGCGCCGGGGAGCGATGCCGACACATCGATGGCCGGAAAATCCACTTGCGGCAATGGCGCAACCGGAAGCAGCCAGTACGACAGCAATCCCGCGAGCAGCAACGCTAGCGCCAAGAGATTGGTGGCGACGGGGCGCTTGATGAAGAGACGCGAAAGGTTCATGCCGTCACGGGCTCTGCTTTCTCGGCGGGCCGCACCCGACGAACCAGCCGGTCGAAGAACAGATAGACGACCGGCGTTGTGAAGACGGTGAGCACCTGGCTGAGGAGCAATCCACCCACGAGCACGAGGCCTAGCGGTTGACGCAGTTCCGCGCCCGCGCCACCCGAGAACATCAGGGGAATTGCGCCGAACAATGCGGCGAGCGTCGTCATCAAAATCGGACGGAAGCGAAGGATAGCGGCTTGCCGAATTGCGTCGTGCGCCGACATCCCGTCTTTGCGTTCCGCATCCAGCGCGAAGTCGATCATCATGATCGCGTTCTTCTTGACCAAGCCGATCAGGAGGATCACGCCGATCACGGCAATCAGATCGAGACTGCGTTGCGTGATCAACAAGGCCAACAGAGCGCCGACTGTGGCTGAAGGCAACGTCGACAGAATCGTCACGGGATGAATGTAGCTTTCGTACAGGACGCCGAGAACGATGTACATCGTCACGACCGCAGCCAGAATCAAGAACAGAGTACTCGACAGCGACCCCCTAAAAGCGTCGGCGGCCCCTTGGAATCGTGTCTCGATGGCTGCCGGCATCTGCAGCTCTTCTTGCGCGGCTTCGATAGCGTCCACAGCCTCCCCCAACGATGCGCCAGGCGCGAGATTGAATGACACTGTGACTGCAGGGAACTGCTCGATGTGATTAATCAAGAGCGGCGTCGGCCGTTCGCGAACCGTCGCAATGGTGGCGAGCGGCAACTGCTGACCGTTGGCGCCCGGCACGCGAATGCTTTCTAGCGCTTCCGGGCCCTGCTGATAATCGGGATGCACTTCGAGCACCACTCGATACTGATTCGCCTGAGTAAAGATCGTGGAGATCTGCCGTTGTCCGAAGGCGTTGTACAGCGCATTGTCGATGGCGGAGATGCTCACACCGAGGCGGGTCGCAGCGTCGCGATCGATATCGATGTAGGCCTGCAAGCCGTTGTCGGCAAGATCGCTCGCAACATCGGACAATGGCTCTTCGGCTTGCAAACGCTGCACCAAGCGGGGCACCCACTCACTGAGGAGCTTCTCGTCCGGACTTGTCACTACAAATTGATACTGCGTGCGGGCGACGCGGTCTTCGATCGTCAGATCCTGCACTGGCTGCAAGTACAACTTGATGCCCGACACGTCAGCGACTCGCTCCTGCAGACGGCGAATGATTTCCATCGCCGTCGCATCGCGCTCGCCGTGCGGCTTCAGCTGAATCGCCAGGCGTCCGCTGTTGAGCGTCGGGTTGTTGCCGTCGACGCCGATGAACGACGCCACGGTCGCAACATCCGGATCGTTCATGATCTCCTGCGTTAGGGCCTGCTGACGATCCGACATCGCCGCGAATGAGATGGACTGCGGCGCTTCGCTGATGCCTTGGATAGCGCCGCCGTCTTGCACAGGAAAGAAACCCTTCGGCACCACTATGTATAAGAGCGCCGTCAGGACGAGGGTTCCGAGCGTCACGAGCAATGTCGCCTTTTGATTCTTAAGCACCCAGTCGAGCCATTCCGTGTACTTCCCGATCACGCGATCGAGCGGGCCGTTATGACGGGTCTCGTGGCCCTGCTTCAGGAAGTACGCACACATCATCGGCGTCAGCGTCAACGAGACGACCAGCGACAAGCCGATCGACACAGCCAATGTGATCGCGAATTCATGAAATAGGCGGCCAACGACATCGCCCATAAACAATAGCGGGATCAACACGGCCATTAGCGACAAAGTCAACGACACGAGCGTGAAGCCGATCTGGCCTGCGCCTTTCAATGCGGCCTGCAAGGGTGTCTCGCCGCGCTCCATGTGACGCGCCACGTTCTCGAGCATCACGATGGCGTCGTCGACGACGAAGCCGGTGGCGATCGTCAAACCCATCAGCGTCAAATTGTTGATCGAGAATCCCGCCAGATACATCACACCGAATGTGCCGACCAACGACAACGGCACCGCGATGCTCGGAATGATCGTAGCGGGTATGTTGCGCAGGAACAGGAACGTGACCATCACGACGAGCGCGACAGCCAACAACAACTCGTGCTGCACGCTCTCGATGGATGCGCGAATCGTCTGTGTACGATCACTGAGCACCGCGACATCGAGTCCAGCCGGCAAGCTTGCCGTCAGCTGCGGCAACAGCGCGAGAACGCGATCGACGACGTCGATGACGTTAGCGCCCGGCTGGCGTTGGATATTGAGCAACACGCCGGGCGTCTCGCCCGACCACGCCGCGAGGCGACGATTCTCGGAACCGTCTTCGATCGTGGCCACTTCATTGAGACGGAGCGGCGCGCCGTCGCGATACGTCAGGATGAGCTTGCGATACTCATCCGCAGTTTTGAGCTGATCGTTGGCGTCCAGCATGACGGCGCGCGTTGCGCCGTCGAACGAGCCCTTGGGCTGATTCACGTTGGCGCCCACGATGACGGTGCGCACGTTTTCCATGCTCAAGCCGGCTGAGGCCAGCGCAAGCGGATTCACTTGCACACGAATGGCGGAACGCTGACCGCCGGCGATCGACACCATGCCGACGCCCGGCACCTGGGCGATCTTTTGCGCCATGCGCGTATCGACGAGATCGTGCACTGCGGGCAACGCCATGCCGCGGGCGGTAATTGCCAGCGTCAGAATTGGCGCATCGGCCGGATTGACCTTGTGATAGATCGGCGGCGCAGGCAGATCGTTCGGCAACAAATTGCCGGCGGCGACGATCGCGGACTGCACTTCTTGTTCGGCTACCGCCAGATCGATCTCCAACGAGAACTGCAACGTGATCATCGATGCGCCGGCCGCGCTGGTCGAAGACATTTGCTTGAGACCGGGGATCTGACCGAAGCGACGCTCGAGCGGCGCCGTCACGACGTTTGTCACGACCTGCGGACTCGCGCCCGGATATAACGTCGTCACCTGAATGATCGGGTAATCGACTTGCGGCAGCGCTGCAACGGGCAATAAACGATAAGCGAGAATGCCGGAGAGCAACAACGCAACCATCAGAAGCGTTGTTGCGACCGGCCGAAGGATGAACGGCCGAGAAAGACTCATGTCGAGCCCGGACCTCTGCCGCCGCTAAAGCCGCCGGGTGGACGGCCTTCGCCGTTCGGCCGCTTGCGCTGCCCGTCGCCACCTTTTTTCGCAGCCGGTTTCTTCGGCAGTTGCGGGTTGTTCGGATCGACGATTTCAACGGCCCGGCCGTCGCGCAAGCGCTCCAAGCCTTCGAGCACGATCTGTTCGCCGCCCTTCAAGCCTTCCGTCACGACGATGAGATCGTTGTCGGCAACGCCGAGCTTCACTTCGCGCATCATCGACTTGCCGTCTTCGATGACGAAAACATATTTTGCATTCGCGCCGTACTGGACTGCCGCGCCCGGAATGACGACCGCGTTTTTGATCGTACGCACGAACAGACGCACGTTGACGAACTGATTGGGAAACAGTCGCAAGTCTTGGTTATCGAAATTTGCTTTCAGTCGCAGCGTACCTGTGGAGGTATCAATCTGATTGTCCAAGCCGGATAGCTTGCCGATCGACAACCGCTCACGCTCTTCGCGATCCCAAGCTTCGACAGTCAGATCCTTACCGCCACGATACGCATCCATCACAGACGTCACTTCTGTTTCTGGAATCGTGAACACAGTGCTGACCGGCTGAACCTGGGTGATCGTCACCAATCCGTCGGCATCGCCGCTACGAATCAAGTTGCCCGCATCGACACGTCGCAGACCCAGCCGTCCGCTGATCGGCGCAATGATACGAGTGAAATCGAGCTGCAACTTGGCGCTTGAGACGGCCGCGTCGGCTGTCTCAAGCCGCGCCTGACTCTGCCGCATCACGGCTTCTTGATTCGTGACCATCTGCTTCGAAATGTAGCTCTTCGCCAGCAGATCGTTCATTCGTGACATCTCTTGCTCTGCGTTCTGCAGCTGCACGAGACTTTCTTGCCGTCGGCCTTGAGCTTCGGCCAGAACGACTTCGCGCGGACGGGGATCGATTTGCGCCAGCAACTGTCCTTGCTTGACGGTTTGGCCCTCGTCGAACAGCACCTTCACGAGTTCGCCGTCGGTGCGGCTGCGCACGATGACGGAATTGAGCGGGGTCACGGTACCCAGCGACTTGAGCCGCAATTGGAAATCTTGTACTTGCGCGACAGCGACGTGAACCGGCGTTGGCAGCGGCGGTGTGCGCTGCTCCTTGTCGTCTGAACACGCCGCAACCATGGCGGCCATGGTTGCG
>Ga0193752_1003557_pt1 | contig 10683 bp, 7 predicted proteins | sample H1c1metaG_FD_144924 | JGI IMG/M metagenome (GOLD analysis project Ga0193752, IMG submission 144924) | Soil microbial communities from a riparian zone of the East river system, Colorado, United States - H1c1 | ecosystem: Environmental > Terrestrial > Soil > Riparian zone | place: USA: East River...
GCGTGGCGTAGACAGGCGAGAAGGCAATCATGTGGCATCAACAGGACTTCGGGCTGGATCGCTTGGGCGATCTTGCCGGATGGGATGGCGATAGCTTTGCCCGCACGCCGCGCGTTCCGCGGGAGCGTCCGCCCCGCCCGGGAACATCGGGGACGGACACGGCGGCCAACCAATATGTCAGCGGCGATCCGAACCTCCAGGACACCAGCGAGTACAACATCCAGATCACTTTCAAAGGCGCCTGGACCGCGGACCTCCGCGAGGCCTTCATATCCGCCGCTGATGCAATCAGCGATTTCATCCTTGGCGATATCCCGAGCGCCGGCACGCGCCGCATGCCGGTCGATGATCTTTTGATCACCGCCTCGCTGGTGAGCATCGATGGCGCCGGCGGCATCCTGGGGCAGGCCGGTCCCGACGCCGTCCGCGCCGGTAGCTTCCTACCGTCCCGCGGCAGCATGGAATTCGACAAGGCCGATGCCAGCATCTACCAGGCCGCCGGGCTGTTCGACGACATCGTCCTGCATGAGATGCTTCACACCGTCGGGTTCGGCACGATCTGGAGCGATCTCGGGCTCATCAGCGGCGGCTTCTTCACCGGTGCGCACGCGAACGCGGACTATTCGGGTGCCGGCCTGATCTCGCTCGAGCGCGACGGCGGGCCCGGCACCGCCTACTCGCACTGGGACGAGGAGATATTCACGAACGAATTGATGACTGGGTATGTCGACGGCGACAACACGCTCTCCTACATGACGATCGCTTCGCTCGGCGACCTTGGCTACAGCACCGTCTCCGGCGCGAGCTACGTCCCGCCGACTTTCGTCTAGAGAGACTTTTGCAAAAGCAGCCGTCGGTGGCGCGCCGTGTCGCGCAACGATCGGTGTTTGCATCCATGGTTGCATTCGCGCGTTTCTGACGCGATGCCGAGATCTGAGCCCGATCATCGCCCTCTCGCGCCGATGGAGGCGCGGCTTGTCGATGCGTTACCGTCCGGCGCCGGGTGGCAATTCGAGCCCAAATGGGACGGCTTCCGTTGCCTCGCATCGCGGAAGGGTTCGCGGGTTGAGCTGTCCGCCAAGAGCGGCAAGACGCTCGCGCGCTATTTCCCGGAAACGGTCGAGCATCTCGCCGCACTCCCGGCCGGCCGCGATGGGTTCGTCTTCGACGGCGAGCTTGCGATCCCTGTTGGCTCCACGCTCGATTTCGAAGCGCTTCAGCTTCGCCTCCATCCCGCGGAAAGCCGTATCCGGAAGCTCGCGCGGGAAACGCCGGCGATCTTCATCCTGTTCGACATGCTGATCGCGCCCGGCGGCACATCGCTGATCGATGCGCCGCTCGGGGACCGCCGCGGCGCGCTCGAGTCGTTCTTCGATACGCTCGGTGCGCGCGGCGGCTTTCGCTTGTCGCCCTACACGCGTCGTCTCGCGACCGCGCAAGCCTGGCTCGACCGTGCGGGCGGTGCGCTCGACGGCGTCGTGGCCAAGCGTCTCGATGATTCTTACCTGATGGGTGAGCGCGGCTGGCTGAAGGTCAAACGCCTGCGCACCGCGGATTGCGTCGTCGGCGGCTTTCGTTACGCGACCGGGCGCCGGCTCGTCGGCTCCTTGCTGCTTGGTCTCTACGACGATGACGGTTTGCTCCATCATGTCGGGTTCACCTCGGGTATCGCCCATGATGTTCGAGCGGCGCTGACCAAGAAGCTTGAACATGTGCGTGGCGCGCCTGGCTTCACCGGAAATGCGCCCGGCGGCCCCAGCCGCTGGTCGACCGAACGCACCGAACAATGGGAGCCGCTGAAACCCAAGCTCGTCGCCGAAGTGCAGTACGACCACGTTACCGGGGACCGCTTCCGTCATGGCACGCGATTCCTGCGCTGGCGTCCCGACAAGGCCCCGCGCCAATGCACATTCGACCAGCTGCAAAGCGAATCGCGGCCATCGCGCTTGTTGGCGAAAATCCTCTAGATCGGGCGCGGCCGCGGACGCGGACCCCGGGTCGCCATCCGCGGCTCCCCGCGCTATCATTGCGGCCACAGACAACACGCTGAGGATTTACGTGCTTTCACGCGCCGATAACGAGCGTCTGACACGGGTTGGGCCAGGCACGCCGATGGGCGATCTGATGCGCCGCTATTGGATTCCGGCGGCCTTTTCGCACCAGATCGCCAAACCCGATGCACCGCCCATCCGTGTCCGCCTGCTGGGCGAGGACCTCGTCCTCTTCCGTGATACGGGCGGCAGGATCGGCCTGTTGGCCGAGCGCTGTCCGCACCGCACAGCCTCGCTCTTCTTCGGCCGCAACGAACAGGGCGGTTTGCGGTGCGTCTATCACGGGTTGAAATTTGACGTTGAAGGCGCCTGTGTCGATGTCCCTTGCGTGCCGCAGGTCGCTGACGAGCCGCTCGCGCGCATCAAGACCCAGCTCAAGACGCGCGCTTACCCTTGCGTCGAGCGCGGCGATGTAGTGTGGACCTATATGGGACCGCTTGAGCTCAAGCCGGAATTCCCCGATCTCGAATGGACCCAGGTGCCGCCGGCACAGCGCTTCGCCACGCGTCACATCCAGGAATGCAACTGGCTGCAAGGCATCGAAGGCGGCTTCGACGCGACCCATTTGACATTCCTGCATGGCGGCGACACCGAACACAGCCGGCGCATCGTGGCCACGATGTACGAAGTCATCCCCACCGATTTCGGCTTCATCGTCGGCACGGGCCGCGATCCCGGCAACGGTACCATCATGTGGAACGCCAACGTCATGCTGATGCCGTTTCACAAGATCATTTCGTCGGTCCCGCACGCCGCCCATGTCTGGGCGCCGATCGACGACGAGAACACGATGCTCTACTCGATCGACTTCAAACCGGATCGTCCGTTTACGGAAGATGAGCTGAAACGCTCCAAGGACTGGCGCGGTATCCACACCGAGAACGTCCCCGGCACCGATCACGCCGTCCGCAACAAGGCGAACGACTTTCTGATTGACCGCGCGCTTCAGGCGAGCGGGAAGTCCTACACCGGCATGAAGGGGCTCGGCACCCAGGATTGCGCCATCCAGGAATCCATGGGACCGATTGCCGACCGCACCCAAGAGCACCTGCTCGCGAGCGATGCCGCCATCGTCAAGATCCGGCGCCTGCTGCTCCAGACCCTGAAGGATCACGCGGCGGGCAAGACTCTGCCTGGCCTCGACCCCAAGAGTTACCGCGTGCGCTCGACGCGTTACGAAGCGCCCTTGGGCGCGCCCTTCATCGAGACCATGAAAGACCGCGTCCGCATCGCCGTGCCGGAACCCGCCCAGTGAAAGGCGCGCAGCTTATTGCGGAGGTTCTGAAGCGCGAGGGTACGGAGTTCCTTGCCTGTTATCCGCGCAACCCGCTGATCGATGCCTGCGCCGAGATCGATATCCGCCCGATCCTCTGCCGGCAGGAGCGCACCGGCGTCGCCATGGCCGATGGATTTTCGCGCATCCGCAAAGGTCGGCAGAACGGCGTCTTCGCCGCCCAGCACGGGCCGGGTATCGAGAACACCTTCCCCGGCGTCGCCCAGGCGTTCGCAGAAAACGTCCCTGTACTGATCATTCCGGCGAGCTTCCCGACAGATCGGCACTATCAAAAGCCGACCTTCCGCGCCGCCGACGTGTTCCGGCCCGTCACGAAATGGTCGGCGCTCGCTCACCATGTGAACGAGCTTCCCGATCTCCTGCGCCGGGCCTACCACGCGCTCAGGAGCGGCAAGCCCGGCCCCGTGCTCCTTGAAGTGCCCACCGACGTGTTCGAGGCGGATTATCAAGGCAAGATCGACCATCAGCCCGTGCCCGTCGTGCGCAGCGGTCCCGATCCCGAGGAGGTCAAACGTGCGGTGAAGCTCCTGCTCGCCGCCAAACAGCCGCTGCTGTGGGCCGGGCAGGGCACCCATTACGCCGATGCGAGTGAGAAGCTCGCGGCGCTCGCCGAGCTGATCCCCGCGCCTGTCGCCTGCACCAATCCCGGCAAGAGTGCGATTGCCGAAACCCATCCGCTGTCGCTCGGCGCGTCCACCCGGTCACAGCCTAAGATGTACGCCCACTTCATGGCGCGTGCCGATCTCGTGCTCGCCATCGGCTCGAGCCTCACCAAGACCTCGTTCGGCCCCGCGCTGCCGAACGGCAAGACGATCATCCATTCCACCAACGACGCCTCTGACATCAACAAGGACGCGCGCGCAGAGCTGGCGCTCGTGGGCGATGCGGAGCTCGTGCTCGACGCGCTCATCGCCGAGCTCAATCGCGTGCGGCCGTCACAGTCGCACACCGCATCTGCCGCGCTCAAGGACGAGATCGCTTCGATCAAGCAGGCGTGGCTCGGCGAATGGGCGAAGCACCTCGACTCCGACGAGGTGCCGATCAATCAGTATCGCGTCATCCGCGACCTGATGCGCCAGGTGAACCGCGACAACGTCATCATCACGCACGATGCGGGAAGCCCGCGCGAGCAGCTGTTCCCGTTCTGGGAAACGACCACGCCGCACTCCTATCTCGGTTGGGGCAAGTCAACCCAGCTGGGGTACGGCTTGGGCCTTGTCATGGGCGCGAAGCTTGCCGCGCCCCAGAAGATTTGCATCAATGTGATGGGCGATTCCTCGTTCGGCATGACCGGGATGGATATCGAGACGGCGTCGCGCAACGGGATTGGTATTCTCACCATCGTCTTCAACAATTCCGTGATGGCGTGCGAGCGCCATGTGCTCGAAACCTCGACGGCGAAATACGGCGCGCTTTCGGTCGGCGGCAATTACTCCAAGGTCGCCGAGGGTTTGAACGTCGCCGCGCGCCGCGTGGAGAAGCCGGCGGACATCGTGCCGTCGCTCAAAATCGCGCTTGATACCGTCGAACGCGGCCAGCCCTTTCTGCTCGAAATCATCGCCAAGGAAGGCTACGATTTCTCCCGCTATTCTCATGAGCGATGACAGGAACATTTCCTCCCCCGTTTACGGGGGAGGTGCTCGCGAAGGGGGGACGTCTCGTCGCTCCGTTCTCTCCGGCATCAGCGCTGCGCTCTGCGTCTCCGCGGCCCACGCCGCGCCCGCGCCGTTTCAATGGAAAAGCCTGACGATCATCACCAGTACGGGAGCGGGCGGCACCTATGATCTGCTGGCGCGCCTCGTCGCGCGGCACATGCCGAAATATCTCCCGGGCAATCCGACCGCGATCGTTCAGAACATGCCGGGCGGCGGTAATGTCATCGCCACGAACTACATGTACAACAACGCGTTGAAGGACGGCACGGTCATCGCCGTCATCAATGACGCAATCCCGCTGCATCAGGTGATCGATGGGCGCGGCGTGCGCTTCGACGCCGACAAGTTCAACTGGCTCGGCTCCCCCGGCGACCGCAACTCGGTGACCTTCGCTTGGCACACCTCCGGCATCAAGACGATCGAAGACGTCATGCGCCGCGAGGTCGCGCTCGGCGGGACAGGGGTCGGCTCCAGCATCGTTATCTATCCGACCGCGATGAACAAAGTGCTCGGTACCAAGTTCAAGATCGTTCTCGGTTATCGCAGCTCGTCGGAGGTCTTCCTTGCCATGGAGCGCGGCGAGATCGCGGCGCGCAGCGTCGGTCTCACCTCCGTGCTCGCCGAATATCCCGATTGGATTTCCGAGAAGAAGATCAACTTCCTGGTCCAGCTTGGTCCCAAGCGCGATTCCATGCTGCCCGACGTGCCGCTTCTGACCGAGCTCGCCAAGACCGAAGAGCAGCGCCAGATACTCTCCCTGATCTCCGCGCCGACGCTGCTCGGCCAGCCCTACCTCGCCCCGCCCGGTGTGCCGCAAGAGCGCGTCGCAATCCTGCGCGCCGCCTTTGCCTCCACAATGCGCGATCCCGGCTTCACTGCTGACATCAGCCGGATTTCCTATGGCGCCGTTTCCTTGACCGGCGAGGAGGTCGCGCGCTTCGTCCACCAGACGGTGATGACACCCGCCGACATCGTCACCAAGGTACGCGCCGTCATCGGCTCAGCTTGAGTCACGCGCCGAGATGCGTTACTCTTCATCCGTATACGAAGTGTCTGGAGCGAACTTGATTTAAAATCAAGTTTGGAAATCAAAACCCCAGTGATTCCCTGGCTTTTCCGCCACCGGAATTCAAGATAATCAAGAGCGCGACCCCGACCTTGGGCCGGGGGCCCCGGCAAGCACGAACCCTCACTTCGGAAAGCGCTCGTTGGCCCACTTCGCCATGTAGTCGAACAGGTTCTTGACCGAGTTTCCGTACTGCCCCGGCGTCTTCTCGCACGGCTTGCACGGGGTGTAGTTGTGCTCGGCGCCTTCGATCACGATGAAGTCCTTGTCCACCGCCGGCGACAGCTCGTACATCCGCTCCTGGTCGCGGATGAAGCGCCAGCCGCCCATCGCCGCGATCAATGTCGGCGCCTTGATCGACTGCACATTGCAGATCGTCGAGGTGTTGCTGGAGCAATCCTCGATGCCGTCCAGCGAATTGGTCGACCGCGTCGCGTTCGCGCTCAGATAGGACGTGAACGTCAGTATTTTCGTGCCGCCGTCGAACTCGCGGTTGGTCTTTGCCTGGCCGAGCTCGGGGACGGCGGCGCTGTGTACGATCTCCGTCACGATCGAGCCGTCGTTCTTGACCAATTTGCGCGGGCTCTTCGTGCTCATGAATTCCGGGATCGACGGATCCATCAACATCAGACCGGCCGAACCGTCCTGGTCGCTGAACGGCACGAGGACGACGTCATCGTCGGGATAAAGATACTCGCCCTTGGCCATGCTCGCCTTCGCCGCCAGCACTTTGTTCAACTGGTCGGTCATCACCTTGGATTGCGCGGCGTAGTAGCGCGTCTGGAATTCCTTGGAGTATCTCGACGCGCCTTTCGGGTTGTAGCCGTTCGCCGGATTGAACGGATCGAGCTCGGGGATCACCCGCACCTTGCCGTTTTCGATCACGAGGGATGGATTGATTCCCCTGACCGCCTGGGCGGGGTTGCCTGGATGCGCATCGGGATAGACGAGCCCGTCGGCCGGCGTGAGCGCGGGGATGTCGCCGTCGCATTTCGTCAGCCGCTCGGGCTTCGCGCAGTACGAATTCCCGTTCTCCGCCATCGCCTGATAGAGGCTCATCACCGGTGAGCCGCCGCTATGGCCGAGGAGAATGACCTTGGTGATCCCGGGCTGCGCTCTCGCGAAGTCGACCGCGGCCTTGACGTCGAGCGTGATCTCCTCCGACCTCACCGCCGCTTCGTTGTTGATGAAGCGGGTGTTGAAGCACACGCCCAGAAACCCGCGCTGCGCCATCTCGCGGCAGGCGATGTTGTTGAGGTTGTTGGCGGTGCGGTGGGTGACCAGGATGGCGATGTGGGGCGCCGGTCCGCTCGCGGGTTTGTGTATCGCCGCGCTCGTCCGCCCCAATTGGACGAATTCCGCCCGGTTCTGCCCCTGGGCCTGAGCCGCTGTGGCGACAATGGCGGCTATGGCCAGCGTGCCGGCGCCAAGCAGATGGTTCCGTCTCATGGTCTCGTTTCTCCTCCGCAAGCATTGGTATAGATATTGAGGCTATTGTGGTCGCAGCCGCTCAAAAAGTCACTTGGGCGCGAGACCCGGCCGGGGGGGGCCCGATGACCAAATATTTCAGCCTGCGGCTCGTGATTGGGGCGCTGGCGGTTCTGTTCTCGACCAGTCCGTCGTGGAGCGCAGCCGCGCCCGCACCCGGTTTTCATTTGCACGAAGCAAGCATCGCCGACGTGCACCGCGCGATTCTCGCGCGTCAGCTCACGGCGACGCAGCTGGTCGGCTATTACCTGAAGCGCATCGAAGCCTATAACGGACCGTGCGTGCGCGGCGCGATCGATCCTGCGAGCAGCAAACAGCTCGGCGACATCGAGCCGATCGCGAATGCCGGCAAGGTCAACGCGCTCATCACGCTCAATCTGCGGGGGAAGCGGTCCGAAACGGACAAGACCGACAACAACCCCGCCATGCCCGATGCGCTGGAAGCCGCCGCCCAGCTCGATGCCGAGTTTGCGCAGACGGGGAAGCTCAAGGGACCGCTGCACGGCATTCCGTTCGCGATCAAGGATCAATTCGACACCGCCGACATGCGCACGACCGCCGGGGCTGCCGCGCGCTACGCCAACGACCGCCCGCCAAAGGACGCGACCGTTGTCGCGCGCCTGCGCGCCGCGGGCGCCATCATTCTTGCCAAGTCCAATCTCGGCGAATACGCCTCGGGCGACCGCAGCACCTATGGCGGGACGACCTGCAATCCCTACGACACCAGCCGCAGCGCCGGCCGTTCGAGCGGCGGTTCGGGCGCTGCCGTCGCCGCCAATCTCGTGATGTGCGCGCTCGGTGAGGAGACCGGCCCGTCTGCGCGCAATCCCGCCTCGAACGGCAGTCTTGTCGGCATCGTCGCGACCAACAGCCTCGTCAGCCGCGCGGGCATCATGCCGGCCTCGCTGACGCGCGACCGTGCCGGCGTGCTGTGCCGATCGGTCAAGGATGCGGCGAGCGTGCTCTCCGTGCTCGCGGGCTACGATCCGCGCGATCCGGCGACCGCGGAAACCCTCGAACATTCCTCGTGGCCTTACGACGCCTTTGCCGATAACGCGACGCTTGCCGGCGTGCGCATCGGCGTGGTGCGCGAATTCATGCAGGTTCACACCAAGGCCGACGAGGAAGCCGTCCGCATCTCCGAAGACGCCCTGCGCGATTTGGCCATGGCAGGAGCGACGATCGTCGATCCGGGTTCGGAAGGCGCGCTGTTCCGGGATGCGATCGCCGAAATAGTGCCATCGCTCGACACCGCCACGTTGTCTACCGTGTACAGGGAATTGTTCGCGACCGGGACGCCGTTCGTCGATCGCACCGTCCAGCTCTCCGGCAACCCCGCGCAGCTTCCGCCCGAGCTGACCATCCGCCTTCTCGCCGAGCGCGAGCCTCAGGTTTCAGGCGAAGTGCTGTATGCGATGGATCGTTACTTGCGCGATCGCGGTGATGCCAACATCAGAAGCGTGCGCGATCTGCTGGCCCAGTCGACGTTCTTCGATCATGCGTCGATCGACGGCGTGACACTTCCGCCGCGGACGCGGCTCGAGGGGACGCTCGAACAGACCCTGAGGCTGACGCGCAAGAGCGACAACGCGCCCATGGTGCAGAAATTCCCTGTTGCCAATGTCGACATCACCGGCTGGCACGCGGTGCGCGCCACGCTCCAGATGCTGGTGAACAAGGTAATGGCCGACAATCGCCTGGACGCGCTCGTCTACCCGACCAAGACGATCCCTGCGCCGCTGCTCGCGGCACCGGTCGAGCCGACGACGCTCAAATCGGTGAAGGAAACGGTCACGGTCACCATAGAGGGTCAGCAATATGATCGCGTCGTCGAACGCGTGGTCGATCTCAGGGCCTCGTTGACGCCGCGTCTTAGCCCGAATGGTGGTTTCCCCGTCGTGGTCGTGCCCGCCGGGTTCACGCGCGAGGTCTATGACCGCGCGGTGGTCGTCGGCGCCGACGGCAGCAAGAATGCCGGTGATCTCCTCCCCGCAAAACCGGTCGCACTTCCGATCTCGATCGATTTCCTCGGCCGGCGTTTCAGCGAACCCGTGATCATCCGCATCGCCGCCGCCTATGAGCAGGCGACACACCATCGGCGTCCGCCGCCGGCCTTCCCGCCGCTCGCCGGCGAACCTTAAAAGCGTTTTCCGGCGAAGTGGATGCCGGTTCGGCGTAAGAAAACGCGACAAACTAAGACGCGCGCAGCGCCGCGATCGGCTCCAACCGCGCCGCGCGCGCGGCCGGCACAAGCCCGATGACGAGACCGAGGGTGAAGGAACACGCTGCACCGATGATGGCCGCGTCCCATGCGATGACGAGCAGCCAGCCGCCGAAATAGGCTGCAACCGCCGAAGCGGCGAGGCCCGCGAGCACGCCCCCAGCGCCTCCTGCCACGCCGAGCATTCCCGACTCGAGCACGAACTGCGTCCGGATGTTCCGCCGCGACGCGCCGAGCGCGCGTCTCAGTCCGATTTCGCGGGTCCGCTCGCGCACCGAGATCAGCATGACCGTGAGAATGCCGATGGCCCCGAGCATCAGGGCGATGCCGGACACCGCCGGCACGAGCTGATTGAGGGCGCCGACCGTCCCCCGCTCCGCGCGCAGCAGCATGGCCTGGTTCTGAATGACATATGGTTCGGGAACGCCGGAGCGGTTGACAAGCCGCGCACTCAAGATTGCCCGCACGTCGCGCTCGAGATCGTCGAGGTCGTCGCTGCTGCGCGCCTGGACATAGATTGCATCGACATAGTTCAAGTTGTGCACCCGGCGAATGGCGGTCTGGAAGGGTATGGTAACGAAATCGTCGAGATCGTTGCCGAGGGGATCGATGCCGCGCGGCGCGGCCACGCCGATCACCTCGAACTCGAGCGCACCGATCCGTGTCGTGCGTCCCACCGGATCGACACCGGCGAACAAACTGCGCGCGACGGCGGGACCGATGACCACCACCCGTTGCTGCGCCCGGTCGTCATTGTCGTCGAACAGACGGCCGGAACCTGCGCGGATGTTTCGGATGCGAAGCCCTTCCGCCGTCGTGCCGCTCAATCCGGTCGCGCGATTGCGCCCTTCCCAGCGCAGCACGGCGTTGCGGTTCACGGCAGGCGCCGATGCGCCGGCGGCCGGAAT
>Ga0193752_1003558_pt1 | contig 10677 bp, 13 predicted proteins | sample H1c1metaG_FD_144924 | JGI IMG/M metagenome (GOLD analysis project Ga0193752, IMG submission 144924) | Soil microbial communities from a riparian zone of the East river system, Colorado, United States - H1c1 | ecosystem: Environmental > Terrestrial > Soil > Riparian zone | place: USA: East River...
CCTGGAACATTTCTTTGACGGCGTGAATCAACACCTGCCCGGCCATGTGGGTGCTGATTGACAATTACGATTCGTTCACGCATATCCTGCACCACTACCTCGTGCAGGCAGGTGGCGATTGCGTCGTGTGCCGGAACGATGAGCTGACCCTGGACGGCCTCATCCGATTGCAGCCGGAGCGCCTCATCATTTCTCCTGGTCCGGGAAGGCCGGAGAACGCGGGCATCACGATGGAAGCCGTCGCGCATTTCTACGATAAGATTCCCATACTCGGCATCTGCCTCGGGCACCAGGCCCTGGGGCTGCATTTCGGTGCGCAGCTCGTGCACGCTCCTGAGCCGGTACATGGCAAGGTGCGCGAAGTACATCATGGGGGCCACGCCCTCTTTGCTGGTCTGCCCAATCCTTTCCCTGCGATGCGCTATCATTCCCTGTCACTAACCGGAATGGAGGGAACAGGATTATTACCAATTGCCCATACCAGCGACGAGGTTAATATGGCCGTGATGCACGAGCGATATCCCTGCATCGGTTTCCAGGCACATCCTGAAAGCGTGGGTACGCCGGATGGATTGCGGATACTGCAGAACTGGGTGGGGATCGATGGCTGAATATTCGGATGTCGACTCGCATGCGGCATCCTGTGATTGCCTTACGAATTCTGGGCAAATCTCTAATAATCAATTAATCAAGGCAATAGAAGACTGCTTTCGGGACACAATGTGTCGTTTATTTACAGCTTCGCGGTCATTACAGCCCAAATACACACTCAAACCACAAAGATGGCAGTAGGATTTACACCAAAACACAGTGAAGACTTTCCTCTAAACGACCTGACACCCCGGGAGTTCCTGGCAATTGCAAACGAGACCGTAAAGAAAAAAGGATGGGAAGTCGGCTACATAAGTGACAGCGGTCTTATTGCCTATACCGGCAATGGAATGTTCTCCTGGAATGCTGAAATCACAATCAAGATTGACGAGGGGGCTGCAAACATTCGAAGTGCGTCAACAGGCAACGAAATGATGGACTGGGGAAAGAATAAGAAGAATGTACATTCCTTCATTTCAACTCTTGAAGAGCTAAGGACCAGTCTTTCAAAAGAGGAACTTGAGAGGATTTACCAGGACCTAAAGGAGACACTTGTTTCTCAGGAAGATGATATTTTAACACTGCCGCCGGCAACGACGACAGAACAAGTCAAAGATTTTATTTCCATTTTCAAACCAAGAGTAGGTTTCTTCATCACCCCAATCCTGTTGGATCTGAACATCATTATTTTCATCCTGATGGCAGTCAGTGGTGTGAACATATTATCGCCGGATAATGAAAGCATGGTGAACTGGGGCGCTAATTTCCGGCCGATGACCCTGGAAGGCCAATGGTGGAGGCTTGTATCAAATTGCTTCCTGCATATTGGCATTCTCCACCTCCTGATGAACATGTATGCACTGCTAAACATAGGTGTATTGTTGGAACCCCATTTAGGCCGGACCAGGTTCATTTCCGCTTATTTGCTTAGCGGAATAACCGCGAGTGTAGCAAGCCTATGGTGGCATGACATGACCATTAGCGCCGGCGCTTCAGGTGCAGTCTTTGGGATGTACGGCGTTTTCCTGGCTATGTTGACAACCAATCTCATTGAAAAAGCCGCACGCAAAGCCTTACTGGCAAGTATTGCTGTGTTTGTCGGCTACAATTTGATTTACGGTCTAAAAGGCGGAATCGACAATGCCGCACACATAGGGGGCTTGATCGGTGGACTTATCATAGGTTACGCCTTTATCCCCAGTTTGAAAAAACCGGAGGCAAACAATTTGAAATTTTCGACAGTCGGATTATTGACTGTGCTGTTCCTGGCTTCTTCATTCGTCGTTTACAAAAAAATACCTAATGACTTTGGCACCTATGATGCTAAAATGAAGGAGTTTGCCGCAATGGAGTCTATGGCATTGGAAGTTCTTGAGTTGCCAAGGAACACGCCGGACGACGAGATACTTTTCGGGCTCAAGGATAGGGGAATCTATTATTGGAACGAGAATATTAAGTTGGTTGAGCGTCTTAAACAACTGGAATTACCGCTTGAAATCAGAAGCCGAAATCAAATGCTGATAGAATACTGTGAGCTTAGAATTAAAACCTATGAACTGCTTTATAAAGGAATTTCAGAGGGCACAGATCAGTACAAAGACCAGATTGAAAATTACAATCAACAAATCGGGAGTAAAGTCAATGACCTGGGTGGTGGTCAGCAATCGAAATCGTTGGATTAGACAAATAGCGGCATTCATTCCTTCCAATACGCCTCATTCTGCCAAAGCAATAACCGAATGCAAAGTGATCGACTGCTTCCTACCGGTCCGGCAGGACTTTGTAGAGCTTCAAAAAAGCCAGGTTCATTCCCCTGATCCGGGGGCATGACTGAGTCTTTGCTCAGGCCACTCGCGTCGACCCATTATTCTAATTCCAAACTCATACTTTTATAACCTGCGTTAAGCCGCAGGATATAAAAGTTTATCTACGGCCGGAAACAATAGCCCTTCACCTTTAAAATCTGTATTATGACGGACGCTCATTCAACGCTTGTACACAGATGGTTTCAGGAAGTTTGGAATAATGATCAGGAGGCCGTGATCGATGAGCTTATGGCCGATCAGGCTATCGCGCATGGGATTACCGATGCGGACAATGATCGCGGGCCCGAGGGTTTCCGGCGCTTTTACCAGAAATTCCGGGACGATTTCTCCAATATTCATGTTGCAACCGACAAGATCATTCGCGATGAAGATCTGGAAGTCGCCCACTGCAATGTGACAGCGACGCACAAGCAAACCGGGAAGGCTGTAAGCTTCAGCGGCATGACCATGGCGCGGATTGCCGAGGGAAAGATCATCGAAGCCTGGAACTACTTTGATTTCCTGGGCCTGTATCAGCAGCTCGGATTTGAGTTGGTTCCGCAGAGTAATTGAGTACCTCAATCTTCGAGGCGTTTGCGCATAGTGGAATGGTAAGCGGGTTCGCAGATCAATTAGACGGCCGTATCTATAACCATTTTGTCATCGCGAGGATCGACAAATTTATCTTCTTAACCAATTCACAGCCAACACGTATGCTTAAATTTGTCAACTTTCCAAAAGTTGACAAATTTACTTTCCAATCCATTTATAACCAGCCGCCTACTGCCGTTAAATTTGTCAACACCCGCAGCGCTGATAAATTGAAGCACAAGATGTTGGGATAGCCTAACGGCAAAATGCTGCCTGCCGCCTTGGCCACTTTACCTTACTCCCCAGCCAGCAACACGCCCCAGGCTTTTTCAACATCACCCACATCCAGCAGTTCCTTCGCATAGCTATGCAGGGCATACTGCAGCGCAAGCTGGTCATTATCATACTCGCGCAGGATGGCGCTTAGGCGTTCGTCATACAATGGTTCACCTACTATCGGCAGAACCGTGCTGTTGCCCAGCATGCCCAGGTTATTCCCGGTTAGTACCGAACTCCGGCGAATGGGCTCCGGCAGGGCATCGATACCTATACCGAGCTGGGTATTGGGTTTGTGCACGGTAAACACGGCGCTACCTGAAGCCCGGCAATAGTAATCGCCACCCATGCGCGCTACCAGATCGATCTTATGCGGGTCGATAGCGCCGGCTTCGTTAAGCACATCATCATGAAGGTGCATGCAGAGCATCTCGCAGATAATGAGGTTGCCCGCACCCCCACCCTGTCCGGTTTCGATGACCTGCAGCACCTTGCACTCAAGTTGCGCCGGGCTTTCCGCTACGCGGAAGGGCTTCACCATATCCGACTTCAGGGCCGTGAAACCGGCCTTGCTGAACTCATCTACCCCGGCGGGATACTCGCAGGAAGTAAGGTTCATTTGCTGTACAATGTTGTAGCTCACCACATTGATCACCACTTCCTTAGTGGCATAGATATTCTCGAGCGTATGCTTGATGGAATTATCGCGCACCCGGCGCGCAGGGGAAAATATAAGCGTGGCCGGATTGGAGCCAAAAACATTAAAAAAAGAAAAAGGCGACAGGTTGGGACGGCCTTCGGCATCGACGGTGGAGGCAAAGCAAATAGGGCGCGGTGCAATGGCGCCAAGCAGGTATCCGTGAAGCTGGGCGGTCTTTATCTCGCCAGGAACGACTTTCATAAGCGGTAGTTGGGCGCAATATACACCCGCATATATCCGCGTTCATGCCAGTACTTGGCACATCTTTTTAAGACCCTGTTGTGTCAGACCAGCTTATTAGTAGAATCTAATCACTATTCACAAAAACAAAACGCTTAGTCATGAAAAAAATCAACCTATTGGGCTCCGCCCGCACGATGTTCCTTACCATGCTGGCTACCCTGCTCGGCTTCTGGGCCGCAGCCCAGGAATCCGGGGGCGCCAGCGTCAATGTAACGACTACCAAATCGTCAACGGCTACCTCCGAAGGCTGGTACGCATCACCATGGGTTTGGGTTGTCGGCGCGGCAGTATTCATCCTTTTACTTGTTGCACTCCTCAACAATCGGGGCGGCAATAAATCCGCTAACTAAAATTTCGGTTTTATTCCGGCTATATTAGCCCTCGCAGTTCCGGAAAAGAATTGCGTGGGCTTTTTCATGCACAGCAATCTGTCAAAATATCACCAGAGTACAAACAGGCATAAACTATTATTTTACTACAGACTTTCATTTTGCCATAGACCCATTAACAAGCTAAATCGCAGTCGCCGGGGCCGGGTAAGTAGGCCAGGCTAATGAACACCAGATAACGCAAGCCTACGCATCGACTCTTGTACCAACATGGCACGAATGTTTGAACTTTAACAGGCCTGCCGTTTGTTCGCAATGAAGCCATCCCATACGCCTGCCTCGTACCCTCATTTATGACCAATCCCATTATCCATAGCATAGGAGTTGCAGTCCCCCCAAATAAGATCTCACAGGAACTTCACTACGGGATTCTCGCATCTGCCAATGGCCTCAACCGCGCAGAACAACTTACCCTAAAGACGATATATGCCAAGAGCGGCATACAGTACCGGCACAGTGTGCTAAACGAGTTTGGCAACGCAGACAGCCCCGGGCACCGCATCTGGCATCCTTCCGGGAACTTCCCCAGCACAGGCGTCGCAGAAAGGATGGCTGTATATGAAGAATACGCAGCCGGTCTTTGCGGGGAAGCCGTGAAAGAAAGCTTCCGGATACTTCCCGCCCTGAAGCCAGAAGATATCACGCACGTAGTTACATTCAGCTGCACCGGGATGTACGCGCCGGGCCTTGATATACAATTGGTTGAGATAATGGGCCTGCCGCGGCACGCCGAACGCACCTGCATCAAGCCCGCTCTCAGCCTGACGCGGTGGTGCTTATTGCGGGCGTAGAGCTTTGCTCCCTGCATTACCAGAAAAGCAATGACCCGAACCAGATGATTGCCAATGCGTTATTCAGCGACGGCGCAGCGGCCGCAATAATCTCTTCCAAAGACATACAGCCCGACCGCAGGCATCCTGCCTTCTGCATCCGGGATTTCTATGCCGAGTTTGAACAAAGCGCAACCAATGATATGATCTGGCGCATCGGCAATGCCGGCTTCGATCTGCGGCTGACACCGGAAGTGCCCAATGTATTGCGCGGCAATATCCGGGGACTCCTCGATAAGCTGTTTCTGCGCGCAGGATTGACGCAGGCGGATATTGATCACTACGCCATCCATCCGGGCGGCGCCAAGATACTTGAGGCTTGTGAAACTGCGCTGGGCATCAGTAAAGAGGACAATGCCGCATCCTACGCGGTGCTGCGGGAATATGGCAATATGAGCTCCGTAACCGTCATGTTTGTGCTGAAAGCCTACATGGACTCAATACCTGGCGGCGAGCATGGGAAGAACATCCTTGCCTGCGCCTTCGGTCCCGGCATCACGATGGAAAGCATGATTGTAAGCACCTGCTAATCACCCACTATGCCCAACCTAAGTACCCGAAGTCAGCACCCTGAGAAAATGGATGACCCTTCTGTGCCAGAAGGCGAAGTTCGCAAGGCCCTGGCTGAAATAGAACGCATTAATAAATGGCTTGGCGGATACAGGGTGGTACTTGATGCCCTTGATCGCCTCGACTGGCCCCGCGAGCCTGTCGTGATCATGGACCTTGGCTGCGGAGGCGGGGACGTCCTGCGGGCGGTTTCCCGCTGGGCGGATAAGAAACAGCGACGAGTGCGGCTGGTCGGTATTGATATGAACCCCGCTATGACCCGCTATGCCGGCAACAAGTCGCTGAAGTTCCCGGCGATCTCCTTCAGAACGGCCAATGTGTTTGATGACGGGCTCCTGGCCGATGCTCCGCATATTGCCATGTGCAGCCTGTTTGCCCACCACTTTGACCGTGACGAGCTGGTGAAGCTGATCAAGCAGATGCACCGGCTGGCACGGCGGGCAGTGATCATCAATGACCTGCATCGCAGCCAGATCGCGTACCATTCTATTAAAGCGATAACGACCCTATTTTCCCGTACCTATCTCGTCAAGTATGATGCGCCACTTTCCGTTGCCCGCTCTCTCACCCGCAGGGAATGGCAGGAGATCATGAGCGCCGCCGGGATCACCCGCTACAGCATACGCTGGCGCTGGGCCTGGCGCTGGGAGATCATCATTGACAAGCAAACCACGTAACCCCTATGCATTCCAGTGAGCCTGTCCGCTCATCCAGTTCCTACTATGACGCGATGATCATCGGGGGAGGCCTGGGCGGGCTCATATCTGCGATCGAGCTCTCCCGGGCAGGGCATCGTGTTGTGGTGCTCGAAAAAAAGGAATACCCATTCCATAAAGTATGCGGGGAATATGTTAGCCATGAAGTACTGGGCTACCTGCAATCGCTGGGCTTTGACCCCTATGCGCATGGGGCAGCGCGCATTACCCGGCTGCGAATATCCACGCCTTCCGGCAAGAACATTCATGCGCCATTAAAACTGGGCGGCTTCGGGCTCAGCCGCTATGTCATGGATGAGGCACTTCAAAGCCTTGCTGCCAGCTATGGTGCGCGCATCATCACGGGCGCCCGTGTAACAGACCTGAAGTGCGAGTCAGATTTCTGCACGGCTGTTACTGCGACAGGCGAACAGTTTAGCTCCCTGGTCGGAATAGGCGCCTGGGGCAAGCGCGATATCCTGGACAAAAAGCTGGACCGTCCTTTCCTGCAAGCCCATACCGGCTACCTGGGGGTGAAGTACCATATCCGTACGGACTACCCCGCGGACGAGATCGGGCTGGACAACTTCCCCGGCGGGTACTGCGGCATTTCCAGAATTGAAGGAGACCAGTACAATCTCTGTTACCTGTACCAGCGCGACTACGGCGGCAATTTCAAAACGATGGCCGAGCTGGAAAAGACGATGCTGTATCAGAATCCTGTGCTGAAACGGATCTTCACCCAGTCTGAGTTTCTCTTTGCACAGCCCGAGGTGATCAATGAAATATCATTCTCCCCGAAACGGCAGGTGGAAGGTCATATTTTCATGTGCGGAGACACCGCCGGCCTGATCACCCCCCTTTGCGGCAATGGCATGAGTATGGCGATCGCAGCCGCAAAGCTCCTTTGTGGGATGATCATTGAATCCCGCGTGCTTTTATCACCGTACATCAGTCCCGGTGGCCGTATTGCCCTGGAACAGGCATATACCAAGGCATGGAAGGGCCAGTTTGGCCGGCGCCTGTACTGGGGCAGGGCAATACAAAAAGCCTTTGGCGAGCCACGGCTATCGGAAATCGCACTGCGCAGCATCCATGCCGTGCCTGCTGCCGAACGCTGGCTGATCAACCAGACACATGGCCAACCATTGGATCATGCGCCTGTTCTTAAGGAAGGCCCAATAAAAAGCCGATCGTAAAGTTGGCATCCCAGTCAAACACAAAGGTATCGCAGCCTGTGCCGTCCACCAGGCCTTTATAGATATTGATGCCGGAAAGTGTTTTTTGCTTGGTTTCCTTATAGGAATCCGTGGGATTGAGTACCGTGTAACGCTCCTCGCCCTGCCGGGTCTTTTTAGCCAGTTCGAACGGTACACCGCCCAGGATAAAGCATACCTCGCGCTTGTCCTTAGGAATGGTGGCCGCCTTGGATTTTACTTCATTATAGACAACATCGTCGGCCGTGCCCTTCTCAAAATACTTGGCGCCGGGCAGCTCGACGGCTTTCAACGCCGGGCCTTCCATCCATGATACCTTCGTGTTCGCGGATCCAATGTCCGTCACAAAGGAATTATCCCGGTATTGAGGCGGCTGCGCCGCTTTGAGCGCCAGCTTGCCTTCCTGTTCCGGCGTGACGAGGTTTACCACATAGCCCATCTTCTTTAGCTCACTGACGATGCCTGCCGTCTTCGGCTCTTTCTGCGCGCCGGAAGAAATGACGAAGTGCATATTCTTGTTCTGCACGCCATGATCAAACATGCCGGCCAGGTATTTTTTTAATCCTGAGCGGATGTCTTCGGTGGTAGCCAGGCCTTCATAAACCAGCGACTCGCCAAAATCCTTGCTGACGATGGCCCAACGCTTTTGGGCATCGATATCGACCACGAAGGAGTTGAAGCCCGAAGCGCCAACTTCCACGACGCCTTTGCGTACCGGAGCCACCGGCTTTTCCGGCACATAAGCAAAGGAGCGGTGCTCGCTTGCAGTTTCCTCGCTTCGCGATTCCTTCTTATCGCTTTTCTCATTATTACTCGTCGAGGACGTTGTATTCGAATTGCTCTGCCATTCGGTGGACGTCTGTTCCCCCGCTTCGGTGCGCAGCCAGCCTTGCGTTGTGGCAAACCACACGCCGGCGATCAGGGGTACGGCGATGATGAGCGCTTTTACCGGCCAGCGAAGCTGGCTCCATGTCGATTGATTTGACATCTTGCAATTAAGAATTAAAAATTAAGAATTAAGAATTAAAGTACCCTGGATGTACTTATTCGAGCAGGGTGAATCCCTTGTCTACGCGCTCTTCGGGTTTGAGGTCGTGAGCGGCAGAGCCCACGGCGCTCACATTGAGCATTTGCATGTTGCGCTCGTCCACTTTCTGCATAAAGGCATTCAGCTCTTCCTGGCTAGGCGCGCCGCCTACGGTTACAGTATTGTTCTGATCGAGGAACTCGAGGTTAGAACGGATGCTGGCGATGTTCTGGGATATGGCTGCGGTAGCCGCACCCATGGCTTCCTGGAATACCCAGCCGTCCTTGATATTAAAGACTTCAGCCAGGCCGTCGGTAGCGCTCTTCATCTTATTGGTGGCTTCCATCTTTTTGGCGATGATGGAGATGGAGGAATCGAGGGTACTGACATAGATGCGGGCGGCGCTCTCATTATCGCGCAGCACTTCCAGCACCTTCGCGAATTGGTTCGCATACTGGGCATAGCTGCGGGCATTCTGTTCTTCGGCTTCGCCTTCCTTACCCAGCAGGAAAGCCTTAGTGCGGGTTTCCTTGGCTTCACGGTTAAGCGAGGCGAGCTTTTCGGCATCGGCGGCTGCAGCTGCTGACTGCGACTCGATCGAAGCTGCCTGTTGGGTGAAGCGTTTTGCCAGCCCGTATTTTTCCTGGGCAGCATCCTGGGCGCGAACGCCGCTCTGTATCATATCGAGACGCACGCCGTCCACGGAAGCGATCTTGGCCTTTACCCGCTTCAGCGTATCCTTCGCATCCTGAAGCAGCATTTGCAGGGATTCGATGGGATTGTTCCTGACAAGGCTCTTTTCTCCTTTGAAAAGAATGGTCGACCCGAGCCGGTGCAGGAAGGAAATGATCTTCGGCGCCAGCAGCAGCAGAACGATCAGGATAATGGAGAATACGGTAAACAACACTGCCTTCTGCGCAAACTCCAGCAGCTGAGGCAGGTATTTTACAAACGCGATCGCTCCGCCGATGACGATGATCCAGAAGAATGCCGCGCTGATCGTCTTTTTACCTTCCGGTGTCTTGACCGCGGCAGGCAGCCTGTCTCCAAGGACCTGGAAGATCGGCAGCTGGTTGCGCAGCTCGGCAGGTATGGTGGCCGGCAGGTTTTGTGAGGTAGTGCTCATTTTCGTTCAGTGTTTTTTAAAGCTCTTTTTGGGCAATAGTCAGCAGGCTCTGCATCTCGCGGATCATGGCATCGATCGTGGCTTTGCCTGCACTCATTTTCTCATCCAGCTCGCGAAGCTTTGGCTCATAAGTAGCATCGAGCGCGGTAAGCTGTGTTCGTTTTTCAGACAGGTTCTTCTGCAGGGCATTGATCTCATTTTCCATCGCTGCAATTCCGTTGGCGAGCTCGCGGCGTTCGGCGACTTTCTGCTGATCGAGCTGCTGCCGCTGGGCTGCCTTTTTCTGGAGCTCGCTGTCGATAGCTTTCTGAAGCTGGGTACAATAGTACTCGCCTGAGCTGATCAGCTTGTCTTTAGTAAGGGTCTTATCCGCATACTTCAGCGCATTAAAAGTCGTCTTTACCGTTTGCGGATTGATGCCGCCTGCTTCTTCGCTGGCATTCCAGACCTCAAGAAAATCCACGCCAGGCTGATTGATGCTTTCCAGCATTTGGTAGGCTTTGGCTTTCATGCCGGCGGCATTGCCGCTTTGGGTTGAGGTACTCGCTCCGAATGCATCGTCTGTATCCATAGCCGGCGTTGACGCGGGCTGCGCCGCTTTGGCGCCCACTTCCGGA
>Ga0193752_1003559_pt1 | contig 10675 bp, 3 predicted proteins | sample H1c1metaG_FD_144924 | JGI IMG/M metagenome (GOLD analysis project Ga0193752, IMG submission 144924) | Soil microbial communities from a riparian zone of the East river system, Colorado, United States - H1c1 | ecosystem: Environmental > Terrestrial > Soil > Riparian zone | place: USA: East River...
CTCCAGCCTGGTTTGCATCATCAAGTGTACTATTGGGTGCGGTACTTAACGGGTCAACAGTAATTGGATAAATTGCATTTTTTGCATTTATCTGTATATAAAATTTATTTCTTTTGTTTTTTTTAATGAATGCTTCCAACAGTTTACCATTTGCGTCCCAAACCTTCAACTGTTCATAATTCAACACATTTGTTTTTTTATGAAAAAACTGTAGCTGGTTGCCGTGGAAGTAAGTTTTTAGTTTTGTTTTTATGCTAAAATTTATTTTCAGTATATCATCAGTTGATAAAGGAGAGCGCACAATAAAATTCTGCCGCATACCTTCATCGTTGTTGGTGTATTGCACGGTAATGTTATCGGTAATGTATTCTGCTTTGTTTGTTGCAACCTTCCACACACCGTTGCCCACCTGTTTTTCATCAAGGTTGAATTTTATTTTCCAGTTAGGAATGGTTTTATATTTTATTTTTTCGGGCTTTGTTGTTTTATCAATATCGCCAATGGGTATTTTTATTCTACCGGGTTCAACAACAAAGCCTTTCTCATCATAAAAAAAGCGAAGATTGTTCTTGCGGTTTGGTGTGCAATAAGCTTTTAATTTTTCTTCCCAAACAAAATTGTATTCGCTCTTGCGGATGTTTTCCTGTGCTGTTGCCATCCAGTTCCGGCTCCAGGGTTCAGCAGTTTTTTTTTCAGGTCCAAAAAAATCTGTGGTAGTGTTTTTATATGGGAAGATATATACCCGGCTCTCAGCGGTATTATCTGCGATAAGATCTGGTGAATAGAACTGTTTTGAAAGAGGTAGAACAGATACCACCACCGCAAGTGTAAAAACTTTATACATCGGCATGCTTAAATGAACAAAAAGCGGCTTTGCATGGATGAGATTTTGTAAATAAATTGACCTCTTTTTGAGTTGATGAACAATAATCCTTTTGGATTATTACTTTGTTTGATAAGGATTGCGTAATTTGAAAAGAACAGCCTTGCTCAACAGCTTATGAGAATTGCCATCCTGTTATTGTATGTTTTTGTTTTTGGAAGTAAGCCTTGCCTTGCCCAGGCACAACGCATTGAGCGTTTTAATACTTTTAGCTACAGCGTAAATGAAGGCCTGCTGCAAAGCACGATGGGGGACATAGCCTACGATAAGAACAATTTTTGCTGGATAAGTTTCCCTAACGGCATTCAAAAATTCGATGGCCGGGAGTTTATCATCATACCCATACAACCCGGGCTGCCCGATGATAAGTTCGTAAAATTTCTCCGTTGCAGTAATGGAGATCTGCTCATCAGCCATTCACAGGGCATCAGCAAATACGAGATCAACGGCAACAGGTTCATACAGGTATATACTTATCCTGCTGAAAAGAAAACTGCACAGTTCATCGGCGAGGATGAACATATCGTTTATTTCTACACAGTGGGTGGCCATATCACCGGTCTTAACCTGGGTTGGTATACAGTGAGCAGCAACACAAAAACAGGATTACCTGATTATTCATCCAATACCGACTTCCGGCCGACGCTAAGCAGCAATATCATTGATCATAAGATCACTATTGAAATAAAGGATATACTTTACTGCTGGGATCTTGAAAAGAAAAAATTAATTGCCCAATCTGCTCCCATTAAATCAATTTCGCAATATTTTTTGCGGATGAGATCGGGGCACGAAGTTTTGTACTACGACTATATCACGAATAATGCCCTGCTTCTGTACAACTTCAGCACAAAGACCAGCAAAACCATGATCATAAAGGGTAAGGATGATCAAAGCATTGGCCGATGTAACATTTTGCCCTGGCAGAACAAGACCCTTATCAGCTTTAACGAACACCTGTACGAGTTCGATACGGCAAAACTGGCCCTTGGCCCTGAAATTGTGAATTTTCAAAACCAGCCTGTCGTTGGGGCCATTTGGAAAATAATAGAAGACAATTTCGGCAACCTTTGCCTGGCCACAATTACATCGGGAATAAAAAAGATAATAAGGAATAATTACCTGGTCAGGTACTATGGTACATTAAAGAAGGATGACAATAATAATATTCTCAGTCTTCTTCCGGATAAAAAAAATAACAGGATACTGGCCGGAACCTCCGGCAACGGGTTACTGGTGTTCGATACATTGCAGCGGCTGGTAAAACATATCAGAAAAATACCAGGCGACAGTATACCGAAGTCTTTCAACTGCATCGTAAAAGACAATAAGGGAAACTACCTGCTTTTTTGCAATAGCGATAACAAGGTATGGATCTTATCCGCAGATCTTTTACAGCTTAGCCTGCTACCCACTTCATCCCTTACAGGCCAGGAATTAAGTATTGACTATTTTGGAAACCCGCTTTACCAGGATGAAAAAATGGCCATTAGCCAGGCGCAGGGAAGATTGTACAGGACAAATTTTTCCGACAATACATGTACCGAATATGAATTCACGACTTCTTATACAATGGGTGGATTGTATTATAATGGAACCATTATCAGCCATGCCAACAACGAACTTATTTTTCTTGATACGGCAACATTTAAAGAGCTGAAAAGGATACCATTTAAAAATACGGGGTATGTAAGATGTTTTGTAAAAGATGCATCCGGCAATATTTATATGGGTTGCAATAAAGGCATTTTTAAAATAGATAGTGAAGGCAGGATATTGACCCAGCTTACCAAAGCAAATGGCTTGCCCGATGAATGTATCTATGCCATGGCATTGGATGAAAATGGTTCGCTCTGGTGCAGCAGCAATAAAGGCATTTTTAAAATAAACACGGATAACAGCATCTTACAATTGAAAAAAGAAGATGGCTTGCAGGAAAATGAGTTCAACACCAACGCTGTGGCCAAAGCCGACAATGGCGAATTGTTCTTTGGTGGTGTGAATGGTGTCAGTAGTTTTTACCCTTCAGCCATCAGCAGTTTTGAAGAAAAGATAAACCTGTTGGTTACCAGGATCAGGATCAACAACGAAGAGGCTTTTATCGATACTGCAGTTTGGGATATCAATAAAATAAACCTGCCTTATGACAAGAACTCACTTTCATTTGATTTTGTAGCGATGTCAGGTAACAATCCCGGCCAGTACATTTACCAGTATAAGATGGAAGGCGTAGATAACCAATGGATACAAAACGACGGATTACAAACGGTGAGATATCTTTTACCCCCCGGCACATATACTTTAGAAATATACGCATCCCGGTTCTTTGATAAGGATGCCCGGCCAATGAAAACAATACAGATCACTATCAATCCTCCTTTCTGGAAAACATGGTGGTTCATTACCGGTATAATATTGCTGGCATTAGCCATATTGGCTTATTCATTTAACCGCTACAATAAAAATAAATACCAGAAAAAACTGGCAGTGCTTGAGAACGAACATAGGATGCAGCTTGAGAGAGAACGCATAAGCCGTGATCTGCACGACAGTGTTGGGGCTTATGCCAATGCTGTTTTATACAATACAGAATTACTGCAAAAAGAAAGTGATATTAAAGAAAAGAATGCATTAATGAATGATCTGAAGTTTGCTTCCAAAGACATTATTACTTCTTTAAGAGAAACTGTTTGGGCTCTAAAAAAGGATAATTATACAGCGGAAGAATGTTTACTGCGGATCAAAAATTTTATGCAGGCGCTTTCCCGTTATTATCCGCACATACAGTTTAAGGTAGAGGGAGAAGCGCCCGTTGCTCAAATATTACAGCATACAAAAGCGCTGCACGTGGTTAGAATAGTGCAGGAGGCTGTAACCAATTCAATAAAACATGCTTCAGCAGAAAGTATCAGCCTATCCAGCAATATGCATGATGGTAAATGGCAATTGACCGTGATCGATGACGGGAAAGGATTTGATTATGAAAAGATAAAGGATACCGAACTTGGCAACGGGTTGATGAACATGAACAAACGGGCAACAGAATCAGAAATTGAATTCACAGTTATTTCAATGCCTGGTAGCGGAACAAAAATAACGATGCAAATTTAGCACAGGGTATCCTGTTGGATTATTACGCAGGTGAGATTATTTAGTAATATTTGATCAATTTAAAAAAAGAATGCCGATAAAAATTGCCATAGTAGATGATAAAGCCAGCAACCGTAATATCATTAAAGATAAATTACTGCGCCACGGCCATTTTGAAATTGTGCTGGTAGCAGAAGATGGAAAAGATTTTTTAGAAAAAATGAAAACACTGCCTGCTGAAAGCTTACCAGATGTAACATTGATGGACCTGGAAATGCCGAATATGGATGGAGTGGATGCCATTGCTGCGGGATCATCTTTTTACCCTTCAGTAAAATTTGTGGTGCTTTCTATTTTTGATGATGAGGATAAAATATTTAAAGCCATAAAAGCCGGAGCCTTTGGCTATTTGTTAAAAGACGAAAGCGCCGAAAACATAACTGATATGCTTTGGCAAATGCACGAAAGCGGGGCCGGTCCCATCTCCCCTGGTATTGCCCATAAAATTTTACAACTGGTACAAAACAACCGGCTTACTTTATTACAAAAGCAACCCGAAAACGATTCGAAGACCTTATTTGATCTTACCGACAGGGAAAAAGAAATACTGCAATTGCTGGTGCAGGGCCTGTCTTATAAAGAAATTGGCAGCAGCCTTGACATCAGTGCCAACACGGCAAAAAAACATGTGATCAATATTTACAACAAGCTGCACGTAAACAGCCGGGCACAGGCATTGCACCTGGCTTATCAAAAAGGATTGTTGTAAACCACTTTACTGTTTTATAAACTGCAACACTTGCTTTTCTCCACCGCTTTGCAAATGCAGCCAGTATTTACCGGCGGCTAAATTATGTACAGGGATTGTGATGATTTGAGTTGATGCAGGTAATACCATTTGCTTTACCATTTGCCCGGTTCTGTTTATGATCTGCACATTCATTTTATCAAACGCCTTATTCAATTGCAATTGCAGCACATTGGTTGTGGGATTAGGAAATACCAGAATTTCTGTTGCCGTATTATTTTGCAGTTGTTGAATGTTACTATGATCAACCTGCCCTGCAATGCCTTTTATTTTTAAACGATAGAATTGTTTTTTGCCGGTTGCATCGGAATCAATAAATGAATAAGATTGAATACCGCTTATATTTTTTGCCGGCAATGTTCCAATGGAATAAAAATTAAAACCATCAGCGCTCTTTTCAATATCAAAACAGCAGATGCCACTTTCTTTATCTGTTTTAAAATCAAGTTTTACAGTTTTGCCTTTTTGTAACCAGGCTGCGTTAAAAGAAATTAATTCAATTGGTAAAACACCCAGGTGGTTTGCATCAATAATATTCGACACGTTTCTCCACGGACTGTACACCTGGCCGGTAATAGCTGTAGTCAGGTTATATTTTACTCTTGCCCTTACTTTAGTGTATTTGCCCCCCCATATTTTATTGATAAGACCTTTTAACTCAACACCTGTCAAACCCATATCAGTAAATGCTGCTTGTTGTGTAGTATAGAAGGTACTATTGGAGATAGGTGAGCCGCTGTAAGCATCATAATTCAACCTTGTTTCCCATACCAGTTTTCCTTTATCTCTGCCTAAAAAAGATTTAGCATAGAGCCCTGTACCAAAATTGCCAAAGATGAAATTACTGCTGTTGATGGGTGTGGTTAGGTCGGTATTGTAGAGGCGAAGATTATTGCGTTTGTTTGCAGTTAACTCATTGCCGTTATAAATAAAAGCCCGGCCTTCATTGGAATTCGCACCATCAGTGAGTGCATAGGCACCAATAATTATATCGGTGTACCCATCACTATTTACATCTCCGGCATTGGCAACGCTATATCCAAAATATGCATTAGCCTGGTTGGCATCATCGGGTATGCTGTTGGGAGTAGTGTTTAAACCTGCTGCACTTCCATGATATATAAACGCCCTTCCCTCATCCGTATTTATACCGTCATCAAAGAAGTGTGAGCCAATAATCACATCGCTGTACCCGTCTCCATTTACATCACCGGCAGCAGTTACACTAACTCCAAAAGAGGCAAATGGCTGGTCTGCGTCATCAGGAGTGCTGTTGGGTACGGCGCTTAATCCTGTCGCACTGCCATGATAAACAAATGCTCTGCCTTCATTGTTGTTTGCGCCATCATCAAACAGGCGTGCCGAAATAATTACATCGCTGTATCCATCTCCATTTACATCTCCCGCCGTATGTACGCTTTCTCCAAATTGAGCACTGGCCTGGTTTGCATCATCAGGGGTGCTGTTGGGGGTGCTGCTTAAACCTGTAGCACTGCCATGATAAACAAAAGCCCTGCCCTCATCAGTGTAGGGGCTATCATCATAATATAATGCTCCAATAATTACATCGCTAAAACCATCTCCATTTACATCTCCTGCGCCCGAAACACTCCATCCAAAATATGCACTGGCCTGGTCAGCATCATCGGGTGTGCTGTTGGGGGTACTGCTTAAACCTGTAGCACTGCCATGGTAAACAAAAGCCCTTCCCTCGTTAGCATTTGCCCCATCCAGGTACCCAATGGCCCCTACAATTATATCACTGTATCCATCTCCATTAACATCGCCGGCACAGGCAACGCTCACACCAAAAAATATATTTGCCTGGTCGCCGTCATCAGGTGTACTATTGGGTGTGGCAGATAAGCCGGCTGGCGAGCCATGATAAACAAAAGCCCTTCCTTCATTGTTATTTCCTGCATCATCATAATTATCCGCACCAATAATTATATCGCTGTATCCATCGCCATTCACATCTCCTGCACCAGCTACGGTTTCTCCAAAAAAGGCGCCTGCCTGGTCGGCATCATCGGGTGTGCTGTTGGGTGTGGCACTTAAGCCTGTTGCACTGCCATGATAAACAAAAGCTTTTCCTTCATCTGTACTGGCACCATCGTCATATCGCCATGCACCAATAATTACATCACTATACCCATCTCCATTTATATCACCGGCCCCTGCAACACTAACTCCAAAATTTGCACCTGCCTGGTCTGCATCATCCGGCATATTGTTAGGAGATGCAGATAAACCAGCAGCAGAACCATGATAAACAAAAGCCCTTCCTTCCTGTACATTTGCACCATCGGCATAATAATATGCGCCGATAATTACATCGCTATATCCGTCGCCATTTACATCTCCGGCAGGTGCCACGCTTGAGCCAAAAGCAGCATCATCCTGGTTTGCATCATCAAGCATACAAACTGGGATGGTCATTGTTCCCGCAGCATTACCGTAATAAATAAAAGCAACTCCTTCGTTGGTATTTGAATCATCGTATATATTGGCACCAACTATCACGTCACTGAATCCATCTCCGTTTACATCGCCTGCCGATGCAACGCTACAACCAAATGCAGCCCCAAGCTGGTTTGCATCATCTAAGGTTATGCCCGGCACAGCAGATGCGCCACCGGCACTTCCGAAATATATAAAGGCTTTGCCTTCATCAAAATTTGCTCCGTCATCCAGGCCCGGTGCGCCTGCAATAATATCGCTATACCCATCGCCGTTCACATCGCCTGCACAGGCTACACCAATGCCCAGGTTTGCATTGTTTTCATTTGTTCCGTCAAGAATATTAACAGGCGATGCTGATAAACCCACGGCACTACCATGATATACATAACATTTTCCATCGTTTGTAAATGAAGGGATCTCGTCCCACATATATGCACCGATCACAACATCACTGTATCCGTCACTGTTCACATCACCGGCACTGGCTACGGAGTTGCCAAACTCGGCGAATATCTGGTTTGCATCATCAGGTGTACTATCGGGACTTGCACTTATACCCGTTGCACTACCATAGTACACATAAGCTCTTCCTTCATCTGTATTTGCGCCATCATCAAACAGATTGGCACCAATAACAACATCACTGTATCCATCACCATTAACATCGCCAGCACTGGCTACACTTACGCCAAACCTGGCACTGGCCTGGTTGCAATCATCCGGCATACTGCTGGGCGTTGCTAATAAGCCCGAAGCGCTGCCATGGTAAACAAAAGCCCTTCCTTCGTTTGAAAAAGCGTCATCATCGTATAAATAAGCGCCAATGATCACATCGCTGTATCCATCTCCATTTACATCTCCGGCGCTGGCAACACTTACTCCAAAAAAAGCATCAGTCTGGTTAACATCATCGGGCGTATTATTTGGTGTTAAGCTTAAACCTGCAGCACTCCCATGATAAACAAATGCCTTGCCCTCATCAAAGCTTGCGCCTTCATCAAAACGGGGAGCGCCAATGATCACATCACTATATCCATCGCCATTTACATCGCCTGCACTGGCTACACAGTCGCCAAAAACTGCACCTGTCTGGTCAGCATCATCGCCCAGCCAATCGGGCATGCCGGTTGTGCCCGTACTTAAGGGATCAACGGTTATGGGATACACAGCATCTTTTGTATCTACCTGTATATAAAATTTCTCCTTTCCTTTTTTGTGAAAAGATGCCGGTAATAATTTGTTATTGGCATCCCAAACTCTCAGGTCGCGGTAGTTTAAAACATTTGTCTTTTTATGGAAGAATTGTAAACTGTTACCGGTGAATTTACTTTTCAGTGTTGTTTTAATGCAGAAGTTTATTTTCAGTTCATTGTTTTTTAATAAGGGAGCATGCACAATAAAATTCTGCCGCATACCATCATCGTTGTTGATGTATTGAACCGTGATATTATCAGTAATGTATTCTGCTTTGTTGTTTACTATTTGCCATTTGCCTCCTGATAGTAATCGGGATCCTGCCTGGTTTTTATCCAGATCGAATTTTACTTTCCAGTTTGGGGTATACCTGTATTTAACTTCATCGGGTTTTGTTTGCGGATCAAATTTACCAATTGGTATTTTGGTTGTACGGGGCACAACAGCAAAACCATTTTCATCATAAAAAAAACGAAGATTGTTTTTACGGTTGGGTGTGCAGTATGCTTTTAGTTTTTCTTCCCAGCTAAAATGGTATTCGCTTTTGCGGATGTTTTCCTGTGCGGTTGCCATCCAGTTCTGGCTCCAGGGTTCTGCTGTATTTTTTTCGGGTTCAAAGGGGTTTGTGGTAATGGTATTTTTATAGTGAAAAATAAATGCCTGGGAATTAACTGCATTATCTTCCTTAACATTTGATGTAATGTTATTTTGCGAAACCGGTATTACAGCGATGGCTGTAGCAAGGGTAAAAATTTTGTACATATTTTTATAAGTGAAGCGACTGAGTTTTTTAAAGTAAGCGTTAAACATATAAAGGTAAAGAAGTAGAAAACGCCAATTTTGGCAGACGCCGCACCCAGCTGTTAAAATGAGCGAACTGGACGAAACATCCTTACACCGGTACGATAAAAACCGAAGGGAAAGATGTTTTTTTGAATACCTGTCACAATTTTTTAACGTTATTATTGCTTCACAAACTGTAATAGCTGTTTTTCATCGCCGCTTTGTAATGTAAGCCAGTAGCGGCCCGCAGGCAGATCATGAACAGGGATACTAAGTGTTTGACCGGAAACGGAAAGGGCGGTAAATTGTTTTATGGTTTGCCCGGCACTGTTTATGATCCGCACATTCATCTTATCGTACCATTTATTGAACTGGAACTGTAGCTTATCAGTGGTGGGGTTTGGAAAAACGAGAATTTCTGTAGTCTTATCATTTTGCAATTGCTGTATATTGCTGTAATCAGGTTGCCCGGCAATGCCTTTTATTTTTATACGGTAGAATTGATTTTTTGATGTTGCGTTACCATCAATAAAAGAATAAGATTGTATGCCGCTTACATTTTTTGCAGGTAAGGTTCCAATAGAATAAAAATTAAAACCATCGCTGCTCTTTTCAATATCAAAACAACAGATGCCGCTTTCTTTATCTGTTTTAAAATCAAGCCTGGCGGTTTTTCCTTTTTGTAACCAGGCGGCGTTGAAGGAAATTAGATCTAAAGGAAGGGCACCCAGGTCATTTGCAGCTAAAATAGATGAAACATATCTCCATGGTCCATACGCCTGGCCGGTAATTGCTTTTATTGGATTGTACTTTACCCTTGCCCTGAGCTTGGTGTATCTACCGCCCAATATTTTTGCGACAATATTTTTTAATTCAATACCGCCCCCCCCCAGATTGGTATATATATTTTGTTGTGCTGTAAATAACGTACTGTTTGTAATAGGCGTACCACTATACGGATTGTAATGGAGCCTGGTTTCCCAAACCAGTTTGCCACTATCCCTGCCTAAAAAAGATTTGGTAAACAGGCCTGCGCCAAAATTGCTGAATACAGAATTATTCTTGTTGATGGACGTGGTCAGGTCGGTATTGTAGAGGCGCAGGTTGTTACGAAGCCCTCCAATATTATTACCATTATAGACAAAAACCGCACCTTCGCCGTTTTGGCCGTTATCGTATGCCCAGGCACCTGTAATAACATCACTATACCCATCCCCGTTTATATCCCCGGCTCCGGCAACAGACCAGCCCATATAAGCACTTCCCTGATTACTTTCCACTATGGCTGTAGCTATGGTATTTACACCCGCGGTGCCGCCATGATATATAAAAGCGACTCCTTCATAGAGCTGCCCATTGCTATAGTAAGGAGCACCTACAATTACATCGCTGTACCCGTCGCCATCTACATCGCCGGCGCCTGCAACTGAACGGCCCAGGTAAGCAGTTGCCTG
>Ga0193752_1003560_pt1 | contig 10674 bp, 13 predicted proteins | sample H1c1metaG_FD_144924 | JGI IMG/M metagenome (GOLD analysis project Ga0193752, IMG submission 144924) | Soil microbial communities from a riparian zone of the East river system, Colorado, United States - H1c1 | ecosystem: Environmental > Terrestrial > Soil > Riparian zone | place: USA: East River...
GCTCGGCGCTCGAGCGAGTGTCCGCTGTGCGGCAAATTTGCGCGCAATTCATCCGGTGACGGAGCAGCGTGTTCTGGCGTGCCTCGCCGATTGCTTGGCGCTACCGGCGCGGTGCCGTAGCGTGCACGGCCGATGGGCCGCAGGCGCCGAGCTCGCAAGCGGTCGTGGAGCACCTGGGCTCGGAAGCTGACCGCGCGGCTGCAGCGCGTCCTGGCGATACCCGGGGTACGCAGGCTGCTCGTGATCGCTGCGCTGTACGTGGTGACGCTCAACGCGGTCGTGCGCTACGTGGGCCACGGCGATGCGTTCTTGTTCTCCGTGTTTCGCGTGCCCGAGAAGTCGTACGCCGTAGCGGCGCTGGCCCTGCACTCGCTCACCCACCTCTGGGACGCGCACGAAGAAGATCCGCGCATCCACGTAACCGAAGCTGCGCTGGCGCAAGGGGTGCCGGTATCGCTCGCGCTCGCCATCGCGAGCACCGAGTCCGGCCTACGCGCGCACTGCATCAGCTCGACCGGAGCGATGGGACTCATGCAGCTGATGCCGGCGACCGCCCTCGCCCACGGCGTCATCGATCCGTTTCACCCCGCCCAAAACGCGCGCGGCGCAGCGAGCTTTCTGCGCGAGCTGTCGCAGCGCTACGGCGGTGATCGCCAGCGGGTTGCCGCGGCCTACAACGCCGGCGCTGGACGCGTGCCTCGCCGCGGCTCGCTCGCTGGCTTGCCCGCAGAGACTCAAGAATACGTGCGCCGCGTCGCTCGCAGCCGCATCCGCTGAGCCAGGGCGAACGCAGCTAGCAGCACGAGCGCTGAACGGCAGCCGGATGGGTGGTGTGCGACCGCGCAACCGGGCGGAGCGTCGCCCGCCGCCGCTTCACAGCGCGCGCTGCGCCAACCCTTCGCGCACAGCGCATCGATCGCCCGCTGTGCATAGGTGGCCTGCTCGAAGAACGCTGGCTGCTCCCCCTCGGCCACGACGGCGGCGACCGCACAGCCCGCGTCGGTGTCACGCAAGTCGGCGCCGCCGCGACCGAGCACACCGACGAGCGCGCCGTTGGCGTCGAGCACTGGCCCGCCACTTCCGCCTTCGAAGACGTCGGTGCGAAGCGAGAACACATCGCCGCGGTCGCTTCGCGGGTCGACGGCGCGAGCCGCCGGATCGACCTTGGCAGGCAGTCCGAGCGGGAAGCCGAGCGTCACGAGCGGCTGATCGGGCACGAGCTCCGCGGTCGACAGCGACACCGGCCGGCGGTCATCCGAGACCTCGCGATCGAGCTGCACGACCGCGAAATCGCCACGCGGCCGCTGGCCCGGGGCGCTGCGTTCCCGCACCACCACCGCCGCGCAGCCGTAGATCGATGCGTCGGACAGCGCGGCCAGCTGGCCCGCGGCATCATAGTAATAGTCGAACACGAACGCTTGCTCGACACAGCTCGGAGCATCGCGTCCGTCGCTGATGCAGTGCGCGGCCGTTAGCACGAGGTCCGAGTCGATCAGCACGCCCGAGCAGGTCGCGGCGACGGGCTGTGCGGCGAAGCGCTGCTCGGGGCATAGCCCATAGAAATCCGCGAGCGCTTCGCCTTCGATCCTCGGTTCGGCTGCGTCGCGGACCACGTTCGTGCGCGGCATCAGCGCCACGAGCGACGCGCGCGCGAGCTCGCGCAGCGCGGCATCGGGATGCTCGAAGACCTCGAGCCGATCATCTGCACCGTAGAGGATCGGCTCGCGATGGCCAGCAACGCGTTCCTCAGCAGGCGTAGCGCACGCGGCGCAGAGCATGAGCAAGCTCTGCGCCGCCCGCCATCCGGCCGCGCTCAGTGCAGCGTGCCGTCGTTGTCGCAATGGAGCACTCCGAGCCCGTTCGCATCATCGAAGCCCAATCCGCAGTCGAACGGCAGCCCGAAGTTGCTGCGCATGTCGATGAGGAAGGTCGCCACGAAGATGAGCTGCGCTTCGGTGAGACCCGAATACGTCACGAGCCCGGCGTCCGGTAAGCAGCTGTCTTCACCCGATGCGATGCCGGTGTGAAGCAAGCGCAACATCGGTGTCACGAGCGGGCCCCCCGAATCGCCTTTGCATGGCCGAGGTTGCAGAGGGTCCGACCACGTGAGCACGTGCGCTAGGCCGGTGTTGTCGCCATTGAACAAGGAATCGGCGCGGCTCATCGTCGCCATGCGCAGCGTACCGAAGCCGTTCGCGTCGTCGGTCGTGCCGTAGCCGGCGATCGTGTACTGAGGGAACAAAAATTGCGGCCCTCCGGCGCGGAACCACTGAAACACCGCGTTGTTCGGAAGCTGCGTGCCCTCGCAGTCGATCAGGTCACCGTCGCAGGTGTCCATGCCGTCGACGAGCAAGATCATCGCTGCGTCCTTGAAGTTCAGCTCCCAACCCTCCTGCGCCCAGCCGAGCGCAGTCCCGGCGTAGACGGTCACGGCCGGTCCCGAGCTCTGCGTGAACTGAACGACCAGGTCGCCAACACCGAAAGGCAGGATGCCCGCCATGCAGTGACCAGCCGTCAGCAAGAACCAACGGTTGATGACCTGCGCCGTGCAGCCGTTCGGCAGCAACACCACGCCGCGGCCGAACCCATCGTCGAAATCGATATCGGCACCGTTGCGGATCTTGTCCACGCCGAGCACTTCGTCGTTGTCGACGCTGGTGAACGCTGCGTCGAGCTCGGCTCGACTCACGAGCGCCGGCGGCGAAGCCGCGAGCTCGTGCAGCATGGTCTCATCTACGCTGTCGTGAGCCGATCCATCGACAGTGCATGCTGCGGTGCCGAGTGTGGCGACGAGCGCCACTACACTGCCCATCTGAATGCTTCTCATGGTTGGCCTCCGTTCTCGAAGCTCGAATGCGAGCTCGTTCGAAACGGAGGCTAGGCGGTGATCGCGCTCGCCAACTTGGGAAGTACTGGGGATCGATCGGAGGCGTGACGAGCATGTGTGAGGCAGGAAGTCGCGTGTCGCTCGACGATCAGCCGAGATCGTCTTCGGGCACCGGCTCGGGATCCCGCTTCACGTCTTCCTCTTCATCGTCGTCTTGTGGAAGCTCTTCACCGTCCGGCGTTGGATCTTGATCTTCTTCGCGCTCATTGCCGATGGCGATCGCGCCACCGAATCGAACCTGGGTCGCTCGTTGCGTAGTCATGATGGGTCACCTCGACACCACCCTCTCCAAATCCCATGCCACAGCACGCGTTCGCGGATCTCGGCGCGATCTTTGCTCGTTTGAGCACGTTGCTGTTTCGCGACCGCGGCAAGAAGCCTCAACGTGGCCGGTCGCACATCCACGAGGTCAGTTATGAAAACGCCCAACGGATACACCGCCGACGAGCCCACCCGCGAAGAGGTCGATCGCTGGACCGGCGCAGCGGTGATCGAGCTCGGTACCGACTGGTGTGGTTACTGTCGCGCCGCGCAGCCGATCATCGCCGCCGGCCTCGGAGAGCGAGCTGGGCTCAAGCACATCAAGGTGGAAGACGGCAAAGGCCGGCCGCTCGGCCGCTCCTTCCACGTAAAGCTGTGGCCGACTTTGGTGTTTTTGCGCGACGGCAAGGAAGTAGCGCGGCTCGTGCGGCCGGAGCGCGCAGAACAGGTTGCGGAAGCGCTGGCTCGCACCCGATAGCTGTGCCGTTGCGTGCCAAAGAAACGGGTCGCGACGCTGCGAAGCGCTGAAATTGCTGCCAAATCTCGCGTGGCATATGCCTTGCTGTCGTTTTAATGCATGCGAGAAAAGCGAATGGGCGTGGGGCGGCGATCGGCAGTGGGTTTCGCGCTGGCGCTTGCGCTGGGGTGCTCCGGGGGCGGAGGTGAAAGCGGCGGTGGCGGGGCTTCCGGTGCGGGCGGCGGGATGGGGCCTGGGCCCTCGGTCGCGCTCACGCCCGGCACCCAAGTCGCGCTCCAGCTCTCCAGCGCCGATCAAAGTGAGCTGAACGCGATCGAGAGCAAGCTGGACGAGCTCGACGATCTCTCCGCGAGCGAGCTGCTCGAACAGCACGCCGTCAGCTTCACCGAGCTCGGCTACGACCCGCTCAGCGCGCAGAACCTCGATCTCATTCAAGGCTCCTCGCTCGCGCTCGATCAAGCCGCGCTCGACAAGCTCGAGACACAGGGCTTCGTGATCACGCCCAACCAGGCGTTTCCGAACATGGGCTACGGGCTCACGTCGATCTACGCCGAGGACCTGCCCGTGTTCGTGAGCGTCGATTCGATCCTCGACGCCGTTCACCTCTCGTACGACGCCATCCTCAAAGACGTCGAGCTGTTGGGTTTGATCGGCGAGCTGCGAACGATGTTGACCCAGGCGCGCGAGAACCTCGCTGCCGGCGGTGTGAGCCCGGCCGAGACCGCGGCAGACATCGACCTGTTCCTCGCCGTCGCGCTGCAGCTCTTGACCGGCGAGGGCGCCGCCCCGGTCGCAGGCGGCACTCAGGAGGAGATCGTCGAGCTGGTGAGCAAGGCGCAGCAACACAACGGCATCCAAAACGTGGAGATGTTCGGCGTGAAGCGCGACCTGGACTTCTCGCAGTTCGAGCCGCGCGGGCACTACACGGATTCGGTCGAGCTCGAGCGCTACTTCCGCGCGATGATCTGGCTCGGCCGCACCGACTTCCGGTTGATCGAGACGCTCGGTGACGGCAAGCAAGTCTTCCATCACCGTCAGCTGGCCAACATGCTGGCACTGCGTGACGTGGTCTCGGGACCGGCGCGCGATGCATACGCGCGGATCGATGCCGCGGTCACCGCGTTCGTGGGTGAGCACGACTACATGCAGCTGTCCGAGATCGACGCGCTGCTCCAAGACCTCGGCGCGACCAACTCGGCCGAAGCGCTCGCGCTCGACGATGAGACGGTCGCGCAAGCGATCATCGACGGCGGCTATGGGGCGCAGCGGATCGCGAGCCAGGTGATCTTCAAGGAGCCGGGTGCGCCCGCCGGCGCCCTGCCGCTCAGCCGTAGCTTTGCGCTGTTGGGCCAGCGCTACGCGGTCGACTCGCACGTGTTCTCCAATGTGGTGTTCGACCGCGTGCCACCGAAGGACGGCGTGACCCGGCGCTTGCCCGATCCGCTCGATGCCGCCTACGCGGCGCTCGGCAACGCGAGCGCGCTGCCGCTGCTCGAGCCCGGACTCGAACAATACGGCTACGCGCCACACCTCGAGCGCATGCGTGTGCTGGTGGACGAGCACGGCGAAGAAGTCTGGGACCAAAACCTCTACAACGGCTGGCTCGGTGCGCTGCGCGCGCTCTCGCCGCTCGAGGGGCTCCAAGATCCCGGCGCGCTAGGCATGCCGAGCGTGACCGGCACCGAAGCCTGGTCGCGCCGTATGTTGAACGCTCAGCTCGCGTCGTGGGCGCAGCTGCGCCACGACACGATCCTGTACGTGAAGCAGAGCTACACGACCGGCGTGTCGTGCGAGTTCCCAGACGCGTACGTCGATCCGTATCCGGAAGCGTTCGCGCGCATCGCCCGGTTTGCGGCGCGCGGCCGCGCGCTGACCGACATCTTGGCGAGCGGGGCAGCGGCCAATCTGGCGCCGTCGGTAGGTGCGTACTTCAGCGAGCTCGAGATCGTCGCGACCCAGCTGCGTGACATGGCCGAATCGCAGCGCACGGGCACGCCTTTCAATGCCGAGCAGATGGCATTCATCAACGACGCGGTGCGCAATCGCGTCGAAGGTTGCGGCGGTCCGACCGTTTACGAGGGCTGGTACGCGCGCATCCTGTTCGACAAGTCGGACGATGATATGGACCCGACGATCGCGGACGTTCATACGGACCCGGGCGGAAATACGCCGCCCGCGGTGCTGCACGTCGCCACCGGCCTGCCGCGCTTGATGGTCATGACGGCCGACACCTGCGAAGGCCCGCGCGCCTATGCCGGCGTCGTGTTCTCGTATCACGAGGTCGTCACCGAGCTCGATCGCCTGACCGACGAGGACTGGGCGGAGATGGCCCGCGGCGCTGACGACGTGCCCTGGATGCAGTCGATCCTGCCCTAATCGACTGGAGCGGGGCGCGGTGTACTATCGCGCGCATGATGTTCGTCCTCGGCATTGCGGCAGTGGTGGCGGCGCTGAAGCTCTGGAGTGAGCCGGCGCGCGAGCTGATCATCAAGCTCGGCACGATGAAGGACTGGGCGCGCCGCGAGAACCCCGAGCTGTATGCCCGCACGCTCCAGCCGCTCAGCTCAGCGAGCGGCACCAAGCTGTCCTCGGGCAAGCGCTTGACGCTGACGCTGCGCGCCGACCTCTCGGGCTTCGGCGAGATCGTTCAACGCTTGCAGCGCGAAGCAAAGGTGCTCGATCGCAAGGCGCACATCGCGATGTGGCCGATCGCGTTGTACGCAGTCGTCTTCGCCGGTTGGTGGTTCCTGATCGGATGAATCAGAGCGGCTTGGCGTCGTGTGCGATCTCGAATTCGAGCACGAGCCGATGCGGCACGCGACCGACCAGCAGCGAGCCCCACAGCGACAGGTGCCAGTGGACGCCGTACTTGGCCTTGATGCGCTCGAAGATCGACGTGCGCCGCTCGGGCTCGAGCACGAACCGGCAGACCGCGGGATAGAACGGTGAGGACGTGCGCGCCCAGACGTCGCTCGCAGCGACCCACACGTTCGGGTTGTTGCGGAAGCGCTTGACCTTGAACGTGCGGTCGTCGGTGTAGCAGTAGAGCTTGCCGTCGATCGGTGTAGTCCAGGTCGGCGTGTCAACCGGGGTTCCGTCCTTACGAAAGCTACGGATGCACATGCAGGGGGATGCCTGGCAGGCAGCCAGGAGCTCGGGCGGCATGGGCTCGATGTACCAGCGCCGAGGCGCGCTTGTCGATAAGCAGTCCCTTGACGGGGCGGCTTTGGTGCACAGTTGTCCGCCATGACGAGCGACACCACGACAACCGAAGCGAAGTGTCCGTTCAATCACACGTCCGGCGGTGGCACGTCGAACCGTGACTGGTGGCCCAAGCAGCTGCGGCTGGATCTGCTGCACCAGCACTCGTCCAAGTCCGACCCGATGGGCGAGGACTTCGACTACGCAAAAGACTTCAAGAGCCTGGATTTCGCGGCGCTGAAGCAGGACCTGGCAGCGCTGATGGCGAGCTCGCAAGCCTGGTGGCCCGCCGACTTCGGTCACTACGGCCCGCTGTTCATTCGCATGGCGTGGCACAGCGCCGGGACGTACCGCGTCGCCGACGGGCGCGGCGGCGGCGGCCGGGGCCAACAGCGCTTCGCGCCGCTCAACAGCTGGCCGGACAACGGCAACCTCGACAAAGCACGCCGCCTGCTCTGGCCGATCAAACAGCAGCACGGCCGCAAGATCTCGTGGGCGGACCTGATGATCCTCGCCGGCAACGTCGCGCTCGAGACGATGGGCTTCAAGACGTTCGGCTTCGGCGGCGGGCGACAGGACGTCTGGGAGCCGGATCAGGACGTGTTCTGGGGCGCAGAGAAGGGCTGGTCCGCAACTATCAAAAGGGCAAGTCCAAGGTCTCCGCCGAGGACATGCTGATCGACAGAGCCCAGCTGCTCACGCTGACCGCGCCGGAGCTGACCGTGCTCATCGGCGGTCTGCGCGCGCTGGGTGCCAACGCCGGCAAAGCCAAGCACGGCGTCTTCACGACTCGGCCCGAGACGCTGAGCAACGACTTCTTCGTCAACCTGCTCGACATGAGCACGCAATGGCAGCCGGTCTCGGACGTCAAGGACATCTTCGAAGGCCGCGACCGCACGACGAACGCGCCCAAGTGGACCGCCACCCGCGTCGACCTGGTGCTCGGCTCGAGCTCGCAGCTGCGCGCCCTGGCCGAGGTCTACGCAAGCTCGGACGGGCAGCAAAAATTCGTACGGGACTTCGTCGCAACTTGGACCAAGGTGATGAACTTGGATCGCTTCGATATCGCGTGAAGCGCGCGCTATGCTCACGCGATGGATCGGCTCGAGCAGATCGCTGCGACGTTCGCCTTTCAACAGAGCTACGGCCACGTGTGCGAGGACACGGCGCTCGCACGCTACGTGCGAAACCACGCGCTACCGGACATCTGGGTGGCGAACCACGTGAGCCTCGTGCGCGCGCAGCGAGCGCGTGAGATCGATGACGTGCTCGAGCGCACCGAGCAGGCGCTCGGGCACTGCACCCACCGCATGTTCATCGTGGACGCGCTCACGCCGCCGGCGTTCGTCGCGCGGCTCGCGCTCGATGGCTACTCGGAGCTCTCAGCCACGCTGCACATGGTGCTCGAGGGTGAGCTGCGCGCGCCCCGCGCGACGAGCGAGCTGCGTCCGGTCGAGCGCGAGGACGACTGGGAGGCGTTCTATGAGCTGCTTCGCGCCAATCACCTCGAGAAGCTCGTGCATGGCCTGCAGCTCGATGAAGCGATCACCCGCGGCGTCGTCGCCGCTCACCGCGCCAAGCTCGGCGCCGTGCAATTCTTCCTCGCCATCGTCGATGGCGAACCGCGCGCCTATGGCTCGTCGATCGTCGCGCCATACGGCATGGGCATCGTGGAAGACATATTCACCCTGCCCGCATATCGGAAGCGCGGTCTAGCCACCACGCTGATCGCACATGCGATCGCGTATGCCCGCGCCCGCGCTATGGGACCGATGTTGATCGGCCCGGTTGCCGACGAAGCGCCCAAGGCGCTCTATGCAGCGCTCGGCTTTGAGCCCCAGTGCCTCACGCGCCAATACATGCTCGATCGCGAGCCAGCCACCGCTAGCTAGAGCCAAGCGCATGGACGTCGGGTGACTCGAGAATCTTCTTGGACGCTTTGCCCTGCGCAGCGCGAATGAATGCGCGGCCGAGGATCTCGGGCGTGGTCACGAAGCGCGGGAAGAGCTTGTGCAACACCGGAAAGATCGCCGCCGCCGCGCCGTAGAAGAAGCGGTAGAGCGGCGTGCTCGTGCTGCCGCCAGGGGCCGGCACGAGGCCGGCGAGCCGGATGATCGTGACCGAGCCGAACGGCATACCGAGCAACAGGTTCTCTGCGCGGCCCTTGATGCGCGCCCACATCACGGAGCCCTGCTCGCTCGAATCCGTGCTGCGACCCGACACGAACACGATCGCCATGCCTGGATTGAGCGGCAGCAGCACGTCGACCACCGCCTTGGTCAGATCGAACGTCGGGCGCGTGTAGTCGGCCTCGCTCATGCCGGCCGAGCTGACGCCGACAGTGTAAAAGCAGGCATCGAAGCCCTTCAGCTGCTCAGCGACGGGCCGCAGATCGAATAGATCATCGTGGAGCAGCTCACGGTACTTGGGGTGCGCGAAGCCCTTGCTCCGACGCGCGACGCTCAACACTTCCGCCACGTCGGGATTTTGCAGGCACTCGTGGAGCACCGCGTGACCCACCATGCCGGTGGCGCCGAACAACACGACCTTGAGCGGTTTCGTCATAGATCCGCGAGCCTAGCGCACTGCGGTCAAAAGATGCCGCACGCCAAGCCCGCGGCCAAGGTTTGGCCCAGCTCGCGTGCCTGCGCGAGCTGCGCGTCGGTCACGGCGACGCGAAAACCTTCGGGATCGGCCGCGCGCATCTCTTCGGTGACGCCGCTCGTCGCGATCACCGGCTCCGCGACTTTCTGAAGCGGGTAGCCGCGCGCGATGCGCTCGATCTGGCGAACGGCGCCGGTGCCGTCGTTGCCGGCGCTGATCAGCACGGCGTAGGGCAGCTTTCGAAGGTGTCCGCGCGCTGGATAGTAGGTACGGTCGAAGAAGTCCTTGAGCGCGCCGGACATGAAGCCGAAGTTCTCGGGCGTGGCGAACAAAACAGCGTCGGCCCAGAGGAGATCTGCCAGGCCTGCGTCCGCTGCGCGCAGCAAACGTGTCTCCACGGCCTCATGCTCCTCACTTGCGCCTTCGGTCGCAGCCTGCGCCAAACGTGCCGTGTTTCCCGACTGGCTGTGAAAAACGATCAGCAAGTGTTTCATCGCCATCTCTCACCAGGATACGCGGGGAGGCATTCAGCCGCACTGAGACTCGAGCGACCGGTCGTGGAGCCGCGATCGTAGCCGCAGGACCTTATTCAGCGACGGCATGACCGGTGCAGATGCCGGCGACGTTTGGGGACCGCGAATCGAGGCGTTATGAGTGAGACCGTTGCACAGCCAAAGACCGTCGTCCTAAACGTGAACGACTCCGATGCCATGCGCTTCGCAATCTCCGCCATGCTCAAGCGCGCGGACTTCGAGGTCCTCGAGGCCGCGACCGGTGAGGAAGCGCTCACCATCATCGAGACCCACGAGCCACATCTCGTCATTCTCGATGTTCACTTGCCGGGCGCCAATGGTTTCGAAGTGTGCAAGCGCGTCCGCGCGAATCCGTTCCGCGGCACGATGCGCATTCTCCACACCTCCGCGATGAGCGTGTCGCTGGAAGACAAGATCGAGAGTCTCGAGAGCGGCGCCAATGGCTTTCTCGAGCAGCCGTTCGAGCTCGAGGCGCTGCGCTCGTGCGTTCGCTCGCTGCTCGACCTCGGTGAAGCTTCGGCGCCGGTTGGTACCGTGGTCGCGGCGCCACGAACCGATCACGTGCTGCACATGCTCGATCAAATCGACGATGGCGTGCTCTGCCTCGATGACGCGTGGCGCGTCACGTTCGTGAACGCGATGGCCGAGCGCTGTCTCGGTCGCAAGCGCGACCAGCTGCTCGGTGAGGATGTATGGACGGCCGTTCATAC
>Ga0193752_1003561_pt1 | contig 10673 bp, 8 predicted proteins | sample H1c1metaG_FD_144924 | JGI IMG/M metagenome (GOLD analysis project Ga0193752, IMG submission 144924) | Soil microbial communities from a riparian zone of the East river system, Colorado, United States - H1c1 | ecosystem: Environmental > Terrestrial > Soil > Riparian zone | place: USA: East River...
CCTGAATTTTTGGGGCAAAGCAGAGGTCCCTTCGGCCCCACAACCCACCCAACTTGAATTGTTTTGAAATAAAAAAATGCTTCAATCCTGACTTATCACTGCAGAAAAGAAGCATTTTTTATTCACGACATTCCTTGCTAACCCAATGCCTATCAGCGATTAATGAGGTCGCTAATATCGTGTTCTCTAATCTTTAATCAAACCACAACCTTGGCACACATCATAAAAATTATAGAAGTAATATCGTGTTCTCTAATCTTTAATCAAACCACAACAGTTCCATCAGTTTATATTTGAAAGCCACGAATATCGTGTTCTCTAATCTTTAATCAAACCACAACTGGTTATACAGGATTTCTTCAAGAATTCAGAATATCGTGTTCTCTAATCTTTAATCAAACCACAACCTTACATTGATGGATAACTGGTGTGCTTAAATATCGTGTTCTCTAATCTTTAATCAAACCACAACAGCATTGGCCGGAACAGACGGATGGAACATAATATCGTGTTCTCTAATCTTTAATCAAACCACAACGTATATGAAACAATGTGCAGAATGTGTTAAAATATCGTGTTCTCTAATCTTTAATCAAACCACAACCCACCAAACAAAGCGCCTGCAGCACTGCCTAATATCGTGTTCTCTAATCTTTAATCAAACCACAACGATGTTGTTACTGGCTTTGGCGGTAATTCAATATCGTGTTCTCTAATCTTTAATCAAACCACAACGCAGGCTCTACCATGCATGATTCTCCTGTGAATATCGTGTTCTCTAATCTTTAATCAAACCACAACTTGTTGTTCAGCGGCTTCACGATGTACAAAAATATCGTGTTCTCTAATCTTTAATCAAACCACAACATACATTTTCACCTCCTTTTATCCTAAGTAATATCGTGTTCTCTAATCTTTAATCAAACCACAACTATGCGCCGGGGTTCACTTCCATCACATAGAATATCGTGTTCTCTAATCTTTAATCAAACCACAACATTTTGAAAGGTATGTGATGCAGAAGATTTAATATCGTGTTCTCTAATCTTTAATCAAACCACAACCACCAAAGTACCTCATTAGCTTTTCAATCGAATATCGTGTTCTCTAATCTTTAATCAAACCACAACCTGTTGTACGGCGTGATGATGGCGTATTCAATATCGTGTTCTCTAATCTTTAATCAAACCACAACCGACTAGATTGTTTTCAGGCTTGCCTGCTTAATATCGTGTTCTCTAATCTTTAATCAAACCACAACGTACTTCGCTTAATTTGCTTACCTCTAAGAATATCGTGTTCTCTAATCTTTAATCAAACCACAACGCTGCAATGCGTAACGATTGTCGCGGGTTCAATATCGTGTTCTCTAATCTTTAATCAAACCACAACTACTTTTTGATTGATTCCACAACCACGAAAATATCGTGTTCTCTAATCTTTAATCAAACCACAACCATTGTCCTGCATACTATTAAAGCTTTCCAATATCGTGTTCTCTAATCTTTAATCAAACCACAACGGAACATTGAGCTTGCCAATGGCGATATCAAATATCGTGTTCTCTAATCTTTAATCAAACCACAACTTCCAAAGCATACTGGTAATCAAATACGCTAATATCGTGTTCTCTAATCTTTAATCAAACCACAACTGGCAAAACAGTGTCCACTTTAACGGCTATAATATCGTGTTCTCTAATCTTTAATCAAACCACAACTAATCGCCTTTTAATATTTGCGAAAGCGCAAATATCGTGTTCTCTAATCTTTAATCAAACCACAACTGATGTCCATCAGGACCTGTCCGCAGATGTAATATCGTGTTCTCTAATCTTTAATCAAACCACAACCGCTGCACACATCGCATTATGATCATGACAAATATCGTGTTCTCTAATCTTTAATCAAACCACAACAGTTAACTTCCCACACCAGTAAAACAAAAGAATGTCGTGTTCTCTAATCCTTAATCAAACCACGACATTCGTGTCGTTGTGTTCAAACCACAACCGAACTCGAACGTCAGTGCCCACACTTTATAAAGAATTAATCTTCTCTATTTTGCCTATCGAGGATATTCTAAAATCAAAACCTTCGACCAAAACATTTAAAGCAGACTTAGATAATCGCAATTTTTCATTTGCCAATTCAAAATTTAAAGATGATGCTTTTTCTAATTCACCATCAGGTTTAGCTGTTGAATGTAATCTAAACTGAATTCTGCCGTCGGCCTCTATTGCCGAAGTTTTATACAAACGTTTCGCTAATTCTATCGCATCCAGTTCCCAGACCTCATCTTTGAAATCTTTAAAAAAGAAAACTAATGTTCCTGTTTTTAGTAAGAATTTCAAATTCAATATATTCTTATTTTTATCTTCAATGTTATATTCTAAAGGATATTTATGACTATTAGTTCTCGAATTGTAGTATTTACCCGCATCAAAATTATTTATGACTTTAAAATCTGTTAGCAATTTGCCTTTTCCATCAATTCCTTCATAAATTGCCATACAATAATTACCATCATTTTTAGCAAAATAATGCTGCTTATGTTCATGCCGGGAAACATCTCTGTGCTTCTTTATTAATAATGGATTCGTCACATCGGCCGTGTAATATCTGATTTTTTTTATTGGAATAGGCGCTCCTTTTTGATTGGGCAAAGTATAAAGCTCATTCTTTATTTTGTATTCGAGTTGCTCGATGCCGGTTTTTAATTCCTGCTCACGTCTTTCATCAGCGTTTTTTATTTGCCTCTTTAAGTCTTCGATTTCTTTTTTTATTGTTTTTTCCTGTTCTTTTCCACTCATGACTATTTCCCTCACTTTATCATCAACAATATTTTTAATATCGCTTTCTGAAAAATTCTCTATCGGTTTCCGCAAAACATACTTTATCACTTCTTCAGGCTTTCCTGTTTTCTTATCGATTTCTTCTCTTTTTATCGCCCCATAAAAACTTTCTTTGTGCAGTGCGCCGCGAACCGTATCGCCTTGTTTATATTTGATTTCGCTCTTTTCATTTCGTTGGATTAAACCTCTTTTTCTAATGGCTTTTTTACTTTGTACAGGTAAAACATCCGGTGTATAATGACTTATTAATATATTGTTATCAAACTCTTTTACATCATCATTAAACCCTTTCCATGGAATTCTATGTGAGAATGATGGTTTTGGCTTTCCATAATATTCAAACTGTTCTAAATCTTGATAATAGTTGGCTAAAGCATCGTTTATATCTCTTGTGCAGCAAGCTACTACAACAGCATCTTTGGCATGGTGCGCATGATTGGTTCTGGTCTTTTCTTCCAATCCCCACATTTGCCTCAAATTCGCCGTTGTTTTCCCTTTTACCGGATATACTTTATTAAATGCTGTTTTCAGAAATAAATTTCCATATTTACTGATAATACCAATATCCACTGACTGGCTATTTTTAAATCCTTCCGGAATTTCTTCAATGATAAATGACTTATATTTTTTAAAATAATAAGTGTGCTCAAATTTAAGTTTTGTCCTTTTAATTATATTTTTATCCCTGTTTTCTTTGGTTGAAGCTACTTTTATCTTTTTAGAGATGTCTTTCATTTGATCTTCCAATCCTTTATATTTTGCGAACCAACGGCTAATCCTTGGCAAAATCTCAATATGATTATCACATTCAAAGGGAATCTTATCTTTTTTATTTTGTCTATTATAAGTAGCACAACACAAAGTTTTATTGATTTGCGAATTGTCTAAACTCCTGCTTCTCGGAATGGTATGTTCTATATCAAATTTTGGATTGCTACCTATAAAATCACAAATCCCTATATTTTTTCCGGTATATAAACAAACCTTATCTTGTTCGATCCAAAGTTGATATTTAAGGATTTCATCTTCTGTTGGTTCGATTTCCTGATGGCATTGTTCTTTGTAAATTATTTTAATTTCTTCAACAAATTTATTTCGCCTGTTCTTTAATTCTTCCTGCCATTGTCTTATCGCAACTCTTTCATTAGCTGAATTCAATTCTCTTGGCATTTCAATATGAATTATTGTTTCTTCATCAATTAAATCATCTTTAATCAATTGATTGACTACTTTTTTCAATTGGTGCAAAGAACGCATTGCCATCGGATTCTTTATTGAGGAAATTAACGGGCTTCCTAAATATAATTTCCCGTCATCTTCACTTCTTTTGGCTTTTTTATAAACTTCAATGGCAGATGGATGGTATAATTTCTTTAAATCATCAGTGCTTACATTAAAATTATCTTCCAAGAATTCTTTTAAAATTTCATCTATTGTTTTCTTTTTAACAAACTCACCTCTTCCCGATTTCAATTGCATCTGGCTTGAAAAAAGCTCAAAGCATTCCGTTAAAATTTCTGTTTTATATTCTTCCCGAGTTTCATTCCATTTTTTAGTCCCAAAGAAATCTTTAACCTGTTTCTCCAGATCATTTTTATAAACCTCGGCAACAAATTTATTATCTGAACTCCAAGTTCCATTTGCCTTTTTAATGTTCTTAATTAATCCGTTTACAATTTCAATATTGTTGCTGTAAACTTTATAATTTTCCAAAATAGAATTAATTTCAGTATTGATCACGCGTTTATTTTCTTCGCTATTCCATATTTCATTCGGCAAAATATTTTTCATATTGGCCAGGAAAACAGAATGAGCGTAAATCAAATTTTGTTTTAAATAAGGTAAAATATTTCGAATGGCTTTTAAACTCAACGAGCCATAATCTTGTTTTAGCTTTATTTTAGAAAACTTAGTTGCTGTTTTATCATCACATAATAGACTTTCTGCCGCAAATTGTTTTAGCTTTTCTTCATTATCAAAACGAAACAATACATGCCATATAGCATCAACTATTTCTTCTGCAGTTTTTTTAGCGCCGTTTTTATTTAGCTTATTGAAATTGGCTAACAAATATTCTTTCCAATCTTTACCAAAAACTTCTCTTAAATTGGCAATCGTAGGACATCCGGCAACATTACTTCCTAAATTATAATTGAAAAGAATGTCATACTCTTTACTGTTTTTGTCCTTGTAATATCCGAATTTTAAGTTTTTTGGCGTTAGCTTTTTTGCTATTTCGAGAAAGTCGAAGTTGGCTTTTGATTTTCTGTAAAATAAAGAATCTATCAATTCCTTTTCATCAGTATTTAATACCCGGAGTTTTTCATCGTTTGGCGTTTTTATCTTAATGTTATTCAAAAAACCATACAATCTGAATTCTTCATAATCGGGATGCGAAATAGGCGCGCACGATTTTCTATTCTCCAAAGGGCATTTTGCAACCAATCCCTTTTGGGATTTTAAAGGTCTTTGAAAAAATATTGCCTCTTTAATTTTATTCTTTAGTTCAGTAGAAATGTTTTGTTTATCACAGATCTTATCAAACTCTATTATATAATGGTCTTTTCTATCAGTATATTCGCCTCTGATTTTTAGTCCTTTTTCATACAATGTGTAAAAGTATTCTCCTAATGTTGCGCATCCTGAATTCTCAATTTTTTCAGATAAATCGCTAATGGCTTTTTTTACCGGTCCAAGAAAATCTTTCTTGTTCAACCGTTCAGTTAGCTTGACTTTTAAATCATCATATACCAATGCCTCATTATCTTTAATGATTGCATTAAATGCTCGTGAAAGCGTAAATAAAGGTTTGTCAATAGTTTCTTCTTTATCAAAAGAAGATAGAAAATCATTAAATAATTCCGAAAACTCAATGACAGAATGCGATTCAGTAATTAATGAAGTGATTTCAAATTTCTTTTCCTCAACAATCGAATTATCCGAACTGTCTAGCCTATTGCTTAAAAAACCTCTTCTTTGCGCAATATGATAAAAAGCCCTTCCGATATTATACCTATCTTGTTTGTTATTTAGATCAAGTGAATTTTTAACCGAGATGAATCTAAAATAATAAGGATTGTCTTTTTGCGCTTTTCTTTGATTGTCATCATCCTGATTGTCTGTGCTTAGCCATTTTCTAAATTCTGCATTTTGAGGATATATCTTTTTATACCTCCAATCACTTAATTCTTCCTCCGTTAAACCTGGGCAAAAATTATTGTCTGATAAAACTTGAAGTAAATCAATTTTCCTGATTTTTCTTCTATATTTTAATTTTCTGGCGCTTCTGTAATCGGTTCTTTGAGCGGCTTTTGAACTTTCACTGTTGGTTTTTGCTTCAATATTAACCCCTTCCGAGAAAATCCTGACGCCTCTATCCACTAAGGAAAATTCTGCTCCATCTTTATCAACTATCGCCCATCCGATACTATTTGTACCCAAATCCAATCCTAAAATTCTGCTCATAACTATATCTTTTTATGAAACTTTAAATCTAATCTAAAAAAAATAATCCATTTTATGGTTTTCAGTAATAATGACAAGAATTATTTTATTAGGTTTGTACAGATTAAATCTCTAATCTTTAATCTTATCACAATAAGGCTATATGCCGTAGATGAAAATCTAAAATCCCGCATACTCTGTGGGATTTACTTTTTAATATAGTTCATAACTGGAAGTATAAATCTTTAGTCCTGCTTCGGTGGACTTTTTGTTTAAGGCAACAAGCTTTTTGTACCAACTTCTTCCCCCAATTTCTTCAGTTATTAAAATTCTGAAATGCCTCGCGGTATTGTTTGCTGCTCTTTTGGCAGCGGCCATGATGTCGCTTTTATTAAATTCCCCAATCTTATTATATTCTGCGTCTGGCAAATGATATTCATCGCCATCATCACCAATAATGGTTCTTGTAAAACCTTCATGCTCCATCTCATCATGTAAAATATTATAATCCCCTTGCTGAGGTAGTATCAGTTCAATTCTGGCAGTAAATCTTGCCATAATATTTATTAAATTATTTTTTTAAAATAAAGTCCTTAATTATCTTATCCATATCCGAAGGCAATTCAGCCGTTCTGATTTCAAATCTCTTTACTTTCATTTCGTCAAACCATTTAGACCAATAAGCTTTTATTACTTTATCCTCATATGGATTGTTAGGGCTTGGATTAATTCCTAATACAAGGATTTCAAGATTTGACAAATCATCATTTGCTTTAATAAAACCTAGATTTTTATTAGTCAAAATAGTATTCCAGTCAGGTTTATTTAAACCATTATCCCGAATCAATCTGGATGTCAAGTAAGATGTTTTATTTTCTTCCTTCATTAAGGAATTTTCAAAATAAATATATCCATCAGTAAGTATGACCAAGATGTTTCTATGTCCTTTTTCAATACAATAATCATTTATCCGGCTTTGAAAAAATTTCCATGTATCTGACCCTACATAATTATCATCCTTTATTGCCAACTGATATAACTTCAAAGGATCATTTTTATAAGATTTTTCGATTTTTGCCAGTAGTTCATTTGAAACATTGGCTTTAGAAATCTCAAACTTTAAATCTTTGGAAATTGCATTTATGTCGGAATTTAAAGGCGCCGGGTCAAAATACATCTGAATCTTATCATTCATTTGCTTTATCTTCTTCCCTTTGACATGATCCATGAAAGCCTGAGAAACAGAATTAATATATCCGACATCACGGAGGTAATATTCCATGGTAGGATTTGGATATTTTTTCGGGTCAATCCTGTCAGAAAGATCAATTAGAACGCTTACATTTAAATTGCCCGAAAAATCTTTAGGCTCTTTTTTGACAGGTTTTTCTTCGTCGTCATTTTTGCATGAAAAAGAAATGACTGAAAGCAGGCTTATCGTCAATATTATTATCTTCTTCATTTAATTAATTTTTAGAGTAAACAAGATGTTGATAATCGGGATCTATTCCCAAGTTTAATTCTTTAAGATGTTGAGTCGTGATTTCTTCACAATTTTCAAGAAGCTGAGTCTTTTCTTTGTGCGGCAACGCGATTTCCGTTTCAATTGCTTGATACCATCCTTCTCGATATTGATTGTGGTAATTTAAATATTCCTTTATCGGAAATACAAAACCGTCAATCATGGATTGCAGAAGCGCAATCTTTCCAACTATTGTAGCGAGTTGCTGCTTGAAGTTCGAAATTTTTTCTGTATTCTCATTTTTTTGTTTGTCCAGGATTACCAGCTCTTCTCTTTTAGCTCTGATGAACATCCTGATTTTATCCATATTTTCATATTCCTTCATGACATAATCGAAAACCAATCCCCAAATAACATACACAACAAAACCCGCAAAAATGATCATCCAGAATTCTGCTTCTCCCAATGCAATCCGTAAATTATATGGCGGAGAGTTCAGTGTTTTATTAAAATCATATATTTTTTTCTCAATTTGATAGGCGAGTAAGGCATCAAAAGAAAAAGTTAAAAGATATAAGGCAGCTATTCTAAGACCATTTTTAAATCCTTTCTTGTTCTTTTGTGTCATGTGGATAACATATCCTAAGCCCATAAAAACGAAAGGAATGGTAACTACAAGCAAGCCTTCAAGCCAGCTAGCCTTGAAAGAATTTGTAAAAGAATTTGCATCAAATATTGCGGCTGAAAGGCTATCATCTGAAAAATCCTTGAAAAAAGCAGAATATGACGCGGAAATATAAAATACCAAAAGATAAAGGGTTATTGGAAGTATCATAAAAAGGCCAACATAGAATTGGGCTTTCATTCCCTTTCCTTCATCAATATATTTTCCAGGATTATGTTTGACATCGACAATATGTTGGTTTTTTTCCTGAATAAGACTTTCAATATCTTGCTCTTTCTTTTCGTAAACACCAATTGCGATCTCGCATTTCTTTAGTTCAGTTCGTTTTTTTTCCTGTTCCTCTTTGTAAGGTTGCTTCAATCTTTCTTGTTCAAGCTTTTGTTTACGGCATTGGTCTTCAAAACTGCTAAACAGATTTTGGAGGCAAGCGCGAAGTACAATTGGCTTTCCAGTCGCTTTGACTGATGCAGCCCAACCGCTTTGGTAATAAGTAATTCTTATTTGTTCTCTATCTTCCTCTTGGTTTTCAAAAAGATCAACCTTTGGCTCTTCTGCTTTCTTTAAACTAAATAATTGTTGAATCGATTTCATGGCTATGCATTTAGTTGATTAATAATCTCCTGTTTCTGTACACCTTTTTTCACGCAGTCAATAAGATAATTTGCAAGGTCGTCTATATTTTCATCCAAAAATTCAAACTTTTTGCAGTATTTACGAAGTGTATTCATCTCATCATCCGTGATTTTTTCATCGGCCCAAATGATGCGCGTAAGGTCATACAAATATTTGATTCTTGTTTTGAGATCTTCCGGGATATCCTGTTCATGCGTAACGGGATTTAAAAATAATTTCTCTAGTTCTTCTTTGGGCACGCCTCGTTCATCAGCAAAATGGTAGAGCATTTGAAGTTCTAGAGCATTAAAATTATCATCGGTTAAAGCCATTTGATAAAGACGTAAGAAATGACTTTTTAATTCGGTTGTAAGTGGATTATTGTCCATAGTTTTAAATTTCTAATTATAATATTTAAAAAAACATCGTTGTCAACGTCATGATAAGAATTCCTAATAATAGGATCTTTGTACATCCGCCAGCATTAGATTTACTGAAATTATTCCTATAAGATGCGCCCGGAATACCAGTTTTAACAGAAAATCCTTTTGGACTTATTGAGCCTGCTCGTGTTCTTAAACTTGGGGAAATCCCAGACTTACTTATATTCAACCCTAAACCTTTCCCAAGATTAATTCGTGTTCTAAAATTAAATCCCATATATAATGTTTTTAGTTTCAATCCTCCCATCCACACAATCCCAATCCCCTATTTTCCGCATCGCTCTTATCCATCTTCACGACTTCATGCATACAGCCGCTTAACCCGCGACACGTTTGCTTATAATGATATTTCTTTGCGCCGGCGCTTTTGCACACGTAAACAGTTTCACTCAGGTTATTTTCCTGTCGGCTTATGCTATCTCGGTTGTTGGCAGCCATATCCGTTGACGTAAAAGAGGTTGGGGGTTTGGTGGTTTTTTCAACATTACCCATACATGAAAAAGCTATAGCAGCACCAACAAGCATCAGCCCCAATCGGAGTATCGCTTTAATTTCCATAATAATTTGTTTAATGGTTGAGGCGTAGAGGATTCCGGGTGGAAGTATTTTGGCGGGAAGTAAAAATTTGTTTTGGCGGAAACAATTAACTGAAAAACAACGGATTCGATTTTGTGCTACATAATCGTTTAGCGGTCGATTTTGTCAGTTAATTACATGATTTGGGGTAATAATCTATCAATTGTCATAATCCGTCACGGTCTTAATCAACGCATCAGCATATTTAAAGATGTCATCAATACTTTCCATATCCATTTTGGTTTCGACTTTTTTTTCATTCATGATGCCGATACACTTTTTCTTGCCCAGGTATAGCCTGCAAATAGTTTTACGGTTATTGTCATCGAGCAGGATAGCAAAATAGGACTGGGCATCGCGGTGCACGACGCGACTTGGTTTAATCTTTTGCCTAAGGATGGTTTTGACAATCATGAATGCCTCGAGTTCTTCTTCGGTGGTGACAATATTCAGATCCCTCGGCTGCTCGGCATGTATGGCATCCTGCTCTTTCGCAACGGCATCTTCTTTTGTCAATGCCGATTTGAGCCTCTCGGTAATCTGGTCGCTTAGGTATTGCTGAAGTGACTTTTTTGTCAGTCCCGTGAATTGTTCCAG
>Ga0193752_1003562_pt1 | contig 10670 bp, 7 predicted proteins | sample H1c1metaG_FD_144924 | JGI IMG/M metagenome (GOLD analysis project Ga0193752, IMG submission 144924) | Soil microbial communities from a riparian zone of the East river system, Colorado, United States - H1c1 | ecosystem: Environmental > Terrestrial > Soil > Riparian zone | place: USA: East River...
GATCCGCGCAGCGGTCCAGCACTGATTGCATGCGACCGTTCTCAAGCGCGCTCGCGCGCGGTTACGCTTACGGAGCCGTGTCCAACGACCAAGCCCGCGATGACCTAGAAGGAGCGTTGATCGCCGCCGCCAAGGAAGTGGTCGCGACCCGCCAAGCGCTGATCGCGGAGCGCGCGCAACGCGAAGCGAGCGGCGCCGAGTGGACCAAGGTCGCCGAGGCGCTGCAGAGCACGCGCGAGGGGCGTGCAGGCGATCGCGCTCGTCTCGAAGCAGCGCTCGCCGAGAATGCGCTGCTGACTCGCGCCGCCGCGGACGCCCGCGAGGACGCATCAGCCACGCGCGCGCGCCTGCGCAGCGCGATCGAACGCGCGGGCGAGATCGAAGAAACGCTCGCGCAAAGTGCGCAGTCGGGCCTGATCGACAAAGCCGCGCTCGCCGAAGCGCAGCGCGAGCTGGCCGAGGCGCGGGCCGCGCTCGAGCAGAGCGCCGGGGCGCATCAAACCGAGCTGAGCCGCGCCGGCGAGCAGCTCAATGCGGCCGAAGCCGCGCGCCAGGCGGCCGACGAGAAGATCCGCGCGGCCGCGGCGGAGCTCACCGCCATGCAAGCCGAGCGCGATGCCGTCCGCACCGAGCGCGACATCATCCGCTCCGAACGCGACGCCGCACGCGCCGAGCGGGCGGGGCTGCAAATGAAGCTCGACGACGCCGCGACTTCGCTCGCAGGCGCTGCTGGCGAGCTCAAGGTGCTCGAGACCAAGCGCGACGACGAGCTCGGCGCGCTGCGGACCAAGCTCGACACAGAGAGCAAACAAAAGGCCGAGGCCGACAAGCAGCTCGAGGCGCTCAAGCGCGAGCTCGCGACGGCGCGCGACGACGCCAAGGTAATTCGCGACGCGTTCGCGAGCACCGAGGCCGAGCTCAATCACACCAAGACCATGCTCGACCAAGTGCGCTCGACCTCCAACGACTTCGCCCAGCTGCAGGGCGAGCGCGACGAGGCGCGCGAGGAGCTGGCCGAGATCGCCAGCGTGCGCTCCGGGATGCTCGAGCAGGAGAAAGCTAAGACCGCGCGGATCCGCGAAGAGCTGCAGGTGGCGCGCAAGGAGATCGAAGAGCTGCAATCCGCGCTCGAGCGGGTCGAGGAGCAGGTCGCCGCGGTGCGTGCGACGCGCGCGAGCCGGCCGCCACCAGCGCCGCCTGCACCGCCGATCGCGGCGCCGCGAACCGACGCCTTAATGACCGACGCCGATCGCCCGACGCCCGTGACACCGTCCCCGATACCGCCTGCGCCGCTTGCGGCGCCGCCGGCGGCCGCGGCCGCGGCACCTGCACGAGGCCAGCGCGGCTCGTACACCGTGAGCGACGTCGAGGAAGAGGTCGTCTTCGTGCGGCCGCCGGGCACCAAGGGTACGGCGCGCAATGGAGGTGAGCGGTGAGCCTCTCCGTCTGCTTGGTCGATCGCCCATCGCCGTTTCGCTCCGAGCTCCAGAGCGTGCTCGAGGCCCAGGGCAACAAGGTCGAGCTGTGGGACGACGCGCTGACCGCGCTCGCCAGCTCGCAAGCCATCGTCGCCGACATCTTCGCCGTCGGCGAAGACAACGACGCGACCGCGTCGAGCTTGCTCCGCGTGCTCGAACGCCGGACCAAGAACGCGCGCATCTACCGCATCACCGGCGACATCAGCGAGACGCCGCTGCCGGTGCGCAGCGCGCGCGTGCCGCGCTCGTTCGGCGCCGCCGCCGTGGCCGCTACGCTGCTGCGCGAGACGGCGGCGAGCGCGGCGAGCTTCGCGTGCGACATCGCCGCGGCCCAGCTCGGCCAAGCGCTGCTCTGGCTGCTCGACCGCCGTGCGACCGGCGTGCTCCTGCTCCAAGCCGAAGGCTACGAGCGCGAGATCTCGTTCGTGCTCGGCATGCCCGCGCACACGCGCTCGACCCAGCCGAGCGAGCGGCTCGGCGCGATCGCGCTCAAGCAAGGCCTCGTCCAGCCCGATCAGCTGGACGCCGCGCTCACCCACGCGCGCGCCTCGGGCTTGCCGTTGGGCAAGGCGATGATCGATCTCAGCTTGATCGACGCGAGCAAGTTGTTCGCCTTGCTCGCTCGCCAGACCCGCGAGCAGGTCGAAGCGGCGTGCACGGGCGGCCCATACAAGGCGCGCTTTCGCCATGACCACCGCATCCCCGAGCAGCTCGACCTGTATCCGATGCATCCAATGAGTGCATTGTTGGGCGCAGCCAGTCGCGTTTCACCGAGCGTGCTCAGCTCGGCGCTCGACCGCGCTGCCAACCGCGCCGTGATCGAGCACAGCGGAAGCGGGGCGCTCGCCAGCTGGCTCGGCGCGATCGGCGTCACCGTGGATCGCAAGGCGCTGTCGCTCGGCATGCTGCGCAAGAGCATCGGCGATCAAGTCACCACCTCGGGCAAGGCGCACGAAGGCCAGCTGCTGCTCGCGCTGCTCGGCGCGGGCATGCGGATCGGCGAAGCGCCGCGCCAGCCCGGCTCCGCCCCGTCCCTGCCGCCGCCGGTCGGGGCGAGCCTGATGCGCGTGCTCGACTCGCGCGCGTCGTTCAAGCCGCCGATCGCCGAGGCGCCGGAGCTGCTCGCGCCGGAAGGCGACTGGCAGCGCGCGCTGCACGACGCGCTGATCAAGCCGCAGGTGAGCGACGGCGAGGACGGCGGACCTGCGTTCCTCAAAGGCCCGGAAGACGAACAGCTGAGCGCGGAGCTGCGCGCGCTGTACGTGCTCCACAAGACCGGCCGCGATCCGTTCGAGGTCATCGGCGTCGCGCACACCGCCGCCCAGGCCGAGATCGATCTCGCCTATTGCGCGCGGCTCGAGGCGCTCGATCGCGCCTGTGCCGAGAGCAGCTCGGCGACCGCGCCGATGCGCAAGCTGGAGCTGCGGCGCACGTTCGATCGCTCGCACGGCATCCTCACCCAGCGCGCAGAGGCCCTCGACACGCAGGTGCGAACGAGCACCACGGCCGTGCAGGTCGGCCGCGCGTCGAGCACGTCGCTCGAGGTCCCGTCGAAGCCGCCGCCGACGGGTCTCGAAGCCGAGGCCGCCGCAGAGCTCGAGCCGCTGTTTCGCAAAGCGAGCTGGCACGACATCGCCTCGTGGGTGGAGGACAAGCATCCGGGCGGCAATGACCTCTCGCCTGCGCTCGCCCTGCTCTACGCGGTCGCGCTGAAAGAAGCCCCGGCGACGCCCGCACGCGCACAATCGACCGCACAGGCGGATCGCCTGGGCATCCGCGCGGTCAGCGAGTTGCTCGGGGTGGGCGGCGAGAGCGCGATCGCCCTGGTCATCGCCAAGCGCGCGCTGCGTAAGCGCCAGCTGGAATGGCAAAAGGAGCCGCCCAAGCGCGTGTCGATCACCCTGATGCTGATCGCGCTCGCGATCGGCGCGGCGGTCGGCCTGGCGATCAGCCAGCAATCGATCCCGCTGCCTTGGTAGGCTCGCGCCGTGCTGCGCTGCGCGCTGACCATCGACGACGCACCCGGACCGCCGGGCGACGTGAGCTCGACACTGATGGACGGCATGCGCCGCGCGCTCGAACGGCACGGCGTGAAACGATGCGTCGCGTTCGTGATCGGTGAGCGCGTGGCGGGTCACGAGGCGGAGCTGGAGCGCTGGCTCGCTGCCGGCTACGAGCTCGGCAACCACAGCCATGAGCACGCCGCGGCCACTCACCTGCCCGCGCGCGCGGTCGCGCATTCGTTCGAACGCTGCCACGCCGAGCTCGAGCGGCTCGGCGCCTTTGCGAATCGACGCGAGCGGTACGCCCGATTGCCGTTCGGCGACCGCGGCAAGTCGCCCGCAGAGCGTGACGCGATCCGGCGCAGCATCCTGAGCCTCGGCTACACGCTGGCCGACGTCTCGATCAACCTGCACGACTTCGTCTATGCGCCGCTGCTCGAGTCCGCGCTGGCCGACAACCGGCACGCCGATGCGGCCGAGGTCGAGCGCCGCTTCGCCAACCAAGCGCGCGACGGGCTGCGGCGCAGCGAGCAGGTCACGACGCTGCAGAGCGCGCGCGGCGCGATCAGCGTGCCCCGCGACTTCGCGCACGTCATCGCCCTGCACTTCGTACCCGGCACGGAGCGTTTCCTCGAGCGCCTGTTGAGCGCGTGGTCGGCCCACGTCGGCTGGGTCTCGCTGGCGGACGCCGTGCACCATCTACGCGCGCTTCGGCGGCGACGCCGCGCACAATGGCGTGATCGCGGGTGCGCTGCGCGGCGAGCGCTCGCTGGCGCGCGATATGGCGCTCGGGCTCACGCGGCGCGGCGGGAGGGTGGCCCGGCGGCTCCGTCTCGGCGCCCGCAACGGGCCGCGCTGGCCTCACTGGACGCTCTAAGGTTACGGTGCGCGAATGACGCGCAGTCGAACGACTCAGCTGCTCGCGGAGCTGATCGCGATCCCGTCGGTCAACCCGATGGGCCGCAACGACATCGATCCGAGCATCCTCGGTGAAGCCCGCTACGCCGAGCGCGTGCGCGATCACTTGAAGCGCCTGGGCGTCGACGCGGTGTTGCTGGGCGAAGGCTCGCGCCTGAGCGTACTGGGTACGGTCACGACCGCGAGCCCGATCGATACCGTGCTGGTCGCCTCGCATCTCGACACCGTGCCGGTCGACGGCATGACGATCGCGCCGTTCGATCCGGTGATCACGCATGATCGCCTGCAAGGCCGCGGCGCGTGCGACACCAAAGCCGGGATGGCGGCGCTCTTGGCCGCGCTCGAACGCGTGCTCGAGCGCGGCACGCTCCGCCGCAACGTGATCGTCGTCGGCGAGTCCGACGAGGAGATGGCCAGCATCGGCGTGAAGGACGTGCTCGCGGCGCTGCCGCACGGCGCGGCCGATTGGGTGCTCGCGACCGAGCCGACCGACCTCAAGATCGTCACCCGGCACAAGGGCCGGATCACGATCGAGCTGGTCGCCGAAGGTCGCGCGTGCCACGCGTCGGATCCCGACCTCGGCAGCAACGCAGTGGTCGCGATGGCGCGCGCCACGCTCGCGCTCACCGACCTGCACGACCGTTTGCGCGCGACCAAGAGCTCGCACGAGCTCGGCGCATCCACGCTCTCGGTCAGCATGGTGAGCGGCGGCAAAGCGCCGAACATCGTGCCCGACCGCGCGCAGCTCATCATCGACCGGCGCATCCTACCGAGCGAGACGCTCGAGAGCGTGCGCGCTCAGATCGAAGAAGCCGTGCACAAAGCAGGTGTCGGCGATGCCGTGCGCATCGCGCATTGCTCACTCGACAAGGACGCGCTCGATACGAGCGACACGCACTTCTCGGTCGCGCGTTGCCGTGCGGCGCTCGCGAGCTGCTCGCTCGACATCAGCACCACCACCGCCGCGTTCGGCACCGACGCCGGCCCGTTCTCCACCGCCGGGATCCCCGGCCTCGTGCTTGGCCCGGGCAGCATTCAGCAGGCCCACACCGTCGACGAGTGGATCGACCTCAAGCAGCTCGACACGATGACCGACATCTTCGTCGCGCTGCTCGAGGGCTCACCGCAGGCACCGTCGCCTCACAGCTGACGAAGCACGGCGAAGAGGCTCTCGTGCCAGTCGAGTGACGGGCCGATCAGCGCGTCGGTCTTCGACAAATCGAACACGCTGTACGCCGGCCGCTTCGCGGGGCGCACGAACTCGGCGCTGGTGACCGGCGACACCTTGCACTTGCTGTGCTCGTGGCTCGCGATCGCAGCGGTGAGCTCGTACCACGAGCACTGCCCGCCGTTGGTCACGTGGAAGGTGCCGCGCGCCTTGTGCTGCACGAGCGCGAGCGTGCGCTCCGCCAGGTATTGCGCGCTGGTCGGGCGGCCCACTTGATCGTTGACCACGTTCACTTCGGTCTTCGACGCCAACAGCCCGCGCATCGTGAGCACGAAGTTCTTGCCCCACGGCGCGTACAGCCAGCTGGTGCGAATCAGCAGGTACTCGGCGCCCGAAGCCTCGAGCAGCTCCTCGCCGATCAGCTTGCCGCGGCCGTACGCGTTGACCGGCGAGCGCGGGTGATCGACCGGATACGGCGTGCTCGCGTTGCCGTCGAACACGTAGTCGGTGCTGTAGTGCACGAGCAGCGCGCCGACCTGCTTGCAGCGCGCCACCAGCAGGCCCACGCCGTGGCCATTGACCGCGCTCGCCTCGGCCTCGCGCGCCTCCGCGCCGTCGACGTCGGTCCACGCCGCGCAGTTGAGCACCAGCGTGTCGCCCTTCTGCACCGCGCGCTCGATGCTCGCCGCATCGCGCAGGTCGATTTCCGGCACGTCGATCGAGCGAAACGCGGTGCCGCGCTTCTTCAGCTCTTCGCTGAACGCACGCGCCAACATCCCGCCGCCACCGATGATCAGCACGCGCTCGGTCACGAAGTGCCCCCAAACCGCATCAGCCGCTCCGGCGGGATCTCCGCGAGCGGCCTCGCCTCCATGTCCTTCTTCGACAGCACCGGCTGCTCGATCGGCCACGGAATGCCGATCGCCGGATCATTAAACGCGATGCTCAAGTCCGCCTTCGGGTCGTAGTACTGCGTGCACTTGTAGACGAAGATCGCCTCGTCGCTGGTCACGCAGAAGCCGTGCGCGAAGCCCGGCGGGATGTACATCTGGTGCTTGGTCTCCGCCGACAGGTAGCGGCCGACGTATTTGCCGAACGTGGGCGAGCCGATCCGGACGTCGACCGCGACGTCGTACACCTCGCCGACCATCGCGCTGACCAGCTTGCCCTGTGAGCTCGGCGGCGACTGCATGTGCAGCCCGCGCAAGACGCCGCGCGGCGAGCGCGAGGCGTTGTCTTGCACGAACGTCACGTTGAGCTCGGCGTAGCGCTGTGCCGAGTAGCTCTCGAAGAACCAGCCGCGCGCATCGCCGAACACGTCGGGCTCGATGAGCAGGACCTCTGGGATTTCGGTGGCCGTGATCTTCATGCGTGGCTTTTACGGTCGCCGTAGTTCTGCTCGATCCACTTCAAATAGTCGCCGCTGCGGACGCCCTGCACCCACTCGGTGTTGTCGAGGTACCACTGCACGGTTCGGCGCAGGCCGGTCTCGAACGTCTGCTTCGGCTTCCAGCCGCACTCGCGCATGATCTTCGCGGGATCGATCGCGTAGCGCATGTCGTGGCCGGGGCGATCTTTGACGTACGTGATCAAGTTGAGCAGCTCTTGCTTCGGCGTATTGGTCAGCTCAGCCACGGTCTCGCAGATGATGTTTACGACGTCGATGTTTTTCTTCTCGTTGATGCCGCCGACGTTGTACGTGCCGCCGAGCTCGCCGCGCTCGATCACCGACCAAATCGCCTCGCAGTGATCCTCGACGTAGAGCCAGTCGCGGATGTTGAGCCCTTGGCCGTACACGGGCAGCGGCTTGCGCTCGAGCGCGTTCGAGATCATCAGCGGGATGAGCTTCTCGGGGAACTGAAGCGGCCCGTAGTTGTTCGAGCAGTTCGTGAGCTTCACCGGCAGCTTGTACGTTCGCGAGTACGCGCGAACGAGGTGATCGCTCGCCGCCTTGGACGCCGAGTACGGGCTCGACGGGTCGTACGGGGTCTCTTCGGTGAAGAGGCCGGTGGCCCCGAGCGAGCCGTAGACTTCGTCGGTGCTCACGTGGTGAAACAGCGCACCCGGCTTGCTCGCGCAATGTTTGCGGAACGCCTCGAGCAGGTTGTACGTGCCGACGATATTGGCGCTCACGAACTCGCCGGGCGCCACGATGCTGCGGTCGACGTGGCTCTCTGCGGCGAAGTGCACCACGAGCCCGGGCTTGGCACGCGCAAACAGCGCTTCGACCTGCTCGCGGTCGGCGATGTCCACCCGCTCCAGGCTGTACCCCGGCAGCTTGTCGATGGACCGCAGGCTCGCCAGGTTGGCGGCGTAGGTCAGCTTGTCGGCGTTGATGAACTTGCGGTCCGGGAAGCGCGGCACCGACAGGTTCAAGAAATTGGCGCCGATGAAACCCGCGCCGCCCGTGACTAGAATAGGATCCTCAAAAAGCATAATGGGCTCTCGTGCGACCGGTCTTATCAGCACCCGCAAAATCGCGCATCCATTGACGTACTTGATACGGAATCGACACGGTTCGGCGCTACAGCTCGGGCCGCGGCGTTCCGGTGACGCCGCGCTGCCCCGCGACCAAGGTCATAGGGCCGCATTCGGCCGTCGCGTCGGGGCGGCCCGCAGGATAGGCTCTCCCGCCCTGTTTCAGGACGAGGGCGCACCGTCTCTTAGGAAGGGTCTTCATGATTACGCAAGGCATCATCCTCGCGGGCGGCACGGGCACACGGCTGCACCCGCTCACCAAGGGCGTGAGCAAGCAGCTCATGCCCATCTACGACAAGCCGATGATCTATTTCCCGCTGACCACGCTGATGCTGGCGGGGATCCGGCGCGTGCTGATCATCACCACGCCGCACGAGCAAACCATGTTCAAGACGCTGCTCGGCGACGGCAAGCAGTGGGGCATGGAGCTGGTCTACGCGGTCCAGCCGAGCCCCGACGGCCTCGCCCAGGCCTTCCTGATCGGCCGCGAGTTCGTGGCCAATAAGCCTTGCGCGCTCGTGCTCGGCGATAACATCTTCTACGGCCATGGCCTTTCCGCGACGCTCCAGCGCGCGGCCAGCCGGTCATCGGGCGCGACCGTGTTCGGCTACTGGGTAAAGAACCCGGAAGCCTACGGCGTGGCGGAAATGGACGGCGAGGATCGCGTGGTTGGCCTCGAGGAAAAGCCCAAGGTTCCGAAGTCGAACTACGCCGTCACTGGCATGTACTTCTACGACGAGCGGGTCACGGAGTTGGCGGCGTCGCTCAAGCCGTCGCCGCGCGGCGAGCTCGAGATCACCGATCTCAACCGCCTGTACCTCGAGACCGGCGCGCTGCGCCTCGAGAAGCTCGGCCGCGGCTACGCCTGGCTCGACACCGGCACGCCGGACGCGCTGCTCCAGGCCGCAAACTTCATCCAAACCATCCAGCACCGCCAAGGCCTCCAGGTCTCGTGCCCGGAAGAGGTCGCCTTCCGGCAGGGCTGGATCGGCCCGACCGAAGTGGCCCAAATCGCTGCTCAGCTCAGCAAGACCGCGTACGGCCAGTACCTGAGCTCTCTGCTCACTGAGCCGCGCGAAGGTTGAGGCGATAAGAAGCGCTGTGTCCCGTGCCCGTAAACAGGATCGGTTCTCGTCGACGCTGGCTGTCAGCTATCGCGAGCCCACGTCCAGCGAGCCCAGCTTGGGCACGTGCGCGGACATCTCTCCGTCGGGCATGTTCATCGAGACGAATCGCCCGGCTGCGCGCGGCGTGCTCGTGCGCTTCGAATGCGTGAGCCAAGCCACGCAAGGCGTCGTGCGCGGCACGGCGCGCGTGATGTGGCTGCGGCCCCATAACGAGGCCCAGGGCAAGTCGGGCATGGGCGTGCGCTTCGTGCGGCTCGAGCCGGGCAGCGCGCGCGTGATCGAGGAGCTGATCGCCCACGCGAATAACGCCGGCTCGCGCTCCAAGAGCGATGGCCCCGAGGCGCGCACCATGACCGAAGAGCCCTCGGTCGTGCTCACCGCCGAGCGGACGATCGGCCCGACCAATCGCTCGAGCTCCATCCCGCCGAAGGGACTGCGCGCGCCGACGCTGCGCGGCATGGTTCCAACCGACGTGCGCTCGCTCTCGAGCGCACCGCCTCCGCCCAGAGATCGCAAGGCGTTCGACTCCGGCCCGCCGCGCGAGCCCGCCTCGCGGACCAGCGCGCCGCCTGCGCCGACCGCGACCCACGCCGAAGCCGAGCGTCGCAGCTCGCGGCCGCCGAACGACCGCGCCGGCGAGAAATCCCAAGAGCTGCGCGAACGGCTCGATCGCTCGCGCCGCGGCGACGAGACGCCGACCGAGAGCCACCGCGCCGAGGCGGCCCCACCCGTGCCGGAGCGCGATGCCGACGCGCGCATCACCGCGCCCGACGGCAGCTTGATCGACCCGCGCCGCGACAAAGATTACGTGGCGCCCAACCGCAGCCTCGGCGCCACGATGCATGACACTTCGCAGCCCGCGAAGATGCATGACACTTCGCAGCCCGCGAAGATGCACGACACTTCGCAGCCCGCGAAGCTCAGCACCAAGGCCGGCCCGCGCCGCGGCTCGGACAACACGCTCGGTGTTCCGTCGCCCCCTCCCCCGCCGTGGAAAGCTCGCCACAGCGAGCGCCCCCCCGGCCCGGGTGGTGTCGAGGTCATCCGGGCGGTGCCGGTGACGACCGACGCTCACGGTCAGCCGATCCCCGCGCATCCAGACGCCGCCAAGCCCAGCTCGAGCCCTGGCGCGGAGTCGGCGCCTGCGATCCCGGCCACACCGGTCTCGGAGCTACCCGGTGCCCAAGATCCGGCGCTCTCCGACTGGGAGCCGGCCCCCGAACCGCCGCGCCCTGCGCTGCGTCCCGACCGCGCGCCTCCAGACATCAGCAGCCCGTTCGTGCTGCCAGCGATGACGGACGATCAGGCAGAGCAAATGCCTGGCCGCAACTGGATCCCGTGGATCGTCGTCGGCAGCGGCCTCTTGGTCACGATCGTCATGACGATGATGATCGGCCGACCGTCGCTCAACTTTTCGTTCGGCGCTACGCCGGCACCTGACACCGGCGCCGTCGAGCCGGTCGCCGCCGAGAACGCGTTTGCTCCGCACAAGGAACCG
>Ga0193752_1003563_pt1 | contig 10669 bp, 9 predicted proteins | sample H1c1metaG_FD_144924 | JGI IMG/M metagenome (GOLD analysis project Ga0193752, IMG submission 144924) | Soil microbial communities from a riparian zone of the East river system, Colorado, United States - H1c1 | ecosystem: Environmental > Terrestrial > Soil > Riparian zone | place: USA: East River...
ACGTAAGGGAAAGAACGCGTGCGGAGGATCTCCAGCAGGATGGGCTTGTCCGTCGTGTGGCCCATCGTCATCAGGAGCACGAAGGCCCCCTCAGGCAGCCCGGCCACCTCACCGGGGAGGTCTTCTGAGTGCACGCGATGGAGACGGGGGGCGTCGGGCAGTTTTTCCAGCCACTCGGCGCGGGTGTCGTAGCACGTTACGCGGCAGTCGAGCTGGACGAGGAGCGGGATGAGCGCCTGGGCGACGTGGCCCGCGCCGAAGACCGCCAACGGCCACACGCCGACGTTGTGGGCCTCGAAGTACAGCTTGAGCGAGCCGCCGCACGTCATCCCCACGTCGCGCTTCAGGTTCCAGTCCACGAACCGCCGACGCGGGCCCGCCGCCCCGGCTTCCAGCAGCAGCCGCGCCTCGTCGAGCGCGCGCCGCTCGACGCGCCCGCCGCCGACGGTGCCGTGGTGGAGCCCCTGCGCGGTGACGAGCATCCGGGCCCCGATGTCCTGCGGAACGCTGCCGACGGCGTCCACGACGGTGACGGCGACGACGGGCACGCCCGCGTCGAGGAGGGCCAGCAGTTCCGCGTAGTGCTCGCTCATGCTCGGGCCCGGGGGCGGACGAGGCGGCCGGGCCGCTCGCCGGTGGGCACGCCATCGCGCACGACCGTCCGCCCCCGCACGAGGGTGCGGCGGACGAGTCCGTGGATCGGCCGCCCGACGTAGGGGCTCACGCGGTGGCGGTACAGGAGGTCGTCGGTCCGTAGCTCGCGCGCTTCTTCCAGGTCCACCAGCGCCAGGTCGGCGTCGTAGCCCACCGCGACGCGGCCCTTGTCTGCGATCCCGAACCGCTCAGCCGGGGCCCGTGACAGCCAGTCCGCGACCTGCGCCAGCGGCACCCCCCGCTGTTGGTGGGCTTCCGTTAACAAAAGAGAGAGGGTGGACTGGCAGCCCGCGATGCCCCCCCACACGTCAAAGAAGCAAGGGGCTTCTTTCATCTCCGGCGGCGACGGCGAGTGGTCGGAGGCGACGAAAAGCACGTCGCCGCCGAGCAGGCGCACCCAGAGATCGTCGGCGTCGGCGCGGCACCGGAGGGGCGGCGCACACTTCGCGACGGTGCCCAGCCGCTCCATGTCGTCCTCCGTGAGCACGAGGTAGTGCGGGCACGTCTCGCACGTCACGTCCACGCCGCGTGCGCGGGCCTCCGCGATGAGGGCGACGCCGCGCCCGGTGCTGACGTGGACGACGTGGAGCGCGCACCCGGTCTCCTCGGCGAAGAGCACGGCGCGGCGGATGGCGTCCAATTCGGCGACAACGGGCGGCAGGCGAGGTAGTCGCGGACGCCCGTGCGGCCCTCCGCGCGGGCACGAGCGGCGAGCCCGGCCGTGAGCGTGTCGCTCTCGGCGTGGACGGCGACGGGGAGCCCGAGGGCGGCGGCGCGCGTCATGCCGTCGAAGAGGGTGAGGTCGTCGACGGCCTCGAAGTCCGCGATGCCGCTGCCGGACATGAACGCCTTGAAGCCCACGACGCCGCGCGCGGCGAGTTCGTCGAGGCGGTCGAGCGGGCCCGGGACGAGGCCGCCCCAGAGGCCGAAGTCGGTGGCGGCCTGCCCCTCGGCGGCGGCCCGCTTGAGGTCGAAGCTGGGGCCGTCGAGCGTCGGCGGCGACGCGTTGAGGGGCATGTCGAAGAAGCACGTCCCGCCCCCCGCCGCCAGCGCGGCCGAGCCGGTGGCGATGCCCTCCCAGTCGGTCCGGCCGGGGTCGTTGAAGTGGACGTGGGCGTCGATGGCGCCCGGCATGATGATGAGCCCGGCGGCGTCGACCTCCTCGCGGGCGGAGCCGTCGATCTCCGGCGCGATCGCCACGATCCGCCCGTCCGCCACCCCCACCGCCAGCGGCTCAACCCCGCTATCGGTGACGACGCGCCCGCCGCGGAGGAGGAGATCGTAGGTCACGGGAGGCTGCTGCGTCTGTGTTTTACTGTCGTCATCCCCGCGCACGCGGGGATCCACGGAATGACTCCCTCCCTACCAACATTGTCGTCCTGAACTTGATTCAGGACCTACGCCCTCTCAAACGAGCGGGGCATTGGAAGAATGGCTTGGCAGCGGTCGTTCCCCCTTCTTGTCTCGTGCTGGGTCGGGCGGTCGTAGGTCCTGAATCAAGTTCAGGACGACAATGGAGTGGGGTGTGCAGCACAGTGAGAGGGCGTCGGCCTCTCGGAAAGAGGAAATGTCTCCTCAACTACCCCGGTACGTGGAGTACGCCCAGGGAGAAACCAGAAGAGGGACGTGGTAGCCGGCTTCGGCGTCGGCGATGCCGAAGCGGACGGGGACGCGGTCGAGGAACGGGACGGTGGGGGCGGCGCCGTCGGGGGCCAACGCGGCGAAGTAGGGGCCGACGTGGAAGACCAACTCGTACGTCCCGGCCTGGAGCGCGTCGCCAATAAGCAGGGGCGCGTCGGTGCGGCCGTCGGCGTTGGTCTGCACCGTGCTTAGAAGAACGCCGTCGCGCCAGAGTTCGACCGTGATCCCGGCGGCCGGGCGGCCGTGGGCGGTGTCGAGGACGTGCGTGGAGAGCCGGCCGGGCATGGCTATTCGCGGGTGAGGGTGCCCGAGATCAGCCCGAACGGCTCATCGGTGACGAAGACGACGTTGGGGTTGTCCAGCCCGAACGGCGACAGGTTCACGAGGAGCCGGTGGCTGTTGGGGAGCTGGAGCGTGATCTCGGTGACGGCAGGGCAGGCGTCGAGCGCCGCCGTGCCCATGAGGTGGAGCGTCTGCTGGACGGCCAGGCTGTGGTGACGCGCGAACACGTCGAGCATGGCCGTGCGGACGGCGTCGAAGCAGGCGTTCCAGTCGTGTTCGCCCCCCGCGTACGTCCAGTAGGCCGTGACGCTGGTGGCGAGGATGCGGTCGTCGGTGTCCGGGAGCGTGGTGTAGGCGTCGCGGAGGAAGCCCGTGAAGGCGGAGTCCGTGGTCTTCAGGACGAGAAGATCCTCCAGCCCCGCGACGACCTCCGTGCCCTCGCGGGCGTGGAGCACGGTGCAGACGCGCTGCTCGCGGCTCCCGGCCACGAACGCCGTCGGGTGCGGCGCGCCGTCCACGGGGATGCGGGCCCACGCCTGCTCGGCGAGGTGGACGGTGGCAGAGGCGACGTGCGCGTTGCCGTCCACGAAGTGCGCCGCGAGGGCGAGCCCGAACGCCTCGGGGCTCTCCATCGGGTGGCTCCGCGCCAGCGCGTACACCGTGTTCTTCATGGTGTCCGTCGCCACGAGCGACGCGTTGTCGCCGTCGGTGTAGGAGGCCGCGAAGTCGCCTTCCAGCTCAATGTCCACCGTGAGCTCCCGGAGGTCGTGGCGGTCCGCATGGCGGGTGACCTTCGTCAGGCGGATGCCGGACTTGCCGTAGGAATCGTGGGTGAGGTGGGCCATTTGGGGGTCAGGAAGGGGCTCCGGTGTCGGTCGTGTCGTCGGCCACTGTGTCGGCCAGCCGGAAGCGGGCGATCTCGGCGATCTCGGCCAGCGCCGTGGCGACCTCGGCCTCGCGCGTGTGCTGGAGGCGGACGGGGAACGCGGCGAGGATGCTCGCCTTCTTGTTGGTGCGCGCGCAGATCACGAACGGGAAGCCGAAGCGCTCGCGGTAGGCGGCGTTGTACTGGTCGAACAGAGCGACCTCGTCCGCAGAGAGGGCGTCGAGACCGGCGCCGGCCTGCTCGTTGGTAGACGCGGGCGTGAGCGTGCCCGCGCGTGCGGCGCGGCCGACGAGGTCGGGGTGGGCGCGGATGAGCCCCTCCTGCTCCTCGGTCGTCGCGGTGGCGACCGTCGCACACAGGGCGGCGTGGAGAGCATCGCGCGAGGCGAAGGGGCGGGCGTCCCACGTCCGCTCCGCGATCCAGGGCGAGTGCTCGAACGTCCCCCCGACGGCCGCGACGAAGGCCGCGCGGTCCATCGCGTTGAGGACACGGAGGGAGACGGGCATCGCTCAGGTGTCGGCGGTCACGAGGGCCCACAGGATCTCGGCGGCGGCCGTGAGGTCCTCGGTGCGGCTGAACTCGGCGGGGTTGTGGCTGATGCCGTCGCGGCTGGCGACGAAGAGCATGGCCGTGGGGAGGTGCGGCGCCACCACGGCGGCGTCGTGCAGCGCCCCGCTGACCGTGACGAGGAGTCGCCCGTGGCCCGTCGCCTCGGCCGCCTGCTGGAGCCGCTCGCAGAGCGCGGCGTCGAGGGCGATGGGCGGGAAGGTCTCCGTGATCTCCAGCGCGGCCGTCAGCCCGCGCCGGGCCGCCACGTCCGCGACGAGTCCTTCGAGGCGCGCGTGGCCGGCGGCGAGGGGCCCCGCGCCGGGGCTGCGGAGGTCGACGGTGAAGGCCACCTCGCCCGGGATCACGTTGAGGGCGTTGGGGTCCACGTTGAGGCGGCCGACGGTGGCGACGGTGTGCGCCCCGAGGTCGAGGGCGAGGGCCTCGACGCCGAGGACGACCTCAGCGGCGCCCGCGAGCGCGTCGTGCCGGTCGGCCATGCCCGTCGAGCCGGCGTGGTTGGCCTGCCCCGTGAGCAGGCCGCGGTACTGGCGCCGCCCGGCGATGGCGTTGACGACGGCCACGGGCACGCCGTTCTTCCACATCCCCGGCCCCTGCTCGACGTGGACCTCGACGAGCCCACGGTAGGACGCGGGGCGGACGCGCTCGGCCTCCAGGTCGGCGGGGCGGACGCCGTGGGGGGCGCCGGCCTCCAGGTAGGTCGCGCCGTCGCTGTTGGTGAGCCCGGCGAGTTCGGGGGCGTCGAGGTTCCCCACCCAGGCGTGGCTGCCGAGCATGCCGCGCCCGAAGGTGGGGCCTTCTTCCTCAGCGAAGATGACCAGTTCCAGGGGGAGATCCGTGCGGCCGTCGTCGTGGGCGGCGCGCATCAGCTCCAGCGGCACGATCACGCCCGTCACGCCGTCGTAGTCGCCCCCGTTGGGCACCGAGTCGATGTGCGAACCGCTCAGCCACGCGGGCGCGTCCCAGTCCAGCCCGGCCGGGCGGGCGTGGACGTTGCCTGCCGCGTCGACGCGCACGTGGCACCCGTGCTGCTCCAGTTCCCCCGTGACGTAGTCGCGCGCGGCGCGCCACGCGTCGGAGAACGTCGGGCGGCTCGCGCCGTCGCCGGGCGTCGCGGTGCAGGCCGCGATGGCGTCGAGGTCCCGCTGGAGGCGGTCGTGCTGGACGGGCATGGTTAGCGGGGGACCGCCGACGGCCGACCGCCGACCGCCGAAGGGCAGATGTAGCTGTATTGAACGGCGGTCGGCCGTCGGCGGTCAGCGGTCAATGAGAACGTCACGGTTCGGGACACGGTAGCACTCACTTCCCGAACTCGTCGCGCCAGCGGCGGCCCGTCTGCTCCATGTCGCTGGCCTGCGCGGTGCGGCGCATGCGGTGGAGGGTCGGCATGCCGAGGGCCCACTCCTGCATCCAGTCGCGGGCGAACTCGCCGCGCTCGGATGCAGGGAAGACCTCCCGCATGGCCTCCTCGTCCACGACGCGCGGGCCGCGGGTGCGGACGGCGAACTCGCACGTCCGGCTGGAGCGACGGCTGATGTACTCCTCGATGCCGACCTCGTCCATCACGTCGATCACCGAGCGGAGCGAGCGGATGGCCTTGGCGTAGGCGAACGACGGGGGGTACCCGTTGTCCACCATGATCTGGTACGTGAGCCGCATGAGCTGGATGACGCCGCCGTAGAGCACCTGCTCCTCGAAGTTGTCGCCTTCCGTCTCCTGGAGGAACGTCATGTCCACGACGCCCGCGCGTGTGCTCCCGACGGCCTTCGCCAGCGCCAGCGCGACCTCGTGAGCGTCGCCGGTGGCATCGTGGTCCACGCTCACGCAGCCGTAGATCCCCTCGCCCTTGAGGTACTTCTCGCGCACGAAGTGGCCGGGCGCGTTGGGCACGAAGAGCACGACGTTGACGTCCTTCGGCGGCGTGATCTGGCCGTAGAGCACGTTGAAGCCGTGGCAGAAGCAGAGCGTCTGGCCCGCGCGGAGGTGAGGCGCGATCTCGTCGCGGTAGAGCGTGGGCTGGGCCGGGTCGGCGAGCTGAATCGAGAGGATGTCGGCGCGCTGCGTGGCCTCGGCAATGGAGACGGCCTCGAACCCGTCGGCCTCGGCCTCGGCGCGGCTGGCCGACTCCTCGGGCGGGCGCGTGCCGACGATCACGTCGCACCCGCTGTCGCGCATGTTGGCGGCCTGCGCCTTCCCCTGGATGCCGTAGCCGATGACGGCGATGCGCTTGCCCGCCAGCACGTCGAGGCTGACGTCGTCGTCGCGATAGATTTTTTCCATGATGGGTAAGTCGTTGCGAGAGAGGCGGACGGGTAAGGGACGATCCCCTGAATCGCCCCCCTCGTCATCCCCGCGAAAGCGGGGATCCACGAGTTGAGCCGGGCGCTCCGTGCCATTCCGTGGATCCCCGCCTGCGCGGGGATGACGGACAAGAAAGGGCCGCGCCCCGCGCGTCAGAGCGGAATCTCGCGGTTGACGTTCTTGTAGTAGAGGTACTTCGAGGGGGTCGTGCCGGTGGCGTAGAACGACTGCGGCACGAAGGGGCCCATCCAGATGAAGTCCGTCGCCTCCACCTCCATCCACTCCTCGTCGAGGTAGTAGAGCCCCTTCCCCTGGAGGAAGTACAGCCCGTGCTCCATCACGTGCGTCTCCACGATGGGGAGGCTGTAGCCGGGCGCGAACGTGAAGACGTTCATGGCGATATCGTACGCCACGTCGTCGGGGATGAGCGTCTGGAGGCGCGCCCCCTCGATGTCCATCCACATGTCGGCGGGCACGTCGGCCTCGTTCCCCACGACGGGCGCCGGGAGCGGGACGCCCGCGGCCGGCTCGTAGCGCTTGCGGAGCAGGATGAGGGTGGCGGCGCCATCGGCCCGTACCTCGTAGTCCGCCGTGTGGGGGGCGAGCGCATAGCCGCCCGTCTCCAGCCGGTGCGTTTCCCCATCGAGCGTGAGCGTGACGGCCCCGTCGAGCACGTAGAAGAAAGCCTCGATCTCCCCGTCCGCCTCGTGGTGCCCGCGGGCGCCGGCCTGGAGGTGGAGGAGGTACTGGGCGAACTGCGCCCCGAGGGCGGGGGAGGCGAGCACACGGACCTCGGCGCCCGTCCAGTGGGGGAGCACGGAGAGCACGTAGCCCTCCTGCGGCAGGAGGGCGTAGCGCGGTCGGACGCGCGTGCGGACGTGGCGGAGCTGGGCTTGCGTTCCCATAGAGGGGCAGGGGAGGCGGGCGGGGAAGCTACCGAACGGTTGGGCGCCGGTCTCCTCGGTGGGTGGCCGTTGACCGCAGACGGCGGACCGCCGACCGCCGTAAAGGCACGTAGGCGTGTACGCGTGTAAGCAGAATGCACGCTCGACACCGTCGCTTACCTGCAAGGAGGGCACACCGCAAGCCCCCCTCCTGGACAGGAGGGGCGGGGGGGTGGTAGATCCGGCACGGCACTGGCGCACCGATCACACCACCCTGCCTTTCGCTTCGCTCAAGGCGGTCCCTCCTCGTTTGAGGAGGGACGGGTCTTTTTACTTACTGCCCGCTCGGCTATTGCGGCCCGCACCCGTGCCTACGCGCTTACATGCTCACGCGCCTTCAGCCCTCGGCGCCGCGCCGGACCGGGAGAACCTCGCCGTCCTCCGGCGTCTCGCCCAGCGCGAGCGGGGCGTCGGCGTCGAGGGGCGTCGCGGACTGGGGGGCGGGGCCGGTGGGGGCACCGTCGCCCTCCCAGGGGGTGCGGGGGCGCGCGTGCTCGACCAGCCGTATCAGGATCTCCTCGTTCGTCGCGGGGGCGTGGAGCGCGGGGATCTTGCTGTCCGAGACGAACGAGAGCGCGTGCTTGACCGCCGTCCACACCGAGATCGCCAGCAGGAGCGGCGGCTCGCCGGTGGCCTTGCTGCGGCGGAGGTTCGCCGTGTTGCGGTCGTTGTCTATCCAGTCCACGTTGAACGTCTCCGGCACGTCCGTCACGTTCGGGATCTTGTAGGTCGTCGGTGAATGCGACCACAGCACGCCCGCGTCGGAGTACTTCAGCTCCTCCGTCGTGAGCCACCCCATTCCCTGCACGAAGCCCCCCGTGATCTGCCCGCGGTCGATGCCGGGGTTGATGGGGCGCCCCACGTCCATGAGGAGGTCGGCGCGCGTCACCCGCAGTTCGCCCGTGAACCGGTCGATGAGCACCTCCGAGGCGGCGCAGCCGTTGGTGAAGTAGAGGAACGGCGTGTTTTCTTCCTTATCCCAGTCGAAGCTGATGCCCTGCGTGGCGTAGAACCCCCGCTCCCCGAGGCTCACGCGCCCGAGGTAGGCGAGGCTCACGAGCTTCTTCCACGCCAGCCGCGCGTCGGGGCGGCGACGGTCGTAGGCCTCGCCGTCCTCGATCACGATGCTTTCCGGGTCGGCCTCGTCGCCCCCGGCGAAGTGCGCGGCGGCAACAGTAGAAAGGCGGGCGCGGAGGCGCGTGCAGGCGTCGGCGGCGGCGCTGCCGTTGAGGTCGGATCCGCTGGAGGCGGCCGTGGCCGAGGCGTTGTTGCTCCGGTCGGTCGAGGTCGGCATCACGCGCACCCACTCCGGCGGGATGCCCAGTTCGTCGGCCACGACCTGCCGGATCTTCGTGTTCACGCCCTGCCCCATCTCGGTGGCCCCCGTCGAGACCTGCACGGTGCCGTCGAGGTAGATGTGGACGAGCGCGCTGGCCTGGTTGAGGAACGTCGTGTTGAACGAGATCCCGAACTTCACGGCCGTCAGCGAGAGCCCGCGGAGGTGGGTCTTCGAGCGCGCATTAAATGCCTTGATCTCCTCCATCCGCCGCCGGTAGTCGGCGCTCGCCTCCAGCGTGTCGAACAGGATGGGCAGCGTGGGCTCCTTCACGACCTGCCCGTAGGGCGTCACGTCGCGGGTGCCGGTGCCGTAGACGTTCAGGCGGCGCACATCGAGCGCGTCCTTGCCCAGCACGAGCGCGATCTCCTCCAGGATGGACTCGATGGTGGCCGCGCCCTGCGGTCCGCCAAACCCGCGGAAGGCGGTGTTGGGGGGGAGGTTCGTGCGGCAGACCGTCCCGTTGACCTCGCAGGCCGGGAGGAAGTAGGCGTTGTCGACGTGGCTCATCGCGCGGCTCATCACCGCCAGCGAGAGGTCTGCGTAGGCGCCGCCGTCGGAATAGAGGTCCACCTTCAGCGCCGTGAGTGCGCCCTCGCTCGTGAACCCGACGCGGTAGCGGTTCTGGAACGGGTGCCGCTTCCCCGTCGCCGCCATGTCGTCGTCCTTGGAGTAGACGATGCGTGCGGGGCGCTTCAGGCGGTGCGCCACGAGCGCCGCCATGACGGCCGGGTGCGTCGCCTGCGACTCCTTGCCCCCGAACCCGCCGCCCATCCGGCGGGTGATGCAGGTCACCTGATGGATCTTGAGCCCGAGCAGGTGCGCCACGTACTCCTGCACCTCCGTCGGGTGCTGCGTCGAGGAGTGCACCGTGAGCGTGTCGCCCTCGTCCGGGACCACGAGCGCGGCCTGCGACTCCAGGTAAAAATGGTCCTGCCCGCCGCACACGAACGTCCCCTCCAGCGTGTGCTCCGAGGCCGCCAGCGCCGCCTCCACGTCGCCGCGCCGGAACGTCCGCGTCTCGCCGATGAACTGCCCCTGCGCCAGCGCCTCGTCGATGGTGAGCACGGGGGGCAGCACCTCCACGTCCATCTTTACGGCGGCGCGGGCCAGCCGCAGCGCCTCGCGCGTCTCGGCCGCGACGACGACGACGGGCTGCCCGACGAACATCAGCACGTCCTCGGCGAGCAGCGGCTCGTCCTGGAACGCATGCCCGAGGCGGTTCTGGTGGAGGTCGCGGTGCGTGAACAGCCCCACGACACCGGGCACCCGCCGTGCTTCCTCCAGATCAATAGAAAGAAGGCGGCCGTGGGCGATGGGGCTGTGAACGAAGTCGACGAGCACCTCATCGCGCCCATGCGGCACGTCGTCGATGTAGACCGACCGGCCGCTGACGTGGCCCTCGGCGCTGTCGTGGGGGATGTTCTGGCCGACCGCGCTCATGCGGCCACCTCCGCCGGGGCGAGATCGTGGTAGAGCTTGAGGAGGATGCGCTCGGCGAGCTGGAGCCGGAAGTCGCGCGAGCCGCGCACGTCCGAGATGGGGGTGATCTCCTCGCGCGCGATCTGGCCCGCTTCTTCCATCACCCCGAGATCGAGCGGCTGGCCCGTCAGGAACGCCTCTGTGCGTGGCAGCCTCAGCACCACAGGCCCCACGCCACCGTAGGCGATGCGCGCCTGCGCGATCCGGGCGTCCTCCAGTTCCAGCAGGAATGCGGCCGTAAAGGAAGAAATGTCGAGGTCCTTCCGCTTCGAGACCTTGTAGAGCTTCAGCGTCTCGCCCGCAGCCGGGAGCGGGATGCGGATGCGCGTGATGAGTTCGTCCGGTGCCAGGTCGAGGAGCTTGTAGCCCTTATAGAAGGCCCCCACGGCTACCTCCCGCGTGCCCGTCGTGCCCGTCAGTTCCAGCGTGGCCCCCGTCACGAAGAGGAACGGGAGGGTGTCGGCGATGGGGGAGGCGTTGGCGACGTTGCCCGCCAGCGTGCCGGCGGCGCGGATCTGGGGCGAGCCGAAGTGCCGCAGGATCTCGTAGAACTCCGGCACGGGCTCCCGCACGAAC
>Ga0193752_1003564_pt1 | contig 10666 bp, 7 predicted proteins | sample H1c1metaG_FD_144924 | JGI IMG/M metagenome (GOLD analysis project Ga0193752, IMG submission 144924) | Soil microbial communities from a riparian zone of the East river system, Colorado, United States - H1c1 | ecosystem: Environmental > Terrestrial > Soil > Riparian zone | place: USA: East River...
TTGCATCCCGCGATCACGCGTTCACCCAAAGACCGCGCACCTAACCCGAGGAAGGGGGCACGCGCTGAGCGATCAGCGCGTGCTCCCAACCTACTATTTAGAAGCGTGCGATCTGCACCACCACGAGACTGCGGCCCACCGCCAACGTCCGCGCCGGGTCGTGCGCAGCGCACGGCCGGTGTCACTAAAATCGGACGCCCATGACGTGGTAGCGTGCGTGCCGCAATGCAGGTGTCGATTCTGATGGTTCGCGCTCTGGCCGGCGTGATCGAGCGCACCGGTGCCAGCCGCGAGCGATTCTTGAGCGAGGCCGGGATCGATCCGCGCTGGATCGAAGAAGGCACCATGCGGCTGCCCGTTGCAGACTACGTGCGTGCGATCGACGCGGCGATCGCGGTCTCGGGCGATCCTGCGTTCGGCCTACGCTTGGGCGAGCAGGCGCGCTCGGCAATGTTCGATGTGATCGGGTCTTTGACCGAGCACGCTGAGACGCTGCGCCAGAGCATCGTGACGAGCGGCCGCTACGCGCGCATCTTGTCCGAAGGACACGAGCCGGAGCTGCACGAAGCAGGCGATACGGCGTCGTTCCGCTTATCCGCGCTGCGCGGCGATTGGACCGCGGTGCGGATGACCGCCGAATTCGCAATGACGGCGATGCTGCCCGCGCTCGAGCTTTTCGTCGGCGTGGGTGCTCGACCAACCGAAGTGTGCTTCGCATATCCCAAGCCGCCGTATGCCTCCGAATACGAGCGCATCTTCGGCGACGCCGCGCGCTTCGATCAGCCGTTCACCGAGATGGTCTTCCCGCGCGCGTGGCTCGACAAAGCGCAGCCGTACGCGAGCGCCGAGCTGTACGCCGTGCTGAAGGCTCAAGCCGAGCGCTCGCTCGACCGGCTCGACCGCAACTCAGCGCTGCGCGAGCGCATCAAGCGCATCCTGGCCAGCTTCGAAGCGCGGCCGTTCACGATGGAGGACGTGGCGCGCGAGCTCGGGATCAGCACGCGCTCGCTGCGGCGCAAGATGCTCGGCGAAGGCGTCAGCTTCAGCGATCTGGTCGCACGCAACCGCATGCACATCGCCAAACGCATGCTCGAGCGGCCGGCCGCATCGATCCAAGAGACCGCCTACGCGATGGGCTTCGCATCGCCGGCCGCGTTCCACCGCGCGTTCAAGCGCTGGACCGGGCTAACGCCCAAGCAGTACCAGGAATCGTTCTAGAGACCGCTGTGCTTGCGGTATTCGCTCAGCGACGCGCCCGTCCAGCGCTTGAACGCGCGATAGAACGTGTGCGCCTCGGCGTAGCCGAGCAGCCGAGCGATGTCCGGGCCGCTGCGGCGAGGCAGCTCGAGCGCGATCTGAATCGCCAGCTCTCTGCGAGCGCGCACGAGCAGGTCCGAGTAGCTGGTGTCGAGCGAGCTCAGCTCCCGCCGCAGGCTGCGCGGGCTCATCCGCAAGCGCTTTGCGAGCGCGTCGGCCGCGGCGCGGCCCTCGGCGAGCTCTTGTTGGATGGCATGCAAGACACGCGTCGGTAGATCAGCCGCGTTCGCGGCTTGGAGCGCCTCGATCTGTCGATCTACGTGGGGCTTGAGCACCGCCCGCGTCGTGTCATCGCGATACGGCCACGCACGTTCGAATAGCTCGAGCGGATAGAAGATCGCATCGATATCGGACTCGAAGCGCACGCGACCAAAGATGCGGGTGTGCGCGTGATCGTTGGAAGGCCGGCGGTGGCGAAAGCGCGCCTCGGGCGGGGAGAGCGGCCCGGCGAGCTCCGGGATGATCGCGACCGCGGCGGCCAAGGTGCACTCCGCGAGGGCGACGCCAGCGGGCGTTTGTGGCTGTGGCACGAGCGCGATCACGAGCGCGTTGTCCGTCGTGTACGTGTGGGTGACGTTCGAGGACCCAAACACATCGCGGTTCTCGTGATGAAACTGAAACGCTTCGCGCCCGCTCGAAGAGGTTCGCAGATAGAGGCCAGGAAGATCGAGATCGGTTAGCTCCGCGCTCGCGCCGGCGAGCACGCCGAGATCGTCGCTCGGTGCGAGCTGAAGCGCTTCGGCGATCAGTCGCATGCACTGCGCCCATGGGATCGCAACGTGCGCGTCGTTCACGACGTCGCGCGTCAGACCGGCCGCTGCGAGCGCTCGATCACTGTCGGCGCCCCGGGCGTCCAGCTCGCGCACGAACAGTCGCGCGGTGACGGTACGCGTCGCGCCTTCCGGGTCCTCTCGCATCGCGCGGAGTGTACAGCGCACGATGCGAGACGACGCTCGAGCTTTTGCTCGATGAAAGCGTGACGTTTCGCGACAGCGCGGTGGCCGGAATTGACCACTGATTGCGTCTCACGCGGCATGTTCGCCGGCAGTACTCGCGACGTACCCAGACCTTCCACTCGATGGAGGTCACCGTGAAACGCTACGTGCTGCTAATCGCTCTCGGTCTCGCCGGCTGCGCAACCGAGAACACAGCCGAAACAGAGCCCATCACGGACGAGGGCGATGACACGACGGACTACGGCAACGAGCCGGATCCCGATCGCGGCCCGTACGCCATGGAGGATCCCGAAGCGGCGCTGGCCGCGATCCCAGAAGAGATGCGGCCTGCGGAGATGCTCGACGCGCTCAAGGCTCACTTGCTCGTGCCGGACGTGAGCAGCGGCGGGCGCGCGATGTTCACGGACATCGTGAGCATCGAGGCCGGTCAGGACATCACGTTCTGCACGTACCTCGACTACGTCACCGACGACGTCCTGTACGTGCACGACACGCTGGGCAGCCAGACCGCACACGGACACCACGCGATCCTGCAGTACCTAACGGTCCCGCAAGAGCCGGGCACGCGCGCTTGCCCGGACGACTCCGATCTCGACGCACAACTCGGCCAGATCCTCGGTGGCACAGGTGGTGAAGGCAACGGCGCGATCGTGCTACCGGCGAACGTGGTGAGCGAGGTGCCGGCGGGCGCGCAGCTCGTGATCAATCACCACTGGATCAACACCGGCGAGGAAGCGATCGACGCGCAAGCGGAGATGATCACGGTTCCGCCCGAGTCGGACGAAGACCTGATCATCGCCCGCGCCATGGTCGTCGCGGCGACCGACTTCGACATCGCCCCCGGCGCGCAAGGCGAAGCGTCGACCGAGTGCACGTTCCCGAGCGAGACGCAGCTCTTGTCGATGATCGGCCACCAGCATCAGTGGGGCTCGCACGTTCGTGCTGAACGGCTCGGGGAAGATGCCGAGATGATCTTCGATCACGACTACACGCCGGAGATGATCTCTCAGCCGATCACCACCGACTTTTCGCTCGATGCGCCGTTCCGATTCGGGGCGGGCGAAACTGTGCGCATGAGCTGCAACTGGGACAACACCAGCGAAGAGGCGCTCACCTTCCCGAGAGAGATGTGCATCCTGTTCGGCTGGCAGATCGGCGCCGACGAGGACACGCGCTGCATCAACGGCACTTGGCTCTAACGCTACCGCTTTTCGTGCGGTGGTCGCGACGCGTGCTCGTCACGGCGGCAAGCCGGGCAGCGTCAGCAGCTCGGGCGCGCCCAGCTCCGCGTTCGCGCACACGACGCTCGCGTCTTGCCGGACCGCGCACACCCGAAAGCCACCGATCGCCAGCTCGATCAGCTCGTCCTCGGGTACGTAGATCGGTGGCGAGCCGACCGATTCGAGCATCGGCGGCAAGATGTTCCAGCACGTCCAGTGACCCGTGCTGCGCTGCGCGCAGGCGACGAGCTCCGTGCCGACGAGCGCCACCGCGTCGTCCGATTGCTCGAGCGGTGTGCTCACGCCGCTCTCGAGGTTGTAGCAAGCGACGCCGCGCGCCTCCGTGATCGCACACATCACGTTGTAGCCGGTGACGGCGATCGCTCGCGCGTGCGCTAAGCCCGCGATCCGCGCCGGCTCGGTCCACGCGCCATCGTCGAGCGCGAAGCAATACACCGCGCCGTCGGCGTCGCGCGCGCAGTACGTGTCGATCACGCCGCCGCGCAGCTCGACGATACCGGACAAGCCCGCGATCGGCTCAGGCACGGTCGAGCCGTCATCGGGCGAGCCTTCGGGCGAGCCGCCCAGCACGCGACCCCGCCGCTCGCGCGCAGCGCGCATGTGGTGGCGTCGTCCGTCGCGAGCTGCATGGCGTCGTCGATGCCGATCGCCGGTGCTGCGACCAGCGCGTCCTCGCGCGTGCCGTCGCCGATCTGACCGCGGTCGTTGACGCCCCAGCACGCGACCTCGCCGGTGCTGCGCCGCACGCACGTGCGCCCCGTGCTCGCCGCGACCTCGACGATGTCGTCACCGGCGACCGTGGCCTGCACCGGCAGCTCGGAGTCCTCTGTGCTCTCGTCGCCGAGCTGGCCCGCGAAGCCGCGTCCCCAGCAGTACAGCCCGGCTCGGCGCAACGCGCAGCCATGCGTGGCGCTGAGCGCGAGCGAGCGCGTGACCTCGCCGCTCGCCATCATCTCAGGGACGGAATGAGCATCGCCGCAGCTGCTCGCGAGAGCGGCTGCGGCGATCAACAGACTCGGGTGTGTGAACAGCGAGGGCACAGGCGTCCCGTCCTATGCCCTCGCGCTCAACTCACAGACAAGCTTCTTCGTTCTGAACGGCGGCCTCTTCCCAGGTCGAGTCCGTCTCGCGAATCGCCTTGAACGCCTTGCACGCCTCGTTGTCGCCGAGGAGCTTCCAGCGGAACCACGGGATCGACAGCTGCATCTCTTCGCCGTTCGGCACCGGGATGTGCGAGCCGCCGGCCTTTGACCAGTGGTACGCCTCGGTCGTGTCGTTGAGCGCGTCGAAGCCGTCTTGCACCCAGCTCTGCGACACCAGACCGTCGGTGCCTTGGCCGCTGAACATCAGCATCGGCGATTTGATGAGCGCGTAGCGGCTCGTCCAGCTGCCGCCGGAGCAACCCGTGCCGAAGCCGCTAGCAGGCTGCATCGCGAGGCCGGCGAACGCCGTACCGCTGGTCCACTTCTCTTCGGCCAAGAGCAACGCACAGAATGCCGACTGGCCGCCTTGCGAGTGACCGGTCGAGCCGAACTTCATGTCCGCGATGTCGGCGTGAGCCGAGAGCGCAGCTTCCCAAGCCTCGACCGCCTGCGTACCAGCGCCGGTGTTCGGGCTCTCGTAGCAGAGCGCGATGAAGCCGTGGCTCGCGAGCCGCTCGAGCGATGCGCGATACGTGGCGCACGACGCGCCGGTGCCGTTCGCGAGGTGCACCATCGGCACCTTGCAGCCAGCGGGCACGTTCGGGATCCACATGTTGACCGCGCCCATCGAGTCGGCCGTAAAGTCGAACGGGCCAGCCTCATCGAACGACGTGATGCCTTCGAGGCACGAGTTCACGGGATCGCCGCCGGTGCCGCCAGCGCCGCCCATGCCGCCGGGCTCGCCGCCCGCCATGCCGCCTTCACCGCCGACGACGCCGCCCGCGCCGCCCATGCCGCCGGCTGCATCGCCGGCCGCGCCGCCCGTACCGCCCGTACCGCCGGTACCACCAGCACCACCGGTTCCGCCCGCACCACCGACTCCAGCGATGATGCCGGTGCCGCTAGCTCCTCCGGTTCCGCCGGTGCCGCCGACGCCACCCGTGCCACCGACGCCGCCCGTACCACCGATGCCGCCGGTTCCGCCGCCCGTATTCGGGAGCGTTCCGCCGCCTTCATCCGCGCTCTCGGCGCAGCCGAAGCTGATCAGCGCGACCGACGCGACGATTGAGAGTCCCCACCGAGCCCTGCCCCTGGCGATTTGAGCGATCGACATCTTCTGTCCTCCACCTTTGCGGACACAGTTCGGACGCACACCCGAGAGCGCCCTACATCCGCTACGTTTCCCCTAGCGAGCAGGTGCTCAGCGCGTCAACGCGGCGGTGGACAGAAAGTGCACAGCACCAGCAATGCCACTGTCTAGCCAATAAATCGCTACGACTTGGCCCAAGAACGACTGAAAAATCAGGCAGTTGGCCCGTGCAAAAGCTGCCAAAGCGGCGACACGTTTTGTCTAGTTTGTGGGGCGGCTGCCGAGGCTCAGTTGATGCGCGCACCAACATCCGCGTTGCGCGTTGGAGGCTTGCCGGCGGTGACTTCGCCTGCGGCACAGAACGCGAAGATCTCTTGCCAGAGCTGTCGGAACGTCGCCTCCGAGAATTTCGTGCCGGACCTGAAGAAGTCGTAGCCGTCGTGGCGACGCCCAGGCGGCGGCTGGCCGTCCTTACCGGGCGCCACGTTCGCGAGCCGGTAGTGCCCGATGATGTCGCCGTGATCGGCAGCCACCAGCTTGGTCGGACCGCCGTGCTCCCAGAACATCGAGCGCGTGTTCACGACGCCGTCGCTCGCGACGTCGTCGATCGCGATGTCGCCGAGCGCGTGCGTCGAGAGCCACTCTGCGACCGGCGCGGCGCCCTTGAACGCGCCGCGCGTCGCGAGGAAATGAAACGTCCGATACAGCGCGTCGGTCGTACCGCGCGCGTCCTTGCGCGATGGCGTGTGACTGACGCTCGCGTACGAGCGTGTCGTGATCGAGCTCGGCCACGGGCCTTCATCGAAGCGGCGGCGCGTGAGCAGATCCTCGATCACGGCGAAGTCCGAGACCATGTGATCGAGAAACAACGAGAGCTGTGCGTGCGCTTCGAGCGCGTCTGCGGTGGCGTCGCGATCACCTTTGAAGTTGCGCGCGTCGGCTTCGCGGAGCGCATCGAGCATCGCGAGCAGTGAGTCGAGCCGCACCAGGTCGCCGGCGGTTTCGATCGCGAAGCGCGGCAGCACGCGTGCGAGCGACACGCCGAGCCGGCCCAACCGGAGCGCGAGCCTGGCGAGCAGCGGGTACCGCGCGATGTTGTCGGGCAAGTTCGAGCCGTGGTGCGGTGTCGAGAGGAACACCACGCGCTTGATCTGCGCGAGCAGCTCGCCCGCGGTGATCGGCGAGCGCGTGCTGGCGATGCTCGGCGCTTCAGTCTGCGCTTTGGCGTGGCCATCGACGTAGAGGGGCTCGCTGGGATCCGTTTGCAGATCCGCGATCAGCTGGCGGATGTCGAGACCGCCGGTCGAGTGACCGACCAGCGCGATGCTGTCGCCGGGTTGAAATTCGTTGCGCGTGACGCGCTTGGCCAAGAACTTCCGCAGGCGCTTGGCGCGCGTCTTCACCGCGCCGCTCGGCAAGTTGTCGAAGTAGTGCAGCACCGCGTTCTGCGAAGAGCTGCTCGCCAACCACTCTCGGAAAACATCGGTGGTGCCGGCGTAGTACTGGATCTGCCCGAGCGCATCGAAGCCAGCGAACCCGGGGACGAGAACGATATGGGCGCGTGAGCTCATGGCGCGAGAAACTAACAGCGTCCATCGGGCGACCAAAGCCCCGACGCAGTCGGCGGCGCGCAGACTAGCAGCTGAGCAAACAGACAGAGGCAAAACGCCCAGGTAATGTCCTCTGGTCAATTTGGGTGACGACGCGTGTGGGCACGTGGCGTTGTGAGCGCGAGCGTCGAGCGCGCGTAACGGAGCCGACACAAACGATGTGATGGGTGTGCACGTTTCGCTCTGTATTCGCTGCGCAAAAGATCATAAGACGGTGACCCCGTTCATGAGCCGCGCTGCTGCACGCAGCGCTGAATGAGCGGATTCAAAACATCGAGCGCGTACGCGGGGTGCGGGCTCTGAAACTGCAGCAAGGAGCCGCGCTGTGGACGAGCATTTCGATGCGGTCGTGATCGGTTCTGGATTTGGAGGATCGGTCCTCACGTACCGGCTCGCCCAAGCGGGCAAGCGCGTGTGCTTACTCGAGCGAGGCAAGGCGTATCGGCCCGGCGATTACCCGCGCGCGCCGCACGAGCTACGCAAGAACTTCTGGGATCCGAGCGAAGGCCTGCACGGCATGTTCGATATCTGGAGCTTTCGCGGCATCGAGTCGGTGGTGACGAGCGGGCTCGGCGGCGGCTCGCTCACGTATGCGAACGTTTTGATTCGCAAGCCGGAGCGCTGGTTCCTCACGCCGCTGGCGAGCGGCGGTTATCAACCATGGCCGATCACGCGCGCCGATCTCGATCCGCACTACGACGCGGTCGAAAAGATGATGGCGGTGCAGACCTATCCGGTGCAGCACGCGCCCTACAGCACGACCCCTAAGACAGTCGCGTTTCAGACCGCGGCGCGCAAGCTCGGGCTCAACGTCATCAATCCGCCGCTGGCGGTGACGTTTCAAGCGCCCGGCTCAGCGCGACCGATGCCGGGTGAAGCGTTCGACACCGGCAGCGGGAACCTGCACAAGTCCGCGCGCCTCACCTGCCGGCTATGTGGCGAGTGCGACGTCGGTTGCAACGACGGCAGTAAGAACTCGCTCGACTTCACCTATCTGAGCGCAGCCGACACGCGCTTCGCGGAGATCCGCACGCGCAGCGAGGTACGGACGATCGAGCCGCGCGGTGATGGCAACAACCCTCGTGGCTATCGCATCGGCTACGTCGTGCACGAGGAGCAAGCGGAGGGCAAGCCGACCAAGACGAGCAAGCTGCCACTGCGCTACGTGACCGCGGATAGGCTCGTGCTCGCGGCGGGCACGCTCGGCAGCAACTACCTGCTGCTCTCGAATCGCAAGAGCTTGCCCGGGCTCAGCAAGCGTTTGGGTCAGAGGTTCTCGGGCAACGGCGACGTGCTCGGCTTCGCTTACAAGGCCAAACAACGCGGTGGCTTGCCGCACGAGCTGTCGCCGAGCCACGGCCCGGTGATCACCTCGACGATCCACAGCGACACCGAGGACCCGCGCAACGCCTTCTATCTCCAAGACGCCGGCTTCCCGCAGTTCGCGAGCTGGCTGGCCGATTCGGTCGACGCGCCGAGCGCCGCCACGCGTGCGCTGCGCTTCGTGAAAGCGCGCGCGCTCGCGGCGCTCTCGGGATCGCGCTCTGGTTCACATAAGAGCAACATCGGCGCACAAGTCTCCGGGCTCTTGCCCGATGAAAGTGGCAGCGGCTCGATGATGCCGCTGCTCGGCATGGGCATGGACGTGCCCGAAGGCAAGATCGACGTGAAGTACGTGCGCGGCAAAGCGCGGCTCACGCTCGACTGGCCGAACCGCGCGTCGCGCTCGTACTTCAACCACGTCGGTAAGACTGCAGAGCGCGTCGCGCACGCGATGGGCGCCGATTTTCAAGCCAATCCATTGCAACGCGTGCTCGGCCAGCTGGTCACCGTGCATCCGCTCGGCGGCTGCGCCATGGGCACGAGCGCCGACGACGGCGTGGTCGACACGCGCTGCGAAGCGTTCGGCCACCCCGGCCTCTACATCGTCGATGGCTCGGTGATGCCGGGCCCCGTTGGACCCAACCCGAGCCTCACGATCGCGGCGATCGCCGATCGTGCGGCCACCCAAATGCTGTCCTGAGAGGCGAAAGCACGACATGGCGAATCTGATCACTCAGCTGTACAGCGGGAGCTTCAAGCTCCTGAACCGCGCAGTGCAGTGGCACCAGCTACCGACGTGGCTGGGCGTGCTCAACATCGGCGCGCTGCGCAGTGAGCTGCGCGAAAAGAACTTGCACTCGACCTCGCGAGGCGATCGGCAGGACCCGCTCGCGCCACGCGGCAAGGCGCATCTGTGGGCGCGCACGACCGACGGCTCGTTCAATGACCTCAACGATCCGGTGATGGGCAGCACGCACACGCGCTTCGGCCGCAACATGCCGCTCAAGCGATCCTATCCAGAAGACGGCACACGCTTGCTCGAGCCGAACCCGCGCTTGATCAGCGAGCGGTTGTTGTCGCGCGGCGCGGAGATGAAGCCGGCGACGTCGCTCAACTTGCTGGCGGCGGCGTGGATTCAGTTCATGACCCACGACTGGTTCAGCCACGGCGAGCCGGAGGAGCACAGCACGATCGACGTGCCGCTGCCGCCCGGCTCGAAGTGGCACGAGGACAAGATGCGGGTGCGGCGCACGGCGCGCGATCCGAAGCCATCGCCTTCGGGACCGCCGACATTTCGCAACGAGGTCTCGCATTGGTGGGACGGCAGCCAGCTGTACGGCAGCACGGAGACGAAAGCGCAACGCGTTCGCTCGTTTCAAGGCGGCAAGCTCACCGTCGAGCGCGACGGCTTTTTGCCGATCGACCCGAAGACCGGCGTCGAGATTACGGGCTTCGCGGCCGGTTGGTGGACCGGGCTGAGCCTGTTGCACAACCTGTTCACACGCGAGCACAACGCGCTGTGCGACATGCTCGCGGAGCGTTATCCGGATTGGGATGACGCGCGCTTGTTCGACACTGCGCGCCTGATCAACGTCGCGCTAATGGCCAAGATCCACACCGTCGAGTGGACGCCCGGTATCCTCGCCAACCCCGCGCTGCGGATCGCGATGGACGCGAACTGGTGGGGCCTCGCCGGTGAGACCGCAAAGAAGCTGGTCGGCCGCGTGCACCCGCTCGACGAGATCAGCGGCATCCCGGGCGGCGAAGCCGATCACCACCAGGCCGAGTACGCGATGACCGAAGAGTTCGTGTCCGTGTACCGATTGCACCCGCTGCTGCCGGATCGGATCGCTTTTCGAACGGTCAAAGATGGCCACGTGGTGCTCGAGCGCGACATGCCCAGCCTCACCTTCAAGGGCGCACGCGTCGACAGCGACGAGCTCGGCTTCGCGGATCTGTTGTTTTCGCTCGGCGTCGCGAACCCCGG
>Ga0193752_1003565_pt1 | contig 10665 bp, 10 predicted proteins | sample H1c1metaG_FD_144924 | JGI IMG/M metagenome (GOLD analysis project Ga0193752, IMG submission 144924) | Soil microbial communities from a riparian zone of the East river system, Colorado, United States - H1c1 | ecosystem: Environmental > Terrestrial > Soil > Riparian zone | place: USA: East River...
GCCGCCATTCGCGCCCGCCGCGCCTACGTCAACGTGCACTCGCTGCCGCTGACCCCGGGGGGCGAAATTCGCGGCCAGATCGGCGGCGATGGCCGCGGCCACGATCGCGATGACCACCGCGGACATCACCACTGACCAGACGCTGATTACGGGAGATCGGGGTCTGACCCCGATTTCCCGACTGAAGTAAGTGGGTAAGATTTTCAACGGAAGCTGTTCGGCTTTCGTTCAGGCTGTTTCTCCCATTCGCAGCAGAAGCCGCTGTACCATATAAATAATCGTGTAGGAGGTGCCGTGAGTCCCCAAGAGGCTCGGGTTCAAAGGGAGTCGGCGGCCGGCTTTACGCTCCTGGAGCTGCTGGTCGTCGTAGTCATCATCGGTTTGCTGGCGGGCTTCGTCGCGCCGCGCTATTTCGGCCAGGTCGGAAAGTCCGAGATCGCCACCGCGCGCGCGCAGATCGACGCGCTGGAGAAGGCGCTCGACCAGTACCGCCTGGACGTCGGCCGCTATCCGAGCACGGAGCTGGGCTGGGGCGCGCTGCTCGCCAAGCCGGCGGCCGAGCCGAAATGGAACGGCCCGTACCTGCGCAAGGACGTGCCGCTCGATCCGTGGGGCAAGCCCTACGTCTACAAGATCCCCGGCGAGAAGCACGAGTTCGACATCGTCTCGTACGGCAAGGACGGCCAGCCCGGCGGCACGGGCGAGAACGCCGACCTCAGCAACCACTAGCAAAAACACGCCATGCGCTTCGAGCTGAAGGCCATCGCGCCGGCGGGCAATGTCGAGGCGCTCGATTTCCAGGCGCCCGACGAGACGACCGCGGTGCGCAGCCTCGAGGGGCGCGGCTACACGGTGCTCAGCGTGCGCGCGAAGCGCGGGCTCAGCCTGCCCTTTCGCGGCGCCGCGGAGCGCTTCCCGGTGCCGCTCTTCAGCCAGGAGCTGCGCGTGCTGATCAACGCCGGGCTGCCGCTGGTGGAGGCGGTCGAGACGCTGGCGGAGAAGGAGCGGCGCGACGACTTCAAGGCGGTGCTCGAGCGCCTGGCCACGGTGATGCGCGAAGGCCAGCCGCTGTCGACGGCGCTGCAGGAGTTTCCGCAGGCCTTCTCGCCTCTGTATGTCGCCACCATCCGGGCGAGCGAGAGGACCAGCGATCTGTCGGACGCGCTCGCCCGCTACGTCGCCTACGCCAACCAGCTCGAAGCGATCAGGAAGCGCGTGATCAACGCCTCGATCTACCCGATGCTGCTGCTCGCCGTCGGCGGCCTGGTCAGCCTGTTTCTGCTGCTGTATGTGGTGCCGCGCTTCGGCAACATCTACGCCGAGCGCGGCGGCAACCTGCCGTTCTTCTCGCGCGTGCTGCTCACCTGGGGCCAGGCGGTCGACAAGCACGCGGGACTGGTGCTCCTCTTCCTCGGCGGCATGATTGGTTTTGCGATCTACCTGTTCAAGGCGTTCAAGACCCAGGTCGGCAATGCGCTGTGGCGCCTGCCGGCGATCGGCGAGCACCTGAAGATCTACCAGCTCGCGCGCTTCTACCGCACCATCGGCATGCTGCTGCGCGGCGGCATGCCGCTGGTCGCCGCGCTCGACATGGGCGCTGAGCTGCTGCATCCGCTGCTGCGCGAGCGCCTGGTGCAGGCCGCCAGGGCGATCAGCGAAGGGCGCAACGTCTCGCAGTCGATGGACGCCGCCGGCCTCACCACGCCGGTGGCGCTGCGCATGCTCGCGGTGGGCGAGAAAGGCGGCAACATGGGCGAGATGCTCGAGCAGATCGCCGCCTTCCACGACGAGGAGCTGTCGCGCTGGGTCGACTGGTTCACGCGCATGTTCGAGCCGATCCTGATGGCGCTGATCGGCCTGATCATCGGCGTCATCGTGATCCTCATGTACATGCCGATCTTCGAGCTGGCGGGAGGCTTCCAGTGACTACCGACGTGACCATCGGGACGGCGCAGATCGCGCAGGCAAGGCAGGCGGCGGCGGCGACGCGCCGCCGCGTGGTCGACGTGCTGGAGGAAACCGCCGGCGGCGACCCCGACGGCTTCACCGCGCGCCTCGCCGCCACGCTGCAGCTCGAGCGCCTCGCCATGGCCGACTTGCGCGGCGCCGCGCCGGCCTTCGACCTGCTGCCCTTCAACGAGTGCTCGCAGCATGTCTGCGCGCTGCTGCGCGCGGCCGACGGCCGGCTGCTGCTCGCTTTCGACGACCCGTTCTCCGCCGAGCTGCAGGCGTGGGCCGAGGAGCGCATTGCGCAGCCCTTCAGCTGGTGCCTCGCGCACCGCGGCGACCTGGTGGCCTTCCTCGCCGCGCACGAGGCGTCGCTGCGCGCCCTGGACGAGGTGCACGAGGCGACGGTCGCCGGGCCCGCCGACAGCGGCCGCGTCGAGGACCTGTCGCTGAAGGCGATCGGCGGCGAGACGAGCGAGGTGGTGCGCCTGGTGCGCTCCACCCTGCGCGACGCGCTGATGATCGGCGCGAGCGACATCCACATGGAGACGCTGCCGGCTGGCCTCGCCATCAAGTTCCGCATCGACGGCATCCTGTCGCAGATGAAGCTGATCCAGGACAAGGCGCAGGCCGAGCAGGCCATCGCGCGCGTCAAGGTGCTGGCCGAGCTCGACATCACCGAGCGGCGCGTGCCGCAGGACGGCCGCTTCAAGGCGCTCGAGCGCGGCCGCGCGGTCGACTTCCGCGTCTCGATCATGCCGAGCATCTTCGGCGAGGACGCGGTGCTGCGCGTGCTCGACAAGCAGTCGCTCTACGAGCAGACGCAGCAGCAGCTCTCGCTCGACTCGCTCGGCTTCGAGCCCGAGGAGGCGAAGCGCCTGCGCCGCCTGTCGCGCGAGCCCTACGGCATGCTGCTCGTCACCGGGCCCACCGGCAGCGGCAAGACGACCACCCTCTACGCCGCGATCAGCGAGATCAACACCGGACAGGACAAGATCGTCACCATCGAGGACCCGGTCGAGTACCAGCTCGCCGGCGTGCTGCAGATCCCGGTGAACGAGAAGAAGGGCCTCACCTTCGCGCGCGGCCTGCGCTCGATCCTGCGCCACGACCCCGACAAGATCATGGTGGGCGAGATCCGCGACCCGGAGACCGCCAACATCGCGGTGCAGTCGGCCCTCACCGGCCACCTGGTGTTCACCTCGGTGCACGCCAACAACGTGTTCGACGTCATCGGCCGCTTCATGCACATGAACGTCGACCTGTACGGCTTCGTCTCGGCGCTCAACGCGATCCTCGCCCAGCGCCTGGTGCGCGTGATCTGCCCCCACTGCGCCGAGCCGTTTACGCCAACGAAGGATTTATTGGTTGAAAGCAATTTAGAAGAAGAAAAAACCAAAGGCTGGAAATTCATGCACGGCAAGGGCTGCCGCGAGTGCCGCGGCTCCGGCTACAAGGGCCGCAACGCCATCGCCGAGCTGATGATCCTGAACGACGAGCTGCGCGAGCTGATCACCAGCCGTGCGCCGGTGCGCCAGCTGAAGGAGGCGGCGCTGCGCTCGGGCACGCGCTTCCTGCGCGACGCGGCGTTCGATGCCGTCAGGCAGGGAAAGACCACCCTTCAGGAGATCAACCGTGTCACGTTTGTCTCCTCTTAAACACCTCTTTCCCGACCGGTTGATTTTTGCGCTGGCGCCGGCGGAAATCCGCGGCGCGCGCTACACCGGCGTGCTGAAGGACAGGCTGGTCGAGGAGAGCAGCCTGCCCTGCGACCCGGCGTTCGGCGCCGAGGCGTGGCAGGGCGCGGTGGCGGCCCTCAAGTCCGTGCCGATCGATTTCCCGGCGAAGGTGACGGTGGTCCTCGCCAACCGCTTCGTGCGCTACGCGGTGGTGCCCTGGAGCGCCGCCCTCGGCGGACCGGCGGAAGAGGAAGCCTACCTGCGCCACCACTTCGCCAAGATCCACGGCGAGCGCGCCAAGGGCTGGGCGCTGCGCTCAAGCCGGGCGGCCGCGGGCGCGCCCCGCCTGGCGAGCGCCATCGACGGCACGCTGGTGGCGGCGGTCAGGGAATGCTTTCCGAGGAAGGGCAAGGCGAAGCTCGCCTCCATCCAGCCCCAGCTCATGACGCGCTTCAACGAGTGGCGCGGCGGCGTTCCCGCCGCGGGCGCGTGGCTGGTGCTGGCGGAAGCCGACCGGGCGTGCGTCGCGCTGCACAGCGGCGGGCGCTGGCGCTCGGTGCTGAGCGCCGGCGGCTCGTGGCTCGCGCTGCTCGAGCGCGAGCGCTACCGGCTGCAGGGCGGCGACGCGGGCGAGCTGCCCAGCCTGGTGCTGCTCGCCGGCGCACGCACCCCGGCGGACAAGGGCGGCTGGCAGTTCCGTGAGGTCGCGGCATGAGTACTCAGCGCGTCGAACTCGACTACATTGCCCCGGCCCGCCGGGCGTCCTGGCCGGGACTGCTCATTCTGGGAATTTCGATTGTGATGGCGGGCTATCTGGTTACCCGCTACCGCGACGCCCAGATCGAAGTCGTGCGCCTGGAGGCGGCGAGCGGCCTGATCGCGCCGCAGCGCGCCGCCGCCAAGCCGGTCACGCCGGCGCGGCTCGAGGAGGAGGCGCGCAGCGCCGAGGCGGTGGTGCGCCAGCTCACCGTCCCCTGGGCCTCGCTCATCCGCACCATCGAGCAGGCGGCGACGAAGGAGGTCGCGATCCTGCAGCTGCAGCCCGACGCCGAGCAGCGCATGCTGCGTCTCACCGCCGAGGCGCGCAGCCGCGACGCCATGTTCGACTACCTGCGGCGCCTGTCGCAGGCGCGCGGCCTGGCCGAAGTCCATCTGGTGAGCCACCAGGTGCAGCGCGACGACCCGCAGCAGCCGATCCAGTTCGCCGTGCAGGCAGCGATGCGCGGACTCGAGGCCACGGCGCGATGAAAGCCCGCCTCGAAGCCGCTCTCAGGCGCCTGGGCGCAGCCGGGGTGCTCGGCATCGGCCTCGCGCTCGCCTGCGCCGGATTCTACGTCTCGGCGCTGGCGCCGCTCGAGCAGGAGGCTGCGGCGCAGCGCCTCGCGCTCGATCGCCTCAAGTCGCGCACCCCGCATCGCCCGGTCAGCTCCGGCGGCCGCGAGGAGGACCTGCGGCGCTTCCAGGGCTTGTTCCCCTCGGCGTCCCAGCTGACAAGCGAAGTGGAAAGCCTGCACCGGCTCGCGCGCCGCGCCGGGCTCGACCTCGCGCAGGGCGAGTACCGCCTCGAGCGCCGCACCGCCGGCCTGTGGGCTTACCGCGTCACGCTGCCGGTGCGCGGCAGCTACCCGCAATTCCGCGATTTCATCGGCGCGGTGCTGAAGGACATGCCGATCGCCTCGATCGACGCGCTGCGCTTCGAGCGCAAGCGTGCCGCCGAAACCCAGCTCGAAGCCCAAGTGCGCATTACGCTGTATGCACGGCCCCCCGGAGAAACACCATGAGAAAAATCCCGTTTCTTGCCGTGCTGCTGCTCGCTGCGTGCTCTTCGACGCCCAACCCGCTCGACGACTCGCGCAAGCGCGCCGCCGAAGGCAACGGCGAGGCGGCCCTCAACATCCTGGCGCAGGCGATCAAGGACGACCCGCAGAACCACCCGCTGCGCGGCGAGTACTACCGGCTGCGCGACACGCTCAATTCGCAGTGGCTCGCGCAGGCGGAGATGATGCGCAGCAGCGCCCACTTCGAGGCCGCCGAGACCCTCTATCGCCGCGTGCAGGCGCACGACCCCGCCAATACGCGCGCCGCGGCGGGCGTGGCGCAGATCGAGATCGACCGGCGCCACCGCGAGCTGACGGCCGCCGCCGACCAGATGTTCAAGGCCGGCAAGCTGCGCGAGGCGCAGGACGTGCTGCGCCCGGTGCTCAACGAGAATCCGCAGAGCCGCGAGGCGCGCCGCCTGCAGCGCGCGATCGACGACAAGCTGGTGAAGCCGGTGATCGTCTCGGCGCAGCTGCGCCCGACCAGCCTGAAGCCGATCTCGATCGAGCTGCGCGAGGTGACGCTGCGCAACGTGTTCGAGGTGCTGCAGCGCGCCTCCGGCATCAATTTCGTCTTCGACCGCGACGTGCGCGCCGACCAGCGCACCACCATCCTCCTGCGCGACGCCAGCATCGAGGAGTCGATCCGCATGGTGCTGCTCACCAACCAGCTCGAGCAGAAGGTGCTCAACGACAACACCGTGTTCGTCTACCCGAACACGCCGCAGAAGCTGCGCGAGTACCAGGAGCTGGTGGTGAAGGGCTTCTACCTCTCCAACGCCGACGTCAAGCAGACCGCCAACATGATCCGCACCATGGTGAAGACGCGCGACATCTTCATCGACGAGAAGATCAACCTGCTGGTGCTCAAGGACACGCCGGCGGCGATCCGCCTGGCCGAGCGCCTGATCGCGGCGCAGGACCTGGCCGAGCCCGAGGTGATGCTGGAGGTCGAGGTGCTCGAGGTCGGCGCCAACAAGTTCGTGCAGCTCGGCATCAAATACCCCGACACCCTCGCCTGGAGCCTGTCCGGCGCCGCCGGCATCCCCGGCAGGGTGACGCTGCCCGAGTGGCAGAACCGCGGCTCGGAGCTGGTGTCGCTGCAGTTCAGCGATCCGCTGTTCCTCTTGAGCCTGCACCAGGACGACGGCACCACGACCGTGCTCGCCAACCCGCGCATCCGCGTCAAGAACAAGGAGAAGGCGCGCGTGCACATCGGCGACCGCGTGCCGGTGATCACCACCACCGCGGCGGCCACCGGCGGCTTCGTCTCGGAGTCGGTGAGCTACCTCGACGTCGGCCTTAAGCTCGAGGTCGAGCCGCTCATCTATCTCGACGACGAGGTCGGCATCAAGGTCGGGCTCGAGGTGAGCAACATCGTGAAGGAGATCCGCACGGTCGGCTCGAGCACGCTCTCCTACCAGATCGGCACGCGCAATGCCGCCACCGTCCTGCGGCTGAAGGACGGCGAGACGCAGGTGCTGGCCGGCCTGATCAGCAACGAGGACCGGCGCACCGCGGTGCGCGTGCCCGGCCTGGGCGAGCTGCCGGTGCTCGGGCGCCTGTTCTCCAACACCACCGACAACCGCACCAAGACCGAGATCGTGCTGCTCATCACGCCGCGCCTGCTGCGCCAGATCGCGCGCCCCGACGCCGCATCGGTGGAGTTCGCCGCCGGCACCGAGGCCTCCTCCGGCTCGCCGCGCCTGGGCGGCGCCCCGATCATCGCCGCGCCCTCGCCCTCGCAGGTCGAGAGCGCGCCCGGCGAGGAGCCTCTGCGCACGCCGGCTCCCCTCACCCCCCCGGGCTCGACCATGGTGCCCTTCGGCGGAGTCAAACCGACGCCGCCGTGAAAGGCTTCACCCTCATCGAGCTGGTGGTGACGGTGGCGATCGTCGCGGTGCTCGCCTCGGTCGCCCTGCCCTTCAACGAGCTCATCGTGCAGCGCTCGAAGGAGCAGGACCTGCGCCGCGCGCTGCGCGAGATGCGCGAAGCGATCGACACCTACAAGCAGGCCTCCGACGAGGGTCGCATCCAGAAGCGCGTCGGCGAAACCGGCTATCCGCGCAAGCTGGAGGACCTGGTCGAGGGCGTGGAGGACCAGAAGAACCCGAAGAAGGAGCGCATCTATTTCCTGCGCCGCCTGCCGCGCGACCCGCTCGCCGCCGACCCCGCGCTCAGCCCCGCCGAGAGCTGGGGCAAGCGCGCCTACGCCAGCCCGCCCGACGATCCGCGCGAGGGCGAGGACGTGTTCGACGTCTTCTCGCGCGCCGCGGGCACCGGCATCAACGGCCGGCCCTATAAGGAATGGTGATGCGCTCGCGCCTTTTTGCCCCCCTGACAAGGGGGGGGCGAGCTTCGCGAGCGGGGGGTTGGTTTGGTTTTCGCAAACCGACCCACCTAACCCCCCCGCTCGCCTGCGGCTCGCGCCCCCCTTGTCAGGGGGGCGAACCAACGGGGCGCCGCTTCGGCTTCACCCTCATCGAGCTGCTGGTGGTCCTGTCGGTGATCGCGGTCCTGCTCACCCTGGCCGTGCCGCGCTACTTCGGCAGCATCGACAAGTCGAAGGAGGCGGTGCTCAAGGAGAACCTCAACCAGATGCGCGAGGCGATCTCGCGCTACTACGCCGACAAGGGCAAGTACCCGGAATCCCTCGACTCGCTCGCCACCGACAAGTACCTGCGCAAGGTGCCGACCGACCCGATCACCGAGAGCACCGCCACCTGGCAGGTCACGCCGCCCTCGGATCCGGCGAAGGGCGGGGTCTACGACGTGAAGAGCGGTGCCGCCGGCAAGGGGCTCGACGGCAGCGAATTCGCCTCATGGTGAAGCGGCGCCGGGGCACAAGCGCGGCGGCCGGCTTCACCTACCTCACCGCGCTCTTCGTGGTCGCGGTGCTGGGCGGCGCGCTCGCGCTCACCGGCGAGGTATGGGAGACGGCGGCGGCGCGCGAGCGCGAGGCGCAGCTGCTGTTCGTCGGCAACCAGTACCGCAGGGCGATCGAGCGGTATTACCTGTCCGGCCCCCAGCGCCAGTACCCGCAGACGCTGGAGGACCTCCTCAAGGACACGCGCATGCCGAGCACCGAGCGCTACCTGCGCGCGATCTACCCCGATCCGATCACCAATAAGGAGATCGGGCTCATCAAGGCGCCCGGCGGCAGCATCGTCGGCGTGTACAGCCTTTCCGAGGACAAGCCCTTCAAGGCGAGCGGCTTTCACCCGCGCGACGCCGCCTTCGAGGGCGCGAAGAGCTATGCCGAGTGGAAGTTCATCCATAACCAGCCCGCGCCCGCAGCCGCGACGAAGCCTCAGCCCGGCTCCGCGCCGGCGCCGGCTCCGGGACAGGCGACGCCGGGACGGGCGCCATCCTCGCCGTCCGGTTTCCAGCCGCCGCCGCTTGGCGGCGCGGACCCCGAGCAGGCGCCGCCGGACCACTAGCCGGCGGGCCGGCTTTCGCCGTCCCGGGGGCCGCCTGCGGCTCCACACGTAAAGCGACGGAATTATCAATTGATGAGGAATTATCAATAATCCCGAACATGTGAAATAGTACTCTTTCGGACGTTGGGCTAAGACGACAGCAAGCCTTAAGCCCGTACGCAGATCTTCAATAACTGCTTGAAATTTGGGAGGAAAGAGGAAATGAGGAACCTGAAGCTGGCATTCGTCGTGTCGGCGCTGGCCGTCGCGCCCACGGTCTGGGGGCAACGCACCCCCACCCCCCCGGTAGTCGTCTCGCCCCCGCCGGCGAGCCTGCCCTGTGTGGACCTTTCGAACGATCCGGCCGGCTGCCAGCCGAGCATCCGCGATCTGCCCTGGCAGCAGATCCCGCAGCACCGCCTGAACCGTAGCGGCACGAGGGACAACACCTCGTCGCCGGAAGACGCGATGGCGGGCGCTTTCGTGCTCGAGGAGAAGCTCGGCCTCATGCGCAACTTCAAGCACCTGCACTGGATCCCGACCTCGCCGTCGCAGTTCGACGTCGTGACGGGCACCTGGAGCAGGGGCGACCTCGACGGCTTCGCCACCGGCTGGGGCTCCACCGGCCTCGGTATCGCCGGCGAGTGCCTCTACGTCGGCCGCAGCAACTCGACCAACACCCTCGGCAACGGCGTGTTCCGCGACATCCAGATCTTCAAGATCCAGCCGAACCCCGAGCGGAACGCTCCGGTGCTCGTCGGCACGATGCCGCAGCTGCGCAACGGCCAGGTCGCCCTGCGCGACCGCGAGCTGCGCGCCGCGAAGTACACGTCGACCGACGGCGTCGATCGCATCCTGCTGACCCGCAACGCGACGACCGGCACGGCGGACGACATCATCGTCTACCAGATGGACGCCGAGACCTGCCTGCCGCTCACCGCGGGCGTGCGTGGGGCCAACACGCTGGCGCACGAGTACTTCCTCTGGCAGGACCCGAAGAACCCGAACCGCTGGCTGACCGTCAGCCAGACCTACGGCGGCAACGTCAGCACGCATCCCGACGGCACCACCGGCAGCCGGCCGGTCGACCTGATCATCGCCGCCATCACGGACGAGAACACGGGCCTCGTGCTCGAGGCCCCGGTCGTGCTGGCCAACTGGTCGATCTCGATCCAGGGCGGTCCGCGCCGCGACGGAACGTCCGCGCACTACGGGCTGACCGGCGGACTGCAGATCGACGGGCGCTTCGCGAACTACAGCGCGCTACGCGATCAGTGGAACCGGGCCGGCGGCTCGCAGACCACGCAGGGCAACTACCTGCACTCGGGCTACTTGTCGGATGACGGCGAACGGTTCTACGCCGCGGGCGGCACCGCCGGCATGTTCATCCTGAACACCGAGAAGATCACGAACAACAGCAACGCGGCGATCATCTCCGGGGCGGCGTGCAAGCGCACCTCGACCAACGTCTGGGTGGGCGGCGCCAACCCGAGCCAGATGACGGCTCCGAACGGCTGGCAGCACGACCCGGCGAAGCTCCTCGAGCTGGTCAACGACTGCGTCCACAACGTGCTGATCGACGATCCGTCGGTGCAGGCGATGCTGACCTCGGGGGCCCTGTCGGACGAGATGAAGCGCATCCGTTACACCGTCCTGGAGCAGCGTTCGCGCTTCGACTACCACCCGCCGTTCGTCGCCTCGGTCGGCGTGCACAGCGTGGTGCCGGTCCCCGGCCGTCCGTCGCTCTCGGGCAGCAACCCGAAGGGGCGCCCGGCGTACGTGGTGGCCAGCGAGGAGATCCCG
>Ga0193752_1003566_pt1 | contig 10662 bp, 9 predicted proteins | sample H1c1metaG_FD_144924 | JGI IMG/M metagenome (GOLD analysis project Ga0193752, IMG submission 144924) | Soil microbial communities from a riparian zone of the East river system, Colorado, United States - H1c1 | ecosystem: Environmental > Terrestrial > Soil > Riparian zone | place: USA: East River...
TTACTCTACAGAAAGACTGCAATTGAACTTCAACACGCTTTATATCCTGACCACTGAAAACACCATTCAGGATCAGTTTGGATCTCCAAGGCCAGGACTCAACAACCGATTGATCCGTACCAACCAGCTCGACAAATCCAATTACCTGAACGGGCAATTGTTGGGCGACTACGCGTTGACAGCCAATAAAAACCAAAGTATTAAAGCAGGCGTTTCATTTGCGATGACCAAGTATGACCAGCCGGACCGCAAATCGTTCGAGGCCGCCATGACGGATGCAAATGCGGAAGATGCAACTATTAATTACAACCAGTTCCTTCGCCAGTACCTGACAATTGACGGGAATTATTTTGTGTCGGGAATGGCCGAATACAGCCTGAAATTCGGGAAAACCGATGAGAAACAAAACAAGCTGACCGTTGGTTTCAATTCCAATGTCAACAACATGGAATCGTCTTATCGTTTTATTGCTGCAAGAAGTGATTCGGGTGGCGTGACTACGAACCTCAACAATATCGATCCGCAAATCAATGCCGATTTGGCCAACAATACCTTTTATTTTGAGGAAAATTCCGGGGCGACTTACAAAGTGAAACTCAACGAAATGACCAATGCAGCATACTCGAACCTGATGTTGAAATTTGCCGACAAATGGGAAATCAACGGCGGGATCCGCGTTGAAGACAACAACCGCGAAACAAAATACAGGAGCCAGGGTTCGCAAACCGCACCTTTCCATACCAGGAAATATGAAAACCTGTACGTTTTGCCATCGCTGAATATCAAATATGCCGCTTCAGAAAAGACCAATTACAGGTTCGCGGCCAGCAAAACCTATACAAGACCGGTTATTTTGGAATCTTTTCCACTGACTTACCTCAACGCTGACGGCACATCCATACAAGGAAATCCAATATTGAAGAACAGCGACAACTTTAACGCAGATTTGAAATGGGAAGTTTTTCCGACATCAAAAGAGATGTTTGCGGTTGGCGTATTTGGCAAATATTTAAAGGATCCGATTGAGCGCGCGGCCATCAGCAATGCGACAACAGGAACGGTGCTTTCTTACCTGAATTCAGACAATGCGACATTGTATGGATTGGAAGCCGAATTCATTTTGGATTTGGGACGTATTGACAAATCATTGTCGGATTTCTCTTTTGGCCTGAACAGTTCGTTGATGTCGACGAATGTCAAAGTCAATGATAAAATTGATACAGTGGATGAAGACGGAAATGTCACGCCAAACAATGTCAATCCGGAAACATTCAGGGAAAGGGAATTGCAGGGCGCATCGAAATTCATATTGAATTCGGATATCAAATACCAATTTAATATGACAAAGACCTGGAGCAATACCATCTCATTGGTCTATTCTGTATTTTCAAAAAGGATTTATGCGGTTGGAACAGCACACCAGGATCATATTTATGAGTTGCCATTCCAGCAATTGGATTTTGTTTGGGGCAATAAATTATCGGAACATTTCAGCCTGAAGTTTTCTGCGGACAACCTCTTAAATCCTTCCAGAGACCTGGAATTCGGAAATAGCGGCGATTACCCGATAAACCAAAATTCCTTCAAAGCCGACAGTTATAAAAAAGGCGTGGGCTTTTCATTGAAACTGGATTATACTTTCTAAAATCCATATCGATCAATTATATAAAGCGGCTTAACTGGCCGCTTTTTTATGTTAAGCGCTTAACATTAAATTGACGCTGGCGTTGTGTTTATATAACTTTTTTGTAACCTTAAACTAACTCCCGAAAGCAAGTCGCATTTTACCTTTGTGAAAAATAATTAAAACAAATTCAACACAATGAAAAAATTAATTTTAAGCTTAGCAATTCTAGGGTTATTATCATCTTGCTCATCAGACGATGACGGCGGAACACAACAGCCTGTTGAGGGACAAATCACAGGGACAATTACAACAAACACGACTTATGCCTACGGAAATTACACTTTGGTAGGAATCGTGAAAATTGCTTCAGGAGCGACTGTGACTTTTGATGCAGGTTCAACTATTACTTGTGACAAAACCGTATCGGTCAACAATGCACTTGTTGTATTAAACGGCGGAAAACTGGTCATCAACGGAACAGCCAGCCAGCCGGTTATTTTTACTGAAGCGTCTTCAACACCTGGATCTTGGGGTGGTATCATTATGTATGGCGATGCACCGGCTTTAGTGGCAGGCGGATTGACCTCTTCGACTTCAGAAGACGGAAACAATATTTCTTATGGTGGTGCAAATCCAACGCACAATGGCGGTTCATTGAAATATGTACAGGTGAAATATGCCGGTGCAAAATTGAACGACGGTGTCAAAGAAAACAACGGTTTTACTTTTTACTCTGTAGGTTCAGGAACAACATTAGACCACTTGGTTTCCTATAAAGGCGCTGATGACGGTTTTGAGTTTTTCGGTGGAACAGTGAATGCAACCAACCTGATTTCTTACGGGAATTATGACGATGCTTTTGACTGGCAAGACGGATGGTCTGGTCAAATCAATTCAAACTGGTACGGTTACCAGACTGTAAAAGGAAATTTCGGTATGGAAATCGAAGCTTCATTGAATGACAACGCGGCTTATCCAAAAGTATCAAACATTACATTGAAAAGGGCTGCAGGCTGTGTTCCTGAAGTAGGCGACAACCAGGTTGATGCGATCCAATTCAAAAGAGAAGGAAATGGTTGGTTTGACAATGTAGTAGTTGATGGTTACTTAGGATTTACGACTTCAGCAAATCCGGCCGTTACATACCCGGCTTCAGTAGTAATAATTGAAGATGACGTTACCAACCTACACCAGGTAAACACTTCAAAAATTAAAGTAACAAACGTAAAGGTATCCAATACAAACAACCCGACACCACAAGGAAGAGACGCAATTGTAGTGGCTTTCCCGGCAGGATCTTTCACAACCAATGCGGCTGCCACAGGTGCTTCATTGACAAGTGGGAACTGGTCGAAAGTAGACGGAATCGATTTACTCGTAAATTAGTATTTGAATTTGAGTTTTTTATTAACGCCTCTTTAACTTAAAGGGGCGTTTTTTTTGGTCTAGTTTTTGAAAAAAGTTTTGTACTTTTACAAAACCAAATTGCACCCATGACAAAAAATTACTTTTATATCACGATTCTAGCTTGTTTCCTGTGTTTCAGCGCTGTTGCACAAGACGGAAAACCAGTTGTAAAAACACAGGACACTTCCATAGAAGGATTGAGTTTTTATCCAAATCCTGTGAGCAACGGTAAGATATACATTACTTCAAAATCTTCCCTTGACAAGGAAATCACCATTTTTGATGTGTTGGGCAAAAAAGTATTGCAGACGGTGTTAAACTCTAAAGAACTGAACGTTTCCAATCTTTCTCCTGGTGTTTACATCATCAAAATCAAGGAAAACGAAGCTACCGCAACAAGAAAACTCATAGTCAAGTAGTTACTCTTCCGGCACACTTTTTACAATTAACTATTTTTTTACATCATTCCTTTTTTAAGAAGGAAAATACTTATTACCTTTGTCGCTTAATTACGATATTTAAAAAAACTAAAAATGAAAAAACTTTACACTTTATTATTTACTGTTATTCTGGGTTTTGCTGCAAATGCCCAAGTGACAATCACACAATGGAACTTTACTGGTGATGTACTTACCCCATCAACCGGAGCTGGCACGATGACACTTCTGGGTGGTGTTTCCGAAGGTTATGCTACAGGTAATGATATCGCTTCTCCTACATCCGATCGCGCCTTAAATACTTCTGCTTATCCTGCAGATGGAACTGCTTCGGGAACTGCTGGAATACAAGTTAACGTTAACACCACTAATTTTGGCGGCATAACTGTTACATATGACAGAAAAGGCTCAAATACAGCTTCAAAATGGGAAGAATTCCAATATACAATTAATGGTACAACATGGGTAACATTAGGGAATAATGGTGGGAATTTAACAAACACCGGAACAGGAGTATTATGGCCAACAACTACTTATACACTTCCTGCAACCGCAGATCAGAATGCTAATTTTGCTTTCAGAATGGTTTCAATATTTGCTCCTACAACGTCAGCTTATGCTCCAATTGGCGCAGCATCATCTTATGGTTCAGGTGGAACTTGGAGATTTGATAATGTTACTGTTAAAGGAACACAACTTGGTGTGAACCAAAATTCAATCGCAGGTTTGCAGGTATATCCAAACCCTGTAACAAACGGCAACTTATTCATCACTTCTGACAACAGCGCCTCTAAAGCAGTTGCGATTTATGATGTACTGGGTAAATTGGTCATCAAAACTACTATTCTTGACCAACCGGTAAACGTATCAAACCTAAAAGGTGGCGTTTACATCGTTAAAATCACAGAAGAAGGAAAAACGGCTACCAGGAAATTGGTAATCAGATAATTACTTCTCAATCATATTTGAAAAGCCTCAATTCGTTGGGGCTTTTTTATTTTAATTACTTTTGTAAAAAAATTACTTGATTTCAAATCCCGATATATTTTCCATTTCCGGCCAGAAGCAGTTTGAGAAAATTGCCCTCAAGGTCTTCCGTTTCCAATATGAAAACAATGTGGTGTATCGCGAATTTTGTGACTACCTGAAAATCAATCAGGCTGAAGTAAAATCAGTGCGGCAAATCCCGTTTCTTCCCATCAGTTTCTTTAAAAGCCATCGTGTGGTTTCCAATGAAAATCCCGCCGAGGAAACTTTCACGAGCAGTGGCACGACCGGAGTGTTGACCAGCAGGCATTTTGTAACTGACATCAGCTTATATGAGGAAAGCTACCGCAAAGGATTTGCACAATTTTACGGAAACATCCGGGATTATGCTGTATTGGCTTTGTTGCCGTCGTATCTCGAACGCGAAGGTTCATCCTTGATTTATATGGTCGAGGATTTGATCCAACTGTCCAATAATCCCGACAGCGGTTTTTATCTCCACAACCAGGATGAACTGGCCCAAAAACTGATTGCACTCGACAATGCCGGGCAGAATGTCATTTTGATTGGCGTCACTTATGCGTTATTGGATATGGTCGAAAAGTACGGTTTCAACTTGAAAAATACCATTATCATGGAAACTGGCGGCATGAAAGGAAAACGCAAGGAAATGATCCGCGAAGAACTCCATGAGCAGCTTTGCAAAGGTTTTGGCGTTTCTGCCATCCATTCTGAATACGGCATGACCGAATTGCTGTCGCAGGCCTATTCGCTCGGCGATGGGATTTTTGAATGTCCAAACTGGATCCAAATCCTGATTCGCGATACAGAAGATGCACTGGCTTATGTCGACGATGGAAAAACCGGCGGCATCAATGTCATCGATCTGGCCAACATCAATTCATGCTCGTTCATCGCCACGCAGGATCTGGGCAAAAAACACCCGAACAATTCGTTTGAGGTTTTGGGCCGTTTTGACAATTCCGATATTCGCGGCTGCAATTTAATGGTGATGTAATCCGTTATCCCAAACCAACACACTTTTATGAGATTGATTTGCTTTTGTATGCTCCTGATTTCCCTGCCCGTTTTTGCACAGCCGAAAACCATGGAAATAAAAATCGATTCGATCATCACCAACAACTCCAATACAAAAGAGCGGAAATTTATGCTCTACTATACTATTCACAACTGCACGGATTCAACCATTTCCTTCCTGTTGGATTGTGATAACCTGATGAATAATACAATGGCATCAATGGCGTACTCTCCATGCTACAAGATTTTCCAGGGCGACGAAATGATCAATATTCCTGAAGTATTTGAAAGCGACTGGTCGAGAAACGCCACAAAACGAATAGAGAAAAACATCTCGGCCATAACAAGGGAAAAACACGAAATAAATCATGATTCTATCGAAATTGACAAAAATTACAGGGAGAAACTCATGCAGAATTACCTGTTCAAAAAAGTCGTGACGCTGCGTCCTAAAGAAATAAAACCGGTTTGTTATGAGTTCTTTTGGGATAAAAAACGATACCACAAACTCGACGATTATGAATACTATTTAGATGAAGTAAAGCCGCATTTTATGGAAATTTATGCGGTCTTGATGAAGGAATATTACAAAGACAGACTCAGCGCCGAACAATACCAGAAAATCATTGACGACAAAAATTTCATCAAGGGATTGTTCGTGTCCAATAAAATGGAGATTGATTTTAGGGAATAAAAAATCCCCGTTAAACAGGGATTTGCATTTTATATATTCATTGCTTAAACCACCCGCAACACAAAATAATTCTTCTTTCCGCGCTGCAGCAAAACAAACTGCCCGTTGATTAAATTAACATTGGAAAACGTAAAATCTTCACCAACCTTTTCCCTGTTGACCGCAATCGAATTCTCCGCCAAAGCACGTCTCGCCTCTCCATTCGACTTTAAGAATCCCGATTTCTCATTCAGCACCGAAACGATGTCAATTCCGTTTTCAATATCTGATTTTGCTATTTCAGCTTGCGGCACGCCGTCAAAAATATCGAGGAAAGTTTCAGAATCCAATGATTTCAAATCATCTGCGGTCGAATTCCCAAACAGTATATTCGAAGCTTTAATTGCTTTTTCCAATTCTGCTGCACCATGAACGAAAGTCGTAATTTCCTCAGCCAGCTTTTTTTGCAAAATCCTCAAATGCGGCGCTTCGGCATGTTCCAAAATCAACCCGTCAATAATATCCTTGTCCAAAAAAGTAAAAATCCTGATGTATTTTTCGGCATCGGCATCGGTGGTATTCAGCCAAAACTGGTAGAATTTATACACCGAAGTCTTATTGGCATCCAGCCAGATATTCCCGCCTTCCGATTTCCCGAATTTCGAACCGTCGGATTTCGTAATCAACGGCGTCGTCAATGCAAAAGCTTTGGCGTCGGTATTTGGGTTCATCCTGCGCACGAGTTCTGTTCCGGTCGTGATGTTTCCCCATTGGTCAGAACCGCCCATTTGCAGCACACAGTTATAATGCTTGTGCAAATGATAAAAATCATAGCCTTGTATCAATTGGTAGGTGAATTCCGTAAACGACATGCCTTCGCCTTCGCCGCTCAAACGCTTCTTGACCGAATCTTTCGCCATCATGTAATTGACGGTTATCCTTTTGCCAACTTCACGCGCAAAATCAATAAACGTAAAACCCTTCATCCAGTCGTAATTATTGACCATCAGTGGCGCATTTTTATCCGTTGCATTGAAATCCAAAAATCGCGAAAGCACGCGCTTGATGCCCGAAACATTGATGGCCAGCTGTTCTTCGTTGAGCAAATTGCGCTCATCCGATTTCCCCGAAGGATCGCCAATCATGCCTGTCGCACCGCCAACCAAAGCCACCGGTTTGTGACCGAAATTGCGCAAATGGCACAGCAAAATAATCTGCACCATGCTGCCGATATGAAGCGAATCGGCGGTCGGGTCAAAACCAATATATGCGGTTGTCGCTTCCTTTAAAAGCTGTTCTTCCGTTCCTGGCATCGCATCGTGATACAAACCTCTCCAACGCAATTCTTCGACTAAATTCTTCATTTTTTGTTCTGATTTGGTCGCAAAGATAACTTATAGTTGCAAAGTTCCAAAGTCGTAAAGTTGCAATTTAAAATATGGGCGTTGCCTTCGGCCGGGCTTTCGGCTGCACGCGGTGCCTGCCTCTATCCCTAACGCGGGTTAAGGCGTAACAAGGTCGCGTGAAGGATTGAAGCGCATATCCTTTTTTGAGGCACGAAAAAAAAGATTGTAGCGGAAAGCCTGACCCTTGTGGTCACGCCCACACGAGCAAAGCGAACTGACGAAGTAAATCGAAAAATCCCTTATCTTTGAACCATGATTCTAATCACCGGCGCAACAGGATTGACAGGCTCGCATCTCGCACTTCACTTATTGGAAAATGGGGCAAAATCGGTTCGTGGCACGTATCGAAACAGGGCGCACATCGCTAAAACCAAACAGGTCTTTGCGTTGTACCGAAAACCGGAGCTGTTTGAAAAAATCGAATGGGTCCATGCTGACATCAACGATATTCCCGCATTTGAAACTGCATTTGAAAATGTCGATTTTGTTTACCATTGTGCTGCGCTGATTTCTTTTGACCCGAATGATGAGGAAAAACTGCGCAAGACCAACATTGAAGGTACGGCGAATATCGTCAACCTGTGCCTCAGGCACGAAGTCAGGAAACTGTGCCATGTCAGTTCGGCCGCAGCACTTGGAAACCCAAAAGACAACGAAGCTGTAGTCACAGAAGAAACCGAATGGAATCCCGAAAAACCGCATAGCGATTACGGCATTTCAAAATATGGCGCCGAAATGGAGATTTTCCGCGGACAGCAGGAAGGTTTGAATGTAGTAATTGTCAATCCCGGGATTATTCTTGGGCCGCCCTTATGGGAAACCGGCAGCAGCCAACTGTTTGTGCTGATCGGCAAAGGACAGCAGTTTTATACCAATGGCACAATGGCTTTTGTCTCGGTCATCGATGTCGTAAAAATCATGCGATTGCTGATGGAAAGCAACATCAATGGCGAACGTTTTATACTGGCATCGGAAACGCTCTCTTACCGAAAAATATTTTCATTGGTCGCCGATGCGATGAAAAAACGCAGGCCTTCGGTAGCTGCAACACCGTGGATGACTTCGATCGCATGGCGAATCGACTGGGTATTGGCAAACGTGTTTGGGCAGAAAAGAAAAATTTCAAGAGACGACGCGAGAACGCTGCATACGAAAAACGTGTATTCGAATGACAAGGTCAAGTCAGTGCTCGGCTATGAATTTATTGGGGTTGAAACTGCGGTTGAGGAAATCGCCCGCCTGATGCATTTCTAAACCTACTGGACCTGCGGCGTATCGGGATTTGCAGTTGGCACTTTGCCGCCTTTTTTCACAATGATGGAATCAACTGAAAACTTCTTGGCTTCAATCCTTTTCGCGACTTTGTCATACATCGCTTTGTATTTCTCGAGATCGGTCGCATAATACTGGCTGCTTTTGGCAAATTGCAGGCTGTCAATCTTATACTTTTTGTAGATGTAAGTGCTTGGGTTGATATGGTTCGTTTCGAATGAAATCGGCTTTTGGGACTTTATCGATTCCAACAGGGAAAGGTCATACATGATGTCGACCATTTTTCCTTCGTCAATCAAATTATCCGGTTTTTCGACTGCTGGTTTTGCACAGGCCGCCAAAAATACGATCATTAAAAATGCAGTGATTCTTCTCATATCTTATCGGTCAAAAAGAAGGCGCTTGCCTTTGCGGATGTCTTTCACTTTGAAATTCTGGTACACCAGTTCACCATTGACAAAGGTATGCGTAATTCTCGATTTAAAATTGTATTCTTCAAATGGCGACCAGCCGCATTTGTATAAAATGTTTTCCTTTTTGACATTCCATGGCAGTCCGGTATTGACAATCGCCAAATCGGCATAATAGCCTTCCTTGATGAATCCGCGCTTTTCGATCTTGAAGATTTTTGCGGGATTGTGCGCCATTTTCTCGACGATTTTCTCAATCGAGATCTTGCCTTGGTGGTGTGCTTCAAACATCGCGACAACGGCATGTTGGACCAATGGTCCGCCGGATGGCGCTTTTAAATACGGCTGTTGTTTTTCTTCAAGCGTATGCGGCGCGTGGTCGGTCGCGATGACATCAATGCGGTCGTCGAGCAAAGCTTCCCACAGCGCAGCGCGGTCTTCAGCCGATTTTACCGCTGGATTCCATTTGATGAGATTGCCTTTGGTTTTGTAGTCTTCGTCGGAAAACCACAAATGGTGGATACAGACCTCGGCGGTGATTTTTTTGTCTTCCAATGGAATTTTGTTCGTGAACAATTCCATTTCCTTCGCTGTCGACAAATGGAAAACATGTAATCTTGCGCCGGTTTTTTTGGCTAATGCCACGGCTTTTGACGAAGAAATATAACAGGCTTCCGCACTGCGGATCAGCGGATGGCATTCCACCGGAACATTTTCTCCGTATTCTTCAATATATTTTTCAAGATTGGCTTTGATGGTCGCTTCGTCTTCACAATGCACTGCGATCAACATTGGCGTACTGCTGAAAATCTTTTCGAGTACGGCTTCGTTATCAACAAGCATATTCCCCGTCGAAGAGCCGAGAAAAATCTTGATTCCGGCGACATTCTTCGGGTTGGTTTTCAGGACTTCGTCGAGATTGTCATTCGTCGCACCCATCATAAATGAATAATTGGCAAACGATTTCTCGGCAGCAATCTTGTATTTTTCTTCCAGGATTTCCTGGGTAACCGCATTCGGAACCGTATTGGGCTGTTCTATGAATGACGTGATTCCGCCGGCAACGGCAGCCCGCGATTCAGATTCGATATCGCCTTTGTGCGTCAGTCCGGGTTCGCGGAAATGCACCTGGTCGTCGATTGCACCAGGAATAAGGTAATTCCCTTCGGCATCGATGATTTTGGAATTGGCGGTTTTGGCGCTGATGCTTTCGGCAATCTCAACGATAAACTCATTCTCTATTAAAACATCGCCTTCAAAAATGACTCCTTCGTTGACAATTTTGGCATTTTTGATTAACACTCTGTTCATCGTACGCTTTTATAACCTGTTAAATAACTTTCTAATTCTTAATGATATCACACCAAAAACGGCTTCCTTAATGATTGCATTGCTCATTTTTTAT
>Ga0193752_1003569_pt1 | contig 10660 bp, 8 predicted proteins | sample H1c1metaG_FD_144924 | JGI IMG/M metagenome (GOLD analysis project Ga0193752, IMG submission 144924) | Soil microbial communities from a riparian zone of the East river system, Colorado, United States - H1c1 | ecosystem: Environmental > Terrestrial > Soil > Riparian zone | place: USA: East River...
GCGTACACGTCCTCATTCCACCAGCTTGCATGCCGGAACTCAATAGCATGCAGCACTGGTGTATTGGAGATGGACATGATGGCCTCGAGCATCTCAGGCGTGTACTTTACGGTAGCCGGGAACTGGTACAATACGCAGCGGAGCTTGTCCTGAAGGGCATTGAACACGACATCATAAAACTTCGCCTGTTCTTCGAAAATGCCTTTCATTCTCCTGTAATGGGTGAAAAGTCGCGGAGCTTTGACAGTGAAGGCAAAATCTTCAGGTGTGTCATTATACCATTTACCCAGGCTTTTAAGGGTAGGCATCCGGTAAAAGGTAGCGTTGATCTCGATAGAGTTGAAATGCTGCGTATAGAATTGCAGCCATTTCGTAGAAGGCAGCCCGGCAGGATAGAATTGCCCCTTCCATTCGCGGTAATAGTATCCGGAGCATCCGATGAAGCTGAGCATGCAGATGATCTAAAAAGATTGTTCCTGTGGCCCGCAACGATGATTTTCGGTGTATCCAAGACTCTACTGGAATAAGACCAAAATATTTATATACCCCGTAGAAATAGCGAATTCCCCACCAGCCTGACACACTAAAAAAAGGGCAGCGTTTAAAACGCGGCCCTTTTATATGCACTAAATAAAATAAGGTGATGCTATTTGCTCACCAGCCTGATCACCGGTACGATCATCTCTTCCAGCGATATACCTCCATGCTGGAAGGTGTTTTTGTAATACTGAACATAGTGATTGTAATTGTTGGGATAGCAGAGGAAGGTGTCGGCCTTTGCGAAGATGAATGTGGAACTCACGTTCGGCTTCGGAAGACCTGCCTGTGTAGGGTCGCGGAATGCGAGCACATCCTTTTCTTCGTATTGCAGGTTCCGGCCGTGCTTGTAACGCAGATTGGTGGTCGTATGCCGGTCGCCGACGCACTTGCTTGGCTTCTGCACGCGTACGGTACCGTGATCGGTCGTGATAATAAGCTGGATGCCCTTGTCCGCAATCTTGCGCAGGGCGCGGTACAACGGTGAGTGTTCAAACCAGCTCACCGTGAGCGAACGGTAGCTTACTTCGTCGCCTGCCAGCTCTTTCAGGACTTCCATTTCCGTACGGGCATGGCTGAGCATATCGACGAAGTTGTACACGATAACGCTGAGGTCATTCTTCAGGTAATTGTGAATATTATCCTCGAACAGCTTGCCGTCATCATTGTTGGTGATCTTGGTGTACTGCCACTTCAGGTTATCCATTTTAAGACGCTTCAGCTGCTCGGCCAGAAGCACGTCTTCAAACAGGTTCTTGCCGCCCTCGTCTTCATCATTCTTCCATTCGTTAGGATGATTTTTGGCGATGTCGATAGGCAGCATACCCGCGAAAATGGCATTCCGCGCATATTGGGTAGCGGTCGGAAGGATGGAATAAAAAAGGTCTTCCTCTACAATGCGGAATGACTCAGTAATGATCGGCTGAAAAGCCTTCCACTGATCAAGTCGGAGGTTATCGATAACGACCAGGAATGTAGGCGTACCGGGCTGAATATGCGGCATCACCTTCCGGGCCAGCAGCTCATGAGAGAACAGCGGCGCATCGCTATCCTTACCAAGGATCCAGTTGCTGTAATTCTTGGCGACGTACTTGATGAATTCGGTATTGGCTTCAGTCTTCTGGTTCTGCAGCACTTCGAGCATTTCAGGGCTGTCGCTGCGCGTCATTTCGAGCTCCCAGAAAACAAGTTTCCGGTAAAGCTCCTTCCATTCCTCATGCCCCGGATTGGACGAAAGCGCCATGAACAGGTTGCGGAAATCCTGCTGGTAAGCGCTGGTGGTCGCCTCGCTCACGAGCCTCTTGCCGTCCATGATCTTTTTGAGGGAAAGCAGCACCTGGTTGGGGTTTACCGGCTTGATCAGATAGTCGGTGATCTGCGCGCCGATGGCTTCGTCCATGATGTTCTCCGCTTCATTCTTCGTCACCATTACCACAGGTAGCGAGGGTTGCATTTCCTTGATGCGGGAGAGCGTTTCAAGACCTGTGAGGCCGGGCATGCTTTCATCCAGCAGCACCACATCTATGGGCTGCTCTTTCAGGAATTCAAGCGCATCGTGTCCGTTGGACAGCGGGGTTACGTTATAGCCTTTGCCTTTGAGGAATATGATTTGTGGCTTGAGGGAGTCTATCTCGTCGTCAATCCAGAGTATTTCGCCTTGGGACATAGTAATGAGGGATGATTAAATATTGGTGAGGTGTAACTAGATGAGTAATGGATGGTGAATAATGAGTGCTGCGTAAAGCAAAAGGCAGGCAATGAGTGATTCAAAAGTTGAATTCTTCTTCACTCATTACTTATTACTGATTACTCATTAACTGAAAGTAGGAAAACTGTGCCGCGCCGGCGACACATATGACGTCCCTTTAACGCAAGATTGGCGGATGTGTTGCACCTGTCGCGTAGCTTTATGGATATGGAATTTACCATTCGCCCGGCGAAGCTTGAAGACTGCCCGGCCATGCTGGATTTGATACGGGAACTTGCCGTTTACGAGCGCGCACCCGACGAGGTCACCGTCAGCCTTGAGCATTTTGAGCAAAGCGGTTTCGGCGAAAAGCCAGTCTGGTGGGCCTTCGTAGCCTGCGCTCCGGCAAAGCAGGAAGAGGTGGCTGAAACGTCCGCAGAGCAAACACAGTCTGCTGTTTCGGTACAAGACCCAATGCTTGCCCATCTCCTTCAGGAAACGACTGAGGATGTTCAAATGAGCGAGACACCCGGACTGCATACTATCACCAGCGAGGTTCCGACCGAACCGATGATAATACAGCTCGATGAGCCGGTTGAGACTTCCATACCCGAACAGGTGGCTGACGCCCTTCCTCTTACGCTGCAGTTCGTACCCTGCGGACAGGTAATCGGTTTTGCGTTGTATTATATCCGCTACTCCACCTGGAAAGGGCTGCGCATGTATCTCGAGGACCTCCTCGTGACAGAAAGCTGGCGCTGCAAAGGCGTGGGTACGGCCCTGATGGATGCGCTGATCGGCGCCGCCAAGGCGGAAGGCCTGGGCGGTATTTCCTGGCAGGTGCTGGAATGGAATGAATCGGCTATAAAATTCTATAAAAGATATAATGCGCGGCTTGATGGTGAATGGCTGAATGCTGCCATCGATGTGTAATTCTATCCGGCCTCGGTAAAGTCTACGCGGCTGTAGATTTCCTACCTGGGCACAGACTCACTAATGCTTTCGATACGAAGGATTTGATCGCGTGTTTTGTAATCCGTCATGAGCCATTGCCCTGTGGTTGTGCGGGTAAAGTGCTCGATCCGGATACGGGTTGAGGAGATCAGGATGTATTCCTGAAGTGAGGGAATTTCCCGGTAGAATTCGAACTTTTGTCCACGATCATACTCAGCGGTAGCGGGCGAAAGCACTTCGAACAGTACCACCGGATTGGTAATGGTGTCCGTCCGGCTTTTGAATTGTTTTTTATCACCGCATACGATGGATAAATCAGGATAGGTATACAGGCCGCTAGCTTAATCCGCCGGTTTCAACAAAAATAAAGCAGAAGCCAGTCTGCCAGGCGCACTATGATTATTCCATCACTCCTTCCTGCAGATAGCCAGGGCAGCGGTAGACCTTCAGCTGGAAGGACAGGTTGAAGATGGCGTACATGTACTGGTCCCGCGTCTGGCTGTTACCACGCTGTTTCCCCGGCCGCCCCAGCTCGAAGCCGCTTACTTCGCGTGAGCGGTCCTGTAGGTCGTACGCCGGGTTGGGGAAATCCGGACTACTGGGAAATTTATCGCTGCCTACGTAGCTGGTGCTTACGTCATCAAGATAGTCGGTCAGTGTGAGGCGGTCCGCGATTTCAAAGCCGAGGTTGAACCCGGGCTTTATCCAGTATTTAAAGCCTATGCCCACGGGGAAACAAACGGCTACAGAATTGTATTTCCGGGATTCATAGCCTTCCAGGTTCTGGCCTTCTGTACCGAGCTTTCTCAGGTATTGTCTGCTGCCGCCATGCTCTGCATAGGGGTTATAGTAAAATGCGCCTATGCCCCCCGTGAGGTAAGGAGTGAAACGCCGACCATCCTCCCCTGTCGCAAAGCGCGTAAAATTGAACTCGCTCTGCAGCGCCAGTTCCACGATATCGCTTTGGAAGCTCAGGTTGCGCATGCGGTAGAAATCATTATCGTTGAACGCATCCTGGTAGCCGATCTTGGTGTAGCTGAGCGCGCCACGGATAGCGATATAGGGCGTCAGATGCTGCCGGATAAAGACGCCGGCGGCCGGCCGTACGGACTTTATGCCGTAGTTGTCGTTCAGGTCACCGAAATAATGGGATCCGCCGCCCGTTATACCATACTCGGTGCCGCTGTAAAAAAGCTGAGCTCCAGCCTTCCTGCCAGAGAACAGGAATAGCGGCAATAAGATCAGAAAGAAAAGAAAACGGCGAAACATAAGCTGATGATAACGGCAAAATTAGGCCAATTATTATGTGACGGGTTTGTGAATAGCCTAAAGTACTTCTCGCAGAGACGCAGAGGAACAGAGGCCATATTGGCTAGTGTGCAATTCTCTGCGTCTCTGCTCCTCTGCGTCTCTGCGAGTAATTCCTGAGCTATTCCTTGATTTCTCGCAGAGGAGCGGAGGAGCAGAGGCCATATTGGTTAGTGTGCACTTCTCTTCGTTTCTGCTCCTCTGCGTCTCTGCGAGTAATTCCCGAACTATTCCTTGATAAATAATGACCGCAGCTCACCGGCATCCTCCGGCTTCATCTTGCCCCCGAGGATGAGGCGAATCTGCCGGCGGCGGAGAGCGCCCTCCCACATTTTTGTTTCCTCTTCTGTTTGTGGAATGATCTCCGGCACCTTGCGCGGATTGCCATTGGGGTCCAGCGCTACGAAAGTGAGGTAAGCCTCGTTGGTAAAGTAGCGCCACTGCGCGTGCAGGTCTTCGCCATACACCTTCAGGTACACTTCCATAGAGGTGCTAAAGGCGCGCGTGACCTTACTTTCGATGGTCAGGAGGTTGCCCAGCCGGATAGGCGATTTAAAGGAGACATTGTCCACAGAGGCGGTGACAACCGGGCAGTTGCAATGCTTCATAGCGGAAATGGCGGCGGCAATGTCCATCCAGTGCATGAGGCGACCGCCCATGAGGTTACCGAGCGTGTTCGTATCATTAGGCAGCACAAGCTCGCTCATGATGTTATGGGTATCCTGGGGTGTTTTAGTTTGCGACAATTTTTAATAATTAAAATGTAATGTGCGGTGGGGAGGTAATGAACCGGCAAAAATCCGTGTCAAAGGTATTGGGGGATTCGCCTTCTGCGTGTGGGGATTCAGCTCCTTCCCCCCGGCTTAATGACCGACGTCAATATTTTTTCCCGTCAGTCGTTCATATTTTAGCTTTTATTCCCTACTTTTGCGGTCCAAATTTTTTTGAGCGCCATGCCCAAGATGAAGACGCACTCACGTGCCAAAAAGACCTTTAAAGTTACCGGTACAGGAAAGATCCGTCGCTATAAGGCATTTAAGAGCCACCTGCTGACCAAGAAGAGCAAGAGCCGCAAGCGTCACCTGCGCCAGGCTGCATTTGTGCACCCTAGCAATGCGAACCTGGTAAAGCGTATGCTCGTACTGCGGTAGGCCCAAGCCCCTTAAAGGCAACAGGTTATCCGAATTAAGCAATCCAATTATTCAACGAATTTAATTAAGTAATATGCCACGTTCCGTCAATGCGGTTGCATCCCGCGCCCGGAGGAAAAAGATACTGAAGCAGGCCAAAGGTTTTTATGGCAAGCGGAAGAATGTATACACAGTAGCCAAGAACGTACTCGAGAAGGGTCTCGGTTATAAGTATGTAGGCCGCAAGCTGAAGAAGCGCGACTACCGCAGCCTGTGGATCGTACGGATCAACGCCGCCGTCCGTGAGGAAGGTCTGAGCTACTCCGTGTTCATCAACAAACTGCAGACTGCCGGTATCGACCTGAACCGCAAGGTGCTGGCCGACCTCGCCATGAATGAGCCAGAAGCGTTCAAGGCGCTGGTAGCTCAGGTTAAGGGATAAATCACCCCTGCTCCGCCGCGGCGGATGACAGTTTGGGAAATCATACTGAAAGCCCGTATTCGAGAGGATACGGGCTTTTTGATGTGTGGAATAATAAGTAATTTGTTGGGTACGGCAACTGTAATAAAGCTGAGGAAAAGTGCTTCCCTCGAAGAGGACGCAATCCGCAGGCAATTGCGCGGAAATATGACATTGTATTTAGCTACTTAGGTAAGCACAGAATCTATACTGAAATCTGGAACAGGCGTGAGCTGGTAAGAGTCATGGACGAATAATGGTCGCAAACTCCTGCCTACAGATCGATTGGTAGTAGGAAACTTCGGATACATAGATCCATTACCCAAGCCCGCCGGTCAAAGAACCATTCGTGAAGAAATGCTCGAACACTCCGCTCACTGACCATTTGACCAACAACTAGCGACTACTTCTTAAACACCCCATACACCGCGCTCCCACTCCCGCTCATACTCGCGTAAACCGCCCCTTCGGCGTACAGCCGCTCCTTAATCGCCCCAATCTCCGGGAACTGCGTAAACACAGATTCTTCAAAATCATTGCGCAGTACCTCTTTCCATTCAGAGACAGGCACATCCGGCAAGGTTCTCAGATCAAATGCCGCAGGTTTCGGCATCACCCGGCTAAAAGCCGCCCTCGTGCTAACATGCACCTCCGGGCAAACAACCTCTATCCGATAAGCAGACAGATCAATCGCTAAGGGCTCCATCATCTCCCCTCGGCCTGTTGCAAATTGCGGCGTATTCCGGATGAAAAACGGGCAATCCGAGCCCAGTTCCAGCGCCAGAGCCTCCAATGCGGGGCCATCCAGTCCTATCTCGCAGTGATCATTTATCATCTGCAGCGCAACCGCAGCATCCGCACTGCCTCCTCCCAGCCCGGCACCCATCGGGATGGCTTTGTGCAGGTAGATATCCAGCGCCGGCACTTTTTCCGGATGCCGCTCCCGGAGCGCAGTGTATGCGCGCCACACAAGGTTGCTATAAGGATCGCCTCCCACGGGCAAACCGCTGATGATCAGATCGCCGCCCTCATCGCCGGCCGGCACGATCTCCAGCGCATCCCGCATAGTCGATACCGGATAAAATACCGTCTCCAGCGCGTGAAATCCATCTTCGCGTTTACGCGTAATGTGCAGGCCCAGGTTGATCTTGGCATTCGGGAAGCGCAGCATAGCTACGAAGGTATTGCTCGTCGGTTCGTTGACTCGTTGAAAGAATCCCAATCCGTAGAGACGCGGTTACCAGTTTCCCTCGGCCCGTTCCCAACACAACGGGTAAACGAACCAACAATCCCCACGGAACTTATAACAAAATGTACGGCCTTGGAAGCCCAACTTTGCAGCGCTATTTCAATAGCGCATTCCATGAAACATATTATTTACCGTGCCTTTCCTCTTTTTCTGTTAACTATTCTGATCAGTCTCGGCGCAAAGGCGCAATTGGGCATGGGCGCGGGCAACGGCGGCAAGCAGATGCCGAAAATGGGCAAGATGTACGGCAAGGTCATCGAAGCCAAATCCGGCAGGCCGGTCGATGTGGCATCGGTGGCCCTGCTCCAGAAGAAAGGTAGTAAACAGCAACTGGTGAAAGGTACCATTACCGAACCCGATGGCGAGTTCAGCCTCGATGAGCTGCCGATGATGGGGCAGTTTGAGCTCGTCATTACCGCACTCGGCTATAAAGAATACCGCCAGACCGTTGCATTCGATATGTCGGCCCTCACGAAGGCGGGCGCGTCTATGAAAAGCGCGCAGAGCGGTGAAATGACCAGCATCCCGGAAGGTGCAGGCTCTATGCTAGACGCCATGAACAAGGACCTCGGCAATATCCGCATGGAGCAAACGGCCCAGGCGCTGCAGGGTGTCACCGTAAACGCTACCACGCCGCAGTACAGCCTCCAGGGCGAGAAAAAGATCTTTAACGTGGAGCAGAACCTTACTTCGCAGGGCGGCACCGCTGCAGATGTGATGAAGAATGTCCCCGGCGTACTTGTGGACCCCGACAATAAGGTCACTATCCGCAACGCAGCCCCTCAGCTGCTGGTGGACGGCCGCCAGAGCCCGCTCCAGCTCGACCAGATACCTGCCGACGCTATCGAAAGCGTGGAAGTCATTACCAATCCTTCCTCAAAATTCGATGCCGAGGGTGGTGTTGGCGGTGTGCTGAATATCGTTCTGAAAAAGAACCGCAAGAAAGGTTACAATGGTTCCCTGAGGGCAGGCGTTGACAGCCGCGGCGGGGGAAACGTGGGCGGTGATCTAAATGTCCGATCCGGCAAATTCAACCTCTCTCTGAATGCTTTCGGCAATCTGAACCGCGGCGTTATTACTGCTAACACAGAGCGTACCGACTACTATCCCAATCCGGATGTACGCACATTCCAGGACGATGTGAATAACCTGCGCGGCGGCTTTGCCATGGGCCGGCTGGGCCTGGATTATTTCATGACCAACCGCACGAGCCTCTCTATTGGGGGTATGCGCATGCACGGCGAGTTCAAACCAGAAGACAATATCGACATCACGACGGATAGCCTTTTTTCCACGAGCATCCGCAGAGCCTGGGCGGCCCGCAATACAACTGGTAAGAATACGTTCGATCGCACCGGTCTTCAATTTGGCATCAAGCACCTTTTCCCGCGCGCAGGAGAAGAGTGGACATTCGATGCTAACATGAATACGGGCAGCAATACAAATGATAACCAATTCACATCTTCCTACTTTTCAGATGCTTCGGAAACGACCAAGCGATATGAGCTTCGGCAGCGCACTGCCGGCAATGGGATGAACAATTTTTACGTTCTGCAAAGTGATTATGCACGCCCCTTCGCAGATAAGAGCAAGATCGAAGTCGGCGTTAAGGCAACCATCCGCCAGACGGAGAGCAATGTCTACAATTACGTAGACTCCCAGGGTTCATTTGTTGAAATTCCTAATATCAACAGCGATTACAGGAATACCGATAATGTATATGCGGCCTATGGTTCATACAGCGGCAACTTCAATGCGAACAACAGCTTCCAGATCGGCCTGCGGGCGGAAAGCTCCCAGTATGAAGGCACGTTGAGCAAACGTGATACTTCCTTTAGCATACAGTACCCGATCAGCCTGTTCCCGTCCATCTTCTATACCCGCAAGATGACGAACGACCAGCAGCTGCAGTTCTCCTACCGTCGCGGCATCAACCGGCCAAACTTCTTCCAGCTTCTGCCCTATACCGACTACACTGACCCGCTCAATATCCGCCAGGGAAATCCTGCGCTGCAGCCCGAGTTTACCAATTCCGTTGAGCTGAGCTATATGAAGAACTTCACCCGCAGCAATTATGTGATGGTGAGCCTGTATGAGCGTCACTCGGATAATCTGATCACCGCCTACCAAACCCTTGGTGTGAATCCCTTTACAGGCGAACAGGCTGTTATTTCCTCGTATGTCAATGCGAACACCAGCGATAAGTACGGGGTAGAGATCACGAGCGGCTGGGATATCGCCAAGTGGTGGAATACAACCGCCAATCTGAACATCTACAATGCAACGATATCTACCGGTGACGGATCCGCGATTGATAATACTTACCTCAGCGGCTTTGCGAAGCTGAACAACCAGTTCCGCTTCCAGAAAAAGTGGAGCGCGCAGCTTTCCGCCGTTTACCAGAGCCGGACCAACCTCCTGCCGGACACCAAAAATGAAGGACGCGGTGGTGGTGGTGGCGGTGGGATGTTTGGGCAGCAGTCTTCATCCTCCGCCCAGGGTTACCTGGATGCCAACTGGAGTGTCGATGCCTCTATCCGCAAGACATTCATGAAAAACGACATGGCCAGTATCTCGCTTTCGGTGAACGATATCTTCGCGACCCGGAAGTTCAATCAGCATTCGGAGAACGATTATTTTGTGCAGGATTACTCCCGCCTGGTGAACCCGCAGATGGTACGCCTGAATTTCAACTGGCGCTTTGGTAAGATGGACACGGAGCTCTTCCGTCGCAAGAATATAAAGGGTCAGATGGAAGGGATGCAGGATATTGGAATGTAGGCCAGATACTTCAATTTGTCAACCGTCGCGGCGGATGACAAATTTATTCTTGGCTAAACGGCCGGTTATGAGATCATACTCCATCTGAAACCCTGTTGGGAAATTAAATTTGTCAACTTTTGGAAAGTTGACAAATTGTAGCTCGCTTACCTTCACATGCAAGTGCCCCGACACCAATGAGCGATATTATTTTACTGGAAGACATACGTAAGTCCTATTATCTCGGCAAGCAGGAGCTGCCTGTCCTTAAAGGCATCGATCTAACCATTGCCCGCAATGAATATGTTGCGCTCATGGGGCCCTCGGGTTCCGGTAAGAGCACGCTAATGAATATCCTTGGCTGCCTGGATACCGCCACGGCCGGGCGCTATACCCTGAATGGAAAGGACGTGTCGGGCATGGACGATGATGAGCTTGCCGCCGTGCGGAATACCGAGATCGGGTTCGTCTTCCAGCAATTCAACCTGCTGCCCCGGCTGACTGCATGGGAAAATGTGGCCGTGCCCCTCATCTACGCCGGTGCGGGCCGCAAGGAACGTGAAGAGCGTGCCCGC
>Ga0193752_1003570_pt1 | contig 10659 bp, 8 predicted proteins | sample H1c1metaG_FD_144924 | JGI IMG/M metagenome (GOLD analysis project Ga0193752, IMG submission 144924) | Soil microbial communities from a riparian zone of the East river system, Colorado, United States - H1c1 | ecosystem: Environmental > Terrestrial > Soil > Riparian zone | place: USA: East River...
TCGTTTCAACGGCCTGAGGCGGCCCGAAAACGATAATTCCCGCCTGTTCAGCTCGAGCACCGGGATCATCGAAATGGCGTCTCGCAAACCCTTGGCTGCGGCAATGTTCATTGCTGCCGTGTCGGCTTTCTGTCCGGCGACTTTTGCGCAGGCGCCACCCGCGCTCGTGCCGCCACCGGCGATCGCCCCGACCGGCTCGTTGTACGAAAGGCTCGGCGGCACACCGAAGGTCACCGCCTTCGTCGGCGAGACGATCGACACCGTGGCGGCCAATCCCGCGATGAACCAGTCGTTCGACAAGGTGAACCTCCAACACGTGAAGGACATGTTGATCGAACAGATCTGTTCGCTGACCGGCGGCGGCTGCCGCTACACGGGCGACACCATGCGCGACGTACACGCCGGGCATCACATCAGCAATGCGGAATTCTTCGATCTCGTGGAAGTGCTGCGCGCCGCGATGCGCACGCAACAGGTGCCGTTGTCGGCGCGTAATGAACTGCTGGAAATCCTCGCCCCGATGAAACGGGACGTGGTCAAGCTGTAACTTGGCCGGCACCACCAGAACAGGATTCGCTCTCGCCGCGTTGCTCGCGGCCGGTGTTCCGTGCGCGGACGCCACCGACATCACGCTCGAGATTCGCGACGGCCACGGCAATCCCGTTCCCGACGCGGTGGTGTTCGCCGAACCCGTGGGCGGCACGACGCCGGCGGCAAAGCCGTACACGCGCGCGCTCATCGACCAGGTGAACAAGCAGTTCGTGCCGCGCGTCAGCATCGTCCAGGCCGGCACGTCGGTGTATTTTCCGAACAGCGACAACATCCGCCACTCGATCTACTCGTTCTCGCCGGCCAAGGTCTTCACGACCAAGCTGTACTCAGGCCGCGAGGCGGCGCCGATCACTTTCAATCACGCCGGCCTCGTCGTGCTCGGCTGCAACATCCACGACGGCATGGTCGCCTGGGTCTACATCGTCGGCACGCCGTGGTTCGGCAAGAGCGGCGTCGATGGCAACGGCACGCTCAAGGGCCTGCCCGCGGGTGAATACAAGATCACCGCCGCGGCGCCCGCGCTCGATCTGCCGCCGGCGGTTCTCGATCTGCGCGTCGATGACAACGTTCCGATGCGCACCTCCATCTCCCTGGGCGCCACTCCATGATGCGCATCCAGCGGCTGCAGACCCGCATCGTCATCTTCTTCGTCGCGCTGCTGGTGCTGGTGCAGGTGCTGGCGTTCACGTTCGTGAACGCCGCCATCTCGCGCAACGCGCAGACCAAGGTCGAAGAGGAACTCAACGTCGGTCAACGGGTGTTCGCGCGCCAGCTCGAACAGAACGCCGAGAAGCTCAAATTGTCGGCGCGCGTGCTGGCGGCAGACTTCGCCTTTCGCGAAGCCATCGCGACGCACGACACGGGCACGATCGCCTCGGTACTCGCGAATCACGGCGCCCGCATCGGCGCCGACGCGATGGTGTTCGCCGATCTGAGCGGCACCGTCATCTCCGACACGCTGCGCCCGCAAGCCGAGGCGCGGCCGTTCGAATACCCGGCCCTCATCAAGGCCAACAAGAATGGCGCCAGCGCCAGCATGGAAGTGCTGGATGGCCGCGCGTTCCAGCTGGTCGCGGTCCCGGTGCTCGCGCCGCTGCCGATCGGCTGGGTGATCATGGGTTTCGCGGTCGACGACGGACTGGCGCGCGACCTGCGCCAGCTCACCGAACTGGAAGTGTCCTTCGCGCTGGACGCACCCGCGGGCTGGCGCGTGCTGGCCTCGACACTGAGCGTCGACGAACAAAAGGCGCTGCTCGGCGCCATGCCGGCGCGTTCGGGCCAGGTGACGCGCCTGGTCATGGACATCGCGAACGTCGATCACCAGGCGCTCGTGATCCCGCTCGATGACAACGATGACGCGCGCATCGTTGCCGTGCTGCATCGCTCGCTCGACGGCGCCCTCGCCGCCTTCGAACGTCTGCGCTTCACGCTGATCGTGCTCGCGGGTTTCAGCCTGGTGCTGTCGATCGTGGGCAGCGTCGCCGTGGCACGCAACATCACCCGTCCGCTCGAAACCCTCGCGAGCGCCGCCGCGCGCATCGAACACGGCGACTACATCGAACCCGTCAACGTGCAGCGCGCGGACGAGATCGGGGTGCTCGCGTCCAGCCTCAATCACATGCGCGGCGGCATCGCCGACCGCGAGAAGCGCATTCTCAAGCTGGCCTACGAAGATCCGCTCACCGATCTGGCCAATCGCTCGCGCTTCAACAATGAGCTCGAGCAGGCGATCGCCCAGTGCAACCTGGGCGGCATCAGGCTCACGATCCTGATGATGGATCTCGATCGCTTCAAATACGTCAACGACACGCTCGGCCACGGCGTCGGCGATCACGTGCTGCGCGAGGTGAGCGTGCGGCTGCAAGACACCGTGATCGGCGCGGAGTGCATCGCGCGTCTGGGTGGCGATGAATTCGCCATCCTCGTGAAACACGCCGGCGACTCCGACCTGACCGACACGGCGCGCCAGATCATCGCCGCGCTCGAGATGCCGATCCTCTACGAAGGTCAGCCGCTCGACGTCGGCACGAGTATCGGCATCGCGCATTTCCCCGAGCACGGTCACGACGCGCAGACACTGGTGCGCAACGCGGACATCGCGATGTACGCCGCCAAACGCAACAAGACCGGGTTCGCGGTGTACGACCCGCACTACGACACCAGCCAGCAGGAACACCTGTCGTTGCTCGGCGAGCTGCGCCGCGCGGTCGATCGCAACGAGCTGCGCCTGCACTACCAGCCCAAGGTTTCACTGCACTCCGCGCACGTCAGCGCCGTCGAGGCGCTGATCCGCTGGGAACATCCGACCCGCGGCCTCGTGCCGCCCGTGCAGTTCATCCCGTTCGCCGAACATACCGGCTACATCAAACTACTCACGCGCTGGGTCATCCGCGAAGCGGTGCGCCAGTGCGGCGCCTGGCTGCGCGAGGGCCTGACGTTGCAGGTCTCGGTGAACATCTCCGCGCGCGATCTCATGAATCGCGATCTGCCCGAACACGTGGCCGAGCTGCTGGCCGAATACGACGTGACTCCCGGGTTGTTGTGCCTGGAGATCACCGAGAGCGGTTTCATGGAAGACCCGCTGCACGCGCAAAAGGTGCTCGACCGGCTGGCCGAACTCGGCGTGAAGCTCTCGATCGACGACTACGGCACGGGATACTCGTCGTTGTCGTACATCATGAAGTTGCCGGTGCAGGAACTGAAGATCGACCAGTCGTTCATCTCCCGCATGGCGGCCGATGCGGAGATCTCCACCATCGTGCGCTCGACCATCGACCTGGGTCACAACCTGGGGCTGCAGGTCGTGGCGGAAGGCGTGGAGGACGCCGCGGTGTGGAACATGCTCCGCTCGCTCGGCTGCGACGACGCGCAGGGTTTCTTCATGAGCAGGCCGCTCGAACCCGCGGCGCTCGCCAGCTGGATCCGCGCGAATCACGGCACCTTCGATTGCCCCAAGGCGGAACCCGCAATCGATCGCGTGCTCGGCGCGCAGGCGCGATAGTCAGTCGTCGAAGACGGCTTCGCCGCTGAACCGTACCGGCGCGAAGCTGCGCCGATGCAGCGGACTCGGACCCAGCGAGTTCAACGCCGCGACGTGTGAGGGCGTTGGATAACCCTTGTGCCCCGACAGCGAAAAACCCGGATACCGCCCATCCAGGTCGCGCATCAAGGCATCGCGCGTGGTCTTGGCGAGGATCGACGCCGCGCTGATCGAAGGCACCGTGGCGTCTCCCTTGATGATGGCTTCGAACAGGCATTCGAATCCGAGCCCGTCGGCGCACGGACAGCGGTTGCCGTCGATGAACACCTGTTGCGGCGGCACACGCAAGCCCAGCAAGGCGCGCCGCATCGCGAGCATCGTCGCCTGGAGGATATTGATGCTGTCGATTTCCTCGGCATCCGCCCAGGCCACCGAATAACACAGCGCGCGTTCGCGGATCAGCAGCGCCAGCCGCTCGCGTTCCTCGGGCTCGAGCGCCTTCGAATCGGCGAGCCCGCGGATCGGGCGCGCCGCGTTCAGGATCACGGCGGCAGCCACCACGGGACCCGCGAGCGGCCCGCGGCCGGCTTCATCGACACCGGCCACGCGCAGGCGGATGCGGATCTTCGTGCTCAGGGCCGGGCTCATACCTGCGCCGTCCAGGCCGCAAGCAACTCGGCGATTTCATTGGCGGCGCGCTCGGCGCCGCTGCAACGCAGGCGCTCGTGGATGGCGGTGTATTCGCGCTGCAGTTGCGCGACGGCGTCGGGCCGCGTCAGCCAGCGCGCGAGCGCGGCGGACAGATTCGCGGCGGTGGCCTGCTCCTGGAAAAACTCGGGCACGAGCTCCGCGCCGGCGAGCAGATTCGGCTGCGAGAAATGCCGCACCTTGATCAGTCCCAGGCGCTGCAGCAGGAACGCGGTGATCGCGCCGAGCTTGTAGGCCACGACCATCGGACGCTTGCACAGCGCCGCTTCGAGCGTCGCCGTGCCCGAGGCCACCAGCACGACGTCGGCGGCGGCGAGCGCCAGCCGCGCCTGCCCGTCGAGCAGTCGTACCTTCGCGTGGGGCGCGCGTTGCGCGCACTGCGCCACGAACACGTCGCGCAGCGCCGGCGTCACCATCGGCGCCACGCACACCAGGCCCGGGAACTGCTGGGCCAACAACTCGGCCGCGCCCGCGAACTCCCCGGCCAGCCGCTCGACCTCAGCCCGACGGCTACCGGGCAGGATCGCGAGCACCCGCGCGGCCGCGTCGATGCCGAGCTCGACGCGGGCCGCGGCGCCGTTCACTTCGATCGGAATCTGATCCGCCAGGGGATGGCCCACGAAGGCCGCGCGCACGCCGTGCTCACGATAGAAATCCGGCTCGAAGGGGAACAGGCACAGGACCAGGTCGACCGATGCGCCGATGGTGCGCACGCGGCCCTGCCGCCAGGCCCACACCTGCGGACTGACGTATTGAACGGTAGGCAGGCCCTCACGTTTCAGCTGCTTGGCGAGCCCGAGGTTGAATTCCTTGAAGTCGACGCCGACGAAGACGTCGGGCCGCCATTCCAGGATCCGTTTTCGCAGGCTCGACCTCAGGCGCCACAGCCGCGGCAGCGAACTCAAGACTTCCGTGAGGCCCATGACCGAGAGCTCCTCGATGCCGTGCCAGGCTATGCAGCCGGCGGCCTTCATCCGGGGTCCGGCGACGCCGGCAAATTCGGCCGCGGGAAACTTTCGGCGCAGGGCTTCCATGAGTGCCGCACCCAGCGCGTCGCCCGATGCTTCTCCTGCCACCAGCGCGATGCGCATTAACGGACGAGGCTGCGCGTGGACTCGCCGATGAAATCGACGAAGGCTTTGAGCTCGGGTTGGGTCGCGACGCGTTTGTTCAGCTCTTCGAGCGCATCGGCCAGCTTGAGATCGGAACGGTACAGCACGCGATAGGCGTTCTTCAGGTTGCGGATCTGTTCGGGCGAAAAACCCCGCCGCTTGAGCCCTTCGGAATTGATCGAATGCGGCACCGCCGGCGTGCCGACGACCATGAGATACGGCGGCACGTCGCGCGTGACCGCGGCATTGTTGCCGAGAAACGCGTGCGCCCCGACCTTGGTGAACTGGTGGATGCCGGAGTAGCCGCCCATGATCACCCAGTCGCCGAGATGGACGTGCCCGCCGAGGGTGGCGTAGTTAGCCATGACGCATTTGTTGCCGACGTGGCAGTCGTGGGCGACGTGTGTGTACGACATGAACAGGTTGTCGCTGCCGATCGTGGTGACGCCGCCGCCCTGCGCGGTGCCGCGATTCATGCTGGTGAATTCCCGGAACACGTTGCGGTCGCCGATCTCAAGCCGGGTGGGCTCGCCGGCGTACTTGAGGTCCTGCGGGGCGTCACCGATCGAGGCGAACTGATAAACCTTGTTGCCGACGCCGAGCGTGGTGTTGCCGGCGATGACCGCGTGCGGACCCACCCAGGTGCCGGCGCCGATCTTCACGCCGTCGCCGATCACGCTGTATGCGCCCACGACCACATCGGCCGCGAGTTCTGCCGTGGGCGAAACTATGGCGCGTGGATCGATCCCGCTCATGGTCTACGCCTTGGCGGATGTCTTGTTGGTTTCGGGGGCCACCATCATTTCGGCGGACGTTACCTCATCCTCGCCCACGTAGGCGACCGTGGAAAATTTCCAGATGCCGCGCATCGAACGTTCGAGCTTGGCGGTGAGGATCAACTGGTCTCCCGGCTCGACCGGCTTGCGGAAGCGCGCCTTGTCGATGCCGACGAAGAAGAACCGGGTGAACTCGTCCGGCACCACGTCGGCGGTGATGAACGCCAGCAGCCCGCAGGTCTGCGCCAGCGCCTCGATGATCATGACGCCCGGCATCACCGGCCGGTGCGGGAAGTGGCCGGGGAAAAACGGCTCGTTGATGGTGACGTTCTTGACGGCGCGAATACTCTCGCCCTTGGTGCACTCGAGCACCTTGTCCACCAGCAGGAACGGATACCGATGCGGCAGCAGGCGCATGACGCCCATGATGTCGAGAGAGATCGGCTCGGTCATTGTAGTTAGTCCTCGGAATTTTCCCTGTCCGGCGCGTGTAAACCGACGTGTTTCTCGACCGCGCGCAGCCGCTTGGCCATCAGATCGATACGCTTGATGCGCCCGACGATTCGCCGCCAGACGCCGGCTTCTTCGCTCGGCAGCGCCGAAGAATACACACCTGGCCTACCTATGGAATGTGAAATGAATGACGTTCCGAGCACCACGACGTCGTCGCACAGGGTGATGTGGCCCGTAAGACCCGCCCGGCCGCCGAGAATGCAGCGCTTGCCGACCACGCTGCTGCCGGCGATGGCCACCGCGGCCGCGAGCGCCGAGTGCTCACCGATGCGGACGTTGTGCGCGATCATGATGAGGTTGTCGAGTTTCGCGCCGGTTTCGATGATCGTGTCGCCGAGCGCGCCCCGATCGATCGTGGTATTCGCGCCGATCTCGACGTCGTCGCCCAGCACCACGCTGCCGAGCTGCGGCACTTTGATCCAGGCGCCCTTCTCGGGTGCGTAACCGAAACCGTCGCCACCGATCACGGCGCCCGGCTGCACGATGCAGCGGCACCCGATCCTGACGCGCTCGCCGATGAACACGCGCGCGGTCAGGCGCGTGTCGTCACCGATGTCCGCGCCGGCGCCGACGACACAACCCGGGCCGATGAGGCAGCGAGCGCCGATGCGCACGCCCGGCCCGATGCTGACCTGCGCGGCGATCTCGCTCGACGGATCGACAGACACGCCCATTCCCAGGTCCGCCGTGGGATGGGCGCCGGGATGGAGCGGCGGATCGGGATGCAGCAGCGTGGCCACACGGGCGTAGGTCGCGTGCGGATTCGCGGCTACGAGGACGGGCACGGGTGAAGCGGCGGCCGACTTCGCGTCGAGGATGACGGCGCCCGCGCGCGTCTGCGCGAGCTGCGCGACGTACTTGGGATTGGCAAGAAAGCTCACGGCGCGCGGTCCGGCCTGCGACAGCGCGCCCACGGAATCCACCGGGATCGATGGATCGCCGCGCAGCTCGCAGCCGAAACGCACCGCCAGTTCGCCGAGCGTAACTGTCATGGCGGCGGGCGCGACTGCGCCTTCCCGAACTTCAGGGCTTCGCGGCGGGCTTCGCGGGTGCCGGAGCGGCGCCCGCCGGAGCGGCGGCCGGTTTCGGTGCGTTCGCCTGCAGCCTCTGCAGTACCGCGGGGGTGATATCGACCGTGGGGGTCGAATAGATCACGCCTTCGGCGATCACGATGTCGAAACTCTGCGCCTTCGCGTACTCGCGGACTTCGCCGATCAGCGAGCGCTGCAGCTTGTTCATTTCTTCCTGGCGCCGGGCATTCGAGTCGTCCTGCAACTCGCCCTTCTTGCGCTCGAGCTCGCGCGCACCGTCACGCAATTCCTTGTCGGCCTTGGTGCGCTGTTCGGGCGTCATCGTGGCCGCGTCTTTCTGCAGCTTGTCGCTGCGGGTCTTGAGACCCTGCTCCTGGGTGACCAACTGCTGCAGGCGCGGCTGGAATTCGGCCCGCAGCGTTTCCTGCACGACCTTCGCCTGCGGCGATTCGTCGAACAGGCGCGCGTAGTCGATTACGCCGATCTTGAGCTCCGCCATCGCGGGCGCGGCAAACGCCACGGTCGCGAGAGTACCTAACAAAACTTTGCGAAACGAAACCTGCACTGAACTCACCTCTTAGAATGCCTGGCCAACCGAGAACTGGAACGGCTCGTCTTCGTCCGGATACGTGTTGCGATCGCCCTTGTAGGCGTTCAGCGGCATGGCGTAGCTGAACCGGAACACTCCCAACGGCGCGAGCCATTGCACTGCGATGCCCGTTGAATGCTTCAATTTATCATACTCGAAGTTGTACTCGACCGGCTGCAAGCTGCGGCCGAGGAACTGGTAACGGTTGCCGGTCGAGAAGATGTTGCCGACATCGTAGAACCAGGACAGCCGCGCCGAGGTCTGGAACTTCTGCGGCAGCGGGATCAGCACTTCCATGCGTCCCGCGACCTTGAAATTGCCGCCAAAGGGGCGGCCAAAGTCGTCCTTGGGGCCCAGGCGACTCTCTTTATATCCACGCACGGTGTCGGGGCCGCCGGCATAGAACTGCCGGTACGGGGGCAGCGCCGTCGTGTCGCCGATGTCCATTCCGTATGCCAGGTCAGCGCCCACCTGCAGGGTGAACCGCCCGAACAACGGGACATATTTCACGAACTCGTAGCTCGCGACGTAGTACTCCACGTCGCTGATTCCGGGCAGCGCGTACGCGAGTCCGAAGGAACTGCGGGCGCCGCGATCGGCAAACAGGGAGCGGTTGCGGCTGTCGTAGTTCCACGACGTGGTCAGCTCGACCGCGTTGTATTCGGTGCCATAGACGGCGAGCGCGATCGGGACTGAACCGTCGCAAGGGACGTCCTGGAAGGCGCCGCCGATGCAACGCTGATTCGTATTGCCGTTCTGCCGCACCCAGTCGATGGACTGGCGAGCGCTGCCATTGCTGGTCACCAGCAGGCTCGATTTCTGGAACGACACGCCAAAGCGCAGACCCTGGCGCTCGCCGATCGGATAACCAATGTCGAATCCGGCGCCGATGGTTTCCGACGAGAAGTCGGACGACGCGGAGACGAACTGCGTCTGGTCCCGGTAACTGACGTTGCTGGTGAAGCCCACGTTGTTAGGCGTGAGATACGGCTCGGTGAGCGACACGCCGTACACCTTGCTGTAGCGGCCGGAATTCAGGTCGACCGAGACGCGCCGGCCGGTGCCGAGGAAGTTGGCGTCGGCGTAGTTGCCGCTCAGGATGAAGCTCTGCGACTCGGAGTAACCGACGCCGCCACCGAGCTGCGCGGACGGGCCTTCTTCGATTTCGTAATTGACGTCGACGAGATCGGCGGAACCGGCGACGGGCTTGGTCTCGGATTCCACTTTCTTGATGTACGGCAAATGCTCGATGCGCTGCTTGGAGCGATCGAGGGCGACGTTCGAGAGCCAGCCGCCTTCGAGCTGGCGCATCTCGCGCCGCAGGACTTCGTCGTTGATCTTGGTGACACCATTGAAGACGATGTGGCGCACGTAGACGCGATTGCCCGGGTCGACGAAGAACGTGAGCGACAGCTCCTTGTTGGCCGGATCGCCGAGCGTCGTCGGGACCGGATCGACCTTGGCGAACGCGAAGCCGTCCTCTCCGAGGCGGTTCTGCAGCAGCTCCTGGGTCGCGGTGATGGTCTTGCGCGAGAAGGTGTCGCCGGGTTGCACGAGCACGTAGCGGCGCAGCAGTGCCTCGGGCACGACGAAGGTACCGGCGAGCTTCACTTCCTTGACCTTGTGGACCTCGCCTTCGTTGACGTTGACCGTGATGAAGATGTCGTCCTTCTCGGGCGCGATGGCGACCTGCGTGGACTCCACCTCGAAATTGGCGTAACCGCGGTCCATGTAGAAGGAGCGCAGTTTCTCGAGGTCGCCCTGCAGCGACTCGCGCGAATAACGATCGTCCTGCTTGTAGAACGACAGCAGGTTCGGCGTCTTCAGCTCGAACGCCTCGAGGATTTCCTTTTCCTTGAACGTGTGATTGCCGACGATGTTGATCTGGCGGATCTTGGCGCGTTTGCCTTCGACGATTTCGATCTTTATCTTGACGCGGTTGCCGGGCACTTCCTCGACGGTGGCGTCGATCTTCGCCGCGTATTTGCCGCGCGCGCCGTATTGGTCCTGCAGGAACGACTTGACGTCCTCGAGCACCGAGCGATCGAAGGTCTTGCCCTGGGACAGGCCGACATTGCGCAAGGACTTGTTCAGGTCCTCCGTCTTGATGTCCTTGTTGCCCTTGAGCTCGAAGCTCTCGATGGTCGGGCGTTCGTTGACCACCACGATGAGCGTGCTGCCGTCACGGCGCATCTCGACGTCGCGGAAGAACCCGGTGTCGTACAACGCCCGCACCGCCTCGCGCAGGCGCTGCGCCGACAGGTTGTCGCCGATGTTGATGGGTAGATAGTTGTAGACCGTTCCTTCGGTTACACGCTGCAGACCTTCGACGCGGATGTCGCCGACCGTGAACGCCGGCCCTTCCTGGGCGGCGAGCGGAGCCGCCAGCAACAAGCCG
>Ga0193752_1003571_pt1 | contig 10658 bp, 8 predicted proteins | sample H1c1metaG_FD_144924 | JGI IMG/M metagenome (GOLD analysis project Ga0193752, IMG submission 144924) | Soil microbial communities from a riparian zone of the East river system, Colorado, United States - H1c1 | ecosystem: Environmental > Terrestrial > Soil > Riparian zone | place: USA: East River...
CCGGAAAGTAGCTGCAGGATCATAGAAGTAAGTTTTAATAATGGCAGCCGTAAAGATTTTTACAGGAACATTACTTTACATCATTACGAAAAAGGCGACATGATCGCTGTGGAAGGCGTAAGCGGTTTTGATGTGGGCATGGTAAATATGACCGGTGAACTGGTTCGCCTGCAAATGAAAAAACGCAAGGTTGATGAAAAGAGTCCCGACATAAGAAAGGTTTTACGCCGTGCCACCGAAGCTGATATTGCTAAAATGCTTGAATCGAAAGCACGGGAAGCGCAGGTACTCATTCGCAGCCGTGCCATGGCACGCCAGTTAAAACTGGATCTTAAAATGGCTGAAGTGGAAGTGCAGGCCGATAGCCGCAAAGCAACTTTCTTTTACATTGCCGACGACCGTGTTGATTTCAGGGAACTCATAAAATTATACGCTGCCGAATTTAAAGTAAAGGTAGAAATGCGCCAGATAGGTGCCCGCCAGGAAGCCGGAAAAGTAGGCGGGATAGGCAGTTGCGGCCGTGAACTTTGTTGCAGCAGCTGGCTTACCGATTTTAAAAGTGTAAATACCAATGCAGCCCGTTACCAGAATTTAAGTATCAATCAAACCAAATTGAGCGGCCAGTGTGGCAGGCTTAAATGTTGTTTGAACTATGAGCTGGATACTTACATGGATGCCCTGCAGTTTTTCCCTGACGATGCCGATATGATCGAAATGGAAAAAAGCCGTGCCTTTTTGGTGAAGAAAGATATTTTCCGCAACCTGATGTGGTACACCATGCCCGACAGCAACAAACAATATCCTTTAACCATTGAGCGGGTTAAAAAAATAAAAGAATTAAATAAACAGGGCATTCGCCCTGCAGACTTAGAGCCGGTTGAAGTAGTTAGCAGCAAACCAAAAGAAATAGAACCTACTTATGCAGATGTGGTTGGCCAGATCAGTTTAAAAACACTGGAAAAAACAAGCCGCAAAAGAAGGGACCAGGAAAGAGGTGGGAACCAGCAAGGAAGGAACAGGCAAGGTGGGGGTGGAAATCAACAATCCGCAGGATCCGGTGGACAGGGGCAAAACCGCAATCAACAAAACAGGGGCGGCGGAGGAAACCAGGCACAAGGTGGTAACCAGGCTAACCGTGGTGCAGCAAACCAGGCACAACAAGGTGGGCAACAACAAAAGCGTTCATCTGCAGGCTCCGGTGGACAAAACCAGGGAGGCAATCAAAGAAATAACCCAAACAGGCAAGGTGGTGGCGGTAACCAACAAGGACAAAACCGCAACAGGCCAAACAGGGGTGGTGGACAAGGAGGTCAACAAAGGCAAAATCAAAATCCCGGTAATAACACCGACGAGAAAAAATAAGATCTGTAAAAAAAACCGGGTAAAGCCCGGTTTTTTTATGGCTACGTGTTAGCAGCCTTCTCGTTATTCCATTTAAAATTATCTTCCTTTATTTTCCAGATGAACCCATCCAGGATATAGTGTGTTATTTGCGGCAATGCCAGTAAAGGAACAATAAAACTTAGTGCTTTATCACTTAGTTGTAAAGAAGGCAGGTTCTGGAAGTTGAATACCAGGCTATGTTCTTTCCAGACAATAAAATCCCACAAACCTTCTTCAATAAAAGCAAATAAAAAGATAAGTAATAGAAAAAAGATGATGCCATACCTGCCAAAAATAAAGTGCAGGAACCGGTTGCCTTTTTGAGGTTGATGGTAATTTTTTTTGCCGTATATCCATACCAAAGCCATGTACGGTATACCATGACTTACCACATTCAAAATGGTAAAAGCCATATCACCATTAAAATAAACAATGCCAAAATACCAGGAAATCAATGTGCCAATAATAACAGCCAGTTTGGGAATATTTATTACACGGTTCTTTATATAGAGGTAAATTTCTTTACCGGCAAATACCGCAATATTTATAAAATAGATAATTGTAAAAACCCAAAGCAAAGCAGCAGCGTTAAAATAAATAAAATCGTGATCGGTAAACCAGTTAAAATTGCGTGGCCCTTTTAAATGCCAGTATATGATGGGATAAATTGTTGCATAGTATATGGTGATCTTATCAATAAGCTTGCTGTAGTCATTAGCAGCATCCTTTCGGCTGTACACCCGCATAAACCCGTATTGCTGGCGTATAAAATGAAAAACTGCCACATAAGCCAACAACCGCCAAAAGAAAATACTGCTGATTGAGTAAGCAATTACTCCTGCTATAAAACCTATAAAAGGGATGGCGGATAAGATCATCTTTTGTTTCCTGAAAGCATTTCCATCAAAATAAGTGCGGAATAAAGTGGTATATACATGCGCCACATCAATCAACAATATTAAGATCACCCAACCGGCATCTGGCATTTCCTTTACATTTTGAAACAGTTTAGGGAAAAGAAAAATGATGAACAGGCTTACAAACGGGGGCAATAAAATAAACAGCACATCTGTAGTCCTGTTTCCTATCCACGGTTGTGCTTTCATATTTTATTTTTTACTCGCCGGGCAATTACTTTTTTAGCTGCATTGAGCCCCTGGTAAAAGGCTTCTTCAAAAATAGAGATGCCGGCAATATCAGTATGAGCAAAATGAATATTATTATTTACAGATCGGGCAAGCATGGCCCTGTTTTTTCCAAATATATACCCCGGCAATGGCTGTATCATAGCATGTCCCCAAAGCATTATATTAATTTCTTCAGTTTGTTCTTCTATATCAGCATGTACTTTTTTCAGGTCATTCATTATCATCTGTATCCATTCAGCATAGGTTTTATTTTGCGCCAGCTTTCTTTCCGTAACTGCATCTTTGGCACACAAGGGCATATAATAAGTGAGGTTGCGTTTGTTTTTATACACCTGCAATTGTTGATGTGTAGCATCTATATATCCCAACGATTCGCTTTCGTAAATTACATTATCCCACGAAATGGGTGCCCCTGTTTTTTGTTTCAGATCATTCACTTTAATATTGGCCACCATCCATGGCGAATAATGAAGGTCTTTTTTTACAGTATCGATCCTCTCATCATCATTTAAAAGCCGGGCAGCAATAAATTGTGGTATTGCCACTATACATTGTGCAGCTTCTATTATAACATTTTTCTTTGCTGCCACATCAAAATATTCCACCAAAACATTACCTGCCTGTTGTGTAATTTTTGTAACCAGGCAATTTGTTCTTATTTGAGGTAGATATGACGCCTCTAATTGCTTTACCAAAAAACCATTGCCCTCTGGCCAGGTTAATACATCACTGTAAGTTGCATTGGCAGCTTTGCCTTTTCGGGCCGCAAAATAATGTATGCCGGCCCAGGCACTTATTTTACTATGCGGTGTACCAAAATCATCCTTTGTGCAATAGTTAACATAGTTGTGCAGGTAACTGCTTGTAAATTTATTTGTAAGCATCCATTCCTGCATAGTAAGCGAATCCAAAACCGTAAAAGCGCCATCTGTGCTGGATTCATTAACTGGTATGGCGAAAGCTTCTTTCTTATCAAGCCCAACAGCATAGCGGTACTCATTCATCTTTTTTAAAAAAGAATTGATCTGGGCCGTATCTTTTTCGGGCACACCAAAATGTGGTATTAAGCCATCCTGCCATTGCCCGTTTATGAACAACCGCTCTTCGGGATCAAAACATAAATACGCCTCGTTGTATCCGGGCATTGCATTTTCATCAATGCTTTTTATAACGCCACAGTCTTTTAAAAAACTGATGTATTCAGTAAGATCATTATTGGGTATGGGCACATAATGAGCCGCCCATGGAAAAGCCGAGATCTCATTTTTTCCGCTTTTGGAGTTTCCTCCTGTTTCTTTCTCCAGGTCGAGCAGCAAAAAATCGGTAATCCCATTTAATTGTAAATGCCTTGCTGCTGATAAGCCGCTAACCCCTCCACCTACAATTACAATTTCTTTTTTAATGAGCTCTGAACTGCCCCCGGATTTACCATCTCTTATCATGTGGCCAATGTTTGCAGATGCGCCAACTATTCCTCCCTTAATAGTATGTTGTTTTTTCTTGCAGGAATTTATCATTCCTCCAATTGCAGCAGCTCCAATTACATTTTGTATAAACTCTTTCCTGTTCATGTATTAATCCAGGTATTTATCCCATTCTTCTTCAAAATAACCTACCAGCACCTGGTTGTTCAATTTATTTACAGGTATCGGCTTATTGTATTGCATGTCCTGCGGAAAAATAAACATTTGCCCGGTGACAGATTGACTTAAGAATTTTAATCCTGCCGGGTAAGCAGCAAACCAGTGCAGGTCAGGCTTTAGGCTGGCAATGATATAACCCCATTCGCCAAAAGAGGGAACATAATTGTGGTAAGGCTTTGTAAAAAAGCCGGCAGACTGAATTGTATTATTTATGCACCAGAAACTTTTAGGTGCCACAAAAGGAGATGTACTTTGTATAACTGCAACGCCATCGGGGTTAAGCACTTTTTTTAAGAGCGTATAAAACATGGTGCTGTATAGTTTTCCAATTGAAAAATTGGATGGGTCAGGAAAATCGATCACCACCGCATCAAATTTTTCTTCAGTTTCATTCAACCACAAAAAAGCATCTTCGTTCTTTATTTCTACTTTTTTATTTTGCAGCGATGCATCGTTTAGTTTAACCAGTATCTCCTGCGTTGAAAAAAGCTTTGTTATAGTTTCATCCAGGTCAACCAGTTTGATCTTTTGCACAGATGGGTATTTTAAGATCTCCCTTATTGCCAGCCCATCGCCTCCACCTAAAACCAATACACTCTTCAAACTGGTTACTGATGAGAGTGCCGGATGAACAAGCGCTTCGTGATACCTGTACTCATCAGCAGAACTAAACTGCAGGTTGCCATTTAAATTCAATCTTAATTCTCTTTTATTTTTTGTGATCACAATTCTCTGGTAAGGAGATGAAGTAGCATACACTATATTATCGCGGTAAGCCAGGCTTTCGCTGTACGACATGATACTATCTGAAAAAACAAAAGCAACCACTTCTATAACTAACAGTACGATCGCCATAAACTTAATAGCAGCAGCACGTTTTATCTGCACAGCAAAATAATGTGCCAGGTACCAGCCAATGGCAATATTGATAATGCCGAAAAACAATGAAGTGCGTATCAACCCTAGATGCGGAATAAGTATCAGCGGAAAAGCTACAGATGCAAACAAGGCACCGATATAGTCAAAAGAAAAAACCTTGCTCACCATGTCTTTAAACTCGATCTTATCTTTCAGGATCCGCATCAGTAAAGGAATTTCCAACCCTACTAAAATACCTGTTACTAAAACAAGCAGGTAAAGAATGATCCTGAAAGAATTTACCAAAGGAAAGAAAAGAAATAAGGTAGCAGAACTAAAGCCCCCGATAAGCCCAATGAGTAACTCTATTTTTATGAACCAGCTCAGAATATCTTTATCAAAATATTTTGACAAGAACGAACCAATGCCCATGGCAAACAAATAAGTGCCGATAATTGTACTGAACTGGGTTACACTATCCCCCAGCAAATAGCTGGCAAGTGTACCGGCCACTAATTCGTAAATTAAACCGCAGGTAGCAATACAAAAAACGGCAATCAGCAGTATCCACTGTGCACTTGTTTCTTTTTTGACCATGATATTAATGTATGGCCGAAGCAATAATAATGGCAACAGACAGCATAAAAGTGCCGGCAAGTACTGCTAATGCAATATTCTTATTTTCCAGTATCTCTCTACGTAAATTATGCTTGGGTGTAAGTACTTCTAACAAAATAAAAGACACCACAAGAATAGCGATACCCAAAAAGGAATAGAGGATAGAATTGATGATTGGCTGTGACATATATTTAGTTTTTATTTATGGCTTCCTGGCCCGCTATTGCTCCATTGCTCCTGGTTTGAGAATGAGAACATCCTCCTTCCCGTAGCATTGCAGTAGATCATTACAGCAGCGATCAAAGCTGTACAAATGATAAACCACCTCAGAGAAAAAAGCGGTGAACTGCTTTTAAAAAAATTAAAATTCATGTTGCAATAGTTTAATCACGATTATAATTGGAAAAAGGGCTGTTGGCCCAGCGGTTTTTTTCTTTTTGATTACTGATCAAATAATTTATAACCTGCCAGGCCACCAACAACAATACAGCAAACCAAAAGTTCCTGTATTCTGTTCCGTCGTACACCACTTTCACACTAAAATTATTTATTCTTTGATACAATATGTGCTCCCTTGTTCCTTCCATTTGTAAAAAATAAGTACCTGCAGGGATATTGGTCATATATGCAGTGGCAGATGTGCTACCCTCTGTCCAACTCTCGCCGTCTGTATAGCCAGAATAATATTCAACACCTTTCTGTATATTGTATTCTTCCCCGGTAACTGTATTCACCAGTGTGGCACCTAACTCGAACCAGCTATTGCTTACCGGCGCCGAGATCTCAAAACATAAATTGCTTCTCCATTTTGTAAGATCAAATTTTTCTATAACCACAGTAGCTTTGTCGGTAGAATCATCTGTAATGTGATAAGTCTCTTCAACAATAACCTTATCCTGTTTATTAAAGATGAAAAGCAGGTGAATTATTAGCAATACTACTACAGCAAGTAAAGTAGTCGAGAGCAGCTTTTCTATACCCATGTGAGCGGAAGGCTGTACAGCACCTGTTCCTACACGGGAGGGAATAGCACCGTTAACAGTAAATGCAGTTGTAATTTCTTTTGAACTGATATGCTGTCCATGAAACCAGGTAATACCTTCGCGGTTGTCTTTTTCCCGTATCCATATCTCGGGAGGTGAAATGTATTCCTTTACCAGCGTGTTTTTATTATCAAAAATATTATAAGGGAATTCGCCTTTTGCCTGGTCCACCTTATAAGTATAGGAATTAAACAGGTTGAATGTTTTTTTACTAAACCCAAACTCCTTCGTATTATCATTGAGTACAACGGGGCTCGAAATGGTTTCTTTTAAAAATATCCAGTGCCCATCGTACTCACTTAAAAAAGCAAAACCATATTTAGGGTTAAACAATACATACTCCCGCCATTTTGATTTAGAAGCCTGCTCCTCCTTTTTAGTATAGCCTACCACTTCATATTCTACATCTTTCAATATTCCTTTCAGGCCTAATGGCAGTAATGGGTCAAAAAGGTTATTGCCGTTATTCCCTTTTTTATCAGGCTGATGATTTTCTATCGCATAAAATGTACCGCAGCTTCCGCAGACACAACTTTGTGCCAACGGGTAGGTTGTGATCTTTATCGGTTTAAAACAAAGCGGGCATTTTAATTCTTTTCCGTAAGGATTCTTTTCCTGAGTGTTTTTTAGATTGAGCGCCTCAAAGGAGACCGGGTTGTTGAAGTATGCATTTATCTCATGCCCGGCCCATTCAAATATGGTTAGCAGTTTCCCTGCGGCGCTGGCATATTCAAATACTTCAAAGTGAGCGCTAACATTTTCTAAATGCAACTCAGATTCTACCTCCCAGTAATAAGTCCTGTTTTTTTTTTGAAGCTGGTAATTGCTGATCGTTGCAACCTGCCCTATTTTATTATGAGCAAGGTCGCCGCTTTTAATAATGCCCGTTTTTTCGGGAACTAAAATGGAATACATACCGTAGCCTTCAGCTAAAAATCCTGTTTCGCCATCATTAAATACAATAAACCAGTAGCTGTAAAAAGATTCCTCAAACCATACCCCCATTTTACCAAGTACCTTAAATGTTTTTTTCTCCCACTCGCCCGTAGTGCCGGGCTTAATGTAGTAACCCCTTACAGTAGCTGTATGTAGCGTGTCCGCAACCTGTAATTCCTGCGTCTCTCCTTTTGCCATATTAGTTCTTTGTATCACACTGCCACAGGTACATTCTCTAATATTGGACGATGCATATTCAAATGCAACCATGGCGGCACATTTGGGACACTCTAATATGGTACGCACATTACTCACTACCTGGTTAATATTTGTACGGATAAGACCGAAGCTTCAAAATAAGTAACTATACTATTAAAAATAGCCTGCACTGTATTATCATTATTTTTTTGAAAATTACTCAGGTAAACATCCACGTTCACCAACTGATGCTCGGGCCAGGTATGAATGGAAATATGGCTTTCGCTTAAACAAACAACAGCAGTAAAGCCGCCCGGAGAAAAATTGTGGTACACTTCACCCAGTTTTACCAGGCTGTATGCTGCGATCATTTTATCTACCAGGCCATCAAAGCCATCGTATTTATCAACAGGGCGGTGCTGGTGAGAGCGCAAGGAAGCAATAAGATGTTTGCCTGGTGTATATTCCATGTTCAGTAAAAATAGATAATCTGCAGTAATTCATTTTGGTTTTTTACAAAGTTTTGCAAGCATTATATTTTGTATTTTTACAGCCACAAAATTTTATGAGCATTCCTGTTGCAGGTAATCCAGTTGTACATGTCTATTACAGTAAATCATCTCTCTAAAAATTACGGCGCTCAAAAAGCAGTTGATGATATCTCTTTTACAGTAAACAAGGGGGAGATCGTTGGTTTCCTGGGGCCAAACGGTGCAGGCAAATCAACCACTATGAAGATCATTACCGGTTATTTGCCCGCAAGTGCAGGCAGCACAACGGTTTGCGGCATTCCTGTTATTGAGAACAGCAACGAAACAAAGAAGAAGATCGGTTATTTGCCCGAGGCAAATCCTTTGTATTATGATATGTATGTGCGGGAGTATTTGGATTTCATAACCAATATTCACACCGTAAAAAACAAAAAAGAAAAGATAGAAGAAGTGATAAAAACAGTTGGCTTAACTGTTGAAGCCAATAAAAAAATAGGCCAGTTAAGTAAAGGTTACAAACAACGTGTTGGTTTGGCCGCCGCTTTGATACACGACCCCGAAGTTTTGATCCTCGATGAACCCACCACCGGTCTTGACCCCAACCAGATCATTGAAATAAGGGAACTGATAAAAAAACTGGGCGCCGATAAGACAGTTTTGTTCTCCTCACATATTTTACAGGAAGTACAGGCTATCTGCGACCGGGTGATCATCATCAACAAAGGAAAGATCGTGGCAGATGATATTTTGAGCAACCTGGCTGGTAAAAAACATTTTAATGAATTAAGGCTGGAGATAAAAGAAGTTGTACAACAGCATATTTTTGAAGATATTCAAAACATAAAACAACTGAATGCCAATACCTGGTTATTTAAAACAGATGATGCAGACAATCTTAAAAGAAAGCTGATAGAGATCACACTGAATAAAAATCTCAATATTGTTTCATTACAAAGTGAAACTGTTGGAAGTTTAGAAGATATTTTCAGAACTTTGACAGCCAATTAACCGATAAACTAATTAACTATTAAACCAATAAACTAACAATGAGCTACATCGCCTCCATTCATGCCCGCCAGATATTAGACAGCCGCGGTAACCCAACTATAGAAGTAGATATTTTAACCGAAAACGAACATTTAGGTCGTGCTGCCGTGCCAAGTGGCGCCAGTACCGGCATTCATGAGGCTGTTGAATTGCGTGACGGCAATAAAAAAATATACGGAGGTAAAGGTGTACTTAAAGCAGTAAAAAATGTAAATACCATTCTTGCTGATAATTTACTGGGATGGGATGTGGCCGATCAAACCGGTATTGATGCCATGATGATCGCTTTGGATGCAACACCTAATAAAGGAAAGTTGGGAGCCAACGCCATTCTTGCAGTGAGTATGGCTGTTGCCAAAGCAGCTGCACTGGAAGCAAATCTTCCTTTGTACAGGTATATCGGTGGTACCAATGCAAAAATTCTTCCCATTCCCATGATGAATATTTTAAACGGGGGTGCACATGCCGATAATAAAATAGACTTCCAGGAATTTATGGTAATGCCGGTTGGAGCTTCAAGTTTCAGCGAAGGTTTGCGTTGGGGTGTTGATATTTTTCACGCATTAAAAACTGTGTTGAAGAAAAAAGGATACAGCACCAATGTAGGCGATGAAGGTGGATTTGCACCAAATATTCAAAGTAATGAAGAAGCCATTGAAACGGTATTGACTGCAATAGAAAGCGCTGGTTACAAAACCGGCAGCCAGGTACAAATTGCCATGGATGCGGCCAACAGCGAATTATGGAATGCCAAAGAAAAGAAATACATTTTTCATAAGAGCGATGGTAAAAAAATGACCAGCGAACAACTGGTAAATTATTGGGCAAGCTGGGTTAAGCAATATCCAATTTGCTCTATTGAAGATGGTATGGCAGAAGATGACTGGAAAGGTTGGAAAATGTTAACCGAAGCAGTAGGCAGCAAATGCCAGTTGGTAGGCGATGATCTTTTTGTAACCAATGTTACCCGTTTGGAAAGAGGTATTAAGGAAGGCATCGGTAATGGCTTATTGGTTAAAGTAAACCAGATTGGTACCATTACCGAAACCATCAATGCGGTAAGCATGGCCCAAAACAACGGCTTTAATACCATTATGAGCCATAGAAGCGGCGAAACGGAAGATACAACTATTGCCGACCTGGCTGTTGCATTGAATTGCGGCCAGATAAAGACCGGATCAGCTTCCAGAACAGACCGTATGGCAAAATACAACCAGCTTATCCGTATTGAAGAAATACTGGCTGAAAGTGCTATATATCCAAAAGGAAAGATTAAATTTGGTAAGTAAAATA
>Ga0193752_1003573_pt1 | contig 10650 bp, 7 predicted proteins | sample H1c1metaG_FD_144924 | JGI IMG/M metagenome (GOLD analysis project Ga0193752, IMG submission 144924) | Soil microbial communities from a riparian zone of the East river system, Colorado, United States - H1c1 | ecosystem: Environmental > Terrestrial > Soil > Riparian zone | place: USA: East River...
TCCAGGAGGAGGCGCGCCACATCCTCTTTTTCGTCAACTGGCTCTGTTACCTGCAGCGGCGGCGCTTCGTCCTGGTGCGCCCGGAGATGGTCATGCGCCGCTGCATCGCGGTGACGAAGAAGGCGTGGAACCGGTTGAGCCTGGCCCGCGGCATGGACGGCAAGAACAACGCCGATATGACGCTCAAGGGTCACGAGGCGATGGGCATCAAGCTGACCCCGCGCGCCTTCATGGAGGTCTGCCTGGCCGAGAACGCGCAGCGCCTGGGGCGTTACGACGAGCGCCTGCTGCGCCCGCAGTTCATGCCGCGAATGGTGCGCCTGGCGCTGCCGTTCCTAAAGTAGACCTCGCGCCGCAGGCACCGTATGCGCCATTAAATATTAGATCTTGTTGTGGACAGTGTGCCATCCCCGAGCCCTCCGCCCTCGCCAATTTAGGCGCTGGCCTTTTAGCCTTTGGCGCTGGGCGGGCACGCACCCACATCGGGCGGGCAATGCCACCTGGGTATGCGGGAGGAGAGTGGCTCTTCCAAGCGTCCCCCAATCCATCAGTGGGTTGGCACTGAGTGGCTTTCGTATTCGACTTCTTCGTGCAGTATCTTCAGGAGCAGAGGACGAAGAAGGCGCGCGCTAGGTTCACTGCGCCCGTGCCATCTTGAGGATCTCTTCCGCGAGCCTTTTGAAATCATCTCCCAAACGGTGCCCGCCGCTAAGCTCAAGAACCTCCACGGGTTTGGCGAGGTTCGGACAGAGGCTGATGGTGTCCTCGGCGCCGTAGATACAGAGGACGTGCAGATCGGCGAGCTTGGCGATCTCGGGCGCGGTCGGAAACGTATCACCGATTGAGAAGCCAACCCAATTGGCAGCGTGGAATTCGAAGGTTGCGTCGTGCGACAGGCCCAGCAGCGCCACCGCGCCGATCTTGTCGCGTAGGTCGGCCGGCAGCCGGTTGACCACAAACGGCATTACGTCGGCGCCGAACGAATAGCCGACCAGGATCACGCGGTTCTTGTTCCAGGCGCTCATGTAGTGGCGCATGACCGAGGCGACCGCCGCGGCAGTTTCATCGGCAGTCCGCTTCCTCCAGAAGTACCTGAGCGAATTCAACCCGACGACGGGGAGGCCGTCGGCCGCAAGCCCGGCAGCGACGTTCTGCACAAGCCCAGCCCAGCCGCCGTCGCCGGAGACGAGAATTACGACAGCGTCGCGCTCGGCCTTCAAAGTCGCTGGCACTTCCGTGAGCGGCAGGCCGCTCGAGGCCGCCTCAGCCGGTGTCGCAATCAAAGTTGTGAGGGTCGGCTGGGCTGCCTCAGCACCGGTAACGAACGCCAACGCTAGCATGAGCGCCGCGATCCATTTCATTTGGCGCCTCCCGACACGAGGGCGGCGACATCGACGAGAAGCGTGGGCACAGCGAGCCCATTTGGCGCAGCGAGAAATTTCGGGCGCCAGCGCGGATGGAACTTGTCCTTATAGCGGCGCAAGCCCATGAAGTTGTAGTAACGGTTGCCATGCACGAAAATAAGATTGCCAATCTTATTCCAGAGTGGCGCAAGCCGATCGTTGGTGAGCCCGGAGAACGGCGCCATGCCGAAGTTGAAGCTCCGGAAACCGGCGGTGGCACCCCACAGCAGCAATTCCACGAAGAGATAATCCATCGTGCCGCGGGGCACGTCGGGCAGGTGGCGCATAAGGTCGACCGAGAGTTCTTGACGCTCCGCTCCTTCGAGCAGGTTTGCAAAGGCGATAATGCGCCCGCTCTGGCGCGCGATAGCGACCGGACCTGATGCGAGATACGCCGGATCGAAAAATCCGACGCTGAAGCCCTTCTCTCGGGTAGCTCTGCTCTGTAGCCAGCCTTCGGAGACCGCCAGCAACTCTGCCATCGCAGCTGCGATCTGGTTTGGCTGGAGAAGTTCGAAGCTCAATCCCTCGCGTTCGCCCTTGTTCTTGGCGGCGCGCCATTCCTTGCGCGCGTTACCCTGCAGCGTGAGGCCTTCGATCGGTAGGATGGCCTCCTCGCCGAGTTTGTAGACCGCCAGACCGAGATCGAGGTAGAGCGGCAGGTGTTCCGCGTCGACCTGATAGAACGCGATGCGTCCGCCGTAACGATCGACCAGGCTGCGAAAGTCCCAGAGCAGCTCTTTCCATTCCTCCCGCGGACCTACGGGATTGCCGAGCGCAACCCAGCTGCGCCCGCGCACGCCGTACATGATGAACGAGCGTCCCGAACGGCTAAAGAAAAACGCCTTGTCGCCGAGCAGTGCCAAATGAGCATTGGTGTCAGGCGAGGCGGCGACGATTGCGCGCACTCGCTCCAGTTCTGCAACGCTCGGTGGAGCGGATTTCGCCTTGGGCGGACCCATGAGCGCGAGCACGCCGAATACCACCGCCACGAGAGCGATCGCCAGGCTTGCCCGCAGAAAGCGCGGGGCGTCGGCGTCAACTGCGAGGGTCGTCCAGAGCTCATGGGAGTAGACGACGTCCCGGTACTCGAAAAACCCGAGCCACATCGCACCGGCGACCACGACTGCGATCGAAACCAGCCAGTTAAGCGTCAACGGCTGTGCCAACATTGCCGACCCGCGATAGAACGCGCTGCGGCTGGCCACGAGGATTGCCAAGATCGCGCTGCACACCAGGGCCTCTTCGTAGTCGAAGCCCTTGAGCAGCGAGAAGGCGGCACCGGCCGCCAACACGGTAACGGTCATGTAGTAGGCGCCGCTCAGTCGGCGAAACAGCCCACGTGCAAGTACGAGCAGCATGAAGCCGGACACGCTCGCCAATAGGTGCGACGCCTCGATGAACGGCAGAGGCACGATGTTCTTGAGGGCATCGATACGGTCAGGCAAGGCGGGCGTCGCACCCGAGAGCAGGAGGATGCTCCCGCCTATGAAGGTGGCGAGGCCCACCAGCGGTGCCCCAACTGCCGGCGCGGCAGAGCGGACAAATGAACCCGCGCGCCCCAATGCCGCGTGCCCAGCCACAGTTTCGCGACCAACCCACAACCCCGCCGCCAGAAACAGCGGCAGAATGTAGTAGACGAATCGATAGGCCAGAAGCGCTGCGAGCAGATCGCTCTGCTGTATATTCGGCAGAAGCAAAAGCATGCCTGCTTCGAACACGCCGATGCCGCCGGGCAGATGGCTGACCGCGCCGGCGAGTGTCGCCAGCATGTACGCCGCCGTAAACGCAGCGAATGTGACCGGCGCTTGGTCGGGGATCAGTAGGTATGTGACCGCCGCCGTCGCGATAAGGTCTACGGCACCGATTCCGACTTGACCGAGTGCCAACCAAGGCGGCGGTACGCGCAGTGACCAGTCGCCAATCCTCAGCGGCCTCTTCAAGACGACCGTAGCGATCACGTAAGCAAGGCAGAGCCCGAGCGCCAACACGCCCGCCGCAAGGACGAGGACGCGGGGGGCCGCAAGCACGGCCAACGCCTGCGCCGGATCGACGAGCATCGCGAGACCGCCCGCCGCGAGGAGCCCGAGCGGGAACGTCAACCCACAGAACCCGGTGACGGCGGCGACGTTCAGCGCCGAAAGGCCCTGGGCGGAATAGAGCCGGTAACGGACCGACCCGCCCGTGACAAGCGCAAGCCCGATGTTATGCGCAAACGCGTAAGAAACGAACGAGATCACCGCCACGATGCGGTACGGCAGCGCCTGTCCCGCATAGCGCAACCCCATGGCCTCGTTGAAGGTCAGTAGCAGATAGCTCGCGGCGGTTAGGCCGAAAGCGCCCGCAATCTCGCGCCAAGTCAAGCGAGCGAATGCGCGGCCGATGTCCTCCCAGTGCAGATGCGCTATTTCCCGGTGCACGATCCACAGAGCGGCTGCGAAGAGAACAATGATGAGAAGCGGTGTCAGGCGTGAGAGGGACGGGCGGGCGGCAGCGTGCGCTTGAGTCATCACCGCATTCGACCCCAAACCGCTATCCTGACAACCAGACTGAACTATTGGAAAACGGCGGAGCGGTGAGACACGCCGCGGCGCGCCGCTCTGACGCCGTCGTTCTCGATGCCGGATGCAGCGTTGCGGGTCTTGCAGGGTTTCGTCCATTGTTCCGATCCACTAGCGGACGGCGCCGGTCTTGCTGGGAGTTCCGCCTTCTCTCGCGGCGTTTGGAGCAGGAGGCCTGACGGGGGTCCCCCCCAGCGCCATATACAATCGCGCGGTGTCGAGCAGGCGTTGGGCTCTTGCGCGCGAAAGCCCCAACCTTGCCTGTGACAGACGCCGCTGGGCATCGATCACCTCGAGGATGCCGGAATTGCCGACGGCAAAGCTGCGCCGCGCGAGATCGAGTGCGGCGGCGGCCTCGCTTTCGGCTTCGCTTTCGGCGCGAAGCTGGTCGGAACCGTTTGCGAGTGCTTGAAGGCTGTCGGCGACTTGGCCGAACGCGGTCAGGATAGCTTGCCGATAGCTGGCAAGCGAAGCTTGGTAACCATCGATCGCGGCCCGTCGCTGGGCCTTGAGCTGGCCACCATCGAATAGAGGCTGTGTGAGATTGGCCGCGATGCTCCAGGCGGCAGATACGCTATTGAACAGGCCACCCGGCGTCAGAGCCTCCTGTGTGAGCGTACCGGTAAGGTCGAGCCTGGGATAAAGATTGGCGGTCGCCACGCCGATAGCGGCGCTTGCCACATGCAGTTGCGCCTCTGCGGCGAGGATGTCGGGCCGTCGACGGAGCAGTTCGGATGGCAGGCTGGCGGGAATCTCAGATGGCAAGGTGAAATCGTTCAACGTGAAATCCGGCGGGGTCCAATCCGCGGGCGCCTTGCCGACCAGGATCGCCAGCGCGTGCCTAGCCGTGCTCCCCTGTTGCTGAAGATCGGGCAGCAGGGTTCGATCGGTTGCGAGCTGGCTTTGTGCGGCGAGCAATTGCGTGCGTGTTGCGGAGCCAATGTTGAGCGCCCTTTCCACCAGTTGAACATTCTGCGCATCGTCCTCGACGATACCCTCCAGCACGGTGATCTGGGCATGCGTTGCTGCCGCCGTGAGCGCCTGCGCCGCGACATTCGCTGTCAGGGACAAATAGGCAGCGTCCAGCTCATAGCCCTGATATTCTTTATAGGCAGCTCTCTCCTCGACCGTGCGCTTCTGGCCGCCGAAGAGGTCCAGCGGAAAGCTGACGCTGGGGCCGACCGAATAGTAAGTGAAAGGCGGGATGCTGAAATTCGCCGGGCCGAACAGTGCTGCGCCGTATTTCTGCCGTTCCACGGTGGCGCCTAGAGAGACTTGTGGCAGGAGCGCACCCTCTGCGGCATTCACGTCTTCTTGGGCTTCGGCCACGCGCGCCTTCGCGGAGGCGATGTCCTGATTGTCGGCAATCGCCTGCCGGATGACGCTATCGAGCGCGGGCGAACGGAACCCGGCCCACCAGTCGCCCTCGATCGTTCCGCCCAGCGAAACATGCTGATCGGGCGGTGGCGGCGCATCGCCCTTCGCCGCATAGGTCTGCGCGACAATGGTCTCGGGCCGCACGAAATCAGGACCGACTGTGCAGGCACCAATCGCAAGTGCCAACGGAAGCATCAGGAACGGCGTCTTGTTCATTCGAGCACCGCCTTGTGCTCGCCGGCCGCCGGCCTGGCGCTCTTGATCAACAGCAGAAACGGAATGGCCACCAATGTCATCACCATCATGATCCAGAAATCGTCGAGATAGGCGATCATCATGGCCTGATCGGTGATCATCGCATTGAGCGCCGCCACGCCTTTTGCGGTTCCTGTATCGACATGGGCAGCGATGGCTGCCGGGTTTGAAACGGTGTTGTACGGCGTGATGTGCTCGCCAAGCGAGGCATGGAGGCGCTGAGTATTCTGGGTCAGAAGGAACGTCACAACCGAAATGCCGACAGAGGCGCCGACATTTCGAACAAGACTGAAGAGTGCAGTGCCCTCGTTGCGCAGTGTGGCCGGAAGGGTGGTGAAGGCCACGGTCGAAAGCGTCACGAAAACGAGCCCCGTGCCCAGGCCCTGAGCAACACCCGAGATCAAGACAGGCCATGTGTCCATCTGCAGGGAAAATCGCGTCATCTGCCAGAGCGAATATGCCGTGACCGCCAGACCGACCGCCATGACGAGACGCGCGTCGAAGCGCGTGATCAGCTGCCCAACGATGATCATGCCGAGCAGCACGCCGATGCCGCGCGGCGCCGTCACCAGGCCCGTCAGGATTACTGGATATTGCATTTGGTTCTGCAGCAGGGGTGGCAGCAGAGCAAGGGTTGCGAACAGGACCACCCCGATCACAAAGATGAACACGTTGGAGGCAACGAAATTGCGGTCCTTGAACAGCGCCGGATTAAGAAACGGCATGGAAGAAGTCAGTGTATGGACCAGGAAGACATAAAACGCCGTTGCTGAGATGACCGCCTCAAGAATGATTTCCCGCGACGAGAACCAGTCGAGCAGCTGGCCGCGGTCAAGCATCACCTGCAGCGAAGCAATAGCGAGGCTGAGACTGCCGAAGCCGAGAAAATCGAAGTGCGAGGATTTTGCGTTGCGGCTTTCGGGCATCGAGAAGAACAGGCCAGCAAAGGCAAGCACGCCGATCGGCAGGTTGATATAGAACACCCAGCGCCAGCTGTAATCCTCTGTGAGCCAACCGCCCAGCGCCGGGCCGATAATGGGCCCCATCGTGACGCCAATGCCCCAGATCGACATGGCGCGTCCGAAATCTTTGGGCGAATTGATGTCGAACAGCACCGCCTGGGAGAGTGGCAGCAGCGCCGCACCGCCAACGCCCTGCAGGAAACGGAACAGCACGATCTCCGGCAGGCTTTCGGCGAGACCACACAATGCAGAGGCCACGGTGAACACCAGAATCGAGATCAGGAATACCCTGCGGCGGCCGAACTCTCCAGCCAGCCAGCCGGCGAGCGGAGTCGCGATCGCGGCGGCGACGATATAGGAGGTCAGCACCCAGCCCATTTCGTCCTGGGTCCCGGACACCGCGCCCTGTATGCGCGGCAGGGCGACATTGGCGATCGTGGTATCCAGCGCCTGCATCATTGCCGCCAGCATCACCGAAACTGTGATGAGGGCGCGATTGGGCACCGGCTTGCTGGCGGCGGGAGGCGGCGCGCTTTCGCTTACGCCGGCCGCTGCCTCGACCGCTCTCTCGAATTCATTGTCCAATGCGGCCGCCATCGTGTCAGTTCCAGAAAGCCAGCGAACCCAATGAACGATGATGTTCGGTGTCTACCTTCACAACGGCGCTCATGCCGGCCGCGAGCGGCATGTTGGCGTCGGCATTTTCGATCGAAATCCGCACCGGCAGGCGCTGCACGACCTTTACCCAGTTGCCAGAGGAGTTTTCCGGCGGCAGCAGCGAAAAACTGGAGCCGGTGCCGGGGCTGGTGCTCATCACCTCACCGGTGAAGGTCTTGCTCGGATAAGCATCTACCGTGAAACTCACATGCTGGCCGGGCCGCATATAGGTGAGGTCGGTCTCCTTGAAATTGGCTTCGACCCAGATATCGCTTCCGGACATCAGCGCGAATAGCGGCGCCGCGGCATTGATATAGTCGCCCACCTGGATCTGCTCGACCTTGGTCACGATGCCGTCCATCGGGGCATACACGGTGGTGTAGGACAGCTCGAGTTTGGCGCGGTCGAGCGCCGCCTGCGCCTGACGCACGCCAGGTCGGCTGCCGGCCGGAGCCGAGGGATCGCCGCTGAGATCGGCCAGCGCGCTCGCCGTTTGCTGCTCGGCGGCGGCGAGCTGCTGCTCGGCGGATTGGAAATTGTTCTTGGCTTGGTCGAGCTGGGCGAGCGAGGAAATGCCTTCAGCCTGCAATTCGGTCTGGCGGGCATATTCGCGCTGCCGGTAAGCGAGCGTGTTGCGCGCTGCGGCTTCGTCCGCCTGACGTTGGCGATATGCCGCCTGCAGCGCCGGCACCTTGATGTGCGCACCCACCAATTGCGCCTGCGCATCAGCCACCGCGATCAGGAAACTGCGCTGGTCAAGCTTGAACAACACATCGCCCTTGCGGACCTGTTGATTGTCCCGCACGTCGATCTCGGCGATGCGTCCCGGCACATCGGTGCTGACCTCCACCCGCGCTGCCTGCACATACGCATCGTCGGTAGATTCATAGCGGCCGCCCGTCAGATAGAAATAAAGCGCCCCGATCAGGACCAACACCGGTCCGCCGATGATAAGAAGCGCCCGCCTGTGCCGGCCGATCCAGCCTTTTTGTCGAGGCGCATCGATAGTGGCGGCGGACATCGGATCTCCTCGATTTTGCGGTGCCACAGCTTCATGGCGGCGACCACCATTGCCGCCAGCTTCCCTCTGGATTAACGCGCCGCGAGACATGCAGCGCAGTAAGACGAGCCAAGGAATTGCAAATTTGGCCAAAGCCACTGGCCGCTGCTAGCCAACAGCAGAGCGGCGTAGACAGCCGCATCCTCCTGAAGCGCGCCGGCGGACTCAGACCGCTCAGCTATCCAGCGTCAGCCGTTGGCCTGCGCTAAAGCCATACCGATCACCCAGAGTCCGAGGATTGCAAAGAGGCCCGCAGCTATGAGACGGACATAAGCCAGCGGAACAACACGGGTGATGGCCTCCCCCATATAAACCGCTGGGACATTGGCGAACATCATCCCCAGTGTCGTTCCGATTGTGACGAGAAAAATATCGTGAAACCTCGCCGCTAGCAGTGAGGTGGCGATCTGAGTCTTATCGCCGATCTCCACCAGGAAGAAGGCGACAAGCGTCGTCAGGAAAACCCCGCCCCGCGACTGGTTGGCGGCTCCCTCGCTTTCCCTATCGGGGAATACGGCCCAAGCCGCCATCGCCAAGAATGCGATGCCCACAACGATCTGGAAGGTTCGCCCGGTCAGCCATTGAGCTATAAAATAGCCCAGAGCCGAGGCGGCTGCATGATTCAGCAGGGTTGCTGCAAAAATGCCGGCAATGATGGGGAGTGGGCGGCGAAACTTCGCTGCCAAGATAATCGCAAGTAGCTGCGTCTTATCGCCGATCTCCGCGATCGCAACGATGAGCGCTGAAAATGAGATTGTTTCCATCGATGTGACCCCGGGCGCGGCGTGAACGCGACGACGCTGATCCCCGCCGGCCCGCGCGAAGATCTGCATCGTCGGTCTCGCCAATACAGGTCTTCAGACCTGTCGTGCGCGCCATGGCAGAAGCCAAGTGTGTTGACGCGCACTCCGCTCGTGCGGACGGTTACTCCCCGAGATGGGGTAACTCCTAGCTCGTTCCCCGATGCTTGTAAATGCGACGCGCGCTCTTCGCCATCACGCTCCCCTGTAAGCGACAAGCACAGCGCCGAGCGCAATCAGAATCACGCCGAGCCAGTTTGACCGGAAAAGGCGTTCGCCCAAGAACAGAGTGCCGACGCGACGCCGAAAATCATGATCAGCAGCGTCATGACGATGAAAGTATAAGGACACCGAAGGGTGAGTCTGACGATGGCGACCATGATTATCTACGGACCGGTACGATTTTCTGGTCTCCCGAGCGCTCCTGAAAGTCGCACCGGAGGCGCCATGAATTCCGGGCCGACCGGATCAGCGATCGTTTCGCTGAGGATCCGATCGATCTCGGCCTTGGAATTGGCATCGAGCGACCAACCCGCGACCTGATCGACCGGCTCCAGTTGATTGGGATGGCGCGCACCCCACAGCGCGCTGGTGATTCCTTGGTCGAGCATCCAGCGGGCCGCCAGCTGAATGACCCGCTTGCCGAAACGTTCCTTGGCGAACCGATCGAGCCTTTGCACGGCGGCCAGATATTGCGCGAAGCGTGGCGCTTGGAATTTCGGGTCGGCGCGCCGCAGATCATCGCCGTCGAACGCCGTGTCCGGTCGCATGCGCCCCGAAAGGAGTCCACGACATAGCGCGCCATAGCCGAGCGTCGCGATCCTGTTCTTGCGGCAGTAGGCTAGCAGGTCGGTCTCGATTCCGCGCTCGAACAGATTGTAGGGCGACTGCAGCACATGGAGCGGCGCCACACGGCGAAACCGCTCTATCTGTTCGACGGAAAAATTGCTCACCCCGACCGCGCGAATCTTTCCCTGGCGGAATAGCGTGTGCATCGCGTCCGCGGTTTCTTCCATCTCAACCAGCGGGTCGGGCCAGTGAACTTGATAGATATCGACGTAATCGGTTCGAAGCCGGTGCAAAGAATCGTCGATCTCGCGCATGATGTGGGCACGGCTGGCATTCCGAAAAACGTTTCCATCCTTCCATTCGAGCCCTGCCTTGGTCGCAATCAGGACCCGCGCGCGCGGACCGGCTTCTGCGATCGCTTTGCCGACGATCTCTTCGGAGCGGCCGAAACCATAGGCCGGGGCGGTATCGATGAGGTTGATGCCGTGGTCCAGGGCGGCGCGGATGGTGGAAATCGATTCCGTTTCGTCGGTCCCGCCCCACATCCATCCACCGATGGCCCAAGTGCCAATCGCGACGCGGGACATTTCGATCGCTGTCCCGGGAATGGCGGCAAGCTCAGTTTCGATTTCGAGAGTTTTGGCCTGATGGGACATAGTCCTGCTCCTATTTTGCGTGCTCGCGGTTGGATTGCGATCTTGAACTGAGGCCGATCGGAGGCTCGACATGGAGTCCGGCTTCCTCCGCGGCGATCAGGCCGAGGGCACTCCAGTCGAGATCGGCATA
>Ga0193752_1003575_pt1 | contig 10643 bp, 8 predicted proteins | sample H1c1metaG_FD_144924 | JGI IMG/M metagenome (GOLD analysis project Ga0193752, IMG submission 144924) | Soil microbial communities from a riparian zone of the East river system, Colorado, United States - H1c1 | ecosystem: Environmental > Terrestrial > Soil > Riparian zone | place: USA: East River...
GATGTTTTCCAGCGCGGTGCGCGAAATGTAGCCGTTATCAAATGTGAAGGTGGCGACCCGGTATCCGAGGTCGATCAGGCGCAGGAGTACATAGCTGCTGTCCTTTCCGCCACTGTAGAGGAGAAGGCAATCGTGTTCCCCGCGTCGTTCGAACCGCGCTGAATCCATCAATCTGATGAAATCTGCTTCTTTACCGAAATAGCGGGTGGCGCTGTCCCGATGGGCGTCAAATCCTGCGCAGACCGAGCAGACCCCATCAGTCACTGTCACCCCCGGATGGCCGGTGTCGAGCACGCATCGTTCGCAATAAGCCACGTCGTTGTTGGAGCCGTCGACATTTCGCCCGAACTCACGCAGAGCGAGTTCGATTTCGGCAGGCTCAATCCGCACACCTCCGATCTTGATCTGCCGATCGCGTCGACCAAGGCACTGCAGCAGTCCACCGGCATGCATGCAGCCCAAGTCGCCCGTGCGGTAGACGGGGTGTCGGTCGGCGTCTTGTCCAAAGCGCTCTCGCGTCATCGCGGGACGCCCGACATACCCGAAGCCCACCGCTGCGCCGCCGATCACGATCTCGCCAGTCTCACCGTCGGCTACCACGCCTCCCGAATCATCGAGGATTGCGACGGTGACGTTCGGCAAGGGACGGCCTAAGGGGACAAACCCGAGCCGCTCCATCTCGATCGGATCGACACGATGGAATGTGGCATCGACAGCGCATTCCGCAGTCCCGTATAGGTTCACGATTTCGACGGTCTCGGGGCCGCCAAAGCGAGCCCAGAAGGTCCGGACGATGTCCGGCGTCATGGCCTCGCCACCAATTAAGAGAAGGCGCGGGGACAGGCCGCTCCCCAGGGAAGCTGGCGCGTTGGCAAGAAGGCGCAGATGCGTTGGTGTTCCGTCCGCGACGTCTATGCGGGCGTCGTTCAGAAACGCAAGCAGCGCGCCCCCGTCGAACCTGGCACTCTCCGGGACGATGTGAAGGCAGTGCCCCTGCAAGAGTGCGCAGAATATTTGCTGTATCGAAGGATCAAACCCGAAGGGTGCGACCAGAGCAACATTCAGCTGTGTCGCGGTCACCCGATAGACGTTTGTCGCAAGACCCTTAACCAGGTTGCCAAGAGCATCGATCGAATTCATCGCGCCCTTCGGTTCCCCAGTGGACCCGGACGTATGGATGACGTACGCCGTACCCGCTGGAACTGCGTTGGAAACCACCGTTATGCTCCTGCCAGAGCCGGCGCGGGTCTGGATGTCAAGAAGATGGGCTGAGCGCCGGTATTCGTCCGCCGCGCTGCAGCCAGACATCGTGCTCTCGTTGGTCAGGACGAGACCGACTTGGCTTTCGCGCAGGATCAGCAGGTTGCGCTTCGCTGGTGACTCCGGACTGAGCGGCAGGAAGGCACCGCCAGCCTTCAGAATACCAAGATAGGCAATGGCGACGTCGACGGTGCGGTCTGTCAGCACCGCGACCAGCGCGCCCTCTACCACACCGAGCTCCGCAAGCCGCAGCGCAAGGGAGTCCGAGGCATGCTCGAGCGTGGCATAATTTAGAGTTTCCCCCGCCGCCACGATTGCAGGCGCCTTTCCCGCGGCCTGAACTGCTGTTCGGAACTGGTTCAGGAGTAAGCGGCGCGCCCGGTCGACCGGGCGGAGGGCATCTATCTCCTGGATGCTCACGATATCCTCCTATGCAACCTGCATATGCCTGTCCGCGGATCGCAACCATAGCGGCCGGCTAATCAACTTCTGAATCCTGTCATCGAGATCGACCGCCTCGCCCCGGAGCTCCGCATGCGAGACACTGTTGGCGAAGCGTGTGAAATCGAGGATCTGATCCATCGACAATCCGCTCTGCAGGAGATACGGCACGGTCCAGATGCTAAAACCGTAAAGTGGCATTTGGAGCGAGTAGCGAACCTCACGAAGCATCTTTTCCTTGAGCTCGATGGCCTCACGCCAATCCATAGTCGAATGACGCCAAGAATAGCCCGAACCAGTTATGCCGAATTCCTCACGCCTCTTCTCAATCGGAGCCTGCGTGTCGTGGTAGTAGACCTGCACATTGTAAAAAGACGGCTTCGCCTCATTCAGAAAATTGATTGACCGCTGAACCGTCTCCGGCGTTTCACCAGGAAAGCCAATGATCATCGAGGCGAGCGACAGAATTCCACGCTCGCTCATCTTCGCGACGCTCTCGCGATAGCGTTCGATCCTGGCAAATTTATGCATGTTCTTCAGGATCTGGGCGTCGCCTGACTCGATCCCGAGATAGACTCCGAGGCAGCCACTCTCTTGCATGAGGTCCAGCGCCTCTTCGTCGCAACTCGAACAGCGGAAGAAGGAGACCCAGCGGAACCCGAACTTGTTGCGGATCATCATCCGGCAGATGTCTTTGAAACGCGGGAAGGGCACGTTGAAGGTGTCGTCGATGAAGACCACATCGCGGACGCCGGCTAGTTTCAGCACGCGCAGTTCTTGTTCGATTGCCGCGACGGAAAGAAAGGTATGAGCGCCCGCCATGGCCGGGTAGTTGCAAAATTCGCAGGCGAACGGGCAGCTGCGGGCCGTACGCACATAGTTTATTGGTGTGAAAGAGCCGGCTGGCATCCGAGCCCAGTCGATTATGTTTTCCTCGAGCCCATTGTCCTCCTTCACGCGCGGCGTGCGTATGAAGGTCCCATCGGGTGCGCGAAAAGTGAGATTGGGGATGTTTGCGAGATCTCCGCCGCCCGTGAGAGTCTGCGCCACCAGCGCGAGCGTCGCCTCGCCCTGCGAACTCTCGACATAGATATCGGCCCCGATCGACTTGAAAGTGAGCGTCTGGATGCGCTCGGGCTGACCATTGCAGAGACTGAGGATGCGGGGACCGCCGACGATGATCTTGGTATCACGGTTGAAGCCGCGGATAAAAGCGATGATCTCCCGGATCGGGTCGTCGTCAACATAGTATGTGGTCGTAATGGCGACGCATGCAGGTTTGTCTGCGAGTAACTTGGCGAGCTGATGATGCGCGCTGTTAAAAAAGTTGATTCCCTCTGCGCGAAGCCCCTTCCCGCGCAGGAAATTCACCAGATAGAGGACTGCAAGACTAGGCACTCGAAATGTATTTAGCTCGTGCGCCGAATCATCGACACGCTCTAGGATTGTGTTCAAGAGCTCCATGTAAGTCTGACGCCGGCCGTCAATGCGAACGGAATTCGTGACGATCTCGTTGTAGCCTGCCGAGCGGGTGGCGAACTCCTTCTGGTTGTCGGAGAAAGTTGCGAAATCTACGTCGTTGTGGCCGATAACTATGCAATCCAAGGAGGGAGATGCTGACTGCGGTATCGCGGGGTCGGGCATCAGGTGTTCATGCTGCCTCATTTGACCTACACTTCCTGGTTCAGCGAGCGCTGACGCAATCTCTGTTTAACCGAAGCCCTGGCATCGGTGGCCGAACAACGGGCTCTGCGGACCCGATTGCGCTTTTAGCTTTCAACGCATTGGCTCGAGTGTGAGGGTGAACAGTGACCTCGCTATAAACGACCTGTTATATTCTCATCGCGTCAGTCACCAGTGCAATCAATTCCTGAGCGCGGGTCTGAGCAAGGTCGTGGCCGCCCTCCATCGGAACAAGATCAAATGCCTGTGTCGTATGCGTGCGCCAAGCGGCAACATCGCTCTCAGGAGTAATTCTATCGCGCGTCCCTGCGATCGCCGTGATGGGAACGGCAAGCGGATTGCCAACACGATGGACATAAGTCTCTGCCATCTCGAAATCGCAGCGCAACAACGGCAGGAACGCCTTCAACGTCGGTTCGTCGTTCAGCAGCCAGTCCGGCGCGAACCCGAGCGCCCGGATCTTGTCGGTCAATGCAACGTCGTCCAGCAGAAACAGCGGCGCATGTGTGGGAGGCAAATTCGGCGCGCGGCAACAGGAAACAATCAAGCGTCGCGGCGGGTCTGCGCCACGTGCCGCCAAGGCTTGAATCAATTCATAAGCAACTAGCGACCCCGTACAGTCTCCGAAAAACACCGACGGCGACTCTGCCAGCGACATGATCGCTGGCAGCAACTCCCGCACCGCCTCGCGAAGATCACGCAACGGCGGTTCTTTGATTCGCTTTTGACGGCCAGGAAATTGGACGGCAAGTAATTCGACGGCAGGCGGGATCTGCGCGGACCAGTGCCGGAATGCCGTAGCGCTACCGCCAGCACTCGGAAAACAGATGATACGAAAAGGCGCAGCCGGCGAACCGGCCAGTCGAACGAACCAGTCTCTTCCAGGAGACAACGCAATCGCCACAACTGAACTTAGCTGGTTTGAGACACTCATCTGCTGCTATCTTTTGTGATGAGCAGTGCAGAAAAAGCATCACTCGGCGAGCGGTGGCGATATCTTCAGCATTGGGAAATCGCATAGGAATCCGATCCTCCCAATCGCAAAGTTCACTCGACGCCTGTGTACGATGATTGACGCCCATACGCGTCCTCGATGTCCGAACAGGCAAATCGGAAACCAAATTCCTTGCGGTCTCGGGGAGATGCGGATATCGAAATGGTCCGCATTTGTTGATCTGCGCAACCTGACTCACCCCATCCTCCCGGAGAGCATCATGGAAGCAGCTGAAAACCGACCTTCGACACAAATGGAAGCGCTAAAGATCGTGAACTCGTATATGGGCTGGTCCGCGGGTGCCGGGCTGATCCCGCTTCCGCTGATTGACTTGGCCGCCATATCCGGCGTGCAACTGAAGATGATCCATTCGCTCTCGAAGTTTTATGGCATCCCCTTCTCTCGTGATGCGGCGAAATCCGTTATCGGTGCTCTGGTTGGCGGCGGCAGTTCGACTGTGCTTGCGGCCCCGGCCGCCAGCCTGCTCAAGTTCGTCCCCGTCGTTGGACAAATTGCCGGCGCTCTCACAGAGCCGGCGCTTGCCGCGGCGACCACCTACGCGTTGGGCAAAGTATTTATCCAGCACTTCGAGACGGGCGGGACATTCCTCAACTTCGACCCCGAGGCGGTGCGAGAGTACTACAAAGAGCAGTTTGCAGTGGCTCCTCAAGAAGGCAGGCCGTGAACCGCGGCGCCAGCAAAAAGCGACTGACGCCGGAGTCAGGCTCTCGTTTTGATGGCTGAAGCGCATTCCGAGTACGAGAGGATTGAGTTGCTCGCAGTCGAGTCGGTGGAGGTGGTTGCACGATGTTTCGTGCATTGAAAGCAATGCCATAAGCGGCTTGTTTGCGGCTCCGGATCGTGGGGGGGCATGCTGATTATAGTCTACTTGTTCGTGTGTTGCGTCGTCGGCTTTGCCGGGCGAATGCGTCCGTTTGGCTTTGCTGGATATGTCCTTTTATCACTGTTCTTGACGCCGGTGGTGCCGCTCATCTTTCTTCTGCTTACTCAGAGAAGATTCATAGAATCGCAGACGGCCAAGACGTCGTCGATAACGGTTTGTCGTAACTGTGCCGGCACAAAAACCGGTGCGTCGGCCTATTGCATGCGCTGTGGGGCGCCTCTTTAGATTTCATTTTTCGTCTGCTGCTAGCCTTTGTTGGTGTAGCCCCACATGCACGGGTGAAAGCGTATGCATCTTTTAAAACTCCTGCGTACGGTACATGCACGCAATTTATATGCACGTAATTTACGACGCATTGCCGCCATGGGAGTTGTCGCTGGATTAAGCAACGTCCTCGTGCTGGCCATAATCAACTCAGCGGCCAACCCTGGTAGCCATCAGGGGGAGCAGGGCGTGCGTTTGGCGCTGATGTTCGTCGTTGTCGTCGCGACTTTTACGATCTCGCAGCGCTATTTGATGTTCGCGGCTGCGAAGGTGGTGGAAGGCATCATTCATGGCATTCGCAGTCGGTTGATCGAGGCGGTGCGACACAGTGAACTGGCCGACATAGAGCGCATCGGGACTACGCGTATCTTCAACGGCATAAGCAAAGAGATTCAGACGCTGGCTCAGTCGAGTAACGTTTTTGCGCTGATGTTTCAGATGACGTTGTTGGTAATTTTTACGACAATTTATCTGATGTCACTCTCGATGACCGCATTTTTACTTGCAGTCGGCTTCATGTCTGTGGCGGTCACGCTTTATCTCGGGCGCATGAAGCGCATGACCAAGGCTGTTCAGGAGGCGGCTTCGGCGGAATACGGATTGCACGAGCTGCTCACCGGCACGCTGGACGGCTTCAAGGAGATTAAGCTCAACAACCGTCGCAGCCAGGCGCTGGGCCAAGATTTGACGGATGCTTCGCTCAATGCTGCTATTGAGCGCGTCAAGGCTGAGACAGAGTTCGGGCGTAATTTTGTTTTCTCTCACAACGTTTTCTTTCTCTTGCTGGGAACGATGGTATTCGTCGCGCCCGTTTTGAGTAATGCAGCTGCTTACAGCGACAATCTCCTGAAAACGACCACGGCAGTCTTGTTCATAATAGGCCCTATCAGCAACGTGATCGGAGGAGTGCCTATGTTGGCGAATGCCAACACTTCGGCAGGTTACATCATGGAACTCGAGCGGCTGTTGGGCCAATCTGCCGTGCTATCTGCTGGCCAAAATGATGGCGCTTGGTCACCGCCGGCATCGTTCCGCGAGATCGAATTTCGTAACGTCGTATTCCGTTTCGAGGATAGCGAAACCAAAGATCCGTTTCAGGTTGGACCGATCGATCTCACGCTACGCGCCCAGGAGGTCGTTTTCGTCTCGGGCGGCAACGGCTCGGGCAAATCGACGTTCCTGCGGTTGCTCACCTCGCTGTACCTGCCGCAAACCGGGACTATTCTCGTGGACGGCCATGCTGTGACACAAGCGAATGTCGAGTCATACCGCGCGCTCTTCTCTGCTGTTTTTTCTGATTATCACCTGTTCAAGCAGCTCTACGGCATCGAGCCGGCTGCCGTGCCTGAAGTGCCGGAGTTGCTGGACTTGTTCGAGCTTGAGGACAAGACAAGCGTCCAGGGCACCGAGTTCACGACTGTTGATCTGTCTGCCGGACAGCGTAAGCGCCTGGCGCTTATCGTCGCCATACTGGAACGCCGGCCGATATGTGTGCTCGACGAGTGGGCGGCCGACCAAGACCCGAACTTTCGGCGCAAGTTCTATAAGGAATTAGTGCCACTATTGAAGGCGCGCGGCATTACTGTGATCGCGGTATCTCACGACGATCGTTATTACGATTGTGCGGAGCGCCGCATCCACATGGAGTACGGCCAGGTGCTTGAAGTGCAGGAGGCAGCGCGTGCTTAAGCGTGTATGGCTGCGTTTTCGCCGCTACGTGTTCGAGCATGGGCCAGAACTGGCTGTGTTCGTTTTGCTCGGTGTTCTCCTCGCGATTGTCGTCGCGCCTAGAATGATCTACACGATTCCTGGAGGGTATGTCGGCGTGCTCTGGAAGCGTTTCGGTGGAGGTACTGTTCTCGATCGTACGCTCGGCGAAGGAATAAAGATCATCCCGCCCTGGGATCGGATCTTCCTCTACGATGTGCGGCTGCAGCTTCTGGATCAGGATTTTGATGTGCTGGCTGAAGACGGCCTCAAAGTGAAGATCAATATCGCGTACCGATTTTGGCTTAATCCGGAAAAGGTGCCGCTGCTCCATAAGTCTGTTGGACCGCAGTATGCCGAGGTGCTGCTGAGTGCGGCGATTGGGGCGCAGGCACGCGATGTATTTGCGAAGAATATGCCGGATGAGATCTATTCCGGTCGACGAGTCCAAATTCAGACGGAGATACTCAGGCAGGCCCAGGAAAGCTTGCAGAAGACCTTCGTTCGACCACCAGAGAATAATACGCAATTCCTGCGGCTGGAAGACGTGTTTATCCGCTCGATTACCCTACCGTCCGGTGTCGAAATGGCGATCACTCGCAAGAACGAATGGCAACAGAAAAATGAGGAATACGATTATCGCCTGTTGCTGGAGTCGAAGGAAAGCGAGCGCAAACGCATCGAGGCGCGAGGGATCAGGGAGTTCCAGGACATTATCTCCAGCGGAATTACCGAGAGCTACCTCCGGTGGCGCGGGGTAGATGCCACGATGGCACTGGCGAATTCGCCGAATAGCAAAGTCGTTATCATAGGTGGTGGGAAAGATGGCCTGCCTATCATTCTTGGTAATGCAGACGGCGCGGCAACAGGTGCGGAGGTCCGGAGCAGCGCCCCGAATCCTTTGGGCAGGCTGCAGTCGCCGTCTCCGTCCGGACCACCGATGTCTCTGATGCCCACTGAACGAGGCGGTTCGACGGGTTCGTCTCCGCCGGCGCCCTGAATTGACGATGGCGAGCGCGCGTAGGACGAAGAAACTGAGCTTCGGTTCCCGATGTTTGCTCGGCGCGTCGCTGGTTCTGGCGCTGTTTGTCGGGGCCAACAATCCTGCGGCCTGGGCAACCGATACCGGTGGAACAACGACGAATGGTGCCGTTCCTCCCGTCAGTCGACAGAATGATCGTGTGGCGCTGCGAATTGCGGGAGACGATATTCTGGCGTCGACCATTGTCGTCCCGATCGCACGAAACTACCTTGAGCGGCGTGGAGCACGTGCGGTCCGAGTTGCCGCAGCTGCCGCACCATGGACCACAGAAATCAGCGGTCGCTTGTTGAATGGAGACCGCGTCGCAGTACTGGTTCGCAGCAGTTCGACTGAAGACGGTTTTCGTCAACTTGCCGATGGAACGATCGACATCGCGCTTGCCGGGCGGAAGATTAGCCCAGAAGAAGTGCGCGATATCCCATCTCGCAGAGACACGGTAGACCGCACGGCCTCGCTTGCGATGGCACGTGTCGCTGTGGTCGCTGCGGTCCATCCGATGAACCGGGTAAAGACCATCACCCTGCAGCAGCTTCGCGACATTTACGCTGGAAAGCTGACCGATTGGAGGGAGCTTGGCGGCACTCCAGGCGAGATTCATGTTTTTTCGCGGCAGATGGGCTCGACGGATAGCAATCTCTTCGATAGTGCGGTGATGGGAACGGCGCCGGTTGCCCAGACTGTTCGTCAATTTCCTACCTTTGCAGCGATGCGTGAAGCGCTGCGCTCTGATCGCAACGGCATTGGCTATTTAGCGGTCCCTAAGGGGTTAAAAGCGCTGGGCATCGATGTGAGAGGGCAGGTCGACGTTTCTCCGCCAGGGCTCTACGAGCTTGCAAGCGGAGACTATCCTGTCAGCGAGATCCTGCTCTTCTACCGAAGGCTCGGAAGTGAGAACTCAGAGGCATCGGCTTTCTTCCGCGAGGCCGTTTCCGTTTCGTCCCGGGTCGCCATCCTGTCCGCTGGTTTGTCTGGGCTGGCACCACAACTCATTTTTCCAGAGAGTTTCGCGTCGTCCTCCGATGCTTATCAGGTATTAACGCGCAACAGTTTGCGCGTCAGCACGACAATTCGTTTTGCTGATGGTTCAACGGAAATCGATGCCGTGACTGGCCGTGCTCTCGACGCGCTGTCGCTTTACCTCCGTCGTCTCCAGGTGCACGGGGACAAACTGATACACATTGCCTTTTCTGAGGACACCGGTGATCCAAAAGAAAATATCATCATTTCAGAGCGGCTCGGGAAGATCGTTATCAGCGAACTGCGAAAGCGCCGTGTCGTGACAGGCGATGTGGTTCCGCTGGGAGCCGAGGAACCGATCGGCAGTGAGTCGACCCCCGTGGGGCGCGGACTTAATCGTCGGGTGGAAACTTGGATCAGACCCTGATCTCGTGCTTGGAACGTTAGCTACGTTGTTGCGGCGTTAACGTGAGAGATGCGCGCAAGTTCGTGCAGCGCGTTGACCGTCACCTGGTCTGTGCGGGCAATCAGCGTTCTGCCGTTGCGAAGTCGCATTTCAAGAATCATACGGCGGGGATGAAGGAAACGTACGCCGCCTCCCAGTAGAATTCCGACCGGACCCAAGAAGGTGCCGACGCCCCATGCCCAACCGATCGCACTCAGAGCGCGGTGTTCGTGGCGATCGAGGCAAGCGACGACCGACTCGATTTCGGATTCGAGGTTGATAAAATTTCCTGCGGAAGAGACGAACCCTATGCGGCCATCAACGCCAAAGCGCTGGATCGACCTCATCCCAGTCCCGAGATTCCCGCCCAGAAGTTCGAGCCGGCCTCCGGTGGCTTGCCGCGCGCGCTCATCCGGCGTCGTGCCGAGCTGCCGACGCACCGAGCGTGTCGCTGTGTCTTTCATCGAGGTGAGGCTTTCCAGGCCGTGGTTCAGGAATGTGCGTATCGCGCCCGTATCGCCCGAGGCGACTGTCGGCTCATCTGTGTCAATTGTCGGGAAGCTTGAATCGATAAGGAGATCATTCAAGATGGTTTTATGCTTCGGCATGCTGGCTCCTTTGGCTATGGAAAACCGACGATCGTTGCAACGGAACGGGGTGTAAGAATTTGAATTCAGTCTCTCGTACTCGGGCGACTTGGCGCCCGTCGCCGCGGCACTCGGGTTCTCGGTCGGCATTACTCGAGCGTCTGATGCGTCCGCCCGGTTGGAGCTAGTGCCGCAATTGTTTCAAAACATTAAATCAGCAGAGAGGACTCTTCATGACCAATCCCTTTGAAGATGAAAACGGAACCTACGTGGCTCTGATCAATGATGAGGGCCAGTACTCCTTGTGGCCAACATTCGTCGAAGTGCCGACGGGCTGGACCGTGGTATTCAATGAAAAC
>Ga0193752_1003577_pt1 | contig 10640 bp, 12 predicted proteins | sample H1c1metaG_FD_144924 | JGI IMG/M metagenome (GOLD analysis project Ga0193752, IMG submission 144924) | Soil microbial communities from a riparian zone of the East river system, Colorado, United States - H1c1 | ecosystem: Environmental > Terrestrial > Soil > Riparian zone | place: USA: East River...
CGCCAACTCACCTGCAAGGGGAACACATGAAAACGCAAATTCGTCCGCTTATTCTGGCCGTCCTGCTCGCCCCTGGTGCATCTTTCGCCGCCAGTGATGCCAGCACCAGCAAGCCCGCCGATCCGGTGCTGGAGCGCGCCGCCGACGCTACCAGCCGCAACGACTGGAAGGGCGCGCAGGCGATCCTGAGGGACGGCCTGGCGAGCAACCCGAACAATGCCGAGTACCACAACATGTACGCCTACAACCTACGCAAGGGCCCGAGCCCGGACATGAGCCTGGTGTTCAAGCATTACAACGAGGCGCTGCGCATCGAGCCCAAGCACAAGGGCGCGAACGAGTACCTCGGCGAGGCCTACCTGATGGTGAACAACCTGCCGAAGGCGAAGGAGCAGCTCGCCACGCTGGACAAGCTCTGCTTCCTGCCCTGCCGCGAGTACACCGAGCTGAAGAAGTCGATCGCCGACTACGAAGCGAAACCGCGCTAGCCGCTGAGGCGGCGCGCAAGCCTTCTCGGCTATCCTTGGCCGGATGAGCTTGCGCGCCTACCGCGTCGCGCCGACCGACGCCACTACCTTCTATCCCCGCCTGATCGGCCGGCGCGGCGCGATCGCGTCGAATTCCTACCTGTCGGCGAACGCCGGCGCCGACATCCTGAAGGCCGGCGGCAACGCGTTCGACGCCGCCGTCGCGGCGACGCTGGTCGAGGGCCTGGTCAACCCGCAGATGCACACCATCGGCGGCGAATGCCCGATCCTGCTGCGCGTGGCGGGCGAGTCGCGCGTCATCGCGGTGAACGGCAACACGGCTGCCCCGATGGCGGCAACGCCGGATGCCTTTAGAAAAAGAGATTTATTGGATGTACCTGGGGAAGGCATCCTCGCCGCGGGCACGCCGGCGGCGTTCTCGGCGCTGCTCACGGTGCTGGGCCGCTGGGGCTCGATGAGCTTCCGCGAGGTGTCCGCGCCGGTGCGCGAGCTGGCGGCCAACGGGTTCGCGGTATCGGCGGGCCTGCGCGACATGTACAAGCACGGCATCGCGCCGCTGCGCGAGAAATTCCTCGCGCAGTGGCCCGGCAGCGCGGCGCTGTACCTGAAGGGCGGCAGGCCGCCCGAGGTCGGCGAGCTGTTCAGGAACCCGGCGCTCGCGCGCATGTACGACTATCTCGCCAATGCGAAGGACCCGCACGAGGCTTTCTACCGCGGCGACGTGGCGAGCGAGATCGCAAAATACTCGAAGGAGCACGACGGGCTGCTCGCGCGGCGCGACCTGGAGGCGTTCGAGACGCGCATCGAGGAGCCGGTGTCGCTGCGCTTCGGCGAGTACGAGCTGTTCAAGTGCGGCTTCTGGAGCCAGGGCCCGGCCGAGCTGCAGACCCTCGCGTTGATGTGGAAGCACGACCTGAGGGCGATGGGGCCGGCGAGCGCCGACTACGCCCACCTGCTGGTGGAGTCGATGAAGCTCGCCTTCGCCGACCGCGAGCAGTACTACGGCGACCATCCGCTGGTGCCGTCCGAGATTCTTCTTTCAGAAAGTTATTCTGAAATGAGAGGCGAGCTGATCGATCCCAGAAAGAGCAGCCGCGAGCTGCGTCCGGGAGACGCCCGACGCAACGCCGCGCTGCTGCCGGAGGACGAGATCCTCGTGCCGAAGAACTGGGGCGGCGGAACGGTGCACGTCGACGTCATCGACGCCAAGGGCAACATGGCGTCGTTCACGCCGAGCGGGGCGTGGCTGCAGTCGGCCGAGGTGATGCCGGCGCTCGGCTTCCCGCTGTCGGTGCGCATGATGACCTTCTACCTCGGGCCCGCGCACCATCCGAACGTCGTCGCGCCGGGCAAGCGGCCGCGCACCACGCTCACGCCCTCGCTCGCCTTCAAGGGCGGCAAGCCCTGGATGACCTTCGGCACCATGGGGGGCGACAACCAGGGGCAGTGGCTGCTGCAGTTCTTCCTGCACCGCGCCGCCTTCGGCATGGGCCTGCAGGAGGCGATCGAGGCGCCGCGGCTGTCCACCGAGCATTTCCCCGGATTCTTCGCGCCCCACCAGGGCCTGCCCAACCGCATGCGCATCGAGGCGCGCTTCGGCACGAAGACCATCGACGAGCTGCGCCGGCGCGGCCACGACGTCGACGTCGCGCCCGACTGGAGCGAAGGCTTCGTCTCGGCGGCAACTCTCGACGAGGCGAGCGGCATGCTGGAAGCCGGCTGCGACCCGCGCGGCGCCAAGTCGGAGTGCTTCCCGGCCTTCGCCATCGCATGGTGAGCCTGTCGTCGCTTTGGTCCGCGATTCCACCGGTCGTCGCGGCGGTGTGGGCGCTGTTCGCGCTTCTGGTCCTCGTCGCGGTGTTCTTCGTGCTGCGCGCCGAGCGGCGCCCCTACGTCGCGGCGGGGCAGCAGGGAGCGTGGCTGGCGGTGCGGCTCGCCACGCTGCCGATCGTCGCAGTTGCGCTCGCGGCCGTCATCGGCGTGTCGCGGCAGGTGAGCGGGATGGAGGCGCTGGCGGTTTTCTACGGCATGCTGCTGACCGTGGCGCCGCTGCTGTACTTCGGGCTGCACATGGTCATCGCGCGGCTGGCGGGCTTGCGCGCCGGGCAGGGGATGAGCCTGGCGGCGGTCGGGCTGGCGATCCTCCTGGCACCCGCGTTCGCGGCGGTGCCTGCGCAGATTGCCGGCTTTGCCGCGCAGCACGGGTGGTCGAAGTTCGAAACCGGCCGCGCCGAGATCACGCAGCCCGCGCACTCGCTGGCCGCCGCCGGGCGCCACCTGCTGCCGGCGGGCGAGGAGCTGTGGTCGCAGCATTGGCGCGCCGACGCCGGGGTGCGCAGTGTCGAAGGCATGGAGGTGCCGCCCTACGGTGAAGTCGTGGCGCCTGGCGGCCAGCCGTTCCGCAGCTTCGGCAGCTGGATCTGCCGCGACCGCATGGACCTGCATGTCACCTGGCCGGCATCGATGGGCGAGACCACGCTGACTGTGCGCTGGCGCGATGCCTCCGGCAGGCTAAAAGCCTCGCAGCTACGCATCGCCCGTCCCGCCAGCGAGCCGGCGCCGATGGCCGCGCAGTGGACCGCCGAGGGTGTGGTCCTGCCGGTCCGCCCGCCGCGCATCGCGGCGTCGACGGCGTGGCCGAAGCCCGCAGGAAACCTGGAGTACTTCACCACCCTGAACGCGTGGGAGCCGCACGAGTCGCCGCAGGACTTCTGCCTGCCGCGGCCCTACCGCAGCGCCCGGCCGGTGGGCGGCATCGCGCTGCGCATCGAGCACCGCGGCGGCGAACCGCTGCGCGCGGAGTTTCCGCGTCCCGCGGACTAGCGCGGCGCTTTCGACTCGAGCAGCTTGACCAGCGCGTGCAGCGCGCGGTTCGCCGGCGTCGCAATGCCCAGCGCCTCGCCGCGGCGCACGACGAAGCCGTTCAGGTGGTCGATCTCGGTCGGCTTGCCGCGCGCCAGGTCCTGCGCGGTGGACGAGTGCTGTGCGGGCATCAGCGACGCGATCTGGTAGGTCTTCGCCAGCAGGTCGGGCGCCATCCGGATGCCGCTCGCTTTCGCCACCGCGAGCGTCTCCTCGACCACGCTGCGCATCAGCTCGCGCACGCCTTCGCCGTCGATGAACCGGCCGTAGGGAAGCTGCGTGATCGCCGAGATGGCGTTGTATGCGCAGTTCACCACCAGCTTCGCCCACAGCTCGCCGTCGACGTTGTCGGAGACGGTCACCGGCACGCCGGCCGCCTCGAACCAGGACTTCACCTGCGGCAGCGTGCCGGCGGGCAGCGTGGCCGCCGCCGCGCCGATGACGAGCTCGCCGCGGCCATGGTGCCTGAGGTGTCCCGGCCCCGCCATCTCGGTCGCGACATAGACGGCGGCCGGGATCACGGGCTGCGCGATGCGTGCCTGGATACGCTCGGTATTGTCGACGCCGTTCTGCAGGTTGATGACGAAGCTGCCGGCGTCGAGGAACGGCGCGATCTGCGCCGCGGCCTGCTCGGTGTCGGTGGATTTCACGCAGAACAGCACCAGCTGCGCGCCGCGCACCGCCGCCGGCTCGGTGCTCGCCTGGACGGCGACGCGCTCGTCGAAGCGCAGCCCTTCGAAATGCAGGCCCGACTTGCGAAACGCTTCGACGTGCACCGGCCGCCCGATGAGCGTGACGCGGTGGCCGGCGCGCGCCAGCATGCCGCCGAAGAAGCAGCCCACCGCGCCCGCGCCGAGGACCGCCACGCCGATCGGAATTTCGTTCTTCATCTGATACCTTCCGGCATGATTCTACGCAGGGACCGCGCGGCAGCGATGCCGTTCATCATGGCGACGACGCTGATCGACATGATGTCGATCGGCCTGATCATTCCCGTGCTGCCGGCCCTGGTGGGCAGCTTCACCGGCTCGCAGGCGGACCAGGCGTTCTGGTACGGCGTGGTGACCTTCGCCTTCGGCCTGGCGAACTTCATCGCCTCGCCGGTGCTCGGCGCGCTGTCGGACGCCCACGGCCGCCGGCCGGTGCTGCTCCTGGGCTTCTGCGGCCTGGCGCTCAGCTTTCTTGCCACGGCCATGGCCACCGCCTTGTGGATGCTGATCGCGGTGCGGCTGGTCAGCGGCGCGATGCAGGCAAACATTGCGGTGGGCAACGCCTACGTCGCCGACATCACGCCGCCCGAACAGCGTGCCAAGCGCTTCGGCATGCTCGGGGCAATGTTCGGCCTGGGCTTCATCCTCGGGCCGGTGATGGGCGGGCTGCTGGGCGCGATCGACCTGCGCCTGCCGTTCTTCGCCGCCGGCAGCCTCGCGCTGCTCAACCTGCTCTACGGCTACTTCGTGCTGCCCGAGTCGTTGCCCGCCGACCGGCGCCGGCCCTTCGCGTGGCGCTCGGCGAATCCCGTTTCTTCGCTGCGCGGCCTGGCGCAGCTCAAGGGCGCGGGGCTGCTGGTCGCCGTGATCGCGTGCAGCGGGCTCGCGCAGTTCGTGCTCTACACCTGCTGGGTGCTGTATACGACGTTCAAGTTCGGCTGGGGGCCGCTCGAGAACGGCTGGTCGCTCGCGGCGGTCGGCGTCGTCTCGGTCATCGTGCAGGGGCTGCTGCTCGGCCGCCTGCTGCGCTGGTTCAGCCCGCGGCGGCTGGCGGTGCTCGGCCTGGTGTCCTCGACGCTCGCCTACCTGCTGTGGGGCGCCGCGACCGACGGCTGGATGATGTTCGCGGTCATCTTCATCAACCTGCTCGGCGCGACGGTGCCCGCCGCGATCCAGAGCATCATCTCGAGCGCCGCGGATCCGCGCAGCCAGGGGCAGGCGCTCGGCGCGGTGGGCGGCTTGAACAGCCTGACGGCGGTGATCGCTCCGCTCATCGGCGCGCCGCTGCTGACGATGGTGTCGCACCTGCCGCCGGGCGACTGGCGCATCGGCACGCCGTTCTTCTTCTGCGCCGTGCTGCAGGCGGCGGCGCTCGTTCTGGCGGTGGTTCACTTCCGGCGGCAGCGCCGCCGCGAGGCACCGGCCTAGAACCTGCGCTGGCGGTCGATTTCGGTCATCCGGCCGATCACGAGGCATTTGCGCATAACCACAACGCTAGCGCGGTAGCGCAGCAGATCCATCGGAGTTACTTTTGGTTACTTTTTTACCGGAGATACGGCCATGGCATTGCGAATCGGCGACGAGGCACCCAATTTCACCGCGCAGACCACCGAGGGCGAAATCGATTTCCACAAGTGGATCGGGGACAAGTGGGCGGTGCTGTTCTCGCACCCCAAGGACTTCACGCCGGTGTGCACCACCGAGCTGGGCACCATGGCGAAGATGAAAGCCGACTTCGACAAGCGCAACACCAAGGTGATCGGCCTGTCGTCCGACCCGGTGGACGACCACAAGCGCTGGGCGAAGGACATCGAGGAGACGCAGGGCGCCGCGGTCAACTATCCGATGATCGGCGATGCCGATCTCAAGGTGGCCAAGCTGTACGACATGCTTCCCGCCGAGGCCACGCCGGGCAAGCGCACCGCAGCGGAGAATGCCACGGTGCGCACGGTGTTCATGATCGGCCCGGACAAGAAAATCAAGCTGATGCTGTTCTACCCGATGACGACGGGGCGCAACTTCGACGAGGTGCTGCGCGTCCTCGACTCGATGCAGCTCACCTCGAAGTACAAGGTCGCCACCCCCGCCAACTGGAAGCAGGGCGGCGACGTGATCATCGCCGGCTCGGTCAGCGACGACGACGCGAAGAAGCAGTACCCCGGCGGCTGGAAGTCGCCGAAGCCTTACCTGCGCGTCGTGCCGCAGCCGAAGTAAGCTTCTTTCTCGCCAGCGCAGCCCCCTCGCCCAGCGCTTTCAGCTTGGCGATGGCGATGGCGCGGTCCATCGGCGCCATGCCGCAGTTGGTGCACGGGAAGAGGTGCTTCGCCGGGACGTATTTCAGCGCGCGCGCGATCGTCGCCGCGACTTCCTGCGGTGTTTCCACCCTGTCGGACGCGACGTCGATCACGCCGACCAGCACGTCCTTTCCTTTCAGGAGGGAAAGCAATTCGATCGGCACCCTCGAGTGGATGCACTCGAGGGAAATCTGGTCCAGCCTGCTCCTGGCGAGCGCCGGGAAGATCTCCTCGTACTGGCGCCACTCGCCGCCCAGCGTCTCCTTCCAGTCGAGGTTGGCCTTGATGCCGTAGCCGTAGCAGATGTGCACGGCGGTCGTGCACTTCAGGCCGGCGATGGCGCGGTGCAGGGCGGCGATGCCCCACTTCTTCACGTCTTCCATGTAGACGTTGAACGCCGGCTCGTCGAACTGGATCACGTCGACGCCCTCCTTCTGCAGCGCGCGCGCCTCCTGGTTGAGCAGGTCGGCGAAGGCCATCGCCAGCTTGACCTTGTCGCCGTAGTGCCGGTCGGCGATGGTGTCGACTATGGTCATCGGGCCGGGCATGGTGATCTTCACCTTGTTGCGGGTGTTCTTTCTCAGGAGCACGGCGTCCTTCTGGTGCACCCGGCCCTTCAGGCGCAGCGGCGCCACTACCACCGGCACCATCGCGTCGTAGCGGTTGTTGCGGATGCCCATCTTCACCTTGTGCTCGAAGTCGATGCCCTCGACGAACTCGAGGAACCCGTGCACGAAGTGCTGGCGCGACTGCTCGCCGTCGGTAACGATGTCGATGCCGGCGGCCTCCTGCTCCTTCAGCCAGAGGAGCGTCGCGTCGCGCTTGGCGCCCTCGAGCTCGGCGCCCGAGGCGCGCCATGCCGGCCACAGCTTGTTGGTTTCGGCGAGCCAGCCCGGCTTGGGCAGGCTGCCGGCGATGGTGGTCTCGAACACGCGGATCTCCTTTTGTCGTGATTTTTGGACATCGTTTAAACGATGAACTCTCACTATAATTTCCCACTACAAGTAAGGGAGGAGTTCAGATGCTTGTGGGCATGGTAGTCGGATCCTGTGTTTCATTCTTCCTCGGCCTGTTCACGCCGGCCGCCGGCCCCGATTGGATGTGGGCGGGCGGGCGCGAGGACATGATCCGCAGCCTGTTTTTCCTTCCCAACGGCAGCTTCCGGCGCTACGGCCGCCCGGCACTATTTCTCACTATCGCCTCCGGCGCAGCAGCGTTCGCCTGGCTGGCCGCAGTGCGCTAACACCTCTCCTGCAACTGGAGTACAGTCCGGCTACGCGCCGGGTGGGCGCGCGGACTGGGAGAAAAAAATGGGCAAGCTGATCGTGGTCGCGGTGGTTCTGGGAATGGGCCTGACGGGTGCAGCCTGGGCGCAAAAGAAGGACTGCGCGGAGCTCAAGACCGAAATCGAGGCGAAGATCAAGAAGAACGGCGTCGACAAGTTCAACCTCGACGTCGTGGACGCCAATGCGCAGGCCGAGGGCAAGGTCGTCGGCACCTGCGAGGGCGGCGCCAAGAAGATCGTCTACAAGAAGGCCTGACCCGGGCTCTCCGGCTTCTGCCGCAACGGCAGAAGCCAGATGAGCACCGCCACCTGCAGGGCGGCCAGGATCGTCAGCGCGGTGGAGTAGCCCTCCGGCGCATAGCGGCCCGGCTCGCTCGGATAGAGCCTTAGCACCGCGCCGACGCCCCACTGGAAGGCGAACGAGCAGCCGAACATCAGCACGTTCGACGCCGTATTGACGCGGCCGGTCATCGCCGGCGGAAACAACGGCGTGAGGAGCGAGTAGGCGAGCGCCGCCGAGATGGTGCAGAAGCCGTAGACGGCGAGGATCGCCCCCAGGCCGGTCCGCACGCCCGCCGCGAGCAGCGCGAACATCACCAGCGAAACCGCCATGCCGAGCTTGAACACGGTCAGCTTGGAGATGCCGGCCCGCGTCAGGCGCTCGCTGCTCACCCCGAAGAACACCGAGCCGATGGTGTAGGCGAGGGCGGTCACCAGCAGGTAGTTGGCGGCCGTGGCGCGCGGCTGGCCGGCGACATCGTGGAGCCAGGGGCCAAGCCACAGCCCCTGCAGCGTGAGGTACCCGGCGTGGCAGATCACCAGCGGTAGCGCGATGCGCCAGAAATCGAGCGAAGAGAAGATCTCGCCGAAGCCGGCGATCTGGCCGCGCCACGAGCCCTTGCCGGGCAGCTCCTTCTCCGGCACCACCACGAAGGTGAGCAGCGCCGCGCCCACCGACAGCCCGGCGAGCAGGAAGAACAGCACGCGCCAGCCCAGCGGGCCGAGCAGCGCCTCGGCCGGCGCGGTCGCCGCAAGCGCGCCGATGCCGCCGGCCGCCAGGTACAGGCCGTTCAGCAGAGGCAGACGCGACAGCGGAAACCACAGGGTGAACGCCTTGATCGCGCCCATCAGGCCGCCGGATACCCCCAGGCCGATCAGGGCGCGGCCGATCGACAGCGTGGTGAAGTCGCGCGCCAGGCCGAAGACGAGGGCGCCGACGGCCGCCACGCACAGCAGCGCCGCGACGACGCGGCGCGGCCCATAGCGATCGAGCAGCACGCCGAGGGGCAGCTGGAAGGCGGCGAAGGCGAGCAGATACATGGAGGTGAGAAAGCCGACGTCGGCGCTCGACAGCGCGAACTCGTCCGCCAGGTCCCTCGAGATGAGGGCGTTGACGTTGCGAAAGAAGAACGACAGGAAATAGCCCGCCGCGAAGGGCCCGAATACCACCAGCCATGCGTTCGCGGGTAACCTAGCGGCCATGAAAAAGAGGCTGATCGTCGGCATCACGGGTGCGACCGGCGCGATCTACGGGGTTTCGATCTTGAAGGTACTCAAGACCATGCCCCGCTGGGAGAGCCATCTGGTGCTGACCGACGCGGGCGCGCTCAACGCCTGGCACGAGCTGAAGATGAAGCGCAAGGAGATCGAGCGCCTTGCCGCCGTCGCCTACCACCCGAAGGACATCGCCGCCACCATCGCCAGCGGCTCGTTCCTCACCGAGGGCATGGTGATCGCGCCCTGCTCGATGAAGACCCTCGCCGCGGTGGCGCACGCGCACGCCGACGACCTCGTCTCGCGCGCCGCCGACGTGGTGCTGAAGGAGCGCCGGCGCCTGGTGCTGGTGCCGCGCGAGACGCCGCTCAACCTCGCGCACCTGCGCAACATGACGGCGGCTACCGAGATGGGCGCGGTGGTCTTCCCGCCGGTTCCCGCCTTCTACGCCAGACCGAAGAGCATCGAGGACCTGGTGGCGCACAGCGTGGCGCGCATGCTCGACCTCTTCGGCATCCACTCGCCTACGCTCGCGCGCTGGCAGGGGCTGAAAGGAACTCCCGCAGAGCGCGATTGAAGGCCTCGGACTGCTCGACGTTGGCGATGTGCGAGGCCTGCGGGAGGTTGACGAATTTCGCCCCCGGCACGGTCTCGCCGATGTGGCGCGTGCCCGGCGCGGCGCCGTCCTGCTCGCCGGTGATCGCCAGCACCGGAACCTTGATGTCCTTCAGCCGCGCGGTGGTCTGCAGCCGCATGATCGCGCGGCCGCAGCCGACATAGCCGGCGACCGGCGTCGCGGCGATCATCGCCGCCACCTTCTGCGCCGCGGCACTGGAGCGGAACGCCGGCGTGAACCAGCGCTCCATCGTCGGGCCGACCAGCGCCGCCATGCCCTTGGACTCGGCGATGGCGATGCGCTCCTCCCATTGCCTGAGCGCATCGGGGTTCTGCGCGTGCGTCGTGTCGGCGAACACCATGCGCTCGAACGGCGCGCCGCCGCGGATGGCGATGGTCTGGCCGATCATGCCGCCGATGGACAGCCCGCAGTAAGAGGCGGTCTTGATCTTCAGGAACGAAACCAGACCGAGAACATCGTCTGCAAGCATGTCCAGACTGTACGGCCCGGCCGGCGCGGAGCTCTGGCCGTGGCCGCGCATGTCGTAGTTGAGAATGCGGTAGCTCGCCTTGAACGCCTCGATCTGCGGGTCCCACATGCGCACGTTGCAGGCGAGGGAATGGCTGAGCACCAGCCAGGGCGCGCCCTCCTGTCCGTGAATCTCGTAGTGGATCTCGATGCCGTTGAGCTTCGCTTTCATGCCGCCTCCGTTATCAATGGAATCATCATCTCGTCCGCGCTGGTGCCGCCGTGGTTGCCGATGTGCAGGTAGCGCGCCTCGCCCGGCGTCCAGTCCTTGATCGTGTATTCGCCGCGCATCACCAGCGCGACGTCGCCGATGCGCTCGGCGAAGACGGGGTGCGGCGCGCCGGGGCCGAACCAGCCCTCGTC
>Ga0193752_1003578_pt1 | contig 10638 bp, 10 predicted proteins | sample H1c1metaG_FD_144924 | JGI IMG/M metagenome (GOLD analysis project Ga0193752, IMG submission 144924) | Soil microbial communities from a riparian zone of the East river system, Colorado, United States - H1c1 | ecosystem: Environmental > Terrestrial > Soil > Riparian zone | place: USA: East River...
GCACAAGATTACTAAAATATTTAGCAATCCGGGGATAAAAGGTCAAAAATGCTCAAAAATCATCCTCTTACTTACGGTCATGCCAGTTGCGATTCCCATTCCAATGGCATTGGCTACTGTACGCATTCGGCTGGTATTATCCCCACATGCATACACCCCCTTAACGGTTGTCTCTTGAAAAGCGTCAATCTTCAGATACCAATCTTCAGTAAGTTCACATCCTAACGCTTCCGGGATTTTACAATGTTGCTCAAAAATTACCGGTGCGTATATGACTTTGACGTTTGTTGTTGTACCGTCCCGAAAAACAATATTTTCAATATATCCATTTGTATGGGCCAGGCTTCTAATCTCTTTTTCGTCTATTCTGATATTATGTTTCTTAAGTCGTTCGTTTTGATCATCCGTTAACGCAGCAGGCCCGTTGGTAAACATGGTTAATTTATTTGTCCAGTTTGATATTAGACTGGCTAGTTCAAAGCCTGATTCTCCATTGCCCAGGATGCCTGTTTCCTCTTGCCGAACTTCATATCCGTGACAATATGGACAGTGCAAAACAGAAATACCCCAACAAGCCTCAAACCCATCAGTGCCGGGTAGTATATCTTTTATGCCCGTTGCAAAAATTATTTTTTCTGCCGCAAAACGTTCACCTGTTGCAAGCAAAATCTCAAAGCCATTTTCAGTTTTATTTCCGGCTATTGCCAAACCATCAAAGAATTTCACGGTGGTATAATTGCTGACTTGCAGATTTGCCTGTGCGGCAATTTCAGTTGGTGTATCTCCGTCGTGAGTTAGAAAGTTGTGTGAATGGGGTGTTTGCCGGTTGCAAGGTTCGCCGCCATCGATAATTAAGACTTTCTTTAACGCTCTTCCAAGAGCCATGCCTGATGCAAGGCCGGAATAGTTACCACCAACTATTATTACGTCAAAACTATTAATGTCCGTCATAAGATCACATTTTGAAATTTGATTCAAAGAGGTTGTATAATATCTAAAACTGTTGCTATTTACTAAAAGTTGGGTACGGCTTTTTTATTAAAATGAGCGTGCCTGAAAGTTATTTAATCTTAGTTCTGCCTTTTAAAAACTTCCCGATAATCGAATCAATAATTGGTACGCCAATAAACACTATTACCGGAACCAATGAGATGGTTAGCAAAAATGTTCGCTGATATATTGGCAGAACCGACAGAGGTTTTCCAAACAGGTAAAAAAATAACGTAATTAACGGATAGATTACTATCCAGATTTTTAAAGAGGCGATCAATTTCATTTTTGTTTTCATACTAAATATTTTTTTGAGAAGTATTAACACTTATTGAATGCAAAAATAATTTTAACACTGACCAACCCGATAGGACTATTACTTAGTTATGCAGTACTAATAACGATTCTAAACACTGCACTGATTGAGGAAGCCATGTCAATTATGTCCTGCACATTGGGTTATTTACTTCATATGCATACTGGCTAAACCTCTTCAGGTTTTCGATAAAACTTCAGACCAATCCGGTTCAACTGCATGATTGTCCTACTTGCCTGCCTACACTCCAGGGTAGATTTGCATATTATAAAAACCGAAAAAAACAATTATGAAAAAGAAGCTTCAAGCAGGACTTATCGTTAGTATAATTATCCTGAGCACAAATGTATTTAGTCAAACCAATGTCACTGGACCGGGACAGATAAACAATAGTAAGAAATCAACAAGAACCTATTTCGATTTAATGGTGAATGTGGTAAGTACAAGCCTTAATTACGGGGGATCAAACAGCGCTCTGTGCGATTTTAAAAAATCACTAAACGGTTTACAGGCCGGGGCATCATTTGAGGCAGGTGTTACCCCCGGCTTCTCGCTTGTTTCAGAACTGTACTTTATGAGAAAGGGCGGCATTCTGAAAGCTAACAATCCTTTATCCGGCGATGAATCAAGTCTTCGGTTAAATACAATTGAATTACCTGTGCTAGCGCGTTTTTATCTTGGAAGATTCTATATGAATGCAGGTCCATCTGCAGCCTATAACCTGAGCGGCAAGAATAAAATTGGCGGGTTGTCATCTAAACTTTCATTTGAAAACTTTCACAAAGGCTTTAAAAGGTTTGATGCCGGCATTCAAATGGGTGGGGGAGTTGAGTTTCTGGTTAAACAAAAGAGGATTGCATTAGACTTAAGATATTCTTATGGATTGACCAACATAGCATACGACAAAGAAATCCATAACAGAGCTGTGATGATCAGCGTGCATTTTTCTAAACCCTGGAAGTCAAACCCACTTGGGATAAAATAAATACATGTAGCAATTTACTTCATTGTTGTTTCTCAATTCAACTGGCAGTTTACTAAAATCAGAAAATATAATTACAAAACAGAGTTTCAAGGATTCCCACAACTTAATAAGCTCAATTGTATTAAAATATTTTAACCAGCTAATCATCAATAAAATTTCGTCAAATGCGATTTTCTAAAATATCTCACCTACTTTTTCTTTTTTGTCTCATAATGACGTATGCAGGCAGCGCACAAAATACTAAACCGTTGCACATCAACATAAATCAATTAATCGGTTCCATTACAGACAGTTTAATCAAACATTATATTTTTCCTGAAAAGGCGGTAATCATATCCGGCTATCTTCAATCGCAACTTAAAAAGAATGTTTATGCGAGCTTGCAGGATAACCCTGAAAGGCTTGCTGAACAGATAGGGCAGGACATCAGTAAGGTGCACCACGATCCACACATGCGCATAAAATTCGATCCCGGTTATATTCCGCAGGAACTTTACAAACTCACTCCGGAAGACATTCAACGTGAAAAAAAATACTGGAAAGAAAATAATTACATGTTTAAAAAGGCAGAGATACTTCCCGGCAATATCGGCTATCTGCCTTTTGACTTGTTTACAGACGATATTGAAGCAGCGAAACCAACTATTACCGCGGCACTGAAATTTCTAATCAATACCACCGCCCTTATCATTGATTTAAGAAACAATACAGGCGGTAGTCCTCAAATGGTAAGCCAGCTTGAAAGTTATTTTTTTAAGGAAAAGACACATATGAATGATCTTATCAGCCGCACAAATATGGACACTACATTTTTATATGCTGATCCTGGTAAATCAGACAGTTTCTTCCTCTCCATGCCGGTTTATATTTTGACCAGCCAGCATACTTTTTCCGGAGCAGAGGATTTTAGTTATGGAATGCAAGTTGCGAAAAGAGCCATTGTAGTAGGCGAAACAACCGGCGGTGGTGCTCACCCGCAAATGCCATTTTCCGTTGGTCAGCACTTTCTAGTATTTATACCGTTCGCCCGTTCAGTTAATCCGGTAACGCAAACAGATTGGGAAGGGAAAGGTGTGATACCGGATGCGAAAACTCCGGCCAATAATGCAATTATTAAGGCACAGGAAATAATATTCAGAAGCCTGTTATATGCAGCAACAGATCAAAAAGAGAAAAACAGATATAGATACTACATTAATGCTCTTTTGACGAATGAGGCAAATCAAAAGCTGTCTATGAAAAAAATATGGCCTTTTGCAGGAACCTATGGTGGCCTGATAATTTACACTGATAAAAACAAACTGTACTGTAAGAACATGAATAACGGAGGTGTTGTTTCAGAACTTAAGTATATATCCAACAATCTGTTTCTACTCGATAAAGACGCCCAGATAGAATTTATAAAAGATAGCATAGGACACTATACAGATATAAAAATATTCGTGAATGATGGAAATATTTTTGAAGAAAAAAAAATCAAGGATGGCATTCAATAAGATGCATATCCCGCAGGGGTGACAAATTAGTCACCCCATATTCTTGCGTGGTTCAGAGAAGAATATTTCAACATTGCTCTGATGCTATTTTTGATGAGGGTTTACTGATCTCATGTTATTTTTGATGAGGGTATATTGATTTTGATGAGGGTATATTGAGCTGATATTATTTTTAATAAGGTTTTATAACCTGACCTGTATTTGACCCGAAGAGCGCTTTTCGGAAGCCGTATTCCAGTTGCTGCATGGTTACCGGAATATCACCTGGGAAAAAAGGAAAATAATGTGGTGAATTTTCGATAACAGTAGGACTTACTGCATTGATCCGGATGCCATTTTTCAGTTCGATAGCCGCCGCCTTTACAAATGCTTCAACGGCGCCATTTGCTGCAGACGCGTTAGCAAAGTTCTTTTGGGGGTCATGCGTTAACGCACCGGAAATTAATGAAAATGAGCCTTTGTGATTTATATAATGTTGTCCGATAAGTACCAGGTTTATCTGGCCCATCATCTTCCCGTCAACGCCTTTTTTAAATTCCTTGTCTGTCATTTTTTCCCAGGGGCCAACATAGGTTGGGCCCGCTGTGCTAATGAGCGCATCAAATGGTCCGACTTGTTTGTACATATTTTCAATGGACGCAGGAGATGTAATATTTACCGCAATGTCTCCGCCTTTCGAGGCTGCTGTAACTATCTCATGTTCTTTTTTAAATGCAGTTGTCAGGTGTTTTCCCATGGTCCCTGTTGCGCCTACGATAATGATTTTCATTCTTGTAAATTTTAATTATTTATTTACACAAAACTACTTTCACTGAAGGCAATGCGATAGGACGATGATGTAGTTGTACAGGACTTATTTATGATTATGCCGGAATGTTTCTGGTGAATACCCCGTTTGCTTTTTAAAGAATCTGATAAAGTAAGAGGCGTCTTCGTAACCCAGTTGATCTGCTATTTCTTTTATTTGGTTAGTTGTAGCCAGAAGGTATCTTTTGGCTTCCAGAATAATATGATCATTGATCAACCCGGAAGCGGTTTTGCCGACGGTTGCTTTAGTGATTTCATTTAACTGGTAAGGAGAGAGATTCATTAAATCAGAGTATTGGCTTACCTGCTTCTGAGTAACAATGTGATTGTCCATCAACTCCATAAATTCTTCAAGACGGTCCTGGGAATAAGGGTTGGCAGCTGTCACTGTGCCTTTTGGATTCGGGCTTTGTCTGATGAATTCAATAAAGAAAAATGCAAGATTTGTTGTAATAGCATCCAGGTAACCCTCTTCCTTTTCATGATATTCCTGGAAAATATGGGTTAATATAGTAAATAACTTTTCAAACCGGCCTTTTTCAAGTTTACAGTAATCTTTATTACTTGCCTTTCTTAGGCGTTGGGTTGATAGCTTGTCTTTCGGGTGATAAAATTCTCTGCTAAATTCAACTATGAAGCCTGTAGAATCCGCCTTAAGTTGAAGCTGGTGTACCTGGCCCGGCCGCATAATGAAAACCGAATGGGCAGAAACAGTATATGTGGTAAAGTCTATTTCATGCGTTCCTTCTCCTTTTTGTAATGCGATAATAAAGAAGAAATCATGCCTGTGCAGTTCATGGAATAAGTCTTCCCGATCGAGCAAATCTTCCACTTTGCGTATCTTAAACTGACCGGTAGACAGGTATTCATGTTGGACAGAACCAAGTTGTCTTATGGGGATTTTTTTCATATTTACCTTAAGTAAATGCCGGTTTTGTTATCTGATAGCAAGACTAAAAATCAATCAGGGTTACCGGTGTTTGAAAAATTAGCATCCTTAAAGAAAAATTTCCCGAAAAACCGTTATTGTAAATATAACCCTTACGCCGCAAAAATGTCCGCTTGCAAGTTGCTATTCTGAAAATCCTTCATCCGTTTCAAATATTTGCCTTTAAAGACTGCAACCTGAAATATGACATCTAATATATCGCCTTCAGATCCTGTTCTCAATGCAGTTGTGTCCCAAATTAACTTCTAAAACTGTTAACAGACACGAAGATGAGATGTCTGAGGTTTTGGATCCTTACACGCGTGTAGTAACAAATAACTTACCAGCATAACGATAACATTTACAAACTCAAATCGGGGGTAGTATGCATTTCCCAGGAAAATCGTTGGAACTACGGCCGTAAGAGTAACGATAATAAAAATCACTTTTAACTTAAATGGCCTTAGTTTTCTTATAAATATAAAATATAACAAGAGAGATAGAGGGAGGAATATGACGGCAACTAATGGAACGGTGAACCGACCATTCTGAATATCAATACCTGCATAATGCAATATGTTGTTGAGAATAAACTGATAGTTAATCGATGCAATAGGACTTCTGTCAAATGGATTATTTTGGTACAGCAACTTATATATTCTTACAAAAAACCGCCACTCGCCGGCATAATACAGATTGTGATATAAAGGCAGAAGAAGGGGAACGAGAAAGCTTATAACTAATTTTACTTTTTCGCGGGAATTAAATAATATCCAAAACCCTAAAAGAAGCACTGTGATCAAAAGATTTTGCCTGAAAAATGGGATCATTCCCAGAATAAAAATTGCAGTGGCTTTGTTACGCCTGATGACATAGAGATAGGTAAAAACGATCAGAAGTAACACTGTAACGGATTCAGGCATGCCCATAAGAAGATTTTTTATGGCATATGGCAGAGCCAGCAGAACCACCAGAAGCATACCTGAGCGAAGCAATTTTTCACTAACTAAGACCTGAATCGCTTTTTGTAAATAATAAATACCAACTATCAGTAAGCCAATGTTGATGAAGGAGATAACCCTGTATAAGCCCCTAAAGATCAAAAGCTGGGCTGCTAAAAAATAGCGATAACCGGGTTGTGTAACATAAGAGTAGCCTGCCTTTGTATAAATCAATTTGTCTCCACCCCAAAGCGTATGGTTATCTACGATGTTCCTGGCGTATACATAAGACTTTGCAAAATCATCATAAGGGGTAGGCAGATATGCCTGATGGAAAAGAGGAACAAATGGGGTTATCTGAACCAGATACAGGATAACCATTTTTATTAATAACTTTCTGTTATACTCTTTTCGATAGATCATTACAGTAACATAGAAAACAGCTAAAACCGGAGGCACATATAATCCGATTAGATCCCTTCCGGAATTATATTTATAGCCATCCACTAACGGGTAGGTAAGGAACGAACTTATGATACCCGTAACCGCGACAGAGGCGAAGAATAAGAACTCATATTTACTAAACAATTTTTTATAGACGGCTCTTATTTTATTTTGTTCGTCCGCAATCGATTTTGTCATGTCAGTTATACTGTGTTTACCTGGGACGGCAATTTATCCTATATTATGGTATGTTTACTCACATTCCGGAACCCGCGGTGCTCAGGATGCAAATGAATAATATTCCCGGAGCTTTGCCGGCGATATTCTTTAATCACCTTGTGATATGCATTGCGGATTTGCAGTTCTGCGAGAGAAAGAAATTTGCCTGAATTCGGGCCGACACTTTTCCGGAGCCGAACCGCTGACGCGGCCGGTTTTAAACCGGGATGCTCTAAATGAGCTTAAATAAAAAAGGTTTCAATTTCTTGAAACCTTCTGTGGGAGTTGACGGGTTCGAACCGCCGACCCTCTGCTTGTAAGTTTTGTAAATAACTTAATCGGCTCAAATTCAGACTGATTTGGTTTAACTTAACCATTTAATTATCAATTATTTAGGTGTCTTTTGCTAACTTTGGTATAAACGCTCTAAAGAGCGTTTAGCCGTGTATTGCTGGCAAATTACTGGCAAATTTTGAAGCGGAGCGAATTTGTGAATATGAAAAAATTTAAGTTATGCCAGTATCAGTTTCAGTTACACTCGACACACGACGTTTAAAAAAGAAAACAGGTAAGTATCCGGTTAAACTTCTTGTCACTTATGAAAGTGAACCGCAACGGTACCAAACCGTTTATGATCTTTCCCAAGAAGAATTTAAAAACTTGTCCGCTTCACGCGTTTCCGAAAAAATGCAAAAAATCAGGGACAGTCTTAAACTATTACAGCGAACAGGACAGGAATCTGCTAACTCCTTTGATCCGTTCAGCTTTGACAATTTTGAAAAAGATTTTATCTTCAATAATCCCCTTTTTCGGCAACGGAAGTACATTAAGAATGTTGTTAAGACATCGGTAAGTGGCGACGAAAAATTTGATTATAGTCCTTTTAACAAAAAATTTCCCATTCTGACCGAGCCCACTCCTGAAACCGGAACTATTGCTTTTACTTATCGTTCATATATCAAGACAATGATACTGGAACAAAGAATTGGTTCCGCTGTAAGTTACCACTGCAGTTATATTTCTTTAATTAGATTTCGGGGTAATGCCAGGTTTACAGATATAACTGTTAGTTTTCTGAACCAATATGAACTTTGGGCAAAAGAAAGAGGTCTATCCAGAAGTACTATCAGTATTTACATCCGCGCATTAAGGGCCATTTTTAATATTGCTGATGCAGAGGGCATCATTAAGAAAGAGAAGTGTTATCCATTCGGACATCGCAAATATCGAATCCCAATGACGAGGAACATCAAGAAAGCACTAAAATTGAATCATATTGAACAGATATATTATTACGAACCTACTTCGGAAAGTGAAGCCAGAGCTCGTGACTTTTGGCTATTTTGTTATTTTGCCAATGGTATGAATCCGAAAGATGTAGCCTTGTTAAAGTATAAAAATATTGAGGAGGAATATATTGTTTTTGAACGTGCAAAAACAGAACGCACTTTACAAGCTAATCCGAGACCAATAACAGTATATATCAATGATGATATAACTAACATCATTGAACGATGGGGTAATAAAGATAAAAGCCCTGGAAATTATATTTTTCCAATTCTTTTCCATGGAATTACTCCTTTAAGACAATACGAGTTGATAGAATACTTCGTAAGAAATATTAACGATTGGATGGCTAGGATTTTTAAAAAATTAGAAATTGACAAAAAATCCAGTACCATCGTTTCCCGACACAGTTTTTCTTCCATTATGAAAAATGCAGGTGCCAGTACTGAGTTTATTCAGGAGGCTTTAGGTCATGCAGACAAAAAAACAACAGAAAATTATCTGGATAGTTTTGAAAGGGAAATTAAAAAGGAATTTTCTGCAAAATTGCTTTCATTCAAGCACATAAGTACTTCTTCTTGAAGCGCGGAATAATTTTGTCTCAGAACAATTAAAGTACTACTTCATTTTTCGAATGGGCTAACTAATCTTATTCTAAATAATCTTTTATACTTTCATGTACGTGAAAATGATTTGTGTATCAAACTTTTTTTTATGGAAACTTTATTTATTCCCAATGAAAACGATTTCCGCAGATGGATCAAGGATGCCTTAAGAGAATGCCTGGAAAATATTCCTGCTAAAAATGAGGTTCCTGGAGGGCTAGCTGAAGAACCTTTACTTTCAAGGAAGGAGATCGCTGGTATTTTTCGTATTTCACTTGTTACGCTTCATGATTGGATGAATCGGGGGCTGCCCTCACATAAACTACGAGGCAGAGTATATTTTCTGCGTTCCGAGGTGATGGAATATGTAAAGAAGAACCGCAGGGGAACCTTTGAACCGGGTTAGTATCCCCTCTGCAAAGAGGCCTTGTTGAATTTGCACTTTTAAAGGAAGGTATCGTTTTTAATCTCTTAGGCTTCGGAACAATCGGTTCAATCTCAGGTTAAGGTCAATACAAAAGCAAAAACGCCTGCCAGGATTAACAGCCATGCTAAAATTCTTCCCAGTTTTTCCATGGCAGTCGTTGCCAGGGCTTTTTCATATGAACTGAATAGTTCAATGCCTGTAATTGCTCTTCGGTTAAACTTTCTACGGGCGATAATATAATTGAGCCAGAAGCCAGCAATAAACAATACGATACCCATAATCCGGATCAGCCAAAGATTTTTCATAGTGTTAACTTTTGATATAAATCAGGTTTGTTAAGATCAGCCTCTAATAGGAAGACGATCGTATAATTTAGACGAATGCAGGTGCACAAAAAACATCAAATCTTATTCCTGTTTTTGTTAATCTACTATTCAAATCTTCCATGTACCAAAAAATAACAGTTACACAAAGGGATGGACATCAGGTAATGAAGTTATTATAATAAATCTGTCAAAAAGATAATCACCGTTAATAAAATATTTAGCCTTCTTTGTCTGAATTTCCTCCTTGTTAATTCTCCAACTGATTTGCCAATCGGGATGACAAGGGTATATGACCGGATCAATTAGTTCCCTTGTGCCATCTTTGAATGTTAACTTTAATATTTTGTAAGGCGCCCTTCCTTTCACCAAATAGGGTTCATCATTCCAGAGAGCAATAACTTCATTCGCTTCTTCAGTTTCGGTGCTTTGAGTTTGAGGTTGCAAAATCTTATACAATGATCTGTTTCCCGGATGAACGTCATAAAAAGTCGGAGGAAAATCAATAAATCCCAATTTCCTCCAGACTGCTTCAGACTCGGCAGGTGAGCATTGCAGATCGAGTACATAAATTGCTCTCTCTATGAAGTGCCGAAATAGTTCTTTAATGAAGATGCGACATAACCCCTGATTTCGATGAGTTGGTTTTATTTCAAGAATATCCAATGTTGCAGTAGAACGCTCTTGTTGCCAGATTGCAAAACCTACCGGTTGATTCTCCTGTTTGATTATTGCCATTCTTTTCTGCGAATGCGCCGACTTAATAACACGCCAATTGCAATAAAAACCTTTACCGCTGTTATTCTCTTCCAACAACCACTTTTCAGTCAGATCAAGTTGCTTTTTTGTAGGTTTGAATGAAACAGTGAC
>Ga0193752_1003579_pt1 | contig 10637 bp, 10 predicted proteins | sample H1c1metaG_FD_144924 | JGI IMG/M metagenome (GOLD analysis project Ga0193752, IMG submission 144924) | Soil microbial communities from a riparian zone of the East river system, Colorado, United States - H1c1 | ecosystem: Environmental > Terrestrial > Soil > Riparian zone | place: USA: East River...
CATCAGGCAAGCGATCCTCGATCTCTTCGAAAAGCCTCCACCCCTGCGATGCCCTCACTGTGAGATGCTCTTCGCAGAAACCGCAAAGCCAAAACTGCCAAAGTAGTGCTAGCGCTTCGAGGCGCAGGCCGCACCTGGCGAAAATGGGGCATAGGGGACGACGTCACCCTATTCCTTTTCAGCTAGGACTATGTCGGCTTTGCGCCCCGTTGCTGCCGTTCCGGCGCGATTACAGGCCACGGCAGAGACAATAGCTGCCGTAACCGAGGCTCAATTGGCTGGCGCCATCAATGCCCGCTTACGAAGAGTTGCAAATATCCGGACTTAGCTCGATACTTAGCGATGGAGTATAACGTCTCCTACTCGACAGCAATTCGCCCAACTGCAACTCCGTATGCTCAAGCCTTGCGGCGGCTTCGGGCGCTCGACTGGCAACCGCGCGCTGTCTTTGACATCGGCGCGTTTCACGGCCATTGGTCGAAAATGGCGGCGGGCATCTTTCCAAATGCCGAGTACGTTTTGTTTGAAGCCAATGCCGATAACCGGCCACAGATCAGCCCAACCGGATACCGGCATTTCTTCGTGGCGTTGTCATCTGAGGACGGCGCGCAGCGACCGTTCTTCATAGCCAAGAACGTGATGGCCACGGGCGCATCGCTGTACCTCGAAAACACGTTTTGCTTCGCTGGGGACAATACTATCACGCGCGAGGTTACTACGACCACTTTGGACGCGATGGTAGAGGTCAATGGGCTGAACTTACCAGACCTGATCAAGCTCGACGTGCAAGGGGCCGAGCTGGATGTTCTCGCGGGGGGCAAAAAAACCGTCGCTCGGTGTGATGTGTTGATGGTTGAGACATCGATCCTTCCTTACAACAAGGGCGCGCCGCTTTTTGCCGACGTATTGTCTGCTGTCGATAAGCTCGGCTTCAAATGCGTCGACGTTTGCGAAATACTCCGCTTACGAGAATCGGGAGCACTGGTGCATATTGACCTAGTGTTTGTGCGCGACGCGCTCTACGAGAGATATTGCGCAGCAGCGGGATTGACCCGCTAAAGCCTCGCACGGTCTTCCGCGCTGCCGCACTCTCCGCGCCGTCTGTGGCCGTCGACTGCCTCGAGTGCAAAGGCACCGGCTGGGTTTGCGAGAACCATCGCGATCGACCGTGGGGCGGCGCGAGCGATCACGCCCACGCGTGCGGCTGTGGCAGGGGAGCACCTTGCGGGATCTGCAACACCAGCGAAGCGTCAGTGGTTCGATGGGACAGCCCACGCAGGGCGTGACTTCTCAACCGCAGCGAGGCGGTGGGCCGGGCGGCCCTCGGAAGAGCACAAAATTCGCCTGCGTAAGACTACGCGCCAGCGCGCGCGCGAAGTGGCGCTCGGCTTTGGAGCGTTGCTCTTGATCGATAGCCCGCCGACTGATCGGGAGCCACTTGCCATTGAGCAGCGTGTAAATCTCCAGCTGATAGGCGAGTTCGACCTCGGACAGGGGCGTGTATTGCTCGATCGGGTGGGGTAGAGGCATGAGAACGATTAGAGAACAAATGCTTGACCAGAGTCCAGCCCGTACCTGCCGTCCCGGATAAGCCCGAAGGGATGCCCCGCAACTTGCAAAGGAAAGAGGCAGTTGCGGCCCGAAACACACACTTCCGATTCCGCTAACCATTACAAAAAGTTCGTCCGGAACCGGGCGACGGTTCTATTCCGCACCACGATGAAACGTGTTAGGTTTTTGTTAGTGTGTTGCATCAAGTGGCGTACCGCGTTTGTATGCCACAGGTTGCGAGAGTTGGGGCTGGTAGGGCGGTTCGCATCGTTATCGCCACTTTATTACAACTTGAGGGGGGCGGGTCGCGGGGTACGCGCGTTCACTGCTCGGTGATGATTCGACGCCATGCTGGCCTCACGGCCGCTGGCGGTTTGTGTGCAGGATAGGGATCGCAATGACCAGGAAACGTAACCTCTCGGAGCGCCTCTGCTCGAAGGCGTTTGCTGAAGGTTTCTGGTCAGGCCTTACCGCCTCCGGCAATCTCTGTCCCCACCTGGATGCGGGCGCTGTCGCGATGAATACAACCGCTGCTACTAGCAAAGCTTGGAATCGTGTAGGTAAGCACTTGCACGAGGCCATGGCTAAGCAGCAGCAGCCGGTAGGACCCATTGTCGACTTCGGACACACGCGATCAAAAACCGCCCACGGACGGCGGGAACGTACCCGCGTCGTCGCAAACTAGTTCCTCTGAAAAAATAAAGGCAGACCTCGAACGTGAGGTCGGTCCGCTCATCCCTGGCTCAGCTCGCCGGCAGGTACTAAATCGAGTCACGGCAATCGTGACTAGGGAGGTCAAGTCTTTTCAGGGCCCGCTCCCCCCACCCGATTATTTCGATGCCTATGAGCAAACCCTGCCCGGGGCGGCTGGCCGGATCATTGCGATGGCGGAGAAGTCGCTTGAGCATGAACTCGATTGCGGGCGCCGGCAGCAGGATGATGACTGCAGAGATCGAAGACTCGGCATGTGGTTGGGTTTCGCCGCGCTGTGCGTCCTAACTGGGGGGCAGCATTCTCGCAATGGCGCTTGCCGGAGTACTGGCGAAATTTATCGGCGGCCGCTCGTCGACGAAGAACCCTCCAGCTTAAAGCCCTCCTGAGTAGACTGGCACCGAATTGGCACCAGACGGCTTAGCACGGGATACAGCCCCCCGCGCAGCAAGCCCGCGCAGCCTTCTCGCCCCGCGGGATCTAGTTTTGCGGCTCTCGTTTCAGTCTGTGACGTCATGATGCCTTCATCGATTGCGGATGGGTTTGTGGGAACACCGCTCAACATTTGATAAACAAATGATTTTATTGATAAATAACTCACTACACGCGGCGTTCGGCTCCGCGCCCTTTTGCTGTTGAGTCCCTATGGCGGGTCTTTCGCAAGCCAGGCCCCTATGTCACCCCGTTGTCACAGCGGAATTTTCTCCAATTAATGTCTCGTTCATCAGCCCGGAGGATCCTTTGCGTGACAGGGGAAGCGCGTCCGAAAGGAGTTGCTCGTGTCTTATTATCGAACCTATGACAGCGCAGTATCTCTGAGCCCTCGATCGTTCGAGAGACTTGATCGTGGTGCGGTTGAACCGGATGGCCTCCGTACGAAAGCCGCGCGCTACCGACTTCTCGCTGAAACGCTCGTCGACCCGCGTGTGATTGCGGTTGTGCAGGCCTGCGCTCTCGATCTGGAAACAGAAGCGATCCTGACCGAGGCAGCGGATGGTGCATTGGGCGGTATTTCCGCCAGCCAAGGTCGCCGCTAAACGTGTTGAGGCACCTGGCTAGAATGCGCCATGGCGATCCTTCGGAAGATTGCCAGCCATAGCGCGCCTTCGCTGGCGTTACCTTCGCGGAACAGGGCGTCCGCTCGGCGCGCGGCCATGGTGCCGGCTTCCTCGCCATACTGGGCGATTAACAACCCAGCCGCTTTGGAAATTTCGGTTTCATCGTGACTATCATGTTCGCTGCGCTTTGCAGCATTAACTGTTTGGCTGGCCGAGCCCATCGCAAGCCCCCCGAGCGCGCAAATCAGCTAACCACAAACAACATAACGCGCTCTATACGTAGACTTACGGTAGGACGGTCGGCGTTGCCTTCCCGTGAGAACCAACCCCCGTTCCCCCCTGTCGCAGCCGAGAGGTCTCGGCGACCTTTTGCTGCACAGCGCCTTTCTGCGCTAAATGAAGCCCGATGGAGGGGCTTCTCACTGCCGCCGAACTGGAAGCGTTGGGCCTGAGCCTGCGCGTCGCGCTGGTTGCCGTGGTCTCGGTACTTCCTTTCGCGTTCCTTTGTGCGCTCCTGCTCGCCCGCTGCCAGTTCCGCGGCAAGACGCTTGTCGATGGGCTGATCCACCTTCCGCTCGTCCTGCCTCCCGTGGCGCTCGGCTATCTGCTGCTGATCTCGCTCGGCACCCGCGCCCCGCTCGGCGCCTGGCTGCTCGAGACGTTCGGCATCCGCTTTGTCTTCAGCTGGACCGGTGCCGCGCTCGCCTCCGCCATTCTCACCTTTCCCTTCCAGGTGCGCGCGATCCGGCTGTCGCTGGAAGCCCAGGATCGCGGCCTCGCCGAAGCCGCCGAGACCCTGGGCGCGGGCCCGCTCGACCGCCTCTTCAGCCTCTATCTCCCGCTCGCCGTTCCCGGCATCCTCGGCGGCGCGGTCACTGCCTTTGCCGCCTGCCTCGGCGAGTTCGGCGCCATCATCACCTTCGTGTCGAACATCCCGGGTGAAACGCGCACGATCCCGCTCGCGATCTACACCGCGATCCAGAGCCCCGGAGGAGAGGCGGCAGCCGCACGGCTCGCCGCGCTCTCCATTGCTCTTGCCCTCGGTGGCCTCGTCCTCGCGGACGTCCTGGCGCGCCGGGCTCGCGCAGCCTTCGGCTGATGGGCCCAGGCGTCGAGCTTCGCCACACGCTTGGCGCCTTCGCGCTCGACGCCGCCTTCGCGTTCGGCGCCACTCCCGGCGTGACCGCGCTGTTCGGTCCGTCCGGCGCCGGCAAGTCCACGATCATCAACGCGATCGCGGGCCTGCTCGACCCGGCGTTCGGACGAATTGTTCTCTCCGGCGAGACGCTGCTCGACACCGAGCGCGGCCTGTCGGTTCCTGCGCGTTCGAGGCGCATCGGCGTCGTCTTCCAGGATTCGCGCCTTTTTCCCCACCTCACCGTGCGCGCAAACCTGCTCTATGGCTGGCACCGCGCGCGCGACAGGGTCGCGCCGTCCGGGATCGAGTCCGTCATCGGCCTGCTCGCTCTCGAAGGCCTGCTCGAGCGCCGGCCGCGCACGCTTTCGGGAGGCGAGAAATCGCGCGTGGCGCTGGGGCGCGCGCTCCTGATGAACCCGCGCGCGCTCCTGCTGGATGAGCCGCTCGCCGCGCTCGATGCCGCGCGGAAGGCCGAGATCCTGCCCTATCTGGAGCGCCTCGCGCGCGAGACGAAAATCCCCATGCTCTATGTCAGCCACTCGCTGGATGAAGTGGCGCGTCTCGCCGACCGCATGGTGGTGATCGACAAGGGCCGTGTCTTGGCCGAAGGCTCCCTGTTCGAAGTGACCCAGCGTCTCGATCTGATCGCGGGGCGCGAGCTTCTGCCCGGCGCCGTGCTGGAAGCCTCGATCGCCGGCCACGACGAGGCCCATGGCTTGACCGAGCTCGCCTTCGCGGGCGAGCGGCTCGTGGTGCCCCGCATTGCCAAGCCTGTGGGCGAGACGGTTCGTATACGGATTGATGCCCCGGACATCATGTTGGCCCTTTCGCGGCCCGAAGGGGTGAGCGCCAACAACATCCTTCCCGCAACCATCGCCGCCATCCAGGAAGCGGGCGCCTATGCCGACGTGCAGCTCGCGCTCCGCGATGCGCGCTTGACCGCTCGCATCACACGCCGCTCGCTCGAACGGCTCGCGCTCAGGCCCGGCCTGGCCGTCTTCGCCGTCATCAAATCCGTCACCGTCGGCGGCCGCGAACACGGCTGAAGCGTGTCCACGCTGCGAGCAAGTCCCCGTGTCCATCACACTGCCGCGCGTCACCCTTAAGGCCTCCGCAAACCCGTGCTAACTTCGCGTCCAAAGACACGACTGGGGAGGAACACAATGAACCGGCGCGGCCCCTTGAAGAGTGCGGCCTTGAGCCTGCTATTGGCCGTGCCGTCGGCCGCCGTCCACGCCCAAACCGCGGGCGCGGGCCAATGGTCCACACCGATGCAGCTCTCCACCGATCGCTCCGAGATCGGTGCCGCGCTCATCAACGGCAAGGTCTACATCGCCGGCGGAAATGCCTTGGGGCGGCAGGATTCGCCGCTGTTCCAGGAGCTCGATCTCGCAACCGGCCGCTCGCGCGATCTTACGCCGATGCCGAAGGGCTCCTCCCATCTCGTCATGGCCGCGTTGAACGGCAAGATCTATCTCGCGGGCGGGTTCACCGCGAACGTCCACCGCAATCCGCTCGATCAGTTCCTCGAATACGATCCCACGACCAACCAGTGGCGTTCGCTGGCGCCGCTCTCCTCGCCGCGCGGCGCTGTCGGTCTCGTCGCTGTCGGCGGCATGATCCACGCGATCGGCGGGCGCGGCCCCGACGGCAACGTCGTCGCCACGCACGAGATCTACAACCCCGCCACCAACAGCTGGACGCCGAAAGCGCCGCTTCCGCTCGCCCGCGATCATCTCGGCATCGTCGTGCTCGACGGCGCAATCCATGTCTTCGGCGGGCGGACGAACGCGACCATCGACCGCGTCGCGCAGCACGACGTCTATGATCCCGCGACCGACAAATGGCGCCAGGCCGCGCCCCTCATCACGCCGCGCAGCGCCGGTGCCTTCGTTGTCTATCGCGGCCTCATCGTCTACGCGGGCGGCGAGTGCAAAGACCCGATGAGGCGCGCCACCTTCGATGAGGTCGAAGCCTACGATCCCAAGACCGATCGCTGGACCAGCCTTGCGAAGCACCCGACCGGCTTTCACGCGGCCGCGGCCTTCGCGTCAGGCCCTAACGCCTATGTCGTCGGCGGCAATGCCGGCTGTGGCGGCGACAAGCCGCTTGCGACCGTCCAGGCGCTGCGCCTGCCATAGCTGGTGCGTCCACTGTCGATCGGGCTAACATCCCAGTCGACGCGAGGGCGCGAGACATGTCTCGGCAGGGTCTTCTCCCATTCGGGGTTTTAGCCGTCACGATCGCGATGTCGGCCGGCAGCGCCGCGCAAAACCGCACGCCGGTCCCCGATCTCTCCGGCAATTGGGCGCATCCGTTCCTCACTGGCTTCGAGCCACCCGCTTCGGGTCCGGGGCCGGTGCTCAACAGGTCGCGCCGTCCCGATGGCGTCGCGAACTTTCAGCAACTCATCGGCGATTACACGAATCCCATCCTCAAGCCCGGCGCCGCGGAGATCGTGAAGAAGCACGGCGAGCTTTCGCTCTCCGGCGTCGGCTATCCGACCCCGAGCAATCAGTGCCGGCCCCAGGGCGTGCCGTACATCCTCTGGGACTTCACGATGCAGATGCTGCAGACGCAGGATCACATCACGATGGTCTACCGCCAGGGCAACGAAACCCGCCGCATCCGCATGAATCAGCCGCATCCTGCGGTCGTGAAACCCTCATGGTACGGCGACTCCGTCGGTCGCTATGAAGGCGACACGTTGGTGATCGATACCATCGGCATGAAGGTAGGCCCTTATCCGATGCTCGACATGTACGGCACGCCGTTCAGCGAGAAGCTGCACGTGGTTGAACGCTACCGCGTCGTGGACTACGAGGAGGCAAAGGACGAGATCGACCGCAACCTCAAGGAAAACACAAACCCGATGGGGAACGGCGCGGAGATCGATCTAACCTACCGGGGCAAGATGCTGCAGCTCCATTTCACGGTCGAAGACGAAGACGTCTTCACCATGCCGTGGACCGCGACCATCACCTACTGGCCGAATCTGGTCGGCTGGCCGGAGCAGATCTGCGCCGAAAATCCGCGCGAGTATTACAACAATAAGGACTCGGACATCCCGACCGCGGACAAGCCGGATTTCTGAGTCGGGATTTCGCGCGTGCACCGTCACAACAACGGTGCCGGCTCCTGTACCGCGTTTTGGATCGGATGCTTGTGGCCGAACGAGCGCCGCTCGGCCGCGGTCGGATGGAGGCCCGCGAGGAACGTCCATGCTTCCCTCGTCCAACGCGCGTCGGCGAGCGCCTGGTGGGGAGTGTCCGCCTGGTGCGGCAATTCGGGGTCGCCGAGCTCAATGGCCCATTGTTTGATGTCCAGGCAAAGATGCGGGAAGGCGAACGGCAAATCGTTCATGCCGCCAAAGAGCCCGCTGAACAGCACCCAGTCATAAGCGGGGAAATAGCCCCAGAACACAGGATGTCTGTCGTCGTCGATAAACCGGCGGACGGCGTAGCCGATCTCCTCACGCGGCATTCCTGTGCCGGCGAGCTGCGGGCGCACATGTTCGAGGACCCAACGGCTTGCCTTCGTCCAATCGACCTCGCTGCTTTCGGCATAGAACTCACGGCCGTCCTCAGCCACGATCCCGATGCTGATCAGATCGAGGCTGTGCATCCGTTCGATGAACTCGGTGTCCATCCAATACTTCATATGTCACCCGATTGGCGCAGCGGTATCGATTACACGAATCGTGGGACATGCGCGTGCCTAATAGATGTGCAGGCGCGATCGCAACGAGCCCTCAGAGCGCTTTACTCCGCTCTCAGACCCAGCTTCCCTAGAATGGCGTCGGCGCGGGTCGGCAGGAATTCTTCGTAGAACTGGCGCACCAGCTCGTTGCCGGTCGTCTGCATCGCCACGTCGCCGGTTCTTCGCCCCTCGACCAGCATCTCGTAGCCCTTCACCAATTGCCCCCGGTAGGGTTCCGGCAGCTCGGGATCGAGATAGGTCAGGAACGGATCGCCGACATTACGCGATCGCGCAATGCCGTCTTCTATGAACGCGACCACGCGCGCTTCGATGTCCGCATCGAGTTGTCCGGATTCGCGTCCCGCTTTTGCTTCTTCCTCGAGATTGTTGGCGGCGGAGAACGATTTCAGCGAAGCGTCAAAACTGTCCCGCTCGCGCGCGTATTCGACGGGCACGCCGGCGCGGAAACTTTCCATGCGCTGGAAACCGAAATCCGCCACAGCAAAAATCACGATCGCCTCGACGGCCGGCAGCAGCCACGCCCACAGAGCGCTACGCCCAGCGCGCGCACCCGGTACATCTTCCTGTGTCGCCGCTTCATTCACGAGGACGCGCCGCAAACCGAAAAACGCCATCCCCAACAGCGGCGCCACGACAAACAGCCCGGCGACAAAAAATGCTGCAGCCGAGGACGACATCAGCGCCGCACCCGGATTCGTCAGATACAGACAGAGCCCGGCGACGACCCAGCTCGCCTGCGCGAACGCCGCCGCCGTCGCGATTTCCTTGTTTACGTCCAAGGCTGCGCCTCCCATCACCGAAGCGTCTTACGCCTTTAGCTGCGGCACCAGGCGCTGCGCGTTCTCGTACAGGATCGCGTTCATCTCGCGCGCCGGAAGATTGCTGCGCAGAAGATCGTTCATATTCACCTCATCCGTCACATAGGGATGATCGCTGCCGAACAGTACCTGGCTCAACGGTGCGAATTTCAGCAGCGCCGCCATAGTCGGCGGCGAGCTCGCATTCGCCGTCTCGTAATAGAGCCGCGCGAATTCCGCATCGATGCCGTTGGGCGCGATCTTCGACAGATCCTCATGCGCGAGCAGGTTCTTCCAGCGCCCCGCGAACATCGGCACCGCGCCGCCCGAATGCGAGAACACCCATTTGATGTTGCGGTACTTGGCAAACATGCCGCGCAGCATCAGGCTCATCACGGCGCGTCCCGTGTCGTAAGGGATCTCGACCAGCGAGGCTTCGTCGGGCAGATCGGCGAACAGGCTCGAACAGCACGCAGGCGCGAGTGGATGAAAATAGGCGATCGCGCTCCGCCGGTTCAGCTCGTCCCATACGGGTGCGAAATCGGGATCGCTGACATATTTACCGCCATAGCTTGTGGCGAAACCGACGCCCACCACCTTCAGCGTATCGAAACCGTACGCGATCTCCTTCAGCGCGGCGTCCACATCGGGCAGCGGCATATAGACGAGCTGGAGATAGCGCCCGGGATGATCGCGCACCACCTGCGCGCCGTAATCGTTCGTCCGCCGCACCATGGCGACGCGCCCCGAAGGATCGGTCCGCTCGGCGAACCCCGTCGGCGGCGTGATGATCGAGGTCGCGATCCCCGCTTTGTCCATGTTCTCGATCGAGAACGAAACGTCCCAGTTCAGCCGGTTGGCATTGGCGCCCACGCGGTTTCCCGCCGCCGCATTCACCAGGAACGGCGGATTGAAATGGTGGTGGAAATCGATCGCCCGCCGCGTCGCCGCCGCTGCCCCGAGCGCTTGCGAAAGGCCGGCCGGCAGCAGGCTCGCACCCCCGATCGCCGCCAGTGCCGCGATTGCTTCGCGCCTTGTCGCCCCTTGAGTCATTGTTGCCTCCACGCCCGCCCGGGTTCCATCGCAAAGTACACAAAACACCCGCCAATGTTGATAGGCTGGGGGCGTCGAAACGGAACGGGCGCCATGGCTGACGACGAGTCCACCCTCTCAAGAAGAACCCTGGTCGCCGCCGCCGGTGCGGCCGCGTTGACGACAGGCATGGCGGCCCAACAGATCGCGCAAGCGGCCCCGGCACCTGCCGCCACCAACCGTCCCATCCGAGCGGGCGAGCCCAATCCATTCTACGATTACTCGCCGACGCCCATACGGCCGAAGCTCACGTGGCCGAACGGTGCGCGCGTCGCTGTCCATCTCGTGTCCAACATCGAGCACTGGAACGTCCACGATCTGAACGGCCGCATGGATGTCCGCAACCTCCCGCGCAACGATTACGGTCTGCGCGTCGCGGTCTGGCGTCTGTTCGACATTTTCAGCGAGCGCCGCATCACGCACACGATCGCCCTCAACAGTGCGGTCTGCGGCTTCTATCCGGAAATCATCGAAGCCGCGAAGACGCGCGGCGACGAATTCATGGGCCACGGCATTACCAATTCGGAGCGCCTGGATTCCGTGCCGCAAGCAGGCGCCGCCGACATCGTG
>Ga0193752_1003580_pt1 | contig 10631 bp, 8 predicted proteins | sample H1c1metaG_FD_144924 | JGI IMG/M metagenome (GOLD analysis project Ga0193752, IMG submission 144924) | Soil microbial communities from a riparian zone of the East river system, Colorado, United States - H1c1 | ecosystem: Environmental > Terrestrial > Soil > Riparian zone | place: USA: East River...
CGCCGCCTTTGACGTAGACGGGGAAGTACACGCATGAGCCTTTGGTGAGGTTCTTGATGTCGCAGTTGCCGCCGTGCTCGCGCGGCGGCACGGTGCGCGCGCCTTCGAGGCCGGCTTCCTTCGCGGCGCTGCCCTTCATACGACCCATGTGCGCGGTCTCGCCGCTGGGCAGCGTGGCGAGCGCAGGCACGCGCTCCGGGTTGGTGTCGTAGAGCGCCTTCTCGCGCTTGTTCCACGTCGCGAGCAGCTCCTTCGACGGCAAGCAACCGATCAGGCCCGGGTGCATGATGCCGGCGAACTCGACCCCCGGGATGTGGCGCGAGTTGGCGTAGATACCGCTGAAGTTCCAGCACGCCTTGCGCGCGTCAGGGTAATGCTCGGTCAAGAAGCCGCCACCGTTCTCCTTGGCGAACAGACCGGTGAAGCCCCACTGCGAGTCTTGCAACACGCCGACGTCGAGGATGTCGACGACCAAGAGATCGCCGGGCTCGGTGCCCTCGACGCCGATCGGGCCGCTGAGGTAATGCACCTTCGTGAGATCGACGATCTTCACGTCCATCGCCGAGTCATCGTTCTTGATCTGACCGCCGGTCCAATCGATGCACTGCACCCGGAACTCGTCGCCGGGTTTGACCCACGCGACCATCGGGATGTCCGGATGCCAGCGGTTGTGAATGACGTCTTGCTCGGTGGCCGGCTTAGAGATTTCGACTTTGATGAGTGTGTCCACGAAGGTCTCCTTTCACAGTAAGCGTCAGATCGAGAGAAGGCGCCCGAGGGTGGCCTCGTCGAGCCCGGTGCGCGGGCTCTCGTGAATAAGCTTGCCGCGCTCGATCACGAGCACGCGGTCGGCGACGGACAGCGCGAAGCTCAAGACCTGCTCCGACACCAGGATCGTCAGGCCCTTGAGATCACGGATCTGCTTCAGCACGCGTGCGAGCTCTTTGATGATCGAGGGCTGAATGCCTTCGGTCGGCTCGTCGAGCAGCAGCACTTTCGGCTTGCTGGCGAGCGCGCGTGCGATCACGAGCTGCTGCTGCTGGCCGCCGGAGAGGTTGCCGGCCTTGCGCTTGCGCATCTCCTTGAGCACCGGGAAGAAGCCGTAGAGCTCCTCCGGCACGTCCTCGCGGTCCGACTTGAGTCCCGCGATGATGTTCTCCTCCACCGTGAGGTTCGGGAACACCATCCGGCCTTGCGGCACGTACGCAAGACCGTCGAGCACCCGCTCGAAGGGCTGCTTGCCGCTGAGATCTTTGCCGTCGAGCGAGACCTTGCCCGAGCGTAGCGGCAGGATCCCGATCAGCGCCTTCATGAGCGTGCTCTTGCCCATGCCGTTGAGGCCCATGATGGCGATGATCTCGTTCTGCTCCGCGGCGAGCGAGAGGTCGCCCAGCACTTCGCCGCGGCCGTACCCGACGGCTATATGATCGACTTTGAGCACCGTTCCCATATCAACCTCAGTGTCCGATGTAGACTTCGATGACTTTCGGATCTTGTTGCACGGTCGCCATGCTGCCTTCGGCGAGCCACTTGCCTTGATGCAGCACGGTGACCTTGTCGGCGATGCGCTTGACGAACTCCATGTCGTGCTCGACCACGATCACCGCGCGGCCCTCGACCAGCAGCTTGAGCAGCTCGGCGGTCTTCTCGCGTTCGCCGACGCTCATGCCTGCGACCGGCTCGTCGAGCATCATCAGGTCGGGGTTCTGGATCAGCAGCATGCCGATCTCCAGCCACTGCTTCTGGCCGTGGCTGAGCACGCCGGCCATGTCCTCGATCCGGTCCTTGAGGTAGATCAGCTCGGCGATCTCCTCGACCTTCTCGATCACGGCTTTGGACCGCTTGAAGGCCCACGCGCCGAACGCGTTGCGTCCCTTGGGATACGACATCTCCAAGTTCTCGAAGACGGTCAGCGACTCGTAGACCGAAGGCGTCTGGAACTTGCGGCCAATGCCTTTGCGCACGACCTCGTGCTCGCGCAGCTTGGTGAGCTCGGCGCCCTTGAACGACACGCTTCCGGACGTGGGGCGCGTCTTGCCCGAGATGATGTCGAGCAGCGTGGTCTTGCCCGCGCCGTTCGGGCCGATGATCGCGCGGATCTCGTCCTTGTCGACGTAGAGCGAGAGGTTGTCGACGGCCTTGAAGCCATCGAACGAGACGGTGACGCCGTCGACGCTCAGCAAGTATTCGTGGTTCACGAGCGACCTCCGTTCGGTGCAGCGGGCGTCGGCGCAGGCTCCGAAGCCGAGCTTTCGTGGCCGCGCTTGGGCAACAGCTTCTGCACGACGCTCAACGTGCGACGCTTGAGCGCGGCCCAGTCGAGACCTGCCAGGCCGTTCGGGAACACCATGACCACGGCGATGAACAGCGAGCCGATCAAGAACAGCCACAGCTCGGGGAAGCGCTCGGAGAAGAACGTCTTGCCGAAGTTCACGATCAGCGCCCCGTACACGGCGCCGAGCAGCGAGCCGCGACCACCGACGGCGGCGGCGATCACCATTTCGATCGAAGGCTCGATGCCGACGAACGACGGCGACATGAAGCCGACCTGCAGCGTGAACATCGCGCCGCCGATCGACGAGATCATGGCGGCCGCGACGAACACGAACGTCTTGAGCTGCGCGACGTCGTAGCCGGAGAAGCGCACGCGGTCCTCGCGGTCCCGCATCGCCATCAAGAGACGCCCCAGCTTGCTCGCCAGCAGATGACGGCCGATCAGGACGACGCCGAACAACAGGCCGGCGTTGACGTAGTAGAGGACCAGCTTCGCGGAGTCTTCACGGATATCCCAGCCAAGGAGCGTCTTGAGATCGGTGATGCCGTTGACGCCACCGGTGTAGCCCTGCTGGCCGATGATCAAGATCGACAAGATCGCGGCGACGGCCTGGGTGATGATCGCGAAGTACACGCCGCCGACCCGGCGCTTGAACATCGCGAGGCCGATGATCAGCGCGAGCAAGCCCGGCACGAGTGGGATCGCGATCAGCGTGAACGCGAGGCTCTTGAATGGGATCCAATACGCCGGCAGCTCGGTGAGCTGATTCCAGTCCATGAAGTCGGGGATGCCGGGCGTGGATTGGATCGAGGTGCTCTTCGGATCCGAAGCCTCGAGCTTCAGGAACATGGCCATGCAATAGCCGCCGAGCCCGAAGAACACGCCCTGGCCTAGGCTGAGAATGCCGCCGTACCCCCAGCACAGCACGAGGCCTAGGGCGACGAACGAATACGTTAGGTACTTGCCGACGAGCGCCAGGCGGAAGACCGAGAGCGTCGCCGGAAAGACGATCAAGATCAGCACGGCCAAGAGCAGCAGGTACACGCGGTCGCCCTGCATGAGCTCCTTGAGCGCGCGGGCGGGCAACGATGCCGTTTCGTTCTTACTCATTTTGTTCAACCTCGAACGCGAGTGGCGAAGAGGCCTTGCGGCCTCAGCATCAAGATCGTGATCACCGCGAGCAGGGTCAGCACCTTGGCCGTCGACCCGCTCATGAAGAACTCCATCGTCGCTTGCGTTTGGGCGATGCTGAACGCGGAGGCGATCGCGCCGACCAAGCTCTGCGCGCCGCCGAACACGACCGTGAGGAACGTGTCGACGATGTAGAGCGAGCCTGCGGTCGGGCCGGTCGAGCCGATGGTGGTGAAGGCAGCGCCGGCGATACCGGCGAGGCCGCAGCCGAGCGAGAACGTGATGCGGTCGACCCGGCGGGTGTTGATGCCGGTCGCGCTGCTCATCACGCGGTTCTGGGTGGTCGCGCGCACCCGCACGCCCCATCGAGAACGCAACAGCGCGAAGAACACGGCGGACGTGAGCACGGCCGTGAGCCCCATGACCACCAGGCCGTTGATCGGAATGTCGATCGTCGGCGTCGGTTGCACCGAGCCCATCAGCCATTCCGGCAACGTGGCGCTGACCTCGCGGGCGCCGAACGTGGAGCGAAACGCTTGCTGCAGGATCAAGCTGAGCCCCCAGGTCGCGAGCAGCGTGTCGAGCGGCCGCGCGTACAGGTGGCGTATCAGCAGGTACTCGACCAAAAAGCCGACGGCCGCGGCGACGAAGAACGCGATCACGATCGCGATCACGAAGTACGACTCGATCAGCCAGCTCGCGCCGACGCTGTGGGCGAGCTCCGAGAGCAAGAAGGTCGTGTACGCGCCGATCGTGAGGAACTCGCCGTGCGCCATGTTGATGACGCCCATCTGGCCGAAGATGATCGCGAGCCCGAGCGCCATGAGCAGGAGCACGCAGAAGTTGCTCAGCCCGTTGAATCCCTGCATGACAAAGATCGCACCGAGATCGGAAACCGAATCCATCTTTGGAGCCTCGCTTCAAGTTCGGAGAATGCGTCGCCGGCACCGCGCACGAGCGCTAACCGCTGAGAGTCGGCGTCACCCGTGCGCGGTGCCGGGAAAGCTCACTGATAGCCCTCGGGGAACGGATCCGGCTCGATCAGCTCCGACTCGTAGAGCACATCGTACTGGCCATCCATGCGGACCTTGCCGACGCGCAGCTTGCTCCACAGGTGATGATTCTCGTGGAGCTTCACGTAGCCCTCGGGCGCGGTCTTCAGCTCGATGCCGGGTGATGCAGCGACCACCTTGTCGACCTCGAACGAGCCCGCTTTCTCGACCGCGGCTTTCCAGAGCCACGGGCCGAGATATCCAGCTTGTGTCACGTCGCCGATGACTGACTTGTCGCCGTACTTCTCCTTGAACGCCTTGACGAAGCCCTCGTTGTTCGGATTGGCGAGGCTCTGGAAGTACTTCATGGCGGCGAAGAAGCCCTCCATGTTCTCGCCACCGATGCCGAGCAGCTCGTCCTCGGTGACTGAAATCGTGAGCAGCGTTTGGTTGGCGGAGGTGACACCGGCCGCCTTGAGCTGCTTATAGAAGGAGACGTTGCTGCCGCCGACGACGATCGCGTACACGGCGTCCGGCTTCTTGAGCTTGATCTTGTTGATCAGCGAGCCGAACTGGGTATGGCCGAGCGGGTAGTACTCCTCGCCGACGACCTCGCCCTTGAGCACGTTCTCGATGTGCTTGCGCGCGATCTTGTTCGAGGTGCGCGGCCAAATGTAATCCGACCCGATCAGGAAGAACGTCTTGGCTTTCTTCTCTTTGTTTAGCCAATCCAGGCCGGCGATGATCTGCTGCGTAGCTTCTTGTCCGGTGTAGATGACGTTCTTCGATTGCTCGAGGCCCTCGTAGAACGTCGGATAATAAAGGAGGCCGTTCTCCTTCTCGAAGACCGGCAACACGGCCTTGCGCGACGCCGACGTCCAGCACCCGAACACGGCAGCGACGCGATCGTTGACGAGGAGCTTCTTGGCTTTCTCCGCGAATGTCGGCCAATCGCTCGCGCCGTCCTCTTGGATGATTTCAATCTTGCGTCCGAGCACGCCGCCCATGGCGTTGATCTGATCGATCGCCAGGCGCTCGGCTTGAATCGAGCCCGTCTCGCTGATCGCCATCGTGCCGGTCGCGCTGTGCAACTGGCCCACGGTGACCGTCGTGTCGGTTACAGCGAGCGGCTTGGGCGCTCCCGGTGGTGCTTCGGCGGCCGGCTCACCTGGAGCAGCTGCGCCGGTCTCGGCCGGCTTTTCGCCGCCACACGCGCACGCGACGTGCGTCAGAAAAACCAGCACAGCAGCCTTGAGCCCAATGTTTCGAGGAGATGTTAGTGTTTCGAGTGACATGCGCATGACAGCTCTTCCTCCTAAGCGAGCGAACGAACGCTGCTTGAAGTTGAATGGCGCGCGCTCAGATGCAGTGGCGTCGCGCTCATCTCTCGCGTGAGATGTTGTGCGCTGAATATGTAAGAGCTGAGATTTCGATGCGGCGACAGCATCGTAGAGTCGACGTAACTTCGAATCGTCGATTCGTGTTCGCTAGATTTCGTTCGCGCTCGCTCGCATCGGCTGAAATACGAGCGAGCACGAAACGAAATCAGAGTGAGGCGAGCAGGCGCGTTGCAGCGATTCCGAGCACCTAGGCATGCGCGTGGAGCAGCTCGCTGGCTTCGGGCGCTTGCGACTGAGCCGCGATCACACCGCTGATGCGCGCCGCGTCGCGGCCGACGCCGTGCACCATCGCCGACGACATCGAGTAAAGGAACGGCAAACCCACGAAGTACAAGCCGGGCGCTTCGGTGACCACGCCGGCGTCATGGCGCGGCCAGCCATCGGCATCGAAGATCGGCAGCTCGATCCACGACTGGCCGCTCTCGAAGCCGGTGCACCAGACGACGTTGCTCACGTCGAGCACCCGGCCGTCGTCGGTCACGGGCAAGCCGTCCTTTGCGCCGGTGATGCGGGTGCCGGCGCGCTCGACACGGTCGCGGGCGAGGTCCGCGGCGCGTGTGCGGATGAGTGGCGTCGCCTTGGTCATCATCGTCGGTCGCGCTTTGCGCCCGGCCTTGGTGCGGATGGTCAGCACGCGGTGGAACACTACGCGCATCAACAGTCCGAGGAACAGCCAGCGGCCGAGGAAGGACGCGCCGTCGAACGGCACCTCGTCGTTCTTCTTCGCGGTCATGAAGACTTTGTGCGAGCGCGAGACCTCGTGCGCGATCTCGGCGCCCGAGTTGCCGCAACCGACGACCAGCACCGAGCCGTCGCGCAGCTGCGCCGCGTTCTTGTACTCACTCGAGTGCAGCTGCGTGATCTCGCTCTTCAGCTCGCTGGCAAAGGCGGGGATTTTCTTGTTTTGAAAGCTGGCCATCGCGATCACGACTTGCTTGGCGACCAGCTCGCCGTGGTTGGTCGTGATCGTGAACAGGCCGTCCTTGCGCCTGAGCCGTTCGACCTGCGTGCTCGAGCGGACCGGCAGCTCGAAGTGCTTGGCGTACGACTCGAGGTAGTCCGCCATTTGATCTTTGGTCGGAAACGCGTTGCGCGGCAGCGGGAACGGCATGCCGTCCAAGCTGTCGAGCCAGGCGGGCGAGAACAGCTTCAGTGAGTCCCAGCGCTTGCGCCACGCATCGCCGATGCGCGGGCTGGCGTCGAGGATCGCGAAGCGCACGCCGCGCTGCTTGAGGTGATAGCCGACCGACAAGCCCGCTTGGCCGCCACCGATCACGATCACGTCGAAGCGCTCTGCCTGCGAGCCGCGCTGGTGCAGCTCCATGAACGCGGTGCCGGGCTCGATGAAGACGGGATTCTCGGGGTCATATGAGCGCTCGAACATGGTGTCCTCCCTCGGGCCGCCGGGTTTCAGGCGGCGGCGATGGAAGGACCGTATGCGTTCCGAAGTGCTGGAAACTTCGGGCCAATTCCCCATTTTGTCGGCTTTCGCGATGGGTAATTCCACCCATCGGCCGCCAAAACGCCCACTATATAAGGTCGTGCTCGTAGGCGAACGCGGTGGCGGCCGCCCGCGACGGCACGCCGAGCTTGCCGAAGATGTTGCTGACGTGGCGATCGACGGTCTTCTCGCTCAAACACAGCTCGCCTGCGATCGCGCGGTTGGTCTTGCCGGCGGCGACCAACCTGAGCACCTGCAGCTCGCGCGCAGACAAGCCGTGGCTGCTGGCCTTGCTCGCTGCGCCGGCCTTGCCCGCGCTGAGCGCGTCGAGCTGGGCGAGATCCGGAGTCGCACCGAGCTGCTCGAACGTTTCGCGTGCGAAGGCGTACTCGCGCAGCGCGCCTTCTTCGTCGCCGAGCATCGCGCAGGCTCGGGCGAGCAGCACATGGATGCGCGCGACGATATACGGCGCGCCGATCCGCTGCCAAACCTGGAGTGCCTGGCGCAAGGGCTCGCTCGCGCCTTGGGCGTCGCCTTCGGCGAGCGCTACGCACGCGCGGGCGTGCTTGGCCATCGCTTCGAGCACCTCGCCGCCGTAACGCGCGGCTGTTGCCTCGAGGTCGGTGAGCGCGGCGCGCGCTTCGTCGAGCGCGTCGGCCGCGATCATCACCTCGATGTGCGCCGGCAGATAGCGCGTGCGCTGCAAGCCATCGGAGGTCGCGGCGACGACCCGGCGCATCGCGCTGGCCGCTGGCTCCACCTTGCCTTGCGCGAGGCGCAGCAGCGCAAGCCCGGGCAACGGCTCGCGGCCGCGCTTGCTGCACTCGGTATACGCAGCCTCGGCTTCGGCGTCCTCGCCGCGCAGGCGATGGATCTCCGCTTGCTGATACAGCGCATCCGCGGCCAAGCCCGGATCGTTGCTGAACGTCACGCGGTCGCACACGCTGCGCGCCGTTTCGAACGACTCGCTCCACTCGCCGCCCAGCTCCATGAGCTCCGCGCGATGCACGAGGCAGATGCCGGCGAACGTCATCAGCTGAGGCTGCGTTTCACACCACTGGGACAGCGCCGAGGTCCACTCGCGCGCGCGGTCGAACGCGTAGACCTGGGTGCACGCGGCGATCACGTTGCAGTAGATGAGCCCGGTGACCGTGGGCGAGAGCTCGTGCGAGGCCGCGGCGAGCATCGCGTCATCGAACAGCGACAAGGCGCCCTCGACGTCTGCTCGCCTGAGCAGCACGCGGCCTTGGAGCGCCCGCGCGAACGCGATCAGGTCGCGGTCGCGGAAGCTCTCTCCGATCGCGAACGCTCGGTCAGCCATCTCGGCAGCGGCGTCGGTGTCGCCGGCTATCAGCTTCATGAGCGTCGCCGGCAGCAGGACGTAGCCGCGCTCCACACACTCCCCGGGGTGGCGATCGAGGATGCGCTGCACGCGCGCCAGCCAGGCTTGGGACCGGGCGCGCTCGCCGCGCGGCATCAGCCGGAAGCCGAGCCAGAAGCCTGCGCGCGCAGCTCGCAGCTCCTGCCCTTCCTGCATACACACGTTATGAGCCCGCTCGAGACTCTTGAGCATCAGCTCGACATCGTTTACGAGGCTCGCGGCGTACGCGAGTTGCTCGAGATCGTCGAGCGCGAGCGGCTCGAGCGCGTCGGCCGCCATAAATGACGCTCTCGCGTCGGCCCACGCGCGGTTTGCATAGCTCGCGCGGCCGCGAGCGAGCAGCTCCGCGACGCTGTTCGCGCTTTGCGCTCCGTCGTTCTCCGACTCTGACCGACTCACATCTGTCCTCAACGTTTCGTGCAGCGCACGCAGCCTACCACGCGGCACGCAGCCCCCAATCGTGCGCGATCGTGAGCCGCTGTTCACCCAGGAAGATCAGAGCGATGACAAGAGCGCGTTCCGCCCGTACCTTCTGATGGTATGCAGAATGCGCAGTGCGAGTTGGGACAGATTGGAAATGAAGCAGGAGCAGGACGAGAAGTGAGAGCGACACGAGCTAACTGCAAGTTGAGCAGTCGATTGATTCCGATCGTTGGTATTGCGTTCGCGTGTGCTGGACTCAGCGCGTGCTCGAGCGACGACGATCGCAATGAAGGTGAAGGCGGAAGCGGCGGCTACCTCGCGCCTGATTCCGGAGATGACGACATCGACAATCCGGATCCGGACAGCGGCTTGAGGTTCGACGCCGGCGATGGTGGCGACGATCCCGACGCTGGCGGCACCGCGACGATCCGATCGCTGCGCATCGAGCCCGAAGATGCGGTGCTCGAGATCGAGATGGGCGAAGAAGGCGAGCAGGACTACCGCGTGTTCGCCGAGCTCGAAGGCGGCAGCGCCGAGGTCGACATCACCGATCGCGTGGTGTTCTACGTGCCGGATAACTGGCGCGTCGGCGGCTTCGAGGACAACGGACCGGTGTTCACGAACAACACCGACACCCCGCGCGGCGGCGTGCTCACCGTGCAAGCGACCGCGGCCAACAGCGACGAGTCGCTCGTGATGGTCGAGACCTCGCTGACCGTGAGCTATCGCGCGCTCCCCGAGGACCCGCGCGACGACGGCAGCGGTGACTTCGATGTGCCGGCCGACGCCGAAGACCTGTTCGAAGGCGATGAGGACGGCACGCGCGCGCCACTGCTCGTGTACCCGAACGACGGCGTCCTGCTACCGCCCAACCTGCAGCGCCTCGCGGTGCACTTCGAGCCGGGCAACGGCGCCAACACGCTGTTCGAGGTTTCGTTCGCAACGGACGGCGTCGACCTTCGCTACTACGTGCGCTGCGGCGCGCTGGTCGACAACGGCTGCATCCTCGAGCTCGATCAAGACAGCTTCGAGCTGCTCGCGGATACCAGCCGCGAAGGCCAAGAGGTCAAGCTGCGCGTGCGCGGCACCGACGACGAAGGCATGGCGGTCGGCTCGTCCGTGGAGCAGACGTTGTCGTTCGCGCGGACCGACGTGCGCGGCGCGCTGTACTACTGGACGACCACGGAGCCGACCGGAATCATGCGCGCTGACTTCGGCGCGACCGAGCTGCAGCCGGAGCCGTTCCTGCGCCAAGGCGATGCGCGGCTCGAGCGCGGCGATTGCGTCGGCTGCCACACGCTGTCGCCGTATCCTGGCGTCGCAGGCCGGTCAGAACGGCGGCTATCAGGTCTACATCAACGATCTGTCGATGGACCCGATGGATGCCGCGTTCCTCACCATGAACGGTAACGCGGACAACCGGATCCAGTTCGCGTCGTTCTCGCCCGATGCCGAGGAGTTCGTCTCGGTCTATGGCGACACCGACGACCTCACCGCGCGCAACACGCTCTGGTTCCACGACGGTGAGACCGGCGTGCGCCGGCCGGACGACAGCATCGTATTGCCGTTCGAGCCCGATCACCCCGAG
>Ga0193752_1003581_pt1 | contig 10628 bp, 8 predicted proteins | sample H1c1metaG_FD_144924 | JGI IMG/M metagenome (GOLD analysis project Ga0193752, IMG submission 144924) | Soil microbial communities from a riparian zone of the East river system, Colorado, United States - H1c1 | ecosystem: Environmental > Terrestrial > Soil > Riparian zone | place: USA: East River...
GTCGACGCCGCGATGGACGAGTACCGCGAGGGCAGAGGCATACGCGCGATCTGGGCGGCAGGCGAGCGGCTGCTGGTGGCGATCGGTCCGGATGAGCAATCCGAACGATTGGTACGGGCAGGCAAGCGGATGGCAACCGCGATGCATGCGGAGTGGATCGTGGTATTTGTCGAAACCCCGGACCTGCTGCGGCTGTCGGAGGCGGAACGCGACCGCCGCATCGCGCTGCTGCGACTCGCCGAGTCGCTGGGGGCCGAGAGCGTGACCCTTGGGGGATCTTCGGTGGGTGAAGAACTCGCCAACTATGCCCTTACCCGCAACGTCACGCGTATCCTGATCGGACGGCCCCGGCGTCCATTATGGCGCCGGCTATTTACACCATCCACCTATGGGGAGTTGCTCGCTCGCACCAGGGATGTCGACATCCACGTGGTTGCGGGTGCGGACGAGACAGCGGTGCTGCGCAGCCCATTCCTCGCGCGCAGCCGCGCCTACCTGCAAACGTCGCGCGAAACGGATGATGCCAAATTGCGCTGGCCGGGGTATGCGTGGAGCCTGCTCGCTGTCGCCGCATGCACGCTGCTTGGCCTTGCCATGACACCGGCCTTCGAACTGGTGAATGTTGCGATGGTGTATCTGCTGGCAGTCGCCGTGATCGCCTTCCGCCACGGTCGCGGCCCAGCGGTCGCGGCATCGGTGCTCGGCGTCGCCTCATTCGATTTTTTCTTTGTGCCGCCGCAACTGTCTTTCGCAATAAGCGATGTGCAGTACCTGCTCACGTTTTCGATTATGCTTGCGGTCGCGCTCATTATTTCCAATCTTGCCGCGAGCGTACGCCTGCAGGCACGCGTTGCGGGTCATCGCGAGCGGCGTACCGCGACGCTCTATGCGATGAGCCGCGAGCTTGCCGCCACGCGCGGCGCAGAACCCATGTCGCGCATTGCCGTAGTCCATGTCAGCGAAGTATTCGAAAGCCAGGTCGTAGTCCTTTTACCGAATGCCGACAACCACCTCCATTATCCCCGCAGCGAGAGCATGAGCGGCTCCCTGCACAGTGCTGACCTCGGTGTTGCACAATGGGTGCAAGACCACGGCGAACCCGCGGGACTTGGCACCAACACGCTTCCAGGCACGGAAGCACTCTACCTGCCGCTTCAAGGCAGCCAGGCCGTGCTGGGCGTGCTGGGCGTGCTGCCGGCTAATTCGCGCCGTGTCTTGCTGCCAGAACAATTCCATCTGCTTGAGACGTTTGCGGGACAAATCGCGCTCGCGCTGGAGCGCGCACAGCTTGCCGAGCACGCACTGCACGCTAACATTCACGCGGAAACCGAGGGCCTCAGGAGTGCCCTACTGGCATCAATCTCGCACGATTTGCGCACACCGCTCGCCATCATCGCCGGAGCGTCGTCGAGTCTCGCCGAAGCCGGAGAACGGCTACCCGTGGAGGAGCGCCAGGCGCTCGCCCGCAGCATTTACGAACAATCGAAGGAAATGAGCGAACTGGTAACCAACGTGCTGGAGATGACAAGGCTCGAGGCCGGTAAGATCGCCCTCGAACGCGCATGGCATTCTCCCGGAGAAATCGCAGGTTCAGTATTAAGGCGGCTGCGCGAGCGTCTTGCGACGCATATCGTACGGATTGAATTGCCCGATCAACTGCCTCTGATCAAAGTCGATGCAACGCTCATCGAGCAGGTATTCACCAACCTGCTTGAGAATGCCGCTAAGTACACGCCGCCGGGCACAGCTATTCGCCTGTGTGTCGAACTTAAAAACCGTGAACTGCTCGTTTCCGTTGAAGACGAAGGGGTGGGTTTGCCAGCAGGCGATCCAGAACAACTGTTTGCCAAGTTTCATCGCGGCTCAACCGAGGGCGCTATCGCCGGGGTCGGGCTCGGCTTAGCAATCTGTCGCGCCATCGTGGATCTACACGGTGGACGTATTTGGGCGGAGCAGCGCCCCACAGGTGGCGCTGCATTTCGTTTTACGCTGCCACTGGAGGATGCGCCTCCGATGCCGGTAGAGAACGTATGACTGAACCTCGCGCGATTATTCTCGTGGTAGAAGATGAGCCGGAAATTCGCCGCTTCTTGCGTAGCGCTTTGGGCGCCGACGGCTACCGCGTGGTAGAAGCCGAGAACGGTGCACGAGGGATAGTCGACGCCGGCACGCACAAGCCAGACCTCGCTATTGTAGATCTCGGTCTGCCAGACATGGACGGAGTCGAAGTAATCCGACAAATCCGCGCGTGGTCGCCGATGCCGATCATCGTGCTTTCGGCACGCGCGCGCGAACAAGCCAAAATCGAAGCGCTGGATGCAGGCGCTGACGACTATGTGACCAAGCCGTTTGGCGTCGGCGAGTTGCTTGCCCGCGTGCGCGTCGCTCTTAGACATGCAGCACGCTCGGCGGCGACCGGTGCTGTAGTCGTCCGTTTCGGCAAGGTCGAAGCGGATCTAGAACGCAGGCAGGTAATACGCGGTGGACAGGCGATTCACCTTACGCCCATCGAGTTTCGCCTGCTCGCCTGCCTCGCCCAACATCTCGATATGGTCGTCACACACCGCCAACTGATGCGCGAGGTCTGGGGCCCCGCCTACGTTGAGCATACACACTACCTCCGAATTTACATGAAGCAGTTGCGCGAAAAGCTGGAGGATGACCCCGTGCGCCCGAGCCACTTGCTCACTGAAAGTGGTGTGGGCTACCGCCTGGTCACTGATGAAGGTCTTCATTTCACGCTGCGTGAACCATAGGCCCAGTCTACCGGGCAACCCCGTAGAAAGACCTTGTCCGCACTGCATATCAAAGGTTGAAGCCCGTTTTTTGAATTTGCCTGCTTCAGCTTTAAGTCGCCTGCAGCCGGTCAATTTTATCGACTAAGCCCGGTTGTTTGGCACACGTTCCGACATATGCCTGTTCGATCACATCCAGACTTCGCAGGCTTATTCGGCCTAAAACGGTAGCTCGATGTCTGGCTTCACCGCTGTCAACGCGCGACGGAAGTTATCCTGTATGCGTTTTAACGCAGGCTCGTTTTCGGCCTCGAATCTGAGCACAATCACCGGCGTGGTGTTCGACGGGCGCGCGAGGCCGAAGCCATCGGCGTATTCAACGCGCATGCCGTCAATAGTGATAATTTCTTCGCAGCCTTCGAACTTTGCGTTGCGTTTTAGCGCGTCCATCACGGTGTAGTTTTCGCCTTCCGCTGTGTGCACATGCAGTTCCGGCGTGCTCACGGCGTCGGGCAGTGACTCCAGCGCCGTTGTGAGGTCGGGGACTTTTGACAGAATCTCCAGCAGGCGCGCACCGGAACAGAGCGCATCGTCGAAACCGTACCAGCGTTCCTTGAAGAACATATGTCCGCTCATCTCGCCGGCGAGCGGTGCGCCGGTTTCTTTCAGCTTGGCCTTGACGAAAGAGTGGCCGGTTTTCCACAGCAGCGGTTTGCCGCCGCGATCGCGTATCCATTTAAAGAGATTGCGTGTGGATTTAACGTCGAAAATGATTTCCGCGCCGGGGTTGCGTGTGAGCACATCAGCGGCGAACAGCATCAACTGGCGGTCGGGGTAGATGATGGTGCCGTTCTTGGTGACTACGCCGAGACGGTCGCCGTCGCCGTCGAAGGCAAGGCCGAGTTCCGCTTTGCCGGCTTTGAGTGCAACAATCAGGTCTTGCAGATTCTTCGGCTGTGACGGATCGGGGTGATGGTTCGGGAAGCGACTGTCCACGTCGCAAAAAAGTTCGTGCACCTCGCAACCGAGCCGGCGGTAGAGTTCCGGTGCAAAAGCGCCGGCGACGCCGTTGCCGCAATCGACTGCAATTTTGATCGGCCGCGCGAGTTTTATATCATTGACGATGCGGCTCAGGTACGCCTCACGTATATCGTGCGTGCGGTAGTCGCCCGCGCCGTGCGAGAGGTTACCGTGTTCGATACGCGTGCGCAGCGCCTGTATCGCGTCGCCGGCCAGCGTGTCATCAGCGAGCATCATTTTCAGACCGTTGTATTCGGGCGGATTGTGCGAGCCGGTGACCATCACGCCCGAATGCGTGTTCAGCGCATAGGTGGTGAAGTACACCATCGGTGTTGCCACCATGCCGACGTCCACCACGTTAATGCCGCTGGCACGAAGCCCGCGCGCGAGTGCCGCCGAAAGTTCGGGCCCGGAAGCACGGCCATCGCGGCCGATGGCGACTTCGGTTTGTTTGCGCGCGATCGCTTCGGAGCCGATGGCGTGTCCGATGTTTTCAACCGCTTCCGGCGTGAGTGCGCGCTGCACGATGCCGCGGATGTCGTAGGCTTTGAAGATTTCAGGGGGTGCGAATGAGGATGTCATATAAAAGTGTTTAAAAACAAATACTTACATATAGGATGCTGCGACGTTCTGCACGCAGCGCGTTTTGGAAAGATCAACCTTCCCGCAAGAATAGCTCAATTACTTTCGCCAGTGCTTCCGGTTGGTCGTGGTGTATGTTGTGGCCGGCATTTTCGATGCGTTCAACGCCGGTGAGGGTTTGAAACGCTGCAAGCCGCGCTTGATATTCTTCCGGCTGGCTGTGCTGCGCTGCCACCGCGCGCGAGTTGGCGCCTTCGACAAACAGTACCGGCGCGCTGATCTGGCGCCAGCAGGCGATGGCTTCATCCGGGCGTGACGGCGTGGGCCGCACTACTTTGTGCGCAGGGTCGGCACGGCGTACCACCGACCCATCGGCTTCTTCTTTGCCCCAATGCTGCACCAGGAATGCCGCTCGCTCGGGCGTTAGGCGCGGATTTTCCGCCATCATGCGCTCGGCAAAATCAGCGAAATCTGCATAGGGACGTTGCTGTTCGCCGCTGACGATCTGCCGCAGCCATTTGGCGTAGCGGCGCGGTGCATCTTCCGCGTTCGCGGGTGGCCCGCCGAAGCCTTCGACATTGACGAACTTGCTGATGCGTTTTGGAACGGCGCCGGCATACAGCGCCGCCACGCTGCCGCCCATACTGTGCGCGACCAGTGCCGCGGGTAGTTCGGGCTCGAAGTGATCGAGGATCGCATCGAGATCCGCCACGAAATCCGGAAACCAGTAGGTGTCCTGCCCCGCCCAGTCGGTGAGTCCATAACCGCGCCAGTCGGGCGCGATCACGTGCCAGTCGTTGGCAAGCGCATCCACCGTGAATTGCCACGAAGCCGAGACATCCTGAAAGCCGTGCAGCATAAACAGCTTGGGCGCGCCTTCGAGGCCCCAGGTGCGGCAGTGGTAATTCAGCCCGCGCACGCGCAGGAATACGGATTCGCTGGCCTTCATATCAAGCGTTTGCCGCGATCAGTCCACCGGCGCGCGCCAGTGCGGCAAGATGATGGTCGGTGTCGCCGAGCAGGGATTCCATCGCGGTGAGCCGTTTGAAATAGTGGCCGATTTTGTATTCGAGCGTCATGCCGATGCCGCCGTGCAACTGCACCACTTGTTGTCCGATGAATTTTCCGGAGCGGCGTATCTGCACTGTGGCCGCAGAAATGGCCTTGCTGCGTTCCGCCGGATCGGGGTCGTTCACCATCATGGTGGCGTAGAGCGCCATGCTGCGTGCTTGTTCCAAGTTCACCAGTATATCAACCGCGCGGTGTTGCAACACCTGAAAACTGCCGATGGCCACGCCAAATTGTTTGCGCGTGCGCAGGTATTCCATGGTGATGTCGTGCGCCGCAGCCATTGCACCGACGGCTTCCGCCGCCACTGCCGCTAGCGCATTACCGGCGACGCGCTCGATCAGCGGCAGTGCCTTGCCGGGGTCGCCAATGGTGTCATTGGAGCTGACTTTGACGCCCGACAACCTGATCTGCGCGGCGCGCAACCCATCCTGGGTTTCGTAATTCTTGCGCGACACGCCCTTGGTTTTTGCATCCACGAGAAACAGGCCAATGCCGTCGCGGCTATTGCGATCACCCGAAATGCGCGCGGATACCAACAGCTTGTCGGCGCAGTTACCGTGCGCGACAAAGTTTTTTTCGCCGTCGAGTATCCAGCCATCCGCGTCGCGTCTGGCAGTGGTTGCGATATCTGCCAGATCGTAGCGCGACTGCGCTTCAGAATGCGCAAAGGCGAGCAGCAGGCTGCCATCGGCGATTTTAGGCAAAATGGCTGCACGCTGCGCGTCGTCGCCGCCAAGGTTGACGAGACCGCCACCCAGCACCACCGTGGCAAGATAAGGCTCGAGCACGAGGCCACGTCCAAACGCCTCCATCACAATCATGGTTTCCACCGGGCCGCCACCCACACCCCCGTAGCGTTCTTCAAACGGCAGTCCCAGCAAACCCATCTCGGCATACTGCGCCCACTGTACACGGCTGTAACCGGCTTCTTCTTTCATGTACTTCTTGCGCTGCTCGAAATCGTAGCGGTCGGTGATCAGTTGCTCGACGCTGTCTTTGAGCATGCGTTGTTCGTCGCTGAAATCAAAGTCCATGGCGGGTGTTCCGAGGTGAGTTTTACAATCCGAGTATGCGTTTGGCGATGACGTTCTTCTGGATTTCGTTGGAGCCGCCGTAGATCGACGCGGCGCGCGTGTAAAAATAATCTGCCGCGGTGGTGGTGGTCCATTCCGGTCCGATCGACGGCTCGGTGGCCGTGCCCCACAGATGTTCCTGCTGGCGGATCATTGCGTTCGCCCCGGCCACTTCCATCAGGATTTCGGTAGTGGCCTGCTGCAACTCGGTGCCCTTCAATTTCAAGATGGACGAGGTGGGGTCGGGCGCACCCGGCGGCAGGTTGACGGCGTTGGCGACGACTCTCATCTGTGTGATTTCCAGCGCTTTTAATTCGACCTCGATCGCTGCGACTTTTTCACAGAAGCGCTCGGTTTGCGCGAGCGGGATGTCACCGACCATCACGTCGGCAGCCAGCGCCTTGGCGCGCTGCAGGCGGTATTTCGAGGCGCCGACACGGGCAATGCCGACGCGTTCGTGGCCGAGCAGGTATTTGGCATAGCCCCATCCTTTGTTCTCCTCGCCCACCAGATTTTCGGCGGGCACGCGCACATTATCGAAAAACACTTCGTTAAAGTGATGCTCGCCGTCGATGGTGGGAATCGGGCGTATGGTGAGGCCCGGTGTCTTGGTGTCGATCAGTAAATAGGAAATGCCGCGCTGCAATTTTGCATCGGTGCCGGTGCGCACCAGGCAAAACATCCAGTCGGCGTGATGCGCGCGCGAGGTCCAGATTTTCTGGCCGTTGACGACATATTCATTGCCTTCAAGCCGTGCTGACGTTCGGAGCGACGCCAGATCGGAACCTGCACCAGGTTCAGAAAAACCCTGGCAAAACCAGTAATCCAGATTGGCCACGGGAGGCAGGAAGTGGCGCTTTTGCGCTTCGGTTCCAAAAGCGATCAGCACCGGCCCGACCATGCTGACATTAAAGCTCAGCGGATCCGGCGCCGGCGCGAGCTGCATTTCTTCCTTGAAAATGTACGTCTTGACCGGGCCCCAGCCGGTGCCGCCCCATTCGACCGGCCAACTCGGTACCGCCCAACCCTTGGCGTTGAGTATGCGCTGCCAGGTGACGATGTCGTCTTTTGCGAGGCGCTGGCCCAACTCCATTTTGCGGCGTATGTGTGCGGGCTGCGCGGTGCGGAAAAATGCGCGTACCTCATCGCGAAATTTGTTTTCTTCCGGTGTGTAGCGTAAGTCCAAAGTTCTTCTCCAGTGAATTTAATCGAGATAAGGTGTGAGCGTGCGTTGCACGCTACCGCGAATGTCTTAAGCGCTGGAAATTGCAGGCAGGTAAAGCAGAAATAAAAAATCTTTTAAAAACATATAGTATAAAATATTTTTGCGATGGGAGATTGCAGCAGTTGAACGACAGTCATGCGATGTTACCTGTAAAGCGCTGACAGACAAAACCAGGCAGTGCACCGGTAACTTCCATTTCTGGTTGCGCATGGCTGTGCTCTGGTGATATCCCGGCTGACCACGACATGTTGGCGACGGCTAAACGTTGCCGAGCGTTCGCGCCACATCCCCCAGCAAGCGCCTGAACCAGCGATGCGCCGGGTCCTGGTGCGTGCGCTCATGCCAGTACACACCCATTCGCAGCTCGGGCAAATCGAGTGGCACCTTGAGATTCTGCAGCAACAATGGCCCAGTCAGGGTGCGCGCAAGACGGTCGGGCACGGTCGCGATGAGATCGGTTTGTGCCACGGTGTGCGCAACCGAAAGAAAGCTCTGCACCACCAGCGCGACATTCATTTTGCGGCGATACGCTGCCACGGCATCGTCGATGACCTGGCCGGATGTGCTGGGCCGCGTGAAGCGCGGTTGCACATGCGACGCCGCGAAGTACTGTTCCAGCGACAGCGTGCCGTGAACGTCCGGGTGCCCTTTGCGTGCGAGGCATACGAAGCAGTCGCGAAACAGCAGTTTGGAGCGCAGCGCAAGCTGCGGCGCCGTGATCCAGCCCACGCGAAAGTCGATCTCGCCTTTTTCCAGCCATTCCACGGCGCGCTCGGGACTGGGCGCGCGGACATCGAGGTGCACGTTAGGCGCTTCGCGCTGCAAGCGCCCTATCAGCGCAGGCACCAACACGTACTCCGCATATTCAGTTGCGGTCAGTACAAAATGAGCCTGCGACGTGCGCGGGTTAAATGCCTTGGGTTTGAAGGTAATGCGGTCGATGTCCATGAGGACGCGGCGTACCGGTACTTGCAGTTCAAGCGCGCGCCGCGTCGGCACCATGCCACCCTGTGAGCGTACCAGTAACGGATCATCGAACAGCACACGCAACCGCGCCAATGCGTGACTCATCGCGGGTTGGCTGATCTGAACGCGTTGCGCAGCGCGCGACACGCCGTGCTCGCCGATCAATGCATCAAACGCGCGCAGAAGCTGAAAATCCATTTTTGTAATATTCATAGCGTGAATAACTGGAATACTGTTTTAATTATAGACGGGTAACGGCTCCGCTCCTAAACTCGTGCCAAAACAGACTCGAGGAGGCGTTATGGGGTGTAAACGGGGAATACCGGCGACCACCCTTGTGGTGCTGATGGCAGCTGTGTCCGGGTCGGTGGGTGCGCAAGACAGCTCGCGCGATTTCCCGCAACGCCCGATTCGTTTTGTCATTCCCTACGTGCCGGGCGGGGCCACCGACATTGTGGCACGACTGATCGGGCCCAGGCTGACTGAGATTCTCAATCAGCAAATCGTCATCGACAATCGCGTCGGTGCGTCGGGCAATATCGCGCTTGAGCTGGTCGCCAAGTCAGCGCCGGATGGCTACACGCTGCTGGTCGGCAACGTCTCGACCAATTCGATTAACCCGGTCGGGTTTGCGACGACGCTTAAGTTCGACCCTGCGAAAGCGTTGTCGGGCATTACTTTGATGGCCTCTATACCCAATGCGCTGGTTGCGGGTGCGGGATTTCCACCGAATACGCTGAAGGACGTCATCACCTATACCCGCGCGCGTCCGGGCCAGTTGAATCACGGCGGTCCGATCGGCTCATACGCGCACCTCGATCTGCTGGCGCTGCTGAATGCGACCGGCATGCGCATGGTGCATGTGCCGTCCAAAGGCGGTGCGGGTACCGCCATCACGACACTGGTCAATGGCGAATTCATCTGACGTGGATGAATATCGCTACCGCTCTGCCGCAGATCAAAGCTGGGCGCTTCAAGGCTTACGCGGTCAGCACGGGTCAGCGCCTGCCAGCCCTGCCCAACGTACCGACACTGACGGAAGAAGGTTACGCCGGCATCGGCAGCAACAACTGGAACGGGTTATTCGTGCCCGCGCGTGCGCCGAAGCCGGTGGTGGATCGCTTATTCTCGGCAACAACCGCTGCATTGAATCGACCGGACGTGCAGGAAGCCTTCGCCAAAAACCAGATTCCCGTTGCGGTCAGTCAATCGTCTCAGGAATTCAATACTTTCGTGCAGGCCGAAATACGCAGGTGGGCCGCAATACTCAAAGACAATCCCGTCGCGTTCGAGTAGGTCATGCATGCAGGACTGACATGAGGATAGAAATGAATATTCATAAACACCGCCGCTACGTATTGCTGAGTTTGACGTCGCTTATGTTGACCGGCAAAGTCATAGCCCAAACCGCAACGCCAAACCCAGCGCAAACTTATCCCATCAAACTGATTCGCATCGTTGTGCCGTTTCCGCCGGGAGGGCCGACTGATCTCTATGCGCGCATCATCGGGCAAAAACTGCAGGAAACGTGGGGGCAGCCTACGCTCGTTGACAACCGACCCGGCGGTACTGGCACGGTCGGTACCGGTTTGGTGCAGCAATCCGCGCCCGACGGCTACACGCTGTTGTTCACCTCCAACAGTGCACATGTGATTAGCCCGCTGCTGCGGGAGCCGCGCCCTTTTGATCCGGTGCGCAACTTTTCACCGATCACGCTGGCTGTGCGTTATCCGATGTACGTGTTGCTGCATCCCAGCGTTCCTGCACGATCGGTAGCCGAGCTCATAACGCTAGCGCGCGCCAAGCCGGGGCAGCTCAATTATTCTAGCGTAGGCATCGGCAGCGGCGGGCACCTGGCTTGCGAACTCTTTAATCTCGCCGCCGGCACGCGCATTGTGCATATCCCGTTCAAGGGCGCTGCACCTGCACAGACTGCGCTGGTTTCGGGTGAGACAC